>FSSH01000274.1_pt1 | contig 348086 bp, 314 predicted proteins | sample 1166101 | NCBI WGS metagenome assembly FSSH01 (sample SAMEA32972668, study PRJEB13176) | freshwater metagenome | biome: Drinking water system; feature: Biomass in drinking water that filtered by 0.45 um membrane; material: drinking water | place: USA | collected 2012-12-20 | depth 0 m
CCGTGCATGATGCAAAAATCTAAGGCTTTGCGTTTATTGTGTTCGGATTCACCTGCCCGCGCATTGGTGACAATACGCCCCTTTTTGGTGCGTCCTAAACTGTATAAATAATCTTGATACTCGTTATCTCGATACGTACTCACGATTAAAATATCTAAGCCAGCATCGGCGCAATCTTGCAACCATAAGCCGACTAAGCTGCGAAAATCATCGTTTAAATCTAACAGGCTACGCGAGTTAATCATTTAAAAAAGGCGGGTGCATCCACGTCAATTTTTGCACCCGCCACCCCTTAACCTGCTAAATCAATGATTGCCTCATAACGTGCAATCTCTGCCACGTAGAAAGCGCGAATTTCTGTTACTGTTTCCAATTGCTTATTGGTTTCCGCATGGTTCGCTTGCAATACCGCATGCGCGGTTGGTTCTGCCCAGCCTGCTAAAATCTCGGCGGCTACTTTCGCTTCAATTTGCGCCACGCGGTCGTTAATGCCATCTAAATAACGCATAAATTGCGCGCGGCGCGTGGTTGCATCGCGCACCGCGTCACTTGGCGGGCTAAATTTACGATTAATCACAGTTACATCTGCAATTTCCATTTTGATGTTTAAAATATCGAAAAACGCGCCATTTAACCAGCGAATCACATCATCTACATCACCAAAACGGCGCACGCGTCCTAAATCATCGCATGGGCTAAATGTTGCCGTTGGATTGCCCACATCACCTGTTTCATAGGTGACGTTTGCGGTAAAATTTAAATCGCTTTGAAAAGGCAAAGCTAACAATACGATTGAAATATTGCCATTAAAACCAGATGCTAAGCTTCTGGCACTGCGCTGATTGGCGCGTTGTGGTGCTTGAGTTGTCATGATAAATCCCCTTATATAATTTAAGTTATTGATAAGTAAAACTTATCAAGTGACCCGATTATAAATCAGTGTGAAAAATAAATAACGCGTACAGTTATTTACACAAGTCCGAGGGCGCACGGGGCTACGCCCCATGCTTAAAAACCAAATCAAACCCCCTTAAACCCTGTGCCACGCCTCTCGATTATTCTCGGCTCGTTCAATGCCAAACCGTTCACGCACGCCTTTAATCATGCGCGTTACCGTTGCACCATAACGCCCCGTTCGGTTCACATAGTCATCATCAATTTGTATTAGTGAATTTTTTGGGCTACGCTCTAAGCCGCCCATTGCATGAATAAATTTTGCGTAACTGGCTTTTTCATCCACTTGCTTTTGGCAAGCTTGCCATCCCTTGAAAATCTGCCGCCCCACATCAATCGCCACCTCAACCGCCACGCGGCGCAACTCGCGCCACACCGTTACCGAATGACCGCCCAATTGTTGAAACTGCCGAATGCGCCACGTAGTTGCCCACGCCTCAACACGCCCCGCCGCGCTCTTGCTGGTAATGTTGCCCTCATCTGCCATCTCATCATCTAAGCCACCCAAATTTTTGCACACATACTTAACCACATAGCCCGCCGCCGTGCCTTTCATTGGGTTTATATGCACAAACTTCACGCGGTTTTCTTTCGCGCCCGCTTCGGTTGCCGAATCCGCTAAAAAATACTGAGTGATAATGCGCACCATGTCGCCCGTGTCTCTTGGCTTGTAAAATAAAATCATGTGCCAATGCGGTGTTGCATCGTGGTGCGGCTCTGCCACTCGCAACCCGTAAAACTTCACCTCATAACGCGCCAACTTAGCCCGCGCCCGCGCCCAACATTCCACCAAATACTTTTGCGCTTCATCTGGTTTAGTGCCATCGTATTTTGGGTTCGGCTTACCGTTAGCAGTCACCGCATGCATGCGACTTGGGCAAGTAACCGTCACAAACACCGCCTTATGACCGTATTCATTCGCTAATTCTTCAAAGCCCGTGATGCGCGTCATTAATTCCGCTCGGCGGTTATCAGGGTTCGCCATGCCAGCCGCCGCAATTTCGCCAAGTTTCATTTGCTGACCGCTTTCACTTTGCATCACCACGCCATCAAGCAAAGCCGCATTGCGTTTAATCTGCTGACCGCGCCGCTCAAGCGTGTCATCACTACAATATAAATTTGCTTTGCGATGCACCAAGCCCGCATTGATTGCCGCCACTTCACGCGCCCGCGCATGGCTATTGCGCAAATTTCTCAGCCACCATAATTCACACGAAAGCCGCGCCCGTTGTTGGTTTGCATCAAATTCATGTGGATAACGCACCGCGTATCCAATGCATAATTCATTGACTACCGCATGCCAATCAATCCATCTTTTGCGATCCCAAAACCCGCCGCTTTTATTGCTACTATCCGCAAACGCATTGCGACAAACCTTAGACAACTCCACCGCCAACTTTTTAATATCATCATCGTCATGCGCAATATTCAGCAAGTTTTCCAGCGGCTCAACCAGTGCACGAATGTAATCATTAGCGGCATAACCGCCCTCTTTTTTCAAAATATCGTGGTATTTTTCAAGCGCATTTTCACGCCAATGGCGCGGAATCCGTTTCAATTTATAAGCCTCGCTGACCTTGCCAGCATTAAATTTATTAATCATGATTTTTTCACCAAACCAAGATTAAAGTTTTCATGCTTCAAACCGCCCCTAGATTGATGCAAAAACTCTTGCAACATATAGTCATAGCCATGCGCCATATTTGCCGCTATTAATAAATCTCGCTTGCTAATCCCCTCAAACCCCTGCAAAGCCGCCATTGCAGAAACCAACGAATCCCGCGCAATCGCAATTTGCATTAGCGCAATTTGCACTTTTTCTAAATCAATCTTGCTTAAACATATAAGTTTTTGCTGATTAAAAATTGAATTTTCACGGGCTAAATCCCCGCCCTGTACTTTTGAAACTGGCTCTACAACCGATTTTTTAGGCTTACTTGATACCAAGCCCTTAAGAATATTTTGCGCTTTTTGCATTTTTAACCCTTTCTACAGGCGAAAAAAAACGTGGATTAAATCCACGCCTCAAAAAACTAGGTATTGCACAAAACCAAAAAACCCTATAAATTCAGCACCTTATTCAATGTTTAGTATGCTAAAAATTTTACATAATTAAGACACTTTTTATACATTATACGAAGTAACAGATAATATATCGCGGAATAGTTTTTCATTTTTAACCCTGCTCTTGGTTCTGCCAATTGGAGGAAAACATGAAAGAATTTCCGCGATTCACCGTAACTACTGGAGCTCTTTATTGATTCAGTTACTATGTCTAGTGCTTGCTTATCACTCGAAGGTTATGCTGATTAGCTGCTTTTAAATATTTGTCTTACTTAACACCTAAAAGCAGCCTAAAATTGATGACTATTTTAGCGATTATTAAAAAAAGCAATATTCATAACACGATCATTCACCAAGGTAAGCTCTGTTTCTTTGTAAGTGCGCTTTTTGTCATATTTGACGTTGTTTTTGTAGTACCACATCTCGACTTTAACGGGTTTCTTACCTTTTTCAGCATCTACATTTTTGCCAATAATTGAGCTGGCATTGGTTGGCTTAACTGAAAGTTGTTTTTTGACTGGTGTACCCAACTTTTCAATCACTATTTTTTTTGATTTACCACTAAAGCTGGTTAAAAACTCATCTTCAGTATAAGTTTTACCAGCCGCATTTGCTAAGCCTGATAAGGTTAATGCTAATAAGCTAGACGCTAGCAGTAGGTGTATTTTAAAGTTCTTATGCATAAATCATTGTTCCTGTTTCTAAGTAAATTGGCAAATAGCCTCTGCGAAACGCTTTTATCCTACGTTGTGTTGACGCAGTCAATTAAATGAAAGCTTTAAACCATCATAACCAGCATAAACATTGGCGTGTTTTTGATTGGCTAGCTTTGTGTTTAAAGATTGATATTCTAAATCATGCGTCATGTGAATCATATAACTTTGTTTTGCTTTTATAAGACCAATATAATCTAAGCTTTGTTCAATATTGATATGTGTGGGGTGCGCAGTTTCGCGCAAGCAATCAATTAATAAGATATCCAAGTCATTCAATAATGCCAATGAGGACTCTGGGATTTCAGATACATCGGTTAAATAAGCTAAATTGCCAATACGGTAGCCGAAAATATGCATTTTTCCATGAATTATTGGTATAGGCGTGATCTTAGCGCCACATACCACAAAATCTTCATGAATCACTTCAGCTCGCAAAACGGGTAAATCCCAAAAAGTAACCATTGGCTCACGTAAAGCGTAGCCAAATTTTTGAGTGATATGCGCTAATGCGTCCTCTTTGGCATATAAAGGAATTTGGCTACGCTGAATTTGGCAAAATGCCCGCAAATCGTCTATGCCATGTAAATGGTCGGCATGCGTGTGGGTATAAAGAACGGCATCTACGCGTTTGATATTTTCACGTAAGGCTTGAGTGCGTAAATCTGGCCCTGTGTCGATTAAGATGTTTTCACCCGTATCTAAGGTAATTAAGCTTGAACAACGCGAACGTTTATTGCGCGGATTATCCGATAGGCAAGTGGCGCAGCTACAACCCACCACAGGCGTGCCAGCACTTGACCCTACGCCTAATAAAGTGATTTGCATGACGTCTTTCGCATGTTTAGGAAACCGCCTTTGCGTGTTTAAAAAGCGTAAAAAAGTTTTGGGTAGTGGCGCTTATCACTTCTTCTAAGTTAACACATCTTAACGTGGCGATTTCTTGCGCAACATATCTAACATAAGCAGGTTGGTTGATTTTGCCTCTAAATGGAATTGGCGCTAGATAAGGCGAATCGGTTTCTACTAGCATTTTGTCTAATGGAATCGCTTTGGCAACTTCTTTAAGTTGCGTTGCATTTTTAAAGGTGACAATGCCAGAAAACGAGATATAAAACCCCATATTAATCGCTGCAACTGCAACATCTAAACTTTCGGTAAAGCAATGCATCACCCCACCTACTCTATTTGCGCCCTCTTCTTGCATAATGCGTAAAGTGTCTTCTGCTGCACTTCTGGTATGAATAATCAATGGCTTACTCGCTAAAACTGCGGCACGAATATGGGTGCGAAAACGCTCGCGCTGCCATTCCAAATCACCCGTTAACCTAAAGTAATCCAATCCTGTTTCGCCAATCGCGACAATTTTAGGATGTTGCGCAAGCGCTATAAGAGTTTCTACCGTTGGCTCTTCAATATCTTCATAATCCGGATGCACTCCAACAGAGGCGTAAAAATTCTCATACTGCTCAGCTAGACTTAATACTTCTGGAAATTTATCTAAAGTAACAGAAACGCACAAAGCATGGCTAACCTGTGCTTCTTGCATAGATTGTCTAATAGACTGAATATTAGCGATAATTTCAGGAAAATTAAGATGACAGTGTGAATCGACTAGCATAGGGTGACCAAAACTTGAGTGTTAAAACACTCATTTGAAAAAGAATTAATGCTTCAAAAAAGGCAAAAAACGTAATTACATGGTGTGCGTTGCGCGGTTTGATTTTAAAGTGCCGCCTAGTATGGCCTCAATTTTATTTCTCACTTCCAAGCCACCATCTTTCTCACTAAATTGCACGCCAATTCCTTGAGGGCGATTGGCAGAAGCGGTTGGCGTTGTCCAAACCACTTTGCCTACCACTTTTAACTTAACTGGATCATCAACCAAGCTAAGCAACATAAAGACCTCTTCTCCGATTTTAAAGTTTTTATTGGTTGGAATAAACAAACCACCACCTTTAATGTAAGGCATATAAGCAGCATATAAAGCAGATTTTTCTTTAATCGCCAGTGATAGCACACCTGGCTTGTTCACAGATTGATCAGTATTTGGATTGATGTTTGCTTGCGTACTCAATTGAAATCTTTCTGTTAATTAACTGTTAATTAAAAATTTTAGTATAGTTTAATAACATGTTTTCAAGCTGCATTTCGTTGCTTAAAGGATGGTTCGCCATCTTTTTCGCTTCGACCAATTTCTGTTGAAAATTCAATAACAAATTTAAGTTTACGCTTTTGCACAACGCTTGCAAAGCGTTTATATGCTGTGCGTGATATTGCGATTTTTGGCTTAATTTATAAGCAGTTAAATCAAAAATCCACTTCTGTAACGTATCAATTGCACGCTCCATACCCAATGATAAAAGTATTGGTGCACACATAAATGGCTGTAATTTTGCACCAAGTGTTAGTTGTTTGATTAAATCATTTGTCAGGTCATTATGTGCAGCCCCTTGCAAGGCAATTAAAGGCGCTCCGCCTGCATAATCCAATGCAGCTTCAGCATTACTAACATTTTGTTCTTTTACCCAACTCAGGGCGTCTTGCTTGCTGGGCAAAGGCATGTCAATCGCTTGGCAACGGCTGGTAATGGTGGCTAGCAAGCGTTGTGGCTGATTAGTCACTAGTAAAAAAAGCGTATTAGCTGGCGGCTCTTCTAACATTTTAAGCAAAGCATTGGCAGAGGCGATATTTAAGGTTTCGGCAGGCGAAATTAAAATAACACGATAACCGCTGGCTTGATGTTGGGATAAACTCAAATAATCAATGAGTTGCCGAATTTGTGCCACCGAAATTTGGCTTTTTTTTGTTGCTTTTTTCTTAGGCGTATCTTCGGATAATTCCGCATCTTCAGGACTAATTAAGCGAAAATCTGGATGATGCATTTCTTTAAACCAAAGACAACTCGCACATTCCCCACAGGCATGCGTTTCAATTGGTACATTACATAACAGGCTACGCGCTAACTCCAGTGCAAAATCTTGTTTGCCAATGCCAGCGCTTCCACGAATCAATAAAGCATGCGGCAATGTTGCACGTTGCTGCATAATATGTTGCCATTGATTTTTTTGCCAAATATACATATTAATTATATGGTTGCTATTGTTTTTTTAACTAATACTTTAACTTTATCAATGCTCTGATTGGCATCAATAATATGAAAAAAATGGGGATTTTCAGCTGCTCTTAACAAGTAAGCCTGGCGTAATTTCTCAAAAAACTGTGCATTTTCACGCTCAAATTTATCTGGCTCGCGCGCACTTGCCAATCTTTGTAGGCTAATTTCTACTGGCACATCAAATAGCAATGTCGCATCTGGGCGCAAATCACCTTGTACCCATGTTTCTAATTGCTTAATTTTAGCCGGCAATACGCCTTTTGCACCGCATTGATAGGCATAAGTCGCATCAGTAAATCGATCTGACAGTACATAAGCGCCACGCGCCAAAGCAGGTTCAATCACGTTAGCAATGTGCTCACGTCTTGCAGCAAACATTAAAAGTGTTTCTGTTTCTGCGTGCATAGTTTCATGCAGCAATAAGGCTCTTAATTTTTCTCCAAGTGGCGTTCCGCCTGGCTCACGGGTTGATACCACTTCTACGCCACGTGCTTCTAGCAGTTCAACAATCATGGGAATATGCGTGCTTTTACCCACACCATCCATGCCTTCCAAGGAAATGAATTTACCTTTTTTCACTTGTTCACTCACCATACTTAACCATTATTTTTACCCGAATTTTAAGGCTTAAAATTTTAACGCCTAGCTTTTTGTTTAAGCTGATATTTAGCAACTGCGCGATTATGCTCGACCAAAGAATTAGAAAAGGCATGACTGCCATCGCCCTTACCCACAAAATACAATGCCTTGGTTTTTTCTGGATGCAAAGCCGCTTCTATGGAAGCCAAGCCTGGCATAGCAATCGGTGTTGGCGGCAAGCCGCTGCGCGTGTAAGTGTTGTAGATAGTATCTGTTTGTAAATCTTTACGGCGAATGTTGCCGTCATACTTTTCGCCCATGCCATAAATCACCGTTGGGTCGGTTTGTAAGCGCATGCCAATGCGTAAACGGTTGAGAAATACGCCAGCAATCATAGGGCGCTCTGAGGCTTTTCCTGTTTCTTTCTCTACAATTGAAGCCATAATTAGCGCATCATAGCTATTTTTATAAGGCAAGTTTGGCGCCCTATTCTTCCAAGCTTGGTTTAACTTGATCTGCATGGAATCGTAAGCGCGCTTTAATAAAATCACATCCAAAGTACCGCGGTCAAAGTAAAAAGTATCAGGGAAAAACAAGCCTTCTGCATGCGCTTCACCCTTGCCAACTAATTGCATAATTTTGGCGTCCGATAACTCTTGTGTCGTGTTTTTAATCGCATCATTTTTGGCGATTTTTTCGCGCATTTGCTTGAATGTTTTACCTTCAATAAAGGTAATGCTACCTTGCGTGGCCTTGCCGTGATTAAGCGATAACAGCAGTTGGTAAGGCGTGATATTTTTATTTAAGGTGTAATCTCCCGCTTTTAAACTCTGCTCTTTTTGCAGTAATTTTGCCAGCAAGATAAAAGGCCATGGGCTTGTTAAAACTTGTTGGTCGACCAGTTGATTGGCAATGCTTTTTAAGCCACTTTTGGGCTGAATAGTGATTTCTTGTGCCTGTGGCGCTAACCTAAGTGAGGTTTTTGCGTATTGCACCAGCCAAGCGCTAAAAATAGCAGCAACAATAACGCTTGCCATCACTAATAAACGAATAAATCGCATCATACTTGTAGTATTCTTCTAATGTCTGCTGCAAGTGAAGTGGGTGACCAAACCGTTTGCAAAATACTCTTAGCCTGCAACGCGCCGTAAATGCTATTGGTGATAATAACCTCATCTGCAGAAAGTAGTTTAGGCAATGTAATAGGTTCAATATTAACGGTTAATCCAAGTAAGTGTGCCAAATCAATAACGCGTTGCCTGGTCACGCCTGCAATGCCACAGCGGTCTAGTTTGGGGGTAATCAAGGTATCGCTAAAGCAAACAAAAATATTAGCTGCAGTGCATTCAATCACATGGCCATTCTCATCCAGCATAATGCCATCAATAATATTAGAGTCTGTCCATTCCATGCGCGCCAGCACGTTCTCTAGGCGATTTAAATGCTTAACACCCGCCAACATAGGCTGATTTGCCATTGGTGTTTTACATACATGCAGATCTACGCCATGAGTAAAATAGCTGGCAGGATACGTTTTAATGCTTGATTTAATGACCACACGCATGGGGCTTGTAACCGCAGGTGGCGCATAACCGCGCTCACCCTCGCCTCTGGTGATAATAATTTTTGCAATTGCGGTTTCGTCTGGCATAAATAATTGCTGCAAATCGCTCATTAACAACTCGGCGCTTGGGCAAACAATTTTAATCATTGCGCAATCAGCCACTAATTTTTGATAATGCTGCGGCCAGCATTCTGGTAAACCATCACGCATTAGCAAGGTGCGGAAAACGCCATCGCCATAAGCTAAACCTCGATCAAGCGGCGAAACTGTTTGCTCAAAACTTCCGTTAACGATAAATGATTGCGTGTGCCCCATGTGCGCAATTAAACCATAGCTATGACCAATAAAAAAGCCTGCAAAGCTTGAATTGCAGGCTTTCTGGTTAAATCAATTTTAGTGCGTGTGATTAAGCTTTAGATTTTCTTAAAAACTAGGCTGCCATTTGTGCCACCAAAGCCAAAGTTGTTTTTAAGTGCGTATTCAATTGGCATATCACGCGCGGTATTGGCACAATAGTCCAAATCACACTCTGGATCTTGGTTAAAAATATTGATGGTTGGCGGTGAAATTTGATGATGTATGGCTAGCACCGTAAATACGGATTCTAAGCCACCTGCGCCGCCTAATAAGTGTCCAGTCATCGATTTGGTTGAGTTCACCACAATTTTGCTTGCATGCGCGCCAAAAGTGGCTTTAATCGCATTGGTTTCATTGGCATCGCCTAATGGTGTTGATGTGCCATGCGCGTTCACATATTGTACTTTGCTTGCATCAATACCTGCATTTTTTAACGCGTTGTTCATTGAGCGGCGTGGGCCATCCATGTTTGGTGCGGTCATATGATAAGCGTCCGCACTCATGCCATAGCCTGAAAGTTCTGCATAAATCCGGGCTCCACGTGCTTTTGCGTGTTCATATTCTTCAAGCACCATTACACCAGCACCTTCACCAATCACAAAACCATCACGGTCTTTATCCCAAGGTCGACTAGCCGTTGCAGGGTCGTCGTTTCGCGTTGATAACGCACGCGCAGCAGCGAAACCGCCAACGCCAAGCTGCGTAATCGCAGCTTCTGCGCCACCTGCTATCATTACGTCCGCATCGCCGTATTCAATCATTCGTGCGGCATCACCAATGGAATGTGTGCCTGTGGTGCATGCCGTTACAATCGCCACATTGGGGCCTTTTAAGCCATACATAATGCTTAAGTTGCCAGAAATCATATTAATAATAGTGCCAGGAATGAAAAATGGCGAAATTTTACGCATGCCGCCTTCGTCAAACGCATCATTAGTCGCTTCAATTGAGCCTAAACCACCAATTCCTGAGCCAATCGATACGCCGATACGCTCTGCATTTTGTTCAGTGACTTCAAGGCCTGAATCTTTAAAAGCCTCAATACCCGCCACCATGCCGTATTGAATAAAAACGTCCATGCGGCGCGCTTCTTTGGCGGATAAATAGTCTTCTACATTAAAGCCTTTTACCTCGCCAGCAATTTGTGAAGAAAATGCAGAAGGGTCAAACTTAGTGATGCGTGTAATACCAGACTGGCCTTTGACAAGGTTATCCCAAGCCGTTGCTGTACCAATGCCTACTGGAGACACAACACCTAAACCCGTAATAACTACTCGACGTTTTTCGCTCATGATTTAGATTTCACCGTTAGACCCATGATGTTAGTTTCATGGATAAATTGAAGATTGAATAGCATGAATAAATGACCACTCAACAAAATTCAGCCCTCGTATTGGGAGGGCTGAAAATTGCAGGGTATATTGAATTACTTAAGGTTGGCGTTGACGTAATCAATCGCTTGTTGCACTGTCGTGATTTTTTCCGCTTCGTCATCTGGAATTTCACAATCAAACTCTTCTTCAAGTGCCATTACTAATTCCACTGTGTCTAGTGAATCAGCACCTAAATCATCTACAAATGATGATGCATTTTTTACGTCAGCTTCGTTTGCACCTAATTGTTCACAAACGATTTTTCTTACACGTTGTTCGATGTCAGACATCTAAATACCCCTTTGATTAAAAATTAGCAACCTACATCTGTTAAGTTAGGCTAAGTCCGTATTCTAACAAAACTCTACAATAAAACAAAAATGCTTTTTTAAATTAACGCGGATTACTTTTAAAATTTGCCTTAAAAAAGTGGTTAAGTATCGTTAAGCCATGTACATTCCGCCATTCACATGAATGGTTTCACCCGATATATAAGCCGCATTGGGTGAGGCTAAAAATGCCACCGTAGCCGCGATTTCGTTGACATTACCCAAACGACCAAGCGGCACGCGCTCTAGCATTTTGGTTTTAATCGCTTCTGGTAGCTCAGCCGTCATATCCGTTTCAATAAAGCCTGGCGCCACACAGTTCACCGTAATATTGCGGCTACCCACTTCAGAAGCCAGTGATTTGGTAAAGCCGCTCATGCCCGCTTTTGCGGCGGCATAATTGGTTTGACCAGCATTGCCCATATGCCCTACTACGCTAGAAATGCTGATAATGCGCCCTGTGCGCGCTTTCATCATTGGGCGTAGCACCGCTTGGCTCATACGGAAAACTGATTTTAGATTGGTTGAAATGACCGCATCCCAGTCGTCATCGCTCATGCGCATTAATAAAGTATCGCGTGTAATACCTGCGTTATTCACCAAAATTGAAATATCGCCAAACTGCGCTGTTATTTCTTTTAAAACAGACTCCACTTGTGCAGCATCATTGACATCTAATGCCATGCCAACGCCTTTAATACCCGCTTGCTTAAAATTCGCTTGAATACTTTCTGCACCACTTGCACTAGTCGCCGTGCCAATTACTGTTGCACCTTGCAGACCAAGCTCAGCCGCAATAGCTGCACCAATACCGCGACTAGCGCCTGTTACCAGCGCAATTTGACCATCTAATAATTGAATATTCGACATTAAGTAAACCTCTTAATTAATTGATTTTAATTATTATTAATAAATTCAGAAACTGCTTCATTTGAAACCAATGCAAAGCATGGCAATTCCGCCAAAATGCGTTTAGTTAAGCCAGTTAATACTTTGCCTGGGCCGCATTCAGCAGTGTTTGTCACGCCTGTCGCATAAATAGCTTGCACCGTTTCTACCCAGCGTACTGGGCTGTAAAGCTGGCGCACTAAAGCTTGTTTAATTTCATCTGCGTTCACATAACTGGCTACGTCCGCATTGTGTAAAACGGGTATTTGCGGCGTTTGCACAGATACATCCGCTAAATAAGTAGCGAGCTTTTCGGCGGCTGGTTTCATTAATGCACAATGCGATGGAACGCTAACAGGCAATGGTAAAGCGCGTTTCGCACCTTTTGCTTTGGCGATTTCCATGCCACGTTCAACGGCGGCTTTGTTTCCTGCAATCACCACTTGGCCTGGCGAGTTTAGATTAACTGCTTCGCACACTTCACCTTGCGCCGCTTCTAAACATACCGCACGTACAACTTCGTCATCTAAGCCAAGAATGGCGGCCATCGCGCCTACGCCTTCAGGTACGGCGCTTTGCATGACTTCTGCACGATATTTAACCAAAGGCAACGCATCTGCATAACTAATAGCTCCAGCCGCAACCAATGCGGCATATTCACCCAAACTATGTCCTGCGAAAATGCTAGGCTGTTTACCACCAGCTTGCAGGTAAGCACGCCATGTAGCAATGCCAGCAGCTAACATCAAAGGTTGTGTGTGTTGGGTTTGATTCAGCAACTCATTTGGCTCTGTCGCCATAGACCAAAAATCCATACCCAGCATATCAGATGCTTCAGTAAAGGTTTGTTTAATAACAGGATTATCACCGAATCCGCTCATCATACCAACAGACTGTGAGCCTTGACCAGGAAAGAAAAAAGCAAATTGATTCATATTTTTTAGTTCTTAATTAATTGTTCAACATCAATACTTAACACTTATTTTTACTCAAAATTTGATGAGCGCCGAACCCCAAGTAAAGCCGCCACCAAAAGCTTCCATCAAAATCACATCGCCACGTTTGATGCGACCATCTTTGACCGCTACATCTAAGGCCAATGGAATGGATGCGGCTGAAGTATTGCCATGCTTATCAACGGTGACCACGACTTTATCCATGCTCATATCTAGTTTTTTTGCCGTAGCCTGCAAAATACGTATATTGGCTTGATGTGGCACCAGCCAATCAATATCACTTTTTTGCATACCGTTAGCGGCTAGTGTTTCATCCACTATTTGGTCTAACGTATTCACAGCCATTTTAAATACGGCATTGCCTTCCATGATGACCGTATCGGGTCCATCAGCATTACGTGGCACGTGCAGCATTTTTTCGTAATTACCATCCGCATGTAGATGCGTTGAAATAACGCCCACCTCAGAGGATGCCTGCAAAATGATAGCGCCAGCACCATCGCCCCACAAAATACAGTTTCCTCTATCGGTGTAATCGGTAATGCGTGAAAAAGTTTCAGCGCCGATGACCAACACACATTTTGCACTGCCTGCTTTAATAAAGTTATCGGCGGTAGAAAGCGCATAGACAAAACCACTACACACCGCTTGAATATCAAACGCTGGGCAGCCAGAAATGCCTAATTTACGCTGCACCATGGTGGCAACACTGGGAAAAACTTTGTCTGGCGTAGTGGTAGCAATGATAATCAAATCAACATCACTCGCCTGAATGCCTGCGCTGGCAATGGCATTTTGCGCGGCATTAAAGGCCAAGTCACTCGTAAACTCATCGGTTGCGGCAATATGTCTTTCGCGGATGCCAGTACGACTGAATATCCACTCATCGGTGGTGTCGACCATTTTTTCTAAATCCGCATTGGTTAAGATTTTTTGCGGCAAATAGCTACCTGTTCCGGCTATTTTTGCATGGATTTTTGTATGGCTAGAATTTAATTCGGTCATGCGTTAATGCCTTCTTCTGCCAAATTATCCGCACTAAATGCGCTATTTGCTGGCTGCAAATGTTCAATTTCTAATTGTTCGGTAATCCGGCGCAAAACACCGCTACGCGCCTCTTCAATGGCAACATGCAAGGCATAATAAAACGCCAATTCATCTGCACCGCCATGGCTTTTAACCACAATGCCGCGTAGACCTAAAAAGCTGGCACCATTGTAACGACGTGGATCTAAGCGTTTTTTAAAGGCTTTTAACACAGGCATCGCGCCTAAAGCCATCAATTTAGTCAGCCAGTTTCGTTTAAATTCCATGGTTAGAAACTTGCCCATCATATGCGCCAAACCTTCGGTGGTTTTAAGCGACACATTGCCCACAAAACCATCACACACCACTAAGTCGGTTGTGCCTTTAAATATATCATCGCCTTCAATATTCCCATAAAAATTAAGATGGCTGGCGCGCAATAATTCTGCTGCCTGTTTGACAACTTCGTTACCTTTTATATCTTCAGAACCAATATTCAACAAGCCAACGGTAGGATTTGGTTTATGTTCGACACAGCTAACCAACATGGCACCCATCACGGCAAATTGTAGTAAATGTTCAGGCGTGCAATCGGCATTTGCGCCCAAATCTAGCATATAGGTTTTGCCTTTTTCTGAAGGTAAAGATGATGCAATCGCAGGTCTGTCTATGCCAGACAGAGTTTTTAGCACAAAACGCGCAGTAGCCATTAGCGCGCCTGTATTGCCAGCACTCACACAGGCAGTCGCTTCACCCGACTTAACCAAGTTAATGGCGACGCGCATGGACGAATCTTTTTTATTTTTTAAGGCACTTTGAGGTGATTCATCCATTAACACTACTTGAGTAGTTGGATGTATACGTAAGCGTGGGCTTACAGCCGATTTATGCGCTTTTAGCTCAGCTTGAATGGCATCTTCTAAACCAACCAACACAATATTGAGCTGACCATCTTCCTTAAGCGCTTTTAAGGCGGCAGGAACAGTAACGTGAGGGCCGTGATCGCCACCCATCGCATCAATTGCAATTGTAATATCCATTTAAACCATTAAATGTAATGATGAAATGTTTGTCAATAAATTCAGGCAATCAATCATCTGTTGATGGGTTTTGTACATAAGATACTTATTATTAAACCAAATATGCAAAAGCGCTTAATGTGCAAACGCCGCACTTTTTAAGGTACGGCGCGCTAAGTAGAACTATTTTAGCTACAACTATTAGGCTAATCAAAATTAGTCGAAAGACTAATTAAAAGGCTTATTCGCCTTTTGTAGATAACACTTTACGACCACGATAGTAGCCAGTTGGGCTAACATGGTGACGCAAATGTGTTTCGCCTGTTGTTGGCTCTACAGCTAAAGGTGGGTTGACTAAAAAGTCATGTGATCGGTGCATACCACGTTTAGAAGGTGACTTTTTGTTTTGTTGAACTGCCATGATAAAACTCCAAAAAATGCTTTAAGCAAATGTGTTAAATAGCTAATTCATAATTGTAATTTAATTTGTGGTGAACTGCAAACACAAACACACTATATAGCGTTAAATCACGCAATTCGGCCCTTTTAAATTGGTTAATCACTTTAAGTTATGACGATTTTTTCATTAAATCCTTTAGTGCCGCAAACGGATTCGGTTTTTCACCGCTGTGCGTTATGTGTTGCTTACACTCGCCTTGTTGTTCAGATGAATGCGTTGGCGCGATTGGAAATGCAATCAATAACTCATCCTCTACCAATGCAGATACAGACATAGCAGGCGATATTTCAAGCCAATCCAAATCATCATTCTCGTCAAACTCTGCTGGCTCATTATCAGTAATTAAATAGTCAAATTCTAGCTTTAAGCTTAATGACATTGCATTCAAACAGCGCTGACAAGTGGTTGGTAAATGCGCATCTATGCTTAAATGCAGACTAGGTAAACTATATTTTTTGTTGTGCCCAGCTAGAGTGAATTGAATGTTTAACTCAGGCATTGCTTCATGGATTAACAACACATCAGCCAACCTATCCATTTCTACAATATCTAATACGCCAGTAACAGATTGTGCTGATTGTGCAAACTCAAGGTTATTAATAGTTAGTGTTTTCATAAATTTTGAGAATAATTTAAATATTAAAGTACGATAGAATTTTAAGCACCAGCTTATTTTGCGTACTCACTCAGCATGTTATAATTGCGTAAAGTTCAGTGTAAAAGCTATCAGTATAAAGCTGTTGAAAATTCTTTAAGGGTTCAAGTGTTCAAAAAAATTCTTGTTGCTAATCGGGGTGAAATTGCAGTGCGTATTGTACGCGCTTGTTCCGAAATGGGTATCAAATCTGTTGCTATCTATGCAGAGGCCGATCGTCACGCACTACATGTAAAAAAAGCGGATGAAGCTTATAACATAGGCACCGACCCGGTTGCTGGCTATTTAAATGCGCATAATATTGTTAACGTGGCCGTAGCTGCTGGTTGCGATGCGCTACATCCGGGCTATGGTTTCTTATCTGAGAACCCCGAATTAGCCGAAATTTGCGCGCGCCGTGGCATTAAGTTTATCGGCCCAAATGCTTCTGTTATTCGTCAAATGGGTGACAAAATTCAAGCGCGTAATGCCATGACTGATGCGGGCATTCCGTGCACACCAGGCAGTGATGGTAACTTAGAAAACTTAGATGAAGCCGTTAAATTAGCCAATAAAATTGGTTACCCCGTCATGCTAAAAGCCACCAATGGCGGCGGCGGGCGTGGAATTAGGCGTTGCGATTCTGAAAAAGATTTGCTCACCAATTACGATCGTGTTATTTCAGAAGCCAGCAAAGCATTTGGTAAGCCTGAAGTATTCTTGGAAAAATGCGTAGTGCATCCACGTCATATTGAAGTGCAAGTGCTGGCCGACAGCCAAGGCAATGTGATTCATCTATTTGAACGCGATTGCTCTATTCAGCGCCGCAATCAAAAACTGATTGAAATAGCGCCTTCACCGCAATTAAGCCAAGCCCAACGCGACTATATTGGCGGTTTGGCGGTTAAAGCGGCCAAAGCGGTTGGTTACGAAAATGCAGGTACGGTTGAGTTCTTGCTGGATTCTGACAATACGTTTTACTTTATGGAAATGAATACCCGCTTGCAAGTTGAGCATACCGTGACTGAAACAATTACTGGCGTGGATATTGTGCAAGAACAAATCCGTATCGCTTATGGCTTGCCACTGCAATATAAACAAAATGAAATTAGTTTCCGCGGTTATGCCATGGAATACCGCATCAATGCAGAAGATCCTAAAAATGACTTTTTACCTAGCTTTGGTAAAATTACCCGTTACTATTCACCAGGCGGCCCTGGTGTACGTATGGATGCGGCCATTTACACCGGCTATGTGATTCCACCCTACTACGATTCGATGTGTGCCAAGTTAACGGTATGGGCGCTAGATTGGGAAAGTGTTGTAGAACGCGGCCGCCGTGCTTTGGGCGATATGGTGGTATATGGTGTTAAAACGACTATTCCTTATTACCAAGAAATCATGAAGCATCCTGATTTTAAAAACGCCGAATTCAACACTAGCTTTGTTGAAACGCATCCAGAGTTGACCAATTACGCAACCGAACTGCCGCCAGAATTGATTGCCGCCGCTATATCCGCTGCAATTGCTGCACACGAAGGCATTTGAGAAAAAAGCATTTAATAGAAACGACTGATTATGAGCAAAATACACCTTACCGAACTTGTTTTACGCGATGGTCATCAATCGATGATTGCAACCCGCTTGCGCACCGAAGATATGTTACCTATTTGCAGCAAATTGGATGCAATTGGTTTTTGGTCGCTTGAAGCTTGGGGAGGCGCCACATTTGATGCCTGCGTACGCTATTTAAAAGAAGACCCGTGGGAACGTTTAGCCAAGCTGCGTAAAGCCTTGCCTAATAGCCAAATCAATATGTTATTGCGCGGCCAAAACTTGCTTGGTTATCGCCATTACTCTGATGACGTAGTGCATGCATTTGTACAAAAGTCGGCTGATAACGGTGTTGATGTATTCCGTATTTTTGATGCGATGAACGATACACGTAATTTGCGTGAAGCGATTAATGCGGTTAAAAAAGTTAAAAAACATGCTATTGGTACGCTCTCTTACACCACCAGCCCAGTGCACGACATTGCTTATTTTGTGAATATGGCAAAAGAGCTGGAAAGCATGGGCTCTGACAGTATCGGTATTAAAGATATGGCAGGTTTATTAACGCCGCAAGTGGCTGCCGATTTGGTTAAAGCGTTAACGGAAGCAGTCAGTTTGCCGATTCATGTGCATAGCCATGCCACATCGGGCTTAGCAAGTATGGTCATGCTAAAAAGCGTTGAAAATGGTGCCTCTATTGTTGATACTTGCAACTCTTCTTTTGCCGAAGGTGCTAGCCACCCAAGCACAGAAAGTATCGTCGCTGCCTTAAAAGGTACTGAATACGACACAGGTTTAGATTTGGCTAAACTGCAAGAAATTACCGCTTATTTCCGCGAAACACGTAAAAAATATTGGCAATTTGAAAGCGATTTTACTGGTGTAGATACGCGCGTGTTGGTGAACCAAGTGCCTGGCGGCATGATTTCAAACTTATCCAATCAGCTAAAAGAGCAAGGTGCGCTAGACCACATGGATGAAGTGCTGGCTGAAATTCCGCGCGTGCGTGAAGATTTAGGCTACCCACCTTTAGTAACGCCAACATCGCAAATTGTCGGTACACAGGCCGTATTAAACGTGATGACAGGTTCGCGCTATAAATCGGTAACCAATGAAGTAAAGAATTATTTGATGGGTCAATATGGCCAATCGCCAGCGCCTGTTAATGCTATCGTTAAACAACAAGCGGTTGGTGATGCAAAAGTGATTACCTGCCGCCCAGCCGATTTAATTGAGCCAGAAATGGCGAAGTTACAGGCTGAATCTGACCGTATCGCAAAAAGTGAAGAAGATGTTTTAACCTATGCCATGTTCCCTGATATTGGTAAAACCTTCTTGCAGGAACGCAATGCTGGCACATTAAAAGCGGATGCATTATTAACCAAAGAATCGGCGAACACAGGTGCCGCACGTTACGCGCCAAATGAATTTAAAGTCACGCTGCATGGCGAAACTTTCCATATCAAACTAACCGGTAGCGGCCATGCTGGCGAAGACCAGCGCCCATTTTATGTGTCTGTTGATGGAATTGCAGAAGAAGTGATGGTAGAAACGCTAAGCGAGATTGAAGTATCTGGCAACGGTAGCAGCGCTGGTGGCAAAAGCGTCGGTAAAAAGAAATCTGGCTCAACCGCTAATGGCCGCCCTCGCCCACATCATGCTGGCTGCGTGACAACTGCCATGCCAGGCACTATTGTGGCGGTAAAAGTAAAAGTGGGTGATAAAGTGAGCGCTGGCGACGGTGTGCTAGTGATTGAGGCCATGAAAATGGAAAACGAAATCCAAGCCTCTAAAACAGGCACCGTGGTTGCTGTGCATGTTGCAAAAGGAGATAGTGTCACACCTGATGAATCTTTACTAGAAATTCAACCAGAATAAAGTGTTAAGTATTGAATAAAAAGCCGGTAGTTGTGCTATCGGCTTTTGTTTTTTATAGCCAATCACTTTAAATTTACTGATAATACTGCATGAAACAAACTTTAATCTTAGCCTCATCTTCCACTTATAGGCGCGAGCTTTTACAAAAGTTACAGATTCCATTTAGTAGCGTTTCACCACATGTTGATGAAACGCCGTTAGAAAATGAAAAGCCACATGAAACAGCTTTAAGGCTTTCTCAAGATAAAGCCAGAAAAATCGGCAATGAATATCCTCACGCATTGGTGATTGGCTGTGATCAAGTGGCCACTCTGGATGGCGAGCAACTTGGTAAACCTTTGAATCATCAGAATGCAACCAAACAATTACAATCTATGCGCGGACGCGAGGTGACTTTTCATAGTGCCTTATGCCTTTTTAATGCTGCCACTGGCCATATGCAAGCCGAAGTTGTGCCTTATTTGGTGCGTTTTAGAGAGTTAACCGATGCACAGATTGAAAATTATTTGAACAAAGAGCAGCCTTACCACTGCGCAGGTAGCGCAAAGTCAGAAGGCTTAGGAATCGCGTTGATGGAGCGCATGCTGGGCGAAGACCCTAATGCACTGATTGGGTTGCCTTTAATCAGACTCATTTCCATGCTTAATAACGAAGGTGTCAGCGTAATATAAGCGGCAAGCGTTAGGTTTTTACAGTTAATTGGGAGAATCACTATGTTTAAACGCCGTAACATGATTTTAACGAATAGTATTTTAGCCATCACCAGCCTGTTATCGATGGGAGCCTATGCTTTGGAAAATGCAATCAATGAAACAACTAGCACTTTAAACGAACAACAAAGCGTTGCCGTCACTATTTACAACGGTGATTTAGCCTTGGTGAAAGATACGCGTAAAGTACAATTAAACGCTGGAGTCAATGCCCTTGCATTGCGTGATGTAAGTGCGCAAATTCGACCTGAAACCGCATTATTGCGCAGTCTTAACGCACCTGGTAGCTTAAATTTATTAGAACAAAACTTTGATTTTGATTTACTCACCCCAGCAAAATTATTAGAGAAATACGTGGGCAAAACCGTTGGATTAATCAAAACAAACCCAGCCACAGGTGCAGAAACGATTGAGCAAGCAACTGTATTGTCTGCTAATAATGGCGTGGTGTTAAGAGTAGGAAATCGCATTGAAACAGGCGTTTCCACCAACCGTATTGTCTATGACAATGTGCCTGCGAATTTGCGCGACCGACCTACTTTGATCACACAAATCAATAATAAAGGTGCTACCGACCAAATAATCGAATTAAGCTACTTAACGGGCGGTTTAGGTTGGAAAGCCGATTATGTCGCCGAATTAAACAGCAAAGAAAATATGTTGGATTTATCTGGCTGGGTGACTTTAACCAATAGTAGTGGCGCTGCTTATAAAAATGCTAAATTGCAATTGGTCGCAGGTGATGTCAATCGCGTACAACCTCCATCGCGCGTTTTCCCAATGCAAACGCGCAAAAGCGAAATGATGATGGCAGATGCAGCCGCACCAATGGCCGAGGAGTCGTTATTGGAGTATCACTTATATACGCTAGACCGCCCTACCACCATTGCCGAAAATCAAACCAAACAAGTTGCCTTATTATCTGCAACTGGCGTACCTGTGCGCAAAGAATTAGTGCTGCGTGGTGCTGATTACTACTATCAAGGCCAGTATGGCGAAATTGGTAGCAAAATGAAAGTAGGTGTATTTATTGAATTTGATAATAAAGAAGCCGCAAAACTGGGCATGCCTTTACCTAAAGGTATATTGCGTGTGTATAAAAAAGATAGCGCTGGCAATGCACAATTTGTGGGCGAAGATAATATTGATCACACCCCTAAAAATGAAACGGCGCGTTTAAAACTGGGCGAATCCTTTGATGTGAGTGCCGATAAAAAACAGACTGATTTTAAAGTGTTACCGCAGCCTTCAAAAGGCAATCATTTATATGAAAGTGCATTTGAGTTAACGCTAAAAAATGCCAAAAAAGAAAAAGTCATTATGACTGTGCAAGAGCCGATTAGCGGCGATTGGAAAATCATCAGCGAAAACAAAACGCATACCAAAGTAAATAGTCATTTGGCAGAATGGAAAATAGAAATTCCTGCAGAAGGCAAAGTGATACTTACCTACAGAGCGCAAGTAAAGTACTAAAGCAATTGAGCGCATTCGGCACATTATATTTAATACCTGTCACGCTTGGCGAAGATAATGTCAGCCAAGTATTACCAGCAGATATGATTGCTTTCGCACAAAAGTTGGATACTTTTGTCGTTGAAAGTGAAAAAACCGCGCGCCACTTTTTAAGCACAATCAAAACCATTAAACCCGTGCGTGAGCTCACTTTAAATTTGTTAAATGAGCACACAGCCGATAAAGATATTTCGGCTCTGCTAGCGCCTTTGCTGGCTGGTAAAGATATAGGCTTAATGTCTGATGCGGGTTGCCCCGGTGTGGCTGACCCTGGCGCAAAACTGGTTGAGTTGGCACATCAAAAAAGCATAAAAGTAGTGCCTTTTGTTGGTCCAAGCTCTATTCTGCTCAGCTTAATGGCCAGTGGCTTAAATGGACAGCAATTTGCTTTTTTAGGCTATTTGCCAGTGGATAAATTGGCGCGCAATAACAGATTAAAAGAAATCGAAAAACGTTCTCTAACTCACAAAGAAACGCAATTATTTATTGAAACACCTTATCGCAACCAGCATATGTTAGAAGCGATTTTAAGCACCTGCCAGCCTAATACAAGGCTGTGTATTGCGTGTGATATTAGCTTGGCGAACGAATTGATTGTGACAAAAACAATTGCAGCATGGAAAAAATCGCCTTTGCCCAATTTGCACAAAAGACCAACCGTATTTTTATTGTTGGCTTAACAGCTCCAATTTAATCAAAGCTTTAACTGGCGCATAGCTTAAACGGTGATACGGGCTAATGCCATGCAAGTTGAGCATTTGTAAGTGATGCGTTGTTGGATAGCCCTTGTGTTTGGCAAAACCATATTGCGGATAAGTTTTGTCTAATTCATACAACTCAGCATCACGCGCCACTTTTGCCAAAATAGAAGCTGCTGAAATTGCCTGAACTTTACTATCGCCTTTTACAATCGCCTCACACGGCAAGTTAAGTTTTGGACATTTATTGCCATCTACCTGCACTAGTATTTGTCCCACTTGAATTTTTTCAGTCAATTTTGGTGTTAAGTGCAATGATTCAACCGCACGTTTCATCGCCAGTAAGCTTGCTTGTAGAATATTGATTGTGTCAATTTCTTGCGCGGTGCAACTAGCGATTGCCCAAGCAAGCGATTTAGTTTTGATTTCATCGCTTAAAAAGTCACGCTTTTTTTCGGTTAACTTTTTAGAGTCAGCCAAGCCAACAATCGGATTATTCGCATCCAAAATGACTGCCGCCGCGTAAACACTTCCGGCCAAAGGTCCGCGTCCAGCTTCATCTACGCCACAAATCAGTTGTTGATTATCCAAGCTTATTTTAAATAACTTAGAATCACTGCTGCTGCTTTTTCTGCAGTGTTTTGTTTTAAGTTTAGATGGATTTTGGTAAAAATCTGTTTAATTTCAGCGCAGTAATTTGCGTCGGCTAATAGTCTAGAAGTTGCATCGCTTAGGTTTTGCGGTGTCGCCTCATCCTGTAGTAATTCGGGCACTAGAAATTTACCTGCCAAAATATTAGGTAACCCAACAAAAGGCTGGTAACGCATGCGCTTTAATATCCACCAGCTTAATGCTGGCATACGGTAGGTGATGACCATTGGCTTTTTAAGTAAAGCGGCTTCTAATGTCGCTGTGCCAGAAGCCACAATGACGATATCAGCCGCTTCCATCGCATCATGTGCGTGGCCAAACAGAATTTGTAAATTCAACTCAACATTAGGATATTCAGCATAACTATCGTGAATGGCATGCTCAAAAATAGCACGCGTTTCGCGCGTAATCAACGGCACTAAAAATTGTATAGGATGTAATTCTGCAGGCAGACTGGGGTCGCTAATTTGTTGCTTTGTGAGTAAATGCGCAGTTTTTACAAACAAGCTGGCGTGTTGCTTCACTTCACTTTGTCTACTGCCGGGCAGCATGGCAACGACTAATTTACCAGGCTTAATTTTAAGCGTTTCGCGAGCTACTTTTGTATTAGGCTCTAATGGCAACTCGTCTGCCAAAGGATGGCCTACATAAGTAACAGGAACATTTGCAGCTTCATACAAAATGGGCTCAAACGGAAACAATGCCAAAATATGACTCACTGCACGTTTGATTTTAGTCACCCGGCCACCGCGCCATGCCCAAATAGATGGACTGACATAATGAATAGCTGCAATACCTTTTTGCTTGAATCTTCGTTCAAGCCATAGATTAAAATCAGGCGCATCAACGCCAATAAAAAGCGCAGGTTTTTCGGTTAATAATTGCTGCAACAGATTTTTGCGTAATTTTAATAGGCCATACAAATGCTTGAGCACTTCTAAATAGCCGCGAACAGAAAGATTTTCGATTGAGAATAATGACTTGGCACCTTGTGCCATCATTTTTGGCCCAGCAATACCAACAAAAGTTAAATCACTGCGTTGCGCTTTCAAAGCGCGTATCAAATGGCTGCCCAACAAATCACCTGAGGCTTCGCCAGCCACTATTGCAATTTTTGGCATGATGATTCTGACTAACGGACGATGCCGCGGGTTGAAACGTTTAAAAAGTCGGATAGCATGATAATTTCAGTACAATCCTTGTGCATATTCGCTAACTCAATTTTGGCTTCATCTAAAGTCAGGCCATGGCGATACAGCGCTTTATAAGCGCGTTTTATTTGGGTTATGCTATTAGGGCTAAAGCCACGGCGTTTTAAGCCTTCTGAATTGATGCCATGCGGTTTGGCGTCATAGCCTGCAGCGGTGACATAAGGTGGAATATCTTTAAATACCACTGAACCTACTGCGGTGATGACATGCGCACCAACCTTGCAAAACTGATGAATTAGCGTAAAGCCACCTAAAATCGCGTAATCATGAATATCAACATGGCCAGCAAGCGAACTATTGTTGGCGAGAATCGTGTTATTGGCAATCGTGCAATCGTGGGCGATATGCACATAAGCCATAATCCAATTGTCATTACCAATTTTAGTCACGCCTTTATCTTGAATTGTGCCTCGATTAAAGGTGCAAAACTCACGAATCGTATTATTATCGCCTATTTCCAGCGTGGTCAGTTCATCTCTAAATTTTTTATCTTGCGGCGCTTCGCCTAATGATGAAAACTGAAAAATCTGATTATTTTTACCAATTGTGGTTGGACCTTGCAAAACAACATGGCTGGCAATGGTTGTGCCCGAGTCGACCTTTACGTTAGCGCCAATAATAGAATAGGCGCCTACAGTGACGCTGGAATCTAGCTCTGCTTTAGAATCAACAATGGCAGTTGGATGAATTTTCACAGACATTTTTTGGCTTAAAATTAATTACTATTTACTTTAAATTACTTAACTAAGTAATTGTTTTAATTATTTTTATATTGCTTTTAGAATACACATCATACTAGCTTCTGCAACAACTGCATCGTCCACCGTAGCAACACCTGAATACTTCCAAATACCCTTTAAAACACGATCAATTTTGACATTTAAAATGATTTGATCGCCAGGTGAAACAGGTTTTTTAAAGCGCGCACTATCAATACCTGCAAAATAATACACAGAATCATCAGTTGGTTTGGTACCCATTGTTTTAAATGAAAGTATCGCGGCAGCTTGTGCCATCGCCTCAACAATTAAAACACCAGGCATCACAGGGTGATAAGGGAAATGACCTGGAAAAAATGGTTCATTCACACTGACATTTTTTAAAGCGGTAATTTCTTTGCCAATTTCCATCGAAATAACACGGTCAATCAACACAAATGGGTATCGATGAGGCAAATGATCCAAAATCTCATGAATATCCATGCCATTTGCTTCGTTTTTATTTGCTGCTGACTCTGTCATATCATTCTCTATGTTTGACGTTGAGAAGTTAATTTTTCAATCGCTTCTTCTAAGACTTTTATTTTATCTGTTAATTTACCCATTTTATCCGTTAATTGGCTTAAGTGGCGAATATTTGCAGCAGTTTTTAGCCATGCCTCGTGTTCTTGAAACGGCATCAATGCCGTATAAGTACCCGCTTTATGAATTGAACGCATAATCATACTACCAGGTGAAATGGTGACATTGTCAGCGATCGTTAAATGGCCCAAAATCATCGCTGCTCCGCCAATTTTACAATGCTGACCGATGATTGCACTGCCAGCAATACCAACACAGCCTGCAATCACAGTATGTGCCCCAATGCGGCAATTGTGCGCAATCTGAATCAGATTATCCAACTTAACACCCTCTTCGATTATCGTGTCGTCAATCGCACCACGGTCAATCGTGGTATTGGCGCCAATATCTACATAATCATGAATAATGACACGCCCTATTTGTGGAATCTTCACCCAATATTTTTGATTATCTGACACTATATTTTCTGCGTAACCAAAACCATCATTTCCAATCACGCATCCAGAGAACAAATGACAGTTTTGACCAACTTGCGAACCATATTTAATAGTGACATTTGCCTCTAATTTAGTATTGTCACCAATCACCGAGTTACGCTCAATCACACAGCCTGCACCGATTGTTACATTTTTACCCAGAGTCACGTTGGCTGCAATGACAGCATTTACACCAACACTACAAGCTTCTGAAATGTGCGCTGATGGATCAACGACTGCTGAAGTATGTATTCCAGCTACTTCGATATATTCCGGGTTTAATAGCTGTGATAATTGTGCGAAATAAGCGTAGGGATTATCAGTGATTATTTTGGGCAGGCTTGTTAACGATGCATGCTCAGGCTTAACAATCACCGCACTGGCTGATGTTGTTTTCAGTTGCGCTGTATATTTTGTATCGCTAAAAAAACTAATCGCACCGTCTTGCGCAAAAGCAAGCGATCCAACTCGGTTAATTAAGGTGGCAGAACTATCTGAGACTGAACCACCTAATTGTTGTGTAATTTCTAACAGCGATAAGCTAACACTCATAAAAAATTACTAGGTGAATAATCGAGTAAAAAATAAATAACCAAATGTACTTATTTTTTCCCTAACATTTTGAGCACTTTATCTGTAATATCAATTTTTTTGCTGGCATATGCAACACCACCATAAATCACCAAGTCGTAGCCATCCGTTTCAGATACTGTTTGCACAGCTTTATTAATGCGATCTTGCAGACTTGTTAATTCTTCATTTTTACGCAAATTGATATCCTCGCGTAATTCACGCTGTTTACGCTGAAATTCAATTTTAAGGTTGGATACATCGCGCTCTTTATTGCGGCGATCAGTTTCAGATAAGGTAATACCGTCTTTATCGAGTGCCGTTTCGATATCACGAATTTGTTTTTGGGTACGTTCTAGTTCTTGTGAGCGTGGACTAAACTCACGTTCTAATTTTTTACCACTTTCTGCAGTTTGTGGCGCCTCTTGTAAAATCTTATCGACTTGTACATAGCCAACCTTAAGTTCTGCCGCCTGTAAACCTGAACTCACGGTGGCTGTTAAAGCCAAGACGCTCGCAGAAACTAAATTTTTAAACATTTGATTCAATTTCAATCTCCTCACATCAACTACTATATCAGTATTTCATTTTACGCATCAATGAGTATGCCACAATAAAAGCATGCTCATTAAGTCGTTTTCTTATTAAAATTGTTGCCCAAGTTGGAACTGCAATACTTGAGTTCTATCGCCTTCTTGTTCGTTAAGTGCTTTTGCAAAAACCAGTTTCAGTGGACCAAACGGTGAAAACCAGCTTACACCGATACCGGTTGAATACCGTAGCTCACCTAAGTTAATAGTTTGATTTTCCGCATATACATTACCTGCATCGACAAATGCACTTAAACGAAATTGTGATGAATTTTTAAGTAATGGCACTGGAACAAATACCTCAGCGTTACCTACTATACGACTTGTTCCACCAACTGCAAAGTCTTGATTAGTTGAAGGATCGAAGTCGCGTGGGCCAATCGCACCATTGTCAAAACCACGTACAGAGTTAACACCACCAGCATAAAAATTTCTAAAGAAAGGGAAAGCTCTATCACCATAACTATCTGCATAGCCTAGCTCACCATTGAGCATAAATGTGACATCTTTAAACGCTTGTTTAAACCATGTATGCCTGTACTCTAGCTTATAAAATTGTAAGTCTAACCCAGGAACTGTCGCTTCAGCTGTCAAACGCTGTAAAACACCTTTATTGGGAAACAAAGTATTGTCACGCGAATCGTGTGTCCAGCCTAAATTTAAAGCTAAAGAATTGCTACTACATCCACTGGAATTTCCACAAAAGTTTAGGTATTGTCTAGGGCTACCTGCCGACAAATCAATTTTAGTGAAATCCGCGGTAAGACCAGCTGAAAAAAAGTCTCTTTCAGTTAATGGCAATCCAAATCTAACGCCTGCACCGTATGAAGAGCTATTATAGGTACCAATATCTAATGATTGCGTGTTGACATCGCGTCGGTATATATCAAATCCGCGGCTAATACCATCTGGGGTAAAGTAAGGGTCTGTATAAGACAATGAATAAACTGTATTTACTCTACCAGTGTTAATTTGTGCAGATACACGGTTACCTGTACCTAAAAAGTTTTGTTGGTTAACTGTAACACCCAAAACAACGCCTTCGTTACTGGATAAGCCTGCACCGAATTGCACGCTACCTGTCGATTTTTCAGTCACATTAATATTAATATCAACTTGATCAGAAGTGCCTGGTACTGCAGGTGTTTCAATCGTCACTTCATCAAAATATTGCAGACGATCTAATCGCTCTTTAGAACGATTAATTTTATCGCCTGCATACCAAGCAGATTCAAGCTGGCGACTTTCACGACGTAATACAGAATCACGCGTACGGGTATTGCCTGTTAAATTAATACGGCGCACATAGACACGTTTACCAGGATCAACAAAAAAAGTAAAAGCAGCTGTATGATTTTCTTTATTAATCTCAGGGATTGCATTTACATTTGAAAAAGCATAGCCCTCATTACTGAGTCGATCACCTATCGCCTTACTGGACTCTGTAATCAATTGGCGGTTAAAAACATCATCTTTTGCAATTTTAATCAGCGGTTTAAGTTCAGACTCTGGCACCTGTAATTCGCCCGCTAGTTTGACATCGCTAATCGTATACTTTTCACCTTCAGTCACATTAATCGTAATGTAAATATCTTGCTTATCGGGCGAAATAGACACTTGTGTCGAATCGACTGAGAATTCCAAATAGCCTTTGTTTAGATAAAACGATTTTAGCGTTTCAAGATCTGCTGTGAGTTTTTGCTTGGAATATTGATCATTTTTGTTCCACCAACTCATCCAATTTGGCGTTGTCAACAAAAACTCTGCACGTAAATCTTCGGTGGTGTAAATATTATTACCAACGATATTAATATCACGGATCTTAGCCGCAATACCTTCTTCAATTTCAAATCGCACTCCAACACGATTACGCTCTAAAGGACTGCTCACTGTTTTGACAGTGGCACTGTATTTACCTTGTGATAAATACTGGCGTTTAATCTCTTGTTCAGCCCGATCTAGCAATGATTTGTCGTAAATCAGACCTTCCGAAATACCGATTTGCTTAAGACCCTCTAACATTTTGTCAGATGGAAAAGATTTGTTACCGCTGAACTCAATTTTCGCAATGGCAGAGCGCTCTTGCACCGTCACAATAAGGATTTCACCTTCTGCTTCTATCCGCACATCTTTGAAAAAACCTGTGTTGTAGAGCGACTTAATTGCTTGAGTGGCTTTTTCATCGCTCATCGTATCGCCAACTTGCACAGGCAAAAAATTAAACACCGTACCAGCTTCAGTACGTTGCAAACCTTCAACACGAATATCTTTAATGACAAAAGGCTCAAGCGCTAATACATGCTGGCTGAAAAGTGCAAAAACAATAGCAGAGATATGGCGGATTTTAAGCAAATGGTTAACCCGTAATTAGTCGATTAAAGTCATTAAAAATGGCAATTGTCATGAGCAAACCTAACAATACAAACCCTATTTTTTGTCCAGCCAACATCGTTTGATCAGACACTGGCGAACCTTTAAATATTTCAACGATATAATACATCAAATGGCCGCCATCTAATACAGGTATTGGCAAAAGGTTAAGCACACCGATGCTGATACTGACCAGCGCAAGAAAGCTAAGGAAGGTGCTAATCCCTAAATTTGCGCTTTCGCCTGCGAATGTTGCAATAGTTACTGGGCCGCTGATGCCTTTAATCGAGACTTCACCAGTTAGCATTCTGCCCAGCATTTTTAGGCTAAATATGGAAGTATCCCATGTTTTAAAAATAGCTTTTTGAAGAGCCTCAAATGGAGAATATTTTAATTTAATCAACAACTTATCTAACGTTTCTTGGTCTATCTTAACGCTAGCACCTAAGCGGCCAATCTTTTCACCATTTTGCATTACTTGCTCAGGCGTCACTGAAATGGTGAGTATTTGTTGCGCGCGCGCTATTTTAAATTGCAATAATTGATTGGGATTTGCTTTTATCGTATTGACTACATTTTCCCAATCGCGCACCTTAACGTTATCAATACTTAAAATTTTGTCATTGGCTTGAAAATGAGAATTTTTCGCTGCGCTGTCTGGCAATATTTCACCAAGAATAGGTGGAAGTATTGGCTTCATCATCCCCAAACCTAGTTTGTTGAGGACATCAATTTCCGGATCGCTATCGACACCATCAAAACTTAACTTACGCGTGTTCAAGTCATTCATATCGTTTAAGGTTTCAACCTGAACACTTTTGCTCTCAAGCGATTGCTCTAGCAGTATCCAGCGCGCGTCTGTCCAAGTTTTAACAGAAACTCCAGCGACTTTTTGAATAGTCTCGCCACTTTTAAAACCAGCAGTCGCAGCTAAACTATTCACTGCAACTTCACCTATTATTGGGCGCATGCCAGTGACGCCTTGCATCAGTAAAACCCAATATAACAAAATAGCCAATAATAGATTAGCGACTGGCCCAGCTAATACAATAGCAATCCGTTTCCATACGTTTTGGCGGTTAAATGCGCGCTTTAATTCAGCTTCAGAATAGATCAATTGCTCTGCATATTGCCCGTTTTCAATTGCAGATTCGCGCTCGGCTTTTAGCTCACGCTCATCCAGCATTTTAACAAATCCACCTAGCGGGATCGCAGCAAGTACAAACTCTGTTTTGTCATGGCCAAATGTTTTTTTCCACAAAGGCTTGCCGAAACCGATTGAAAAGCGCAGCACTTTGACATTGCACCAACGCGCCACCTGAAAATGACCATATTCATGTATCGTGACTAATATGCCAATTGTGATGATAAATGCGATTAAAGTCGTCATGCACTTAACACCTTTTTATGGGCGAATTTAAGTAGGTTATTTTGCGCAAACTGTCTGGCTTCTGCGTCAATATCTTGCAACTGTTCTAAAGATGAAACAGGCTCAGACTGGATGGAATTGAGGGCTTTTTCAATCAAAGCTGGAATATTTAAAAAATGGATGCGATTATTTAAGAACGCCTCTACCGCCACCTCGTTGACTGTATTCAATATGGCTGGCGCAGTGCCACCTGCATTTAGCGCATCATAAGCCAGCTGCAAGCAAGGAAAACGTTTGGTATCGGGGGCTTCAAATTCTAATTTTGCAATTTCTAGCAGGTTAAGTGAGGAAACGCCAGATTCAATGCGATTTGGGTAAGCTAGCGCATAAGCGATTGGTGTGCGCATATCAGGGTTGCCTAACTGCGCCAGTACACTACCATCAATATATTCCACCATGGAATGAATCACGCTTTGCGGATGCACAACCACATCAATTTGCTCTGGCTTAGCGTTAAACAGCCAGTGCGCCTCGATTACCTCTAAGCCTTTATTCATCAACGTGGCAGAATCAATCGTGATTTTGGCGCCCATTACCCAATTAGGATGTTTCAGTGCCAATGCTGGAGTAACTGCTTCTAGCTGTGTTTGCGAATAGCATCTGAATGGGCCGCCCGATGCTGTCAATAAGATTCGACGAATACCGCTATGACTAAGATGACTTAATTGCTGCGGTGGCATGACTTGGAATATGGCGTTGTGCTCGCTATCAATCGGCAACAAGGTTGCACCACCCGCTTTCACCGCTTGCATAAACAAGCTACCAGCCATCACTAAAGTTTCTTTATTAGCCAACAAAATACGTTTGCCTGCATGCGCTGCAGCCATTGCTGGCTTTAAACCAGCCGCGCCAACAATCGCCGCCATGACGATATCTACTTCAACATCGCTTGAGACTTGCTCTAACCCAGCCATACCTGAAAGAACAGTTGTACGGCTACCCGCAGCTTTTAACTTAACACTTAAATCTAGTGAAGATTTTTCATTGAGTAACACTGCAATTTTGGGCTTAAATTGCAAACATTGCTTCACCATTACATCCACATTTGAGTTAGCTGCCAGCGCATATACTTCATAAAAGCCTGCATGCCGCTCAATCACATCCAGCGTTTGTAAGCCAATAGTGCCTGTGCTACCTAAAATGGTAATTTTTTGCAATTTAAGCAACCGAGTTGAAGTAAGAGTAGGTATAAATCATGAGTATAGCAATTGGCAAGCTAGGAATGATGCCGTCAACACGGTCTAAAATACCGCCATGCCCAGGCAAAAGCTTGCCACTGTCTTTAAGATTGGCTTGCCGCTTCATCATTGATTCAAATAAATCACCCACTACGCCCAAGCCAGTAATTATCCACAAAGCAGGAAAAACGGCTAGCTGATGAAAACCAACGCTATTATTTGAATATAAAATTGCACCAAAAAACGTAACGGCTATCAATGCACCTGCTACGCCTTCCCATGTTTTCCCTGGACTAATATTGGGCGCTAATTTATGTTTGCCAAAATTTTTACCCGCAAAATAGGCTGCGCTATCTGCAATCCAAATAGTCGCCAGCAACACTAATAGTAACCAAGGGTCTGCACTTTTAGCACAAATTAAAGCCAACCAAAGCGATGCTATTAGCAGAAAGCCCAGCATAGCCATCAATAACTTATTACTGACTATGTACTTGGTTTTCATCCAAACTGGCACTAAAAAAAACCAAAAAACAGAAACGACTGCAAATAAAATGAGTGAATTGAAAAAGAATAAATGAAACCCAAATTGTTGCAAAAAATAGATAGTTAATAAGCCCGCAATCGCTGAAATCATGATGTAAATTTTATTTTGCGTGGCGCTTAAGTGAATCATGCCGCCCCACTCGTATAAGGCTAATAAGCAAAAAACCAGCATTGAATAAGCCCAATTGATAGTGCTTAAAATAAAAAGCGCAGGAATAAAAAAGATGACCAATAAGCTGGCAGTAATAATACGGGTTTTAAGCATAAATGCGCTACTTACCCGCCATTAATTGCTCACTTGTGCGGCCAAAACGGCGCTCTCTTTTTTGATAAGAGCTTATCGCATCATTAAATGCCTTTGCATCAAAATCTGGCCAAAGCGTATCGGTGAAATAAAATTCGGTATAAGCCAACTGCCAAAGCAAAAAGTTACTCACGCGCTTTTCACCACCGGTGCGAATAAATAAATCCGGCTCTGTGGCGTAATGCATGGATAAATAAGGGGCGATATCGTCTTCTGTAAACGTGCCTTGCTTAGCAGGTAGTGCTTTGACCATGCGATTTGTGGCTTGTAAAACATCCCAGCGCCCGCCGTAATTTGCGGCAATACTCAAAGTTAAGCCTGTATTATTAGCAGTTAACTGCTCCGAAGCTTCAATTTGTGCAACCAGTTCAGCGCTAAAACGCGTGCGGTCACCAATTAATACTAAGCGAATATTATTGTCATGTAACTTAACCACTTCGCGCTTGAGCGCATCCATAAACAGGCCCATTAAAAATGAGACTTCATCATCTGGCCTCCGCCAATTCTCACTGCTAAAGGCAAATAAAGTTAAAAACTTCACGTCCATCAGTGCACATTGTTTCACTAAATCGCGCACAATTTCCACACCACGCTTGTGGCCTGCCACACGCGGCAAAAAACGCTTTCTAGCCCAACGTCCGTTACCATCCATAATCACAGCAATATGCTGTGGAATTTCAGCGAATTCAGGAATGATTTGAGTCGAGCTAGATGAGGGTTTGAAAAAAAACTTCATACTGTGTAGCTAGACCGCCATCAAATCAGCTTCTTTAGCTTGCAGCAATTTATCCACTTCAACAACCGCTTTGTCCGTCATTTTCTGCACTTCATCTTGTGCACGGCGCTCATCATCTTCACCAATTTCTTTATCTTTTAGTAGTTTTTTTAACGCATCGTTGGCATCACGACGCACATTGCGAATAGCCACTTTAGCACCCTCACCTTCAGAGCGTACAATCTTGGTTAAATCGCGGCGGCGCTCTTCTGTCAACATTGGCATTGGTACACGAATTAAATCGCCGTTGGTTGCAGGGTTCAAACCCAAATCGCAGTCACGAATCGCTTTTTCAACTTTGCCAATCATATTTTTTTCATAAGGCTGCACGTTAATAGTTCGTGCGTCGCCTAAGTTAATGTTTGCCACTTGATTTACAGCAACCATCGATCCGTAGTATTCAACCATCACATGGTCTAACAAGCCAGTGTGGGCGCGGCCTGTGCGAATTTTTGCTAAATCGTTTTTAAGCGATTCTAATGATTTTTGCATTTTTAAATCAGCGCTTTTTTTAATATCTTCCAACATGTGCCTCTCCAACTTTACTTTTTATCATGCATTATTTAATCGAAAAAAATTTACGACACAACAACTAGCGTACCTTCATTTTCACCCATCACGATGCGCTTTAAAGCGTTTGCTTTAAAAATATTAAACACACCAATCGGCATTTTCTGATCACGACACAACGTAAATGCAGTGGCATCCATTACTTTTAAGTCTTTAATAATCGCTTCGTCAAAAGTAACAGTCTCGTACTGTATAGCGTTTGGGTCTTTTTTAGGGTCAGCGGTGTAAATTCCGTCTACCTTAGTAGCTTTTAGAACAATATCTGCATCAATTTCCATACCGCGCAAAGCAGCGGCTGTATCGGTCGTAAAAAAAGGATTGCCTGTACCTGCGCCAAAAATCACCACACGGCCTTTTTCCAAAGAACGTAAAGCCTTGGCACGCACGTAAGGCTCTACAAACTCAATACTCAGCGCGCTTTGCACGCGTGCTTCAACCCCAATATGACGCATGGCGTCTTGTAAAGCCAGCGCGTTCATCACTGTGGCCAGCATGCCCATATAATCAGCAGTAGCTCTATCCATACCTTCGGCTGCAGGTGCTACGCCACGGAAAATATTTCCGCCGCCAATCACCACACCTACTTCAACGCCCAAATCTACAATCTCTTTAATTTGTGCCACGATATTATTAATCGTCATGCGATTAATGCCGTAGGCATCATCACCCATTAATGCTTCACCTGACAGTTTAAGCAGTATGCGTTTATAGGCTGGTTTTGCCATGGTTTACCTTGTTTTAATATTTTGATTATTTAATCACAAACGCACTATTTTGACTAAATTTTCCGATGATTTAATCGGTTTTTCTATCGTTTTAATGGTTAACTTCAGTTCAAATAGGTTAAAGCAAGTTTCAAACTTAACCCTTAAAATTGGCGAAAAAAAAGTGAGCCCAGCAACTTGCCAAGCTCACTTTTTTTTGCGTACATTTTAGACTTTAGCTGCGGCTGCAACTTCTGCCGCGTAATCTACCACGACTTTTTCAATGCCCTCACCCACTGTAAACATAGTGAATGATGCAACTGATGCATTTTTAGATTTTAATAATTGCTCAATAGTCATTTTGTCGTCTTTAACAAAAATTTGACTTAATAATGTCACTTCTTTTAAGAATTTTTGCACAGTACCATCTGCAATTTTTTCTAACATCGCTTCTGGCTTGCCGGCTTCTTTAGCTTTTTCAATCGCTACACGGCGTTCAGCTTCAATCAAACTCGCATCAATACCTGAAGCGTCTAATGATTTAGGTTTAGCTGCGGCAATGTGCATCGCTAAGTCTTTTGCTAACGCGTCATCACCGCCCACCAAATCGACCAACACACCAATTTTGCTGCCATGAATGTAACTCGCTAATTTACCTTGTACAGTTGGACGCACAAAACGACGTGGCGTAATGTTTTCACCAATTTTACCAACCAATTGCGCACGCGTTTCTTCAACTGTCGCACCGCGCATTGGCAATGCAGCAACCGCTTCGATATCCGCAGCGTTGCTATTTGATACGATAGTTGCTAATTCGCTCACAAATTTCAAAAAGTCTTCATTTTTTGCGCAGAAGTCTGTTTCAGAGTTTACTTCAATCATTGCGCCAGATTTACCATCAGCAGAAATTGCAACACCAACCGTGCCTTCAGCCGCCACACGGCCAGCAGCTTTGCTGGCTTTGTTACCAAAACGTACACGCAAGATTTCTTCTGCGCGCGTCATGTCGCCTTCAGCTTCAGTCAATGCTTTTTTGCAATCCATCATTGGAGCATCGGTGCGCTCACGTAATTCTTTTACCATGCTTGCGGTAATTTCAGCCATTTGTAGCTCCTAAACTAAATTAAATATTCTTTTAAATAGAAAAAGGGGCTATTCGCCCCTTTTTACTTAAATGCATTATTCTGCTGTAGCGACTTCCGCAGGTGTAGTTTCTTCTTGTGCAGATTTTACAATCTCAGCAATAGCATTTTCACGGCCTTCTAAAACCGCATCTGCCATACCGCGCGCATATAAACGAATCGCGCGTGAAGAGTCATCATTACCTGGAATCACGTAAGCAACACCGTCTGGTGAGTTGTTGGTATCGACAACGCCAATCACTGGAATGCCTAATTTAGCCGCTTCAGTAATCGCGCCGCTTTCATGGCCAACGTCAATGATGAAAATCGCGTCTGGCAAGCCACCCATATCTTTAATACCACCGATTGAGCGCTCTAATTTTTCAATTTCGCGCTTGTAACCTAAGGCTTCTTTTTTACCAAATTTTTCTAGGCTACCGTCTAACAACATCGCCTCAAAGTCATGCAGACGTTTTATTGATTGTTTAACCGTTTTAAAGTTAGTCAGCATACCGCCCAACCAACGGTGATTCACATAAGCACAACCTGCACGTGCTGCTTCTTCTTTGACGATATCGCGTGCTTGGCGTTTTGTACCAACGAACAAGATGCGGCCTTTATTAGCAGCTAAAATACGTGTGTATTTCATCGCCTCTTCAAAAAGTGGCAATGTTTTTTCAAGGTTAACAATATGAATTTTGTTGCGGTCACCAAAAATATACTCAGCCATTTTAGGATTCCAATAACGGGTTTGGTGGCCAAAGTGAACACCGGCCTCAAGCATTTGACGCATAGTAACTGACATTGTATTGCTCCATGTAAGGGTTAACATTACATTCATCCACAACATTTGCTTTTGATTAACAAACACCCTGTACGGGATGAAGTATTGATTTAGACAAACTTAACTGGCTAGTATAGCTAATCAAGAACTGTACATTATAGCTGTAATAATACTTAAATTCAATTCTAAGCTTATGAAATTATGTCAACTATTTTGATAAAATTTCAAAGTGAGCTCAAGCGCTCAATCAGCAACTCTTCATAAACTTCACTTTTATGCAAGTTTTGAACAACATTATATCCAGCCTCAGCCTGTACTTTTGCTTCTTCAGGATTTGAAAGCAACTCTAAAATTGCATTACGCAGACAATCCACGTCACCAACTTTCACAACCTTTAGTGCATGTGTTTGTCTTAAATAATCTACCATACCTTGAGTATTTGAAATAATTACAGGCCTCTTACAAGCCATTGCTTCCATCATAACTTGCACACCTGCAGCATATTTGTTATCAACCAGTGAAATCACTACAATATCTGCATCACGATACAACTGTAGCAGGTCTGGCCATTCGTAGAATCTACGAGACATATTTTCTGGCATTACATCCGGGAAAGTCTTTTTCAAAGCATTTGCATCGTTAGAAAATCCGCTGATTTTTACATCAACATCTAAATCCGAAGTGGCTTGTGCCAACAAGCGATAATCACGTTTTTCCAAACCAACACTTACTAACGTTGGACGCTTCTTATCTGCCGATACTCTGCCAGGATTAAAAAACTGCGTATCTGTTTGATCAAGCAATAAAAATACTTTTGATTCTGGTAGATTTAAATAACGCTTCAAGAAATCAGTTTGATAGCTTGAGCAGGCCATGAAAATATCAATTTTTTTTGCCAGACCAAATAGCATTAAAGTAAGCTTGCCTTTAATCCGGTCTATATTATGAAAATAAACCACTACTTTAGCGCGCGATGACATTCGCGCGCACATCACCGCAACTGGGACGCCTATATCCTCGCCTGTGCAGAAGATTACATCATTCTCCCCAACTTCTTGTGCAATTTTTCGCGCTATTGCCCAATGTTCTGGACGTGAAGAAAGTTTAGATAGTAGCTTATCCGCTAAGCTAATTTTCTGCTTAATGGGTGAATGCACCCTAGCATTTAAGCGTTTTTTGATACTAACCATAATGTGCCTAGGACACAACCCAAGGCTTGCATCATGTTCAAATTGATCAAAATTGATATCACGACTTAGAGCTATATGAAAACTCAAGGCTACCTCCTGCTATAATTTGCAATATTACAACTTTGTATACAGTATAACTTTATTTTAATTGACTGCATGATTAGTTAAAAATGTTATTTTAGTGAATGATGCTCATGTAAGATACCTACTTTTAAAATACAGTAAATACACATTAACATCGCCACTTCTATTATTTAAATCAGTATAAGGTAGTTATTAAATACAAAGATGATTATTACCATTAACAACGCTGTCGACATTGCAAAAATGCGTATAGCTGGCAAGCTTGCATCAGAAGTGCTTGATTATATTACACCTTTTGTAGTCAATGGCGTGACGACTGATAAGCTGGATCAGCTTTGTCATGATTATATTGTCAATGTACAACAGGCGATTCCAGCGCCGTTAAATTATGCGCCAGACGGCCACACACCCTACCCCAAATCTATTTGTACATCGGTGAATCATGTTATTTGCCACGGCGTACCATCTGGCAAAGTGCTGAAAAATGGCGACACGGTGAATATCGACATCACAGTGATTAAAGATGGTTATCACGGCGATACTTCTCGTATGTTCCATGTTGGCGATGTGTCGATTCAAGCCAAGCGCTTGTCTGAACTGACTTACCAAGCCATGTGGCTAGGTATCAATAAGGTAAAGCCAGAAGCTACTTTGGGCGATATTGGTTATGCCATTCAAAGTTTTGCAGAAAAAAATGGATTTAGCGTAGTGCGCGAGTTTTGTGGGCATGGTATCGGCAAGAAGTTTCATGAGGAGCCTCAAATCCTGCATTACGGCAGACCAGCTACTGGGCTGAAATTACGCGCTGGTATGATTTTTACTATAGAACCTATGATTAATGCGGGTAAGCGCGAAATTAAGCAAATGCCTGATGGCTGGACCATCGTCACCAAAGACCGTAGCCTTTCTGCACAGTGGGAACATACTATTTTAGTGACTGATACCGGTTATGAAGTTTTAACATTATCTGCAGGTTCGCCTGCTAAACCCAATTTCAATTAATTAAAATGACTGAACTGCAAACTCAGTCTAAGCATGCCATGCAAGCGTGGCGACTTGATTTAAAAACGCAGCAACAAGCGCTTGAAACGGCTTTTTTTGTACACCAAAATACCGCCAAACTATTAAAACAGCAATCTTTGCTAATTGATCAACTACTCAAAAAAATATGGGTTCAGGCAGGCATTGATGCAGACATTTCATTGATTGCAGTAGGTGGCTACGGGCGCAATCAACTTTTCCCTTATTCAGATATTGATTTACTGATTTTACTGCCAAATACTGACTTCGGCACCGAACTTAACACCTTACAGAACCAAAAAATTGAAAATTTAATTGGCTTACTTTGGGATATCGGTCTGAATGTTGGCCATAGTGTGCGCACCTTGCAAGAATGTATTAACGAATCGGCGCAAGACGTAACAGTGCAAACTAATTTGCTAGAAGCACGCTTGCTGTGTGGCAAAAAAAGTCATTATTTTACGTTTTTAAAAGCGGTAAATCAAACAATTGATGCGGCAAATTTTTTTACAGCTAAATTTAAAGAGCAAGACAATCGTCACGCCAAATTTAATGATACTACTTACAATTTAGAGCCTAACATTAAAGAAAGCCCCGGCGGGCTTCGCGATTTGCACATGATTCTATGGCTTGCACTGAGCCAAAATTTGGGCAAAAACTGGACAGATTTAGCCAAAAATAAAATCATCACACAAGCAGAGTTGCGCCAAATCAAGCGCCATGAGCGCAACTTGCAAAATATTCGCATACGCTTACATTACTTAGCTAAGCGACGTGAAGACAGATTGTTGTTTGATTTTCAAAATGAGCTGGCAACCGATTTAGGCTGTGTAACCACACCACGCAAGCGTGCCAGCGAACAGTTGATGCAAAGCTATTACACCAGCGCAAAATTCATTAACTTAATCAATGAAATTTTACTTAAAACGTTTGAAAAAATAGCCCACAAAATTAGGCCTAAAATCATGCCGATTAATGCACGGTTTGAAGCGCATGATGATTTATTGGAAATCAAAACAGCCAACGTATTGCAACAATATCCAAACGCAATTTTGGAAAGTTTTCTATTGTTGCAGCAATATCCTCAATTAAGAGGTATGAGCGCCAATTTAATTCGTGAACTACAACGTGTTAAGAAAATTGTAAATGTGGATTTTAGGCAAGCTCCTGATAATAAGGCGACATTTTTAGCGATACTATCGCAGCCAAACGGGGTTAATCATTCCCTGCGTCGCATGAATCGTTATGGAATTTTAGGTCTTTATATTCCCGTTTTTGGCAAAATTGTTGGCCAAATGCAGCATGATTTATTTCATGTATACACCGTAGATGAGCATATTTTAAATGTGCTGGCTAACTTACGCCGCTATGCCAAGCCAGAGCTCAAACACGAGTTTCCGTTGTGTACTCAATTGTTTAGTGATTTTGATAAGCCATACCTGCTCTACCTAGCAGCCTTATTCCATGATATTGCCAAAGGGCGTGGCGGTGACCATTCCACACTCGGCACTATTGATGCAAAGCGTTTTTGCAAATTACATGGATTATCAAAAGACGATACCAACTTAGTTTCTTGGCTGGTAGATGCACATCTTAAAATGTCTAGTACCGCTCAAAAATCGGATTTATCTGACCCAGAAGTAATACAGCAGTTTGCACACTTCGTTAAAACTGAAAAGCGCTTGATTGCCCTGTATTTGCTTACCGTAGCAGATATTCGGGGAACCAGTCCTGTTGTTTGGAATGCATGGAAAGCGCGACTTTTAGAAAGCTTATTTTATGCAACGCAGCATTTGTTAAAAAATACTGGATTTACTGCACAACAAACCATTCAAACACGCCAGATTGAAGCCACAGAGAAGCTAACCAGATATGGGCTTAAACCAGAGTCATATCTTGCATTATGGGAGAACGTGGGCACAGGCTACTTTACCCGTTTTGAATCAGATGAAATTGCTTGGCAAAGTCGTTTGCTAACACCTCATGTATTTACAGATAAGCCGATTGTGCGTGCACGCTTAAGCCCAAATGGCGACGGCATTCAAGTCATGATTTATACCAAAAATCAAGATGATTTGTTTGCGCGTATTTGTAACTTTTTTGATCGCATGGCTTACAACATTGTGCAAGCCAAGATTTACACCACAAATCATGGTTATGCACTAAATAATTTTATTGTTTTAGATCAATCAGGTAAGTCAGTTAGTTATAGTGGTTTATTAAAATTTATTGAGTTGGAATTAACGCAAAAAATTGCTGCGCGCCATCCATTAGAAGCGCCATTACAAGGTCGTATAAGTCGCCAAGTAAAGTATATGTCGATTAAAGCCCAAGTAAAAATCACACCCGAATTACAAGGTAATAATCTCATATTAGAAATTGTTGCGGGCGACAGACCTGGGCTTTTAGCCTATGTTGCCAATGTGCTTTTGCAACACGATATCGAGTTGCACAATGCCAAAATTAACACTCTAGGTAACCGTGCAGAAGACAGCTTCTTGATTTCTGCAAAACAAAACACCCCGGTAAACGTGGCAAAGATTGAGCAACTGAAAGAAACTTTAAATAATCTTTAACGCGCTTTTATTCAAGCCGATAAGTTTGTAAAACAGTTTTTTGAAATGCTACACACAAGATAGCACTGATTAAGCGCATGTTACATGCCGCTTCCCCACAAAAAAGCCTAGCTCTCAAGTAGAAGCTAGGCTTTTAATTGTAGGCTTAAATTAAATAATTAAATCAAGCCCTTACAAGCTTTAAAATTAAGAATGTTTGTAATGTTTTTTCAATTGTTTAACAACTTCCCATTGTGATTTCATGCCTTTTGGGAACACAACGAAATCGCCTGCTTTAATCACTACTTTTTCGCCACCTTGTGGTGTTACATGGATTTCGCCTTCTAACAAGTAAGCACTTTCTGTCATACCGAAATCTAGTGGGAATTTAGAAACTTCTTTCTCCCAGATAGACCAGCTAGCAACGCCTAGCTCTTTAAGTTTTTCTTCTGACGGGTTATGGTCAATAATAATTTGGCTCATTTTAGATCCTTTAAAATAAATAATATGTATTTAAAAACAAATGCCGCTTAAAAATAGAAAGCGGCATTGAGAAATTGGCGGAAGAGGTGAGATTCGAACTCACGGTGGGCTCGCACCCACGACAGTTTTCAAGACTGTAGCATTAAACCGCTCTGCCACTCTTCCAATCTTAGATACAAATAAACTTAGTGTTATTCGCGAAAGTCCGCATTATAGCAAACAATTAATCGTCTTGAATATCCTGATTTGGAAAAAGTACGTCAGTAAAGCCAAAATCTTTTAAATTTTTAATGCGCATGGGGTACAAAATACCATTTAAGTGGTCGCATTCGTGTTGCACTACTCTGGCATGAAAGCCGCCGACTAACCTGTCAATTGGATTTCCAAACGGATCAAAGCCCGCATAGTGCAAGCGCGTATGCCTTGGTACGATACCGCGCATGTCGGGAACAGACAAACAACCTTCCCAACCGTCTTCCATTTCATCTTGTATGGGGGTTAAGACTGGATTAATCAGAACGGTATATGGCACTTGCTCTGCATCTGGATAACGCGGGTTAAAACCGACACCAAAAATAACCACCTGCAAGCTCACACCGATTTGTGGCGCGGCAATACCTGCCCCGATCATATGCGTCATTGTGTCTTGCATATCTTGTATTAATGCATGTAACTCGGGTGTATTAAATTGCACAACAGGCAACGCTTGTTGCAGCAAAATAGGGTCGCCCATGCGTAAAACTGTTTTAATGGCCATTTGTTATGGGTTTACCTTGTTAACTGGCATGATACACACGCACTGTTTCTTCAATTAATGCACGCACTTTTACCATTGTTTGCTCTAACGTTGCCATCACGTCCTCATATTGAATGCCATTTGCACTATCGCCGCGTCCTGCTGCCTGATTAGCAATTGGGCATATGGCCGCATATTGCAAACCAAGCTCACGCGCTAACGCGGCTTCTGGCATGCCCGTCATGCCGACTAATGTAGCGCCATCACGCTCTAAACGATTAATCTCTGCTGCAGTTTCTAATCTAGGGCCCTGCACACAAGCATACACACCACCGTCATGCAAATTTTGATGGCTATTCTTTGCAGCTTGCTTGCATAACTGACGCAACGATTCAGAATAAGGCTCAGTGAAATCAATATGCTTAACAGGTAGCTCAATCCCATCGTGATACGTATTTTTGCGGCCGTGGGTGTAATCTAAAATTTGATTGGGCAATACAATATCGCCCGCTCGCAAATCCTTGCTGATACCGCCAACGGTTGCAATCGCCAGCAAATGTGTGACTCCCACAGAATGTAGCGCCCAAATATTCGCGCGATAATTCACTGCATGCGGCGGAATGGTGTGGCCACCGCCATGCCGTGCCAAAAACACAACGTGTACGCCTGCAATCTCGCCAAAAATAAGCGGTTGCGATGCTTCGCCGTATGGCGTACGCGCAATTTGGCGCCTTGTGATGCTTAAATTATCCAGTTGCGTTAATCCAGTACCGCCAATAATTCCTAACATAGTGACCTAACCTGTAAAAGCTCTATTATTTGTGATTATTGTAGCGCATGATAGCGGCTTGCGCTGTAGGATTAAGCGGTTTTATGGCATACTTAAACGTATGAATGCAAATGACAAGACCATAGACCTAATGAAAGATAGCCTTACGGACAGCCTGGAAATTTCTCAAACGCATTACGAAAACTTTCCTGTTGCATCGCATTTTTTACCTAAGCATTTACGTCACCCTATTTCACTTATTTATACTTTTGCGCGCCAAGCAGACGACTTTGCCGATGAAGGCCATCATCGTCCTGTAACAAGGCTGGCCAACCTGCAAGGATTTAAAGACCAGCTCGATTTAATTAAAAGTAATAGTAGAACAAAGTCACCTTTTTTTACCGAATTTGGCGATATGGTGCGTGAATACAATCTGCCGCTCACGCCATTTTATGATTTGCTAGATGCATTTAGCCAAGATGTAACTAAGACACGTTATGCCAATTTTTTTGAGCTTTTAGATTACTGTCGCCGTTCTGCCAACCCAATAGGCGCTTTGTTACTGCATCTTTTTGGAAAAGCCACGTCAGAAAATTTAATCTATTCAAACCAAGTATGCACCGCTTTGCAGCTAATCAACTTTTATCAAGATATTGCCATAGATTTTGAAAACGACTTTCACCGTAGCCGTATCTATCTTTGCCAAGATGAAATGCGTGAATATGGCGTAACCGAAGCACAAATTGCCAGCCAGCATGTCAATAAAAATTGGGAAAGGTTTATGCTATTTAACATTGAGCGTGCGCAAACAATGTTAAACGAAGGCAAGCCGCTAGAGCATATCTTACCTGGTCGCATTGGTTTAGAAATGCGCATGATTATTGGCGGTGGTGACCGTATTTTATATAAACTCAAAAATGTGCAAGGCGATATTTTTAAACATCGCCCACATTTAAAAGCCTGGGATTGGCCGCTGATTCTGCTCAAAGCTTTACTGACTTAACACTATTTTTTGCTCAAATATTTAAACACATGACGCCACAGCAATATTGCCAACAAAAAGCTGCTCAAAGTGGCTCTAGCTTTACACTCAGCTTTATTTTTCTACCCAAAACACAACGCCATGCCATGGTGGCATTGTATGCATTTTGCCGTGAGGTGGACGATATTGTAGATGAGTGCACCGATTTTAATGTGGCACAAACCAAATTAAATTGGTGGAAAACTGAAATTGCCAATTTATACGCCAACACCCCGCAACACCCCGTCACCAAAGCACTGCAGCCATTTATTGCACAATTTAATCTTGCCCAAGAGCATTTTTTAGAGATTATTGATGGCATGGAAATGGATTTAAAATTCAATCGCTATGAAGATTTTAAGCAATTGCAGCTATATTGCTACCGCGTAGCAAGCGTTGTTGGCTTATTATCCGCACAGATTTTTGGTTTTAAAAATCGTCAAACACTCAAATATGCACACGATTTAGGTATGGCATTTCAGCTGACGAATATTATTCGTGACGTAGGCGAAGATGCGCGCCGTGGCCGCATTTATTTGCCTTTAGACGAATTAAAAAAAGCGAATGTTTCTGAAGAAGATATTCTGAATAGCCGTGAAACTGCGCGAGTAAAAGAGCTGATGGAATACCAAATTGAGCGTGCAGAAACATATTATGACAAAGCACTGCGCGAGTTGCCGACTGAAGACGCTAAACAGCAGCGCACAGGCCTGATGATGGCGGCGATATACCGCACTTTATTGCGTGAAATTCTGCAAGATGGTGCCCAAAAAGTATTAAATGCGCGGATTTCGCTGGGTGGGTTTCGCAAGTTGTCGTTAGTGTATGCCGTGTGGTTAAAGCAAACATGGAGCTAAGCGATGAATAAAAAATCCGTGCAGAAAAATAAAATGCATGTCGCGATTATTGGTGGTGGTATGGCTGGCTTATCGGCAGCGGCGGCACTGGCAGATGAAGGTATCCAAACCACATTGTTTGAGGCGGGGCCTCACTTTGGTGGCCGTGCACGCAGTGTTGCGATTGAATTTAAAAGCCAGACTTTTCAAGTGGATAATGGTCAACATATTCTGCTGGGCGCCTATCAAGAAACACTCAATTTATTGGCAAAAGTGGGCGTGGATGAGCAATCGGCTTTTTTGCGTTTGCCTCTAACACTTAATATGCTTTCGGCGCGCAATAAACAAAATTTCAAATTAAGTTGCGCTAATTTTTTACCATACCCACTTAACCAGCTGTTTGGTTTTTTGTTCTGCCAAGGCTTAAGCTTTAGCGAGCGTTTTTCCGCCATCTTCTTCATGGCTAGACTAAAAAGAATCAGCTACCGCTTATCATCCGACGAGCCATTAAAAGACTTTTTACTTAAAAATGGGCAATCGCATCTAATCATCAACGTGTTGTGGGAACCAATCTGTTTAGCCGCTTTAAACACTCCGATTGAATCGGCGAGCAGCAAGATTTTTTTAAATGTACTACGTGATACGTTTAGTCATCACAAAACGGATAGCGATTTTTTGCTTCCTAAACTAGATTTATCACAAATTTTATCCACCCCAATTGCGCGCTATTTGCAATCAAAAGACGTCAATCTACTCACTAATAAGCGGATTAGAAGTATTAAACCGTCCCAAAACGGTTATGAAGTTTCAACGAGGTTAGATACGCTAGAATTTAGCCATGTCATCATCGCTACCGCAGCTAGAAAGCTCAAAGAATTAACCGCTGATTTACCCAAATTAGATTTTGTTACTTCTCAAACCGAGCAATACGATGACCAACCGATTTATACGGTTTATCTGCAATATCCCAACACCATAACATTGGCGCAACCTATGTTGGGATTGGTCGATTCAACCAGCCAATGGGTATTTGATAGAGGCCATTTATGCGGCCAGCATGGCTTAATGGCTGTGGTTATCAGCGCGCAAGGAAGGCATCAAAAACTGACACAAGATATGCTGGCGCTGAAAGTAGCGCAGGAGCTACATCATGTTTTTCCGCATTTACCCAAGCCGCTTTGGCATAAAGTAATTGCTGAAAAACGTGCTACTTTTTCTTGCGGCGTTAATTTGCCAAGGCCAGCCAATCTCACGCCTTATCCTCGCCTATTTTTGGCGGGCGATTATACCTATGCGGATTACCCTGCCACAATTGAGGGTTCTGTTAGAAGTGGTTTAGCTTGCGCAAATCTGATTTTAAAGTAGTCAAAAATTCCCCCTAAAAAAGTGGTTAAGTATTTTAACTAATAGTGGCGTAATTGATTTAAAGCCTGCTCTAAACGCTCTACTGCGATGACTTCCAGTCCTACAATTTTCGCTTTCGGCGCATTGGCTTTCGGTACAATCGCCTTGGTAAAACCGAGTTTCGCCGCTTCTTTTAATCGCACTTGGCCGCCCTGCACTGGACGTACTTCACCCGCCAAACCAACTTCACCAAATACAATCAGTTTATTGTCTAGTGGCTTGTTTTTTAAAGAAGAAACGATTGATAACAATACGGCTAAATCGACTGCTGGCTCTGCAATTTTTACACCACCAACCGCGTTAATAAACACATCCTGATCAAAACACGGGATACCCGCATGGCGATTTAACACAGCCAGCAACATGGCTAAACGGTTCTGCTCCAGCCCTGTCGCCAAGCGTTTTGGGCTAGGCGCATGGCTTTCATCCACTAAGGCTTGAATTTCAATCAACAGCGGTCGTGTACCTTCCATGGTCACTGTGATGCAACTACCAGCAACCTGCTCTTCGTGATGAGATAAAAATAAGGCGGAAGGATTGGATACTTCGCGCAAGCCATGTTCTGTCATCGCAAAAACGCCCAATTCATTCACGGCGCCAAACCGATTTTTAAACGCACGAATCAAGCGGAAAGATGAGTTTTGATCGCCCTCAAAATACAAAACGGTGTCTACAATATGTTCTAACACACGCGGCCCAGCTAATGAGCCCTCTTTGGTCACATGACCAACCAAAATTACGGTAATGCCTAATTGCTTGGCTAAGCGTGTTAATTGCGCTGAACATTCACGCACTTGCGCGACAGAGCCAGGCGCAGATTGAAACGCTTCAGAATACACGGTTTGAATGGAATCAATCACCGCGATATTGGGTTTATGCGTTTGTAAAGTGGCTAAAATTTTCTCTAGGTTAATTTCAGCCAATAATTCCACTTGGCTGGCATCTAAACCCAAACGCTTAGCACGCATGGCGATTTGCTGTGGTGATTCTTCACCGCTGACATAGATTGCTTGTGCGGTCTTGCCTAAATGACACAACACTTGCAGCAATAAGGTTGATTTACCAATACCAGGGTCACCGCCGATTAGTACCACACCGCCTTCAACCAAACCACCCCCCAGCACACGGTCAAATTCGCTGATACCTGTTGGCGTTCTTTCGATATCGGCGGCTTGAATACTGCTTAATTTTTGTAATTGGCTAGATGGGGTTAATCCCTCAAACTTATTAGCATAACGATTATTAGAGCTGCTAGTTTCGGCAACCGACTCAACTAAGGTATTCCAAGCTATGCAGCTTGGGCATTGACCTTGCCATTTGGATTCAGAGGCGCCGCATTCTGTGCAGGTATAGATTGTTTTAGCTTTTGCCATCATAAACTCATTAAGGTGCAATCTTAAACGGCAAAACCTTGTTACCGCGCCACTCACCAACTGCAACACCTGCGCGCCATTGGACTATAATTTTAGCCTCATTAAGTTGATTTTTCTTCTCTATCCATTCATTTAACGTGCCCGATAATGCGATAGGCTGACGATATTGGTCATAAAAATACAGCGCACGTATGACTTTATCGTCACTTTTGTGATCTATCAAAAAAGTAATAGGCGCTTTACCAATGCTGCCATAATAAACCTGTCCAGTAATTTCGCTTGGTTGCTCAAATTGAGCATCACCATCTAATAGCAAATACTTTGCGTAACTAGTTAAAAAAGGCTTAAGCGACTGAAAAGTATAACTTTTACGAAACTTATCGATTGAATCTAGCGCTCGCATGGCATGATTACTGCAACGCCCATGCGTAAAAATAATCCCTTTTGCATCAATAGAGAAATGCTCAATCTCGCGAAAATTTCTAGATGCAACCCTTTCTTTGTGCCAACGCGAATTATCGACTAAACATGACTGATACATAATGATTGCATCATTTTTGTCTGTTGTATCTGGCGCTTTTTTCTCTAACCGCTTTATCTCTTGTCTTATTCTAAGCACATGCGCCTGATAAAAATTTTCATGTAGATGTTTAAGCCCCTCTTGTGTAAATAAATCTGCCAAAGTGAGATGACGGCCTGTATGCAGGTCGAAACTGTAATTTTGAGCGTACTCTTCACAATAAGCACCACAAAATTCACTATCCAATTGTAAACTTAATACTTTTTTATTATTGAGTAGGACTGAAGATTGCATTGAGGTGACACCCGCAATCGGGTCATCGTCATCGTCCGTTATTTTTCGATGAATACCGTCGCTAAGCTTGTTGGGAGCAAGTGTGCCTAACAAGTTAATATATAAATAATCATTTATCTTTTTTGCGACTTTGTATTGATTAGCCACAACAAAAGGAACGTAAATTTCAGGCTCAAAATCCCATTCTTTGGCTTTTTCTGTGAATTGAATCGTTTCAATTTTTACAGGTTCAGCCTGTAAAATCAAAGAGAATAAACTCAAAACCAATAAAATTTGAAGTCGCATTTTAAAATTTATTCAATGCAAATATCGAATGGATTCTTTAGTAATTGTCTGGCATGTAGCCAGCATTGGCAAAGTTCTCAAAACGCGTATTTTCACCAATAAACGTTAAACGCACGCGGCCAATTGGGCCGTTACGCTGCTTACCAACAATAATCTCAGCCGTGCCTTTGTCCTCGCTGTCTGGGTTATAGACCTCATCGCGATAGATAAACAAAATCAAATCCGCATCTTGCTCAATCGCGCCAGATTCACGTAAATCACTCATCACAGGCCGTTTATCAGGTCGTTGCTCTACGCTACGATTCAACTGCGAAAGTGCGACAACGGGGCAATCCAGCTCTTTAGCCAAGGCTTTTAATGAACGTGAGATTTCAGAAATCTCTGTAGCGCGGTTTTCACCTTGTTTACCAGCAGGTGCCGACATCAATTGCAGGTAATCGATGACAATTAAACCCAACTTGCCACATTGCCGATGTAATCGACGGGCTCTTGCGCGCACATCAAAGCTACTTAATCCTGCGCCCTCATCAATAAAAATAGGCGCTTCGTTTAATTTACCTAAAGCCGTAGTCAGCTTTTCCCAATCTTCATCTTCTAAACGACCTGTACGCATACGATGTTGATCCAAGCGCCCTACTGAACCAATCATCCGCATCGCTAATTGCGTTGATGCCATTTCCATTGAGAAAACCGCCACTGGCAAACCTGTATCTAGTGCCACATTTTCAGCAATATTCAATGAAAATGCGGTTTTACCCATCGATGGTCGGCCGGCAACAATGATTAAATCACCACCTTGAAAGCCAGATGTCATGGAATCTAAATCCGAAAATCCCGTTGGAATGCCTGTAACATCACTTTGATTATCACGTGAAAATAGCATATCAATGCGCTCTGCCACTTGCGGCAATAATTCTTTGATGTCTTGAAAGCCTTGACTGCTGCGTTGCCCACCTTCGGCAATCTGAAAAATTTTAGCTTCTGCTTCATCTAATAATTGCTGTGCATCACGCCCATTGGGACTGTAAGCACTTTCAGCAATCCCACTACCCACCGTTACCAATTTACGCATAATCGCGCGTTCACGCACAATTTCAGCATAGCGGCGAATATTGGCCGCTGTAGGGGTGTTTTGCGCCAGTGAGGCTAAATAAGCGATACCGCCAATTGTAGATAATTCGGCGGTACTTTCCAGCGACTCGGCTACCGTCACAATATCTGCCGGACGATTACGCTCAATTAACTTGGCAATATGCTGAAAGATGGTTTTATGGTCAAATTGATAAAAATCTTCTGCATTTAAAATATCCGCGATTTTATCTAAGGCTTCATTTTCAAGCAGCAAGCCGCCAATTACAGATTGCTCTGCTTCTATTGAATGCGGGGGAAGTTTGAGGGAGTCTAGTTGTTCATCAGCCATAGGCAAATTATACCGAATAAAAACTATCGCTTATGGTATTTGCAAATGAAAAAATACATATATATCACGCAACAAAAAAGGCGACCTAAGTCGCCTTTTTCTTAATACGCTTAAAACTTAAGCGGCTTCAGCAACCACTGTTACTGTAATATCAACGACAACGTCATGATGCAATGCCACTGTTACTGGATGGTCACCAATCGTTTTTAATGGGCCATTCGGCATACGCACTTCTGATTTAACCACTTCAAAACCAGCAGCAACAAGGCTTTCAGCCACATCTCCGTTAGTAACAGAACCAAATAAACGGCCATCAACACCCGCTTTTTGTGCCACTGTTAATACATAACCAGCTAATTTTGCACCGCGAGCAGTTGCTGCAGTCAAGATATCCGCTTGTTGTTTTTCAAGTTCAGCGCGGCGTGCAGCGAATTCAGCTTTGTTGGCTTCAGTTGCGCGTTTTGCTTTGCCTTGCGGAATCAAAAAGTTGCGGCCGAAACCATCTTTAACTTTAACGATATCGCCCAACACGCCTAGGTTTGCTACTTTTTCTAATAAAATAATTTGCATAATATTCTCCTAAAGCCCAAATTAACCTGGGTGCTTGTCTGTGTAAGGCATTAAAGCCAAGAAACGTGCACGTTTAACGGCACTGGTTAATTGACGTTGGTATTTAGCTTTGGTACCCGTCATACGCGCTGGGATAATTTTTGCATTTTCTGAAACAAAATCTTTTAACAAATCAACATCTTTGTAATCGACTTCTTTGATGCCTTCTGCACTGAAACGGCAGTAACGGCGGCGTTTATACATTTCTCTTGCCATGATGTAACTCCTAATATTCTTTAATTTGACTGTTATTCAACAGTCTGTAATTGATTAATATGCATGACCAATTGATGGCTTTTTGCACTGCGCTTTGCCAAAAAACCTTTGGCTTTGATTAAAGATCCTGGCTGAATATTCAGTTTTGCGAGTTCGCCTAAGGCAACCACATTTACTTCACATTCCACTCTTCGCTTTAATCCCGCTTCAATCTGTTCTGAAGCGTGTTGCAATACAAAACTCAACAAGGGCATACCTGCTGGTGTGTAGCGTATCGGCTCTATTGAAAGCACAACCCCGCTAATCACCAGTGTGTTCAAACTTAAGCTGTTGCAACCTCAGTTGCGGCGGCTGGTGCTGCATCTTTATTCAACACTGATTTAGATTTTTCTTCTTTCATCATTGGGCTAGGTGCAGTTATCGCTGTTTTAGTGCCCATTGTTAAATGGCGTAAAACCGCATCGTTAAACTTAAAGCCGTGCTCAAGTTCATCTAAAACGGTTTGATTGCACTCAATGTTCATTAAAACGTAATGTGCTTTGTGGATTTTTTGGATTGGGTAAGCCAATTGACGACGGCCCCAGTCTTCTAAACGGTGCATTGTGCCGCCGTTGCTAGTCACCAGCGTGCGATAACGTTCAATCATCGCTGGCACTTGCTCGCTCTGGTCCGGATGGACGATAAAAACTACTTCATAATGTCGCATGAAATCTCCTTGTGGGTTGCAGCCACCCGATATGCTGTCGGTGTGGCAAGGGTTGAAAAGTACGCGATTATAGTCAATTAAGCCTTGTTAATCAAACAATATCGCAGTATTTACTTTACTTAACCCTTAATTTTGCTTAACTTTTAAGTGTGCGTTGAGTATCAGCAAAAATTTTCGTTTTATTTATGCAACAATTCACCTTAATAAATGCCTAAATTGCATGGAAATTAAAGAAATGAATCATTATATGAAAGCAAAAACAGATTTAAACTTACACCATCAACCGATTGATTTTTCAGACAAAATCGCATTGAGCTTCACCAAGTTTATGCGCTTTTTTGCGGATACTTTTTTCAGTGGTCGTTATGGACACCGCGCGGTCGTGTTAGAAACCGTTGCTGCCGTTCCCGGCATGGTTGCTGGCGCGCTAATCCATTTAAAATCGCTACGTCGCATGGAATCAGACGAAGGCTGGATTCGCAAGCTTTTGGACGAAGCGGAAAATGAGCGCATGCATTTAATGACGTTTATTGAAATCGCCAAGCCCAGCAAGTTTGAGCGCATCTTGATCGTCATCGCACAAGGAATTTTCTATAATTTTTTCTTTTTACTATATTTAATCACGCCCAAAACCGCGCATCGCATCGTTGGTTATTTCGAAGAAGAAGCGGTTTTTAGCTACACCGAATATCTAGCTGGCGTGGATAGTGGTAAATACGAAAATGTGCCTGCGCCACAATTAGCGATTGATTATTGGCACTTAAAACCTGACGCCACATTGCGCGATGTGATTGTCGTCGTGCGTGCGGATGAAGCTGGACATCGCGATGTGAATCACGATTTTGCTAATCAATTGAGCAGAACTAATTAAATAAAACTTAACCCATTTTTAGGGTTAAGTATTTTCTGGAGCGCCATTTTTAACCTGCAATATTTTTAAACTCAATATCACAATGGATGAACACAGCGTGATTGAATTGGACACAATCAGCGGCCAATCACTAATCAAGATTCCATAAATCATCCACAACGCCACGCCCAGCGTCAAAATACTGTACATCGGCAACGAGATGCCTGACAAATCGCGCGTTTTGTAAGATTTATATGCTTGTGGCAAAAAAGCGATAGTGGTCAATAACGCCGCAGAGCCACCAATCCAGCTGGCATAATGTGAAAATATCATGATAATTTACTTTAAAATAATATATTAATTAATTGTTTTTAATATAATTTAAGTGTTAAGTACTCGCTAAGCCAAGTCTGGCATCTCTGCACCAAACACCTTGATTTTGAGTTTTTTCAATTGATCCCTAAAATCTGCCGCTTTTTCAAATTCCAGATTTTTAGCCGCATCATGCATGGATTTTTCCAAACGCTTCATCTCTTTGGCCAATTGTTTTTCACTTAAACTTTCATAATTTGCTTGGTCTTGCGCTGCTTTGCGTTCACGTTGCGCTTCGTCCTTATCGTAAACACCATCAATCATGTCTTTGATACTTTTGCTAATCCCTTTCGGCACAATGCCATTCGCTGTGTTAAAAGCGATTTGCACGCCACGTCTGCGCTCAGTTTCATCCATCGCTAACTTCATACTGCGTGTGATTTTATTAGCATAGAAAATCACTTTGCCGTTTAAATTTCGCGCTGCACGGCCAGATGTTTGAATCAAACTGCGTTCTGAGCGTAAAAAACCTTCTTTGTCGGCGTCTAAAACTGCCACCAACGAAACTTCAGGAATATCCAAACCTTCTCGCAATAAGTTAATACCAACCAGCACATCAAATTCGCCCAAGCGTAAATCGCGGATGATTTCAACGCGCTCTACCGTATCGATATCACTATGTAAATAACGCACTTTTACACCATGTTCGTTTAAATAATCGGTTAAATCTTCTGCCATGCGCTTAGTTAAAGTGGTTGCTAGTACACGCTCGCCAACAGCAACGCGCAATTTAATTTCGCCTAACAAATCATCCACTTGCGTATCTGCAGGCTTAACGATAATTTGCGGGTCAATTAATCCAGTTGGCCGCGCAATCATTTCCACAACTTGCTGTTGGTGATTTTTTTCATACTCGGCAGGCGTGGCAGAAACAAACACGCATTGACGCATAATGCGTTCAAACTCATCAAATTTTAACGGCCGATTATCCATCGCCGACGGCAAACGCCAGCCATAATCCACCAAATTAGTTTTGCGCGAACGGTCACCTAAGAACATACCGCCGACTTGCGGCACGGTGACATGGCTTTCATCGATAATCATTAGCGCATCGTCTGGTAGATAATCAATCAACGTTGGCGGCGGATCGCCTGGATTGCGACCTGACAAATGACGTGAGTAGTTTTCGATGCCTTTGCAAAACCCAATTTCATTCAGCATTTCCAAATCAAAGCGCGTGCGTTGCTCAATGCGTTGCGCTTCAACTAGCTTGCCTTCTTTGATATAAAAAGCCACACGATCGACCAATTCTTTTTTAATCTTTTCCATCGCCTTAACTGTGGTTTCGCGCGGAGTGACGTAATGACTTGAAGGATATATCGTAAACCGTTGAATTTTATTAAATATTTGTCCTGTTAACGGGTCAAATAAAATAATGGTTTCAATCTCATCGTCAAACAAACTGACGCGCACAGCAGTTTCATTATTTTCTGCGGGGAATATATCAATCACATCGCCACGCACCCTAAAACAGCCACGGCTAAAATCAAAATCATTGCGGTCATATTGCATGCCGATTAAGCGGTCGATTGCATCGCGCTGGCTCAATTTTTCTCCCTGCTTCAAGTGCAACACCATGCCGTGATAATCGCTTGGGTCGCCAATACCGTATATTGCTGAAACGGTGGCCACAATAATACTGTCTTCGCGCTCTAATAACGCTTTGGTGGCAGATAAACGCATCTGCTCAATATGCTCATTGATGCTGGAATCTTTTTCAATAAACAAATCGCGCGAAGGCACGTAAGCTTCGGGCTGATAATAATCGTAATAACTGACAAAATATTCAACTGAATTATTCGGAAAAAATTCGCGAAATTCGCTATACAACTGTGCTGCAAGCGTTTTGTTAGGCGCCATTACTATTGCTGGCTTACCTGTGCGCGCAATCACATTGGCCATAGTGAATGTTTTACCAGAACCTGTTACGCCCAACAAAGTTTGAAACTTGAGGCCATCGTTAATGCCCTGCGTCAGTTTATCGATCGCTTGTGGCTGATCGCCCGCTGGCGGGAAAGGTTGATACAGTTGATATTTGCTATTGGGGAATGTGACGAACACGGGTTTTTACCTAAACTAAAGCCTAAAATTGAGCTTAATTCTAGCAGTTTTGCATCTAAATGCGCTTTATTTGATTACAAGATAATATGATCAATAATTGCAATGACATAATTCATATAGATGACGAACTTATGTCGAATAAATGAAGTCTTTAATGAAACAATAAATTGTTGATTCTTGCTTCAACCGATAAAACTTAAAATTACAAATCTAGCCTAGGAGATTTTCATGCGTTTTTTAGTGTTAACTACAGCATTATTAGCTGCCATTCCATCCGCATTTGCATTCGAAACCGCCAAAATGATGGATGCTTTTTGGGGTGTTGTAATGGTGCGTGGCTACAATACAAATGGCGGTTTAGCATATGGTTCAGGCGTAGTCGTTGGTGAAAACAAAGTGTTAACCAATTGCCATGTATTGCGTGCTACTAAACAACCTTGGATTTCTCGCGGTGAAGATACTTACTCCATCACAGGTGTCAAAGTAGATGCTTGGCACGATTTATGTCTGGTTTCTACCTTTTCTATGCCTTTTAAATCGGTTACTCTGGGCAAAAGCAATGATTTAAAACGCGGTCAAGAAGTCGCTGCAATTGGTCACTCCAATGGCGTACCCGCGCCACTTACTTCTAGTGGTAGCGTTAAGGCCTTGTTCGATTCTGATAAGGGCAAAATTATCCGCAGCACGGCGAAATTTTTAATGGGTGCCAGTGGCAGCGGTTTATTTGATATGCAAGGCCGATTGGTGGGCATTAATACCTTTAAAACGTCAGGTTTGGGCGGCAGTATTCACTATGCACTGCCGATTGAATGGCTAGAAAAGTTAGAAAAAGAGCCTGAAACCACTGTGTTTCCTGTTACAGGCAAAGCTTTATGGGAAGAAGATGAAGATAAAAAACCTTTCTACATGCAAGCTGCAGTGCCAGAATCACGTCAAGACTGGCCAAAGTTAATACAGGTTTCAGAAAAATGGACGCAAGCAGAACCCAATAATACCGAAGCTTGGTACGCATTAGGCTTAGCGAATGAAAATTTAGCCAAGCAAGATTTGGCCGAAAAAGCTTTTCAACAAGCAGTTAAATTAGATAGTACAAACTTTGAGGCACTGATTCATATTGGCATTATTGCAAAAGGCAAAGGCGATACGGCTGAATTACATCGTATTCAACTAGCTTTAAATGAAATTGATAAAGAATTAGGTATTGAATATGCAGAAGCCATGGGTTGTACTGGTGGATGTTAATTTTCAGTAAAGCTATTTCATGTAGCAACTGATTTCGCCGCTTTATTAGCTAATAAAGCATGCTTTAGACAATAAGAGACCTCATTTGAGGTCTCTTTTGTTTTAAATAAGCTGTTTAAGCAATGATTCCTTAATCCTGTTTTTATGCGTAAAATACAGCTTATTCAATTGATTACAGTTTATAAGTATTAAGGAAAGTGCATTTTGGCCCATTCGTCTTCACCGCTTACGCCAACCCAAGTTTTATCAATACGCGTTCAAAGCATCAAAGAATCCCCCACCCTTGCTATTACTGCCAAAGCGGGAAAGTACAAATCTGAAGGTCGCCCAATTATTGGTTTAGCGGCTGGCGAGCCAGATTTTGATACACCGCAGCATATTAAAGATGCGGCAATTGCTGCCATTAATGCGGGCTATACCAAATATACGCCTGTGAGCGGAATCCCTGCGCTTAAAAAAGCCATTGTCAATAAATTTAAAAACGAAAATGGTTTTGATTATGCGGTGAATGAAGTCATTGTTGGCGTTGGCGGCAAACAAACTATTTTTAATTTATGTTTAGCGGTGCTAAATAAAGGTGATGAAGTCATCGTGCCAGCCCCATATTGGGTGAGTTATGCCGATATCGCGTTGGTGGCAGAAGCGGTGCCGGTGATTATTGAATGCGGCATTGAGCAAGGTTTTAAGCTTTTACCTAAACAGCTAGAAGCGGCGATTACGCCAAAAACCAAATTGGTCATGTTTAATTCGCCATCTAACCCAACAGGCGCGGTTTATAGCTTAGATGAATTAAAAGCGCTGGGTGAAGTTTTACTCAAGCATCCGCATGTTTTAGTTGCTACGGACGATATGTATGAACATGTGAATTTATCAGGCGATAAGTTTTATAACATACTTAACGCTACGCCAGCACTAAAAAACCGCTGTATTGTTCTCAATGGCGTTTCTAAAGCGTATTCCATGACAGGCTGGCGCATCGGTTACGCTGCTGGCCCTGCTTACATCATTAAAGCGATGGAAATTTTACAATCGCAGTCCACCAGCAACCCTACTTCTATCTCACAATACGCAGCCGAAGCGGCACTAAGTGGTTCACAAGATTGCATTAAACCAATGGTTGCCGCATTCAAAGAACGCCACAAATACGTGGTAGACCGTTTTAATGCAATGCCAGGCTTAAGTTGCTTAATGGCAGGTGGTGCTTTTTATGCTTTCCCTGATGCGCGCGCAGCAATTGCTAACTTACACAAATCCGGCAAAATCAATGCAGCAACCGATATGGCACTGGCGGAATATTTATTAGAAAGTTTTAATGTCGCTGTGGTACCAGGTTCTGCTTTTGGTGCAGAAGGTTATTTCCGCATTTCTTTCGCTACTTCAATGGATAATTTACGCGACGCGTTAGATAGAATTGAAACAGCACTGAGTTAACACTTAAAATACTGTCAATTTAGTAAATAAAAAAGACCTTTCTCTAAGGTCTTTTTTATTTGCATTTAATAGCCATCTATATGATTGCTATTACAATGATTCTTCATTATTGAAATAAAAATCTGTTAAGACCTTTAAAAATGAATAGCAAAGCTAAATTTGATAATTTGGATAAAATTGTTGGTGGTATATTGCTTTTTGTACTTGGAGTTTTTATTGTATTGTATGCAAGTCAGATATTTCATGGCGAGGCCGATGTTGCTGCAGAAGTATGCGCTTCTGGAAAGGGCAGCTCCATTTGCCATTTACGAAATTGGATATTTACACAATATGGCGCATATGGGATAGGTATTTGTTATCTACTTTTTGGGGCTAGCACAATAGGAGTCGCTTATTACTTAGTTGCAAGCTCCTTTAAAACAAAACCAAACAAGTATTTAGAAACTCAAACGATTGAACCTGTAATTAACAGTATAGAAAAGCCTGAGACCTTAGATGATGTTTTGAATGGAGAGGAACCTACTGTCGCTTTTCTTGAAGAATTAGCAGTCTTAGATAGCTCTCCGGCATTGTCTGATGAAGAGCTGGAGCGCCAGGCCTTAGAACAAAAACCATAAGGTAAAGCTAACTTTAAGTTAATCGCTTTTTCCAAATAAGTTTTTAACAGAATCTAAAGCACCTGCGGCTTTAATACCCAAGCTTGTCCCAACGCCAGGGCCTAAAATCGCAGTACCCGCTGCTGCGCCTGCTAAAGCCGCTTTAGATGGCAATACGACTGGCTTACTCACCGTACCAGAAACATCTAATGGAATCGCGACTAGACTAATGCTGTTTTTCACTTCAACCGCTACTGAGCCATCTAGGGCTTTATTAGGCTTGACTTTTACTTGGCCTTTTGCAACCAGTAAACCTGAGCTAATATTCAAATTTTTCAGATGATATTGCTTGCCAGATACATTTAATAATCCAGAAAAAGCGTCAAACTGCGTTTGCCCGCCATTTTGGGTTTGCTTGATTAATAAACTAGCGACTTTTGCTAAATCCAAACCATGTAGAACTCCCTGGTTGATTTTAAATTTGAAACTGGCCTGTAAACGTTCTAATAACTGCCCTGCTTCTTTAGCCGAGGCTGAAAAACTGCCATCAGCAAATAGGCTACCGCTCAAATACACTGTTTTGCTCACCATACTGCTTGGCTCTTTCACAGACAAATTATTTATGTTCAAACGACCGCTCAATTTCCAATTAGCGGCACTTTTACCCGCTGGCCAAGTTAACACTGCATCTCCTGCCACCTTACCCTGATAAAGTGCCACATCAATTTTAGGTACCGTTAATCGATTGCCTTTAAGATGCATTTTAAGCATCGCTTTATCAATGAATAACGGTAGCCTAGTGGGTAATGTCCATTTTTCTACGCTTAGCATGACCAAATGCTCATCTCTATTTGGGGTCACATCCGCCTTAAGTTTGCCGTCTACAGTCTGTATAACCGCAGTATCCAGTTGATTTAGCTGAGTTAACACAATTTCAGCGTTAAAAACGGGTAAATCAATGTCAGGCCAAATCAGCTTCATTTCAGCAATATCAATATGGCTGACATTTATTGCAGCCGCCTCTGCATTTTCTGATTTATTGGCAGATAGTGTGGAAATAATAGTCAATACATCTTTTTTAATAACTGGCTTAGTAAGTTTCAAATTAACCTTTTTAATGTCAGCAAATAAAGAGCTCAAAGTTGGCACAACAACCAATTCATCAATCACTACTTCCTGATTTTTACCCACCACAATACCTCCTGCAACTAATCGTGGGCTTGGCAGAAAGCTGAAGTGCCCATTCGCAATCGTCACTGGCACACCCAATTTGTCACTGGCAATACGTTCTGCCTTCTGCAAATAAGATTGCGTCGGCACCAAAAATGGCAAGATAACTAGCGCAATAACAATAAGCCCTATGCTAAACAGTATTTTTTTATATTTTTTCATCATTAACTTATAAATTATTGAGTGTAACGATTGACCAAAAAGCACTAAGCCAGTATTATCACGGCTTCACAAGTCCTACCGATTCCTCGATAGCTCAGCCGGTAGAGCAACGGACTGTTAATCCGTGTGTCCCTGGTTCGAGCCCAGGTCGAGGAGCCATATTTTAAAAGCCTTACAGAGATGTAAGGCTTTTTTATTATTTGCTTTATTAAACGTTTATTTGACAGTTATATAATGTTTATTTTTAAATGCAAAAATATTAAGTCAAAAATGAACACCACAACAAATATTACTTTAAAAGTACCATTCAGTGAGAAAGATCAAGCCAAATCGCTTGGTGCGCGATGGAATGTGGAAGCTAAGCATTGGTATGTTCCAGCAGGCATAGATGCTACGCCTTTTGAAAAGTGGTTCACATCTTCGCCAAATATGGCATCGAATCAATTTGTTGCCAAACCTGTGGCACAGGCCAATGCAGATAACACCCGTCAGGACATCTCTTTTGAGGATGACATAGATGCGATAAACGCAAAATTGCGTGATGCTTACGAACCGCTTGATAATGACTTGTTTTAGCTTTGCATGACTCGTAGCAAGCATCACAACGTTTATGTGATTGAACTATCTAAAGACGTGCTATTTGAGGGCAAGTTTAAAAAGTGCAATCCCAACTACATCATTGGTAAACCCTGCGTGTATATTGGCATGACAGGTTTAGACCCAGATATACGTTTTGATAAACATAAAGCTGGTATTCAATCCAATCGATACGTTAAGCAGTATGGTCTACGCTTGTTGCCTGACTTGTATGAAGGTTTTAACCCAATGACTTATGATGAGGCGGCTTTAATGGAGGTTGAAATTGGGATTGATTTGCGTAGCGCAGGTCTTGGTGTTTGGCAAGCTTAACTCACTCAAGTGCATATTGACTAAAAGCGCGCCCCGTATAGTCCATTTTCGCAATTGATATTAATTAGCGTGACAAATTTCAAGTCACCAGTAATAAATATTAACGAGTAAGCAATTATTTTCGTAATGGGTTCAACAGACCTGATAAACCATTATGGTCAATTTCTTGCATCAATTGTAGCAATCGCCCTAGTTCGCCCTTGGGAAACCTTTCACGTGCAAACCAATTAAGATATTGCCCTGACAAATCAGCAATGCAACGCCCTTTATACTTGCCATAGGGCATTTCCGTGGTAAGTAATCACTGTAAGTTTTGTGGATTCATATTCTCTAACGGCACTTATTTGAATTAATAACCCCCTTAAACTTAAACAAAAAAACAAAAAAATGGCCCAATTAAGGGCCATTTCTAAGAACTACAATTTTGTAATACTTGCTTACTTAAGCTTTTTGGATGTTTGAGGCTTGTTTGCCTTTTGGTCCATCAGTCACGTCAAAACTAACGCGATCGTTTTCTTTCAAGCTTTTGTAACCGCTATCAACGATAGCTGAGAAATGTGCGAATAAATCGTCGCCACCTGCGTCTGGAGTAATAAAGCCGAAGCCTTTAGAGTCATTAAACCATTTTACAATACCTGTTGCCATAATCTTACTTTCATACTTTAAAAAAGGGAGGCACCCTAAAAGTTTGGGTTTTTAAAATATTACTAGTTTCGAAAACTCAACAATTTAAAAATTCAAACGCCTAGAATGCTTTTTACGTACATGCGCACTGTCTGTCAAGCACTATTTCAATCTTTTTTGTATTTATGCCTAAATTTGAGCTATCAAGGTTGCGCATTTGGTCAATTTGATTGCTTATTTTCAATGGCAAGACTATACTGCGCGTGCGTTAAATGTAGCGGTAACGCAGGAATTCTCACTGTTTTATCGCTACGATTCCCAAAATTTGCAAGGTCACTTAATGCTTCATATGGGTCTTAATTGTATGAATCTTAAATGTCTGTCGCAAATTATATTGGAGTAACTGTTTGGCTAAAGAAGAATTAATTGAAATGAATGGTGTGGTAGATGAGATTCTACCTGACTCACGTTATCGTGTAACGTTAGAGAATGGCCATAAATTAATTGCTTACACTGGCGGCAAAATGCGCAAAAACCATATTCGTATTTTAGCGGGTGATAAAGTGGTACTAGAACTTTCTCCTTATGATATTAATAATGGCCGAATTACTTTTAGACATATTGAATCCAAGCAGGCTTACAGCCCGCCTAAAAGACGTACCTACTAATTTTTGCACGACCGTTTTAAATCTAAAAGCCAGTTATCTGGCTTTTTTACTGTGTGTTGGGTTTACAACATCTCGGGCGCGATTTGCTAAATATGGATAACAACCTTTAACTGACTTGATCATATGAAGAATGTAGAAACCGATGTTCTGTTAGTTGGCGGCGGCATTATGAGCGCCACCTTGGGCACACTATTACAACAGTTAGACCCAACGCTTAGCATTACCATGATAGAGCAACTGGATGATGTCGCACTAGAAAGCTCTGATGCATTAAACAACGCTGGTACAGGCCATGCTGGCTATTGCGAGCTAAACTACACACCGCAAGCGGTTGATGGCTCAATCGCCATTAAACGCGCCCTAGAGATTAATGTAGCCTTTGAAGTGTCTTTACAATTTTGGTCACATTTAGTTGAAACTGGTGCGCTGCCCTCACCTACACAATTTATCAACAAAACGCCGCATTTAAGTTTCGTAACAGGCAATCAAAATATCGCTTTTTTAAAACGACGTCATGCCTTACTTACCCAGCACCATTTATTTGCTGATATGCAATATAGTGAAGACTCAGAGCAACTAAAAGCATGGATGCCATTGATGATGGCAGATAGAAATCTAAATGAAAAATTGGCAGCAACTTATGTGGCACATGGCTCTGATATTGATTTCGGCGCTTTAACCCGCCATATGGTGAGCAAATTAAAAACTTCGTCCAACTTCACACTACTGAACAATACACGCGTTAAAAAATTAAAAAAAATCGGTGTCAATTCAACTAAAAGTAACTGGCACGTGGCTTTACATAACAAATTGACAAAACACAGCAAAACCATCAACGCAAAATTTGTGTTTTTAGGTGCTGGTGGTGGTGCTTTACCTTTATTACAAAAAGCGAATATCTCCGAAAGTGTTGGCTACGGTGGCTTTCCAGTCAGTGGGCAGTGGCTAATATGCAGCAATTTTGATGTGATTAAACAGCACCAAGTTAAAGTGTATGGCAAAGCCGCCGTAGGCGCTCCGCCGATGTCTGTGCCGCATTTAGATACGCGCACGATTAATGGCAAGCTAGCTTTATTATTTGGCCCATTTGCCGGATTTACTACTAAATTTCTCAAACAAGGCTCACGGTTTGATTTAGCCAAATCGGTTAAACCCAATAATTTAAAAGCCATGCTGGGCGTGGGTAAACACAATATGGATTTGACTAAATATTTAGTTGGTGAGGTATTTCAAACCCATGAGCAACGCATGAAAGCTTTGCGTGAATTTTTACCAAACGCCAAGTCTTTAGACTGGCAACTAGCCAACGCAGGTCAGCGTGTGCAGATTATTAAAAAATGCAATGAAAAAATGGGCAAGTTAGAATTTGGTACTGAAATCGTTGCTACTCAAGACGGCTCATTGGCGGCCCTGCTAGGCGCTTCACCGGGCGCCTCTGTCAGCGTGCAAGCAATGATTGACGTGCTTGAACGTTGCTTTCCTGTCCAATTAAAATCTAGCGCTTGGCAACAAAAAATGAAACTGTTAGTGCCAAGCTATGGTGAATCGTTAATTGATGACGCAGTATTACTAAAAAATGTACGTAAACGCACTTTAAATACACTCAAGCTAAATTAGGCGCATTTTAAGTGTTAAGTTAACCAATATTTTGACTTAATTATGCTTTAAACCGCGCTGGCGACGTACTTCGTATAAGCAAATTCCGCTGGCTACACTGACATTCAAGCTTTCTACACTGCCAAACATAGGAATGGTGACTAGCGCATCGCAAGTTTCAGCCGTTAGGCGACGAATGCCATCGCCCTCTGCGCCTAAAACCAAGGCAATTGCGCCGTCTAATTTAGTATCTAATAAACTTGTTGGTGCTGCCATGCTTTTGGGGGCCTCCATAGCAGTGCCCACAATAAACACACCTGCATCTTTAAGCTCACGCAAAGTGCGTGCTAAATTAGTTACTGCAATAAAAGGCACAGTTTCTGCCGCGCCGCAGGCGACCTTACGCACAGTTGCATTCAAGCCAACCGCGCGGTCTTTAGGCGCAATTACCGCATGTACGCCCATTGCATCGGCTACGCGCAAACAAGCACCCAAGTTATGCGGGTCTTCAACGCCATCTAACACCAAGAAAAATGGCGCTTCGGTTAAATCGGATTCTAAAATATCGTGGATATCTTTATAAGGAATAGGCGTATCGACCACTCGCGCAATCACGCCCTGATGGCGGCCATTCATGCCTGCTAAGCCATCTAAACGACTACGCTCTACTTGCATGGTGCGCACGTTAGCGGCTTCTGCCATATTGAGCAAATCTTTCATGCGCGCGTCTATGCGGTCGCGATCAATCAAAATTTCTTCAATGCTGGTTGCATGCTGGCGCATACGGCTTAAAACGGCGTGAAAGCCAAATAAAATACGACTATCGCTCATATTACTGTTCTCATTCTTTATCTTTTGCCTTTGTTTTTTGTGTTTCTACTTTTTGAAGCGGGTTTAGAACTTGGTTTTGACGAAGGTTTTGCGCCAGCTTTAGTAGGTATTTTGCTAGCCTTTTTAGCGCCAGAGCGGTCTTTCTTGGCTTTTTCCAGTGCTCGTGTGCTCATCATCTTAAAATCAGCAGATGCCTTGTCTTTATTGATGCTTAGAGGCTTATTTCCGCTTTTAACCTGCCCTGTATTATCGCCTAAATTTTGATTACTGGTTTTGCCAGCCCCTGTCACCAATGTAAAGTCGATTTTACTAGTCTCTAAATCCACGCGCGCTACTTTTACGGTTAGCCTGTCACCTAATCGGTATCTGGCCCCTGTGCGCTCACCTAGCATTTCATGACGCGCTTTATCGTAATTGAAATAGTCATTGCCTAGCTCAGTCACATGCACCAAGCCTTCTACATACACACCATCTAAAGCCACAAATAGGCCGAAACTGGTGACCCCAGCCACCGTGCCTTCATACACTTCACCGATTTTATCTTGCATGTAATAGCATTTAAGCCAATTGGTCACATCGCGCGTAGCATCATCTGCGCGGCGCTCTGTCATTGAGCAATGCACACCTAGTGCGTTCCAGTCCTGCGCTTTATATTTTTCATTTTTTAAAACCGCTTTAATCGCGCGATGAATCAGCAAATCAGGATAACGGCGAATTGGCGACGTAAAATGCGCGTAGGCTTCATAGGCTAAACCGAAGTGACCTACATTATCTGGGCTGTATACCGCTTGCTGCATGGACCGTAGCAACACTGTTTGCAATAATTGCGCATCTGGGCGCTGCTTGATAAGATTCATTAGCTTGCCATAATCCTTGGCATGCGGCTTGTCGCCACCTGTCACGCCAAAACCGACTTCTGCCATAAAAGTACGCAAGGCTTCCAGTTTTTCAGGTGTTGGGCCTTCATGAATGCGATATAAGGCTGCATGTTCATTTTTATGCAAGAAATCCGCCGCGCATACATTGGCGGCCAGCATGCATTCTTCAATCAGCTTATGTGCATCGTTGCGACCTGTTGGCACTATGCGTTCAATTTTGCCATTATCATCAAAAACCATCATGGTTTCAGTCGATTCAAACTCAATCGCACCGCGTTTTTCACGCTGATTGAGCATTAACTTGAACAAGCTATACAAGTTCTGCACATGCGGCATGATATGGCTGTATTCCTTAGCATTATCTCCATTTGGATTTTGCAGCATATCAGCCACTTTTGTATAAGTCATCCGCGCTTTTGATCGCATGACTGACGGATAAAACTGATACTTCTGCACAATACCATTTGTATCAATCTGCATATCGCAAATCATGCAAAGTCTTTCTACATCTGGATTCAGTGAGCATAAGCCGTTTGATAAAGCTTCTGGCAACATGGGAATCACCCTACGCGGAAAATATACCGAATTACCACGTTCGAACGCTTCTTTATCTAGCGCATCGTCAGGCTTTACATAAAAACTGACATCGGCAATCGCTACCACCAAACGCCAACCTAAATTGGGTTTGTCTTTATTGATTGGCTCTGCAAAAACCGCATCATCAAAATCGCGCGCCGTTTCGCCATCAATGGTAATGAGCGGTAATTCACGTAAATCTTTTCGTTCTTTGTAGTCAGCAGCTTGCACTAACTTAGGAATACGTTCTGCTTGATTTAATGCAGCTGGTGAAAATTCATGCGGCAATTTGTGTTTACGCAATGCAATTTCGATCTCCATGCCACTATCCGCGTAGTTACCCAAAATCTGCACGACTTTACCCATTGGATGTGCATGAGAACTGGGTTGTTCTGTTAGCTCCACCATCACCACTTGACCAGGCTTTGCGCCCATATCTAAATGATACGGAATCAAAATGTCCTGATTGATACGTTTATCTTCCGCCGCAACAATCGTCACGCCTGTGCCGCGCACAATACGCCCTACCAGCGTTTTAGTGCTGCGTTCCAGTACTTCAACAATTTTTCCTTCTGGCCGCCCTTTTCTATCTAAGCCAGCCATGCGCGCCATCGCGCGGTCGCCATGCATCACTTGCGCCATTTCGCGCGGACCTAAAAACAAGTCTTCAGGATGCTTAGTTTTATCATCAGGGACTAAAAAACCAAAGCCATCTGGATGGCCTTGTACTGTACCCGCGATTAGATGAATTTTTTCTGCCAGGCACAATGCGCCTTTGCGGTTGCGCATAATCTGGCCTTCGCGCTCCATCGCATTAAGGCGTTTATTAAAATTATCACGTTCAGTGTCATCAATATCTAACAAACTATAAATTTGCTCGTTGCTCAGCGGTACACCTTGATCAGATAGCACTTGCAACACTAATTCTCGGCTTGGTAGAGGCGTTTCATATTGCGTTGCTTCGCGAACGGCATGTGGATCGCTACCACGTTTACTGGTTTTGTTTTTGTTACTCATGTCGTTTTTTTTAATTGACAAGTTAGTTGCTTTCTATAAAATTCGGCGCATTATTTGCGGTTAAGTAAACATGCCCAGATGGCGGAATTGGTAGACGCGCAGGTTTCAGATACCTGTATCGAAAGATGTGGAGGTTCGAGTCCTCTTCCGGGCACCACTTAACAGCAACTAAACAGATTCTACCGCGGAATAGCTTCTTAATCTGGAATATATTTGGGTAATAGTGGATAGGAATCGCGAATAAATTCGGCTAAAACCTTGTCAGATTCGGCCTCAGATTTATATACGGGTACGGTGTAGCGTACAATCGCACCGTCCGTTCTATTCATTGTAATTGCATCGTAAAGCAGTGCGAACTTCATTGAGAATTCATTAGATAAATCTCGCCCACGTTGATGAAACCAATAGTAGACTAGCTGTTTAGATTCGCCTTTTGAAATCAACATACGGGTTACTTTAATTGACTTTTGATTATCAATAACCACTTCATGTATTTTGGTATTGGTGATCTCCCAGCCACCGCCAGGAATACATGCTTTAGGCGAGTGTGGAACAGAACCTGATCGTTGAGAATCGGTATAGCCTGCGTATACGTTAACATTTGTATTCGACTTATTATAGTTAACCAATAAGTAATCTTTTAATTGCAATACTGTATTTTCACCATTTTCAAATTCATATGTTCTACCTTTCCAGCCATTAATCTCTAGCGGGAAACTACTAAAGTAGGCGCGTTCAGGAATCACTTCATCACGGTGTTTAATGGTAAAAGTGGATAGCGATGCCAATAAAACAATGGATATACCAATAATTATGGGTAAACGTTGAACTTTAGAAACGGTATCTATACTTGCAACTTGATGCCTAGTTTCTAGATAATCAAATGAAGAAGATAAGCTTCTATCATTCATTTTTAGGGCAATATTCAGTAATTTTGCTTCTATTAAAAGTAGTGCGATGCAGATTAAAAAGATAACCCAACCTTCAAAATAATGCATAAAGCCTTCTGCTGCTTCGATGCCTGATTGATTAACAAGCACAGCAACAACTGCAATGCGCACGCTGTTCATCACAATACTAATAGGAACACTAGATAAAAACAGAGCTGCGCGCGCGTAAAACGGCGCTTTGTACATATACCCCATCATTAGGCCAATGGTCATTAAAGGATACATATAATTTAAACCACTACACGCTTCTACCACTTGGAGTTTATAGATGCCTAAGTCAATGATATTGCCGTCCTGGAAAACTGTCATTCCCAGCAATCGACTTATAGCTACACCTAAGTTAGAGGATACAAGCTGCATTTTCCCTGAAAGCATCACATCTAACATGTAGGGTAAAGGAATCACTAAAAACAAATGTAAAAATGGTATTAATATTTTTTGAATCTGCTGACCAATCATGGTCCAGGCAAGTCCAAAACACATGAGTAGCATGCCGTATTGAACAATCGTCCATATGGCGCTAAGCTCACCAACAATTAGAGCCAGACCCGCGAAAATGGTAATTAAAACGCCAATCCATGGTCCATCATTATGATTTTTAATTTCAAAACGTTTAATCCAAATGAGATAAAGCGCCATAAAGAACACCAAAGGCGCGTGCGAGTATCGCTCTTCGTGCGTGACTCTTGTTAATTGTTCATCAAGTGCATCTCTGAAAGTAATCATTAAAAAAACAACCAGCAGTGCATATAATAATGCCCTAACGTGTTTTTTTAACCAGCCTATCACTTCTATCAACTTGTATCTCCCATTCAATACTTACGATTCAAGTGCACGATTATAAACATTGATTACTTGTTCAATTTTGGCGCTCCAAAGAAAATGTTTTTTAATTCTATCGATGGCAGCTTGACCTATTTGGTAACGCAGCTCTGGTTCATTTGCCAACTTATCAATAATGGCTGAAAACCGCTCAACCATATACATTTTAGATTTTGGCTCTACTAAATAACCCGATTCTGCGGTAATGTAGTCCATTGGCCCACCCCATGCAGTAGCAATCACTGGCAGACCTCTTGCCATTGCCTCTAATACGACAGCTCCACCACACTCTCTTACACTAGGAAGTACAAATATATCCGCATTATCATAATATTGGTTGGTTTGTGCATGTGGCACCATGCCTAAAAACTCTACTTTATTGGGTGCAATATTTTGTGCGTAATTTTCAAGCTTTTGCCTCAGCGGTCCATCTCCTAAAATAGTGAGTTTTACAGCTTCTTTGCAAAGTCCAACAGCATCAATCAATATGTCAACTGCTTTCAAATCTATTAAACGGCCAACAAAAAGAACATTTATAATCTTTGGTTGAGAAATTGGTTTGGGGTTGTCCAGTACTGAAAAAACGCCATTTTCTACAATTTCTACCACTTCCCCCAACCTAAACTTTGGTAAGGCATCTTCCGTCCTCTTATTGGCCACTATCAAATATTTAGCAAATAGCTTACCCGGAATACATAGATTATAAACAGAAGAAAATACTCTCATCACTTGATATAAAATGCGCTCGGACTTACTTGCCATATATTGAAATGCAGCAGGAAATGACATACCACCATTCATAGGTCCAATAATAACCGGAACACCTAAACCAAACATAGCAGAAGGCTGAACAGCCGAAACAGGTGCAGGCTCATGAATCACGTGAATTTTTTTATCTTTAACAATTTTTCTGGCTAATTTCCACTGATATGCTTGCGTAATGAGATGCATTAAAAACCCAAAGGTAACGACGCGAACCCTCTCTGGCAACATACCAGAATGGCGGTCTAAAAACTTATGCATATAAGTATCTGGTACATAAAACACATTGTCTTGATTGACATCTACAATCTGCAATATGGATGTTCTAACCCGTGCGTGCGTAATCAAATAAACATTGTGTTGCGTTTTTGATAAATACCTAAAATAATTAAGCGGCAAAATTGCTTCTCCTCCAAAAATATTTGAGGCGTGTTCGCAGACAATTAAGATATTTAATTTAGACATATTATTCTATTAATATCTCCAGTTATATGCCTAACACGCCAAACTCTGCTCTATCTTTAATGACCTCACGCACTAGCCCAACATCAATTTTATCTGCGTTGGTCGAATAACCATAAACCAGAGCAGTATCGCAGAGAATATTAATGCTGCGCGGAATGCCACGTGATGCCTCCCCTATCAGTCGGGTGGCTGCAGCTGTAAACAGGGGGGCATCACGTCCTGCAATATGCAGGCGGTGATGAATATATTTATCGGCCTCAAAAGACTCTAATGGCGGGATGAAAAAATCTACTGAGACGCGTTGAAAAAACTGTTGCAAATCGGGTCTACGTAACAAATCTCTTAACTGTGGTTGACCAACCAGTATGATTTGTAATAATTGGTCTTTATCTGCATTGATGTTGGATAGCATGCGTAGTGACTCTAATGCCGCCGGACTTAAGTTTTGTGCTTCATCTACAATTAAAACAACGCGCTTATTTTCGCTGTAGCATTTAATTAAAAACTGCTGAAAAGCATCATACAAAGCCAGATTAGATTTACCTTCATATGGCTGATTAAATGACAACATAATCCAGCCTAATAAGTCTTCGATATGCTCGTGCGTATTGTAGACAATACCTACAGTTAACTCATCCCCCAAGTTATTAAGCAAGTGACGAACCAGTGTTGTTTTCCCACAGCCAATTTCGCCGCAAATAACTGAAAACCCAGCTCTATTTTGAACGCCATATTCCAGCATGGCATAGGCCATGCTGTGTCTCAAACTAAAAAATAAAAACTCTGGATCTGGTTGAATAGAAAAGGGCTTTTCTTTTAAACCATAAAAGGCTTCATACATATTGCGTTATCCAGACTCTACGACTATAAAGATTTAAGTAAAGAAACTGCATCATCTTTTTGCAAAAATTGCTGATCTTCAGCCAATTTAACTGCTTTTTGTAAAGACTGTTTTGCTAAGTCCTGCTCACTTTTGGCAATATATATTTTAGCTAAATGATAGTGAAATACAGCGGTATCAGGCATTTTCTCTATCGCTTGTTTTAACGCTTTTTCAGCATCATCAAATTTACCAACTTTAAAGCTAGCCCAACCAAATGTATCCAAAAACTGAGGTGTTTGACTATTTTTAACTGTTTTAGCTAAAGCGTATGCGCGCTCAATACTAGCTTGATCTTTACGGAAATCTAATAAAAGACTTGCCAAATTATTATTCACTATTTCTGCATCTGGTCGTTCTTTAAGCATGTCTTCATACACTTTGATCGCATCATCAATACGATTAGACTCTTCGTATAGGCCTGCTTGTGTCAACATCAAACTAAAGTCATTAGGAATTGCAATTAGACCTGCTTGGATTGTATTGTCTGCCGCCTCTTTTTGATTTAAGCGCTGTTGCGCAATAGCAAGTTGTTGATATGCAGATGCATTTTTAGGATTAGTCTGAATAACTCTAGAAAACAGCTTTTGTGCCTCTTGCATATTTCCACTGGAAAGGTAAATTTGGCCCTTAATAAGAGCTGCATCTACATTATTTGGGTTATCTTTTAATACGCTGTCAATAAATGCAATCGCTTCATTATTTTTGCCGGCGCGCAAATATGTCCTCACGACAGCAACAATTGGTTGGCTATCGTTAGGTGCGGCATTATGTGCACGCTTAAATGCTGTTATTGCGCCCTCAGTATCATTTTTACCTGCTGAAATTGCACCTAATATTTGATCTGCAAGTGGATTTTTTTCGTTGATTTTTTTTGCTTGGTCTGCCAGTGCTTGAGCGCCAGCATAATCGCCACGTGCAATTCTAGCCTGAGCAAGTGATCGCATCACAGAAGCATTATCAGGGTTCGCTTCAAGCATCTCTTCAAAAACCTTTTCAGCTCGCTCCGGCTGTTTGCGACGCATTAAAAATTGCGCATAAGGAATGCCATAATTCGTTGAAAACTTACTGTTTTCAAATGCTTTGATATACTGCTCTTCAGCAAGTTCAGGCGAGCCAGAACTCTCATGCGCTGATGCCAACATCACTAGTGCATTGAAAGCGGTTGGTGAATCACGCGTAACAGTTCTTAAATCTATAATAGCCGCATCAAAATTCTTCGCTTCCAGCGCCAGACCTGCTCTTAAAGTAAGTGCTTGCCCATTGCTTTTATCCAAATCTAGAATAGCGTTTAGCATTTTGCTGGCTTCCTCTTTCTTGCCTGCTTGTATCAGCTTGTAGGCAATCATACCTTGCGCTTTATAGCCATCAGCAGAATTACCTGCTGTCTTTACAATATCATTGAGCAGTTTTTCTTCTAATTGAGGTTGATTTTGTAATTGATATAAATTAACCAAGGCAAAGGCTATTTCATAATTATTAGGCTCTTTTTTCGCATACTTTTCTAATTCCGCCCTACCCACCTCAGGTCCTTTTGTCGCAATAACAAAGCGCACAACATCTATCTTAGCGCTTAAGTCTGGTACTGCGTCTGCAATAGCTCGTATTTGCTTTTCCGCATCAGCTTGTCGGTTATTTTTAATTAAAAACTGTGCATAGCTTTTTCTAATAATGGCTTTATCGGGATATGCTTTCGTTAACTTTTGGTAAGCCTGCTCGACTTCTTGCGGCTTATTCATATCATCTAATACTTTGATTCGTATCATATGAATGGCTAAATTCTTTTCGTCTATTGTTAAAGCTTTGTCTAAAAATTCGAGCGCTTTTGTATTATCTTTAGCCGACAAACGCTCTGTCGCTAACAGAATGTAAGCATCTGAGCTATTAGCATCTTTACTTAAAGCTGACTTTGCATACTCAATAGCACCTTGAGGGTCATTTAATTTCAGCTGAATTGCTGCACGCAAATTTAATGCGCCTACATTATTTTTATCAATTGCAAATGCCTTATTACTTCTCTCAAGCGCAACATCTACTTTACCTGCAGCCAATAATATCTGTCCGGTTTTCACCAGCGCGTTAATATTATTAGGCTCTCTTTCAAGCACCTCATTCATTAAGCCGTAAGTAGACTTAAAATCACCTTTTCGTTCTGCAATTAAAGCAAGCGCATATACAGCTTTAGGCATCACTTTTTTCATTTGCAAAGCGTTTTGAAATTCTAATCTCGCTTTATCAGGATCGGACTCAATTAAAGCCATCCCTTTCTCATAGAATTTTTCTGCTTTTTCTTCAGGCGATGAGCATGCGCTGATTAACGATGCGAGTGATAAGATTATGAACAGTTGGGCTAATAGATTTTTCATCTTGAGTGCTCTTTAATTATTGAGTAAATTTTACAGTTAATTTAAATGTGTTTTAAATAAAAGGTTAAAAGATCTCTTTACAAAAATATATTGCATGACGGTTGTAAACTTTAGCCTAATAGTTTATCAGTAAAAAAGCCTCTAGCATCATTGATACCCAATTGGGCTAACGTAATGCGACTAATTCATCATCTTTTAATGCTTAACTTAAGTCCATATTAAGCAAATTCTATTGAGGCTCACTTGGGTTAATTAGATTTAAATCTACAAAATTTGGCTCAACGTAATAAGGCATCGCCAATGGCTCACCAACAAACAATCCCTGTGTTGGCCAATACACACTTTTCCAATAAGATTCTATTAAGCTTTCTCCTGCTAAATAATGTGAAACCATAACAGCAGGATTGGGGAATTTTTGCCAATAATTACAAGGCTCTGATACAGAACCATAAGAACCTGTAGCACCGGCCTCAAGCCATTTTATAATGGACATTTGACCATCGCCATATAACTCACCACCAAAAGACGTCAAATGATCAGCAACTGCGCCAGGCATAAAGTTGAGCGTTTCTAAATGTGGCACCGAAGCGGCGCCTGTAAAATAGAACATAATGTCTTTTTTATCCCTAATGCTATCCGCTCTTATCGTGCGTATATAAAGTTGTTTACTCTCGAGTCTTGTTAAATCTTTTGGGAAAAACGCCTCTCTCGGCTTGCTTCTTAATTCATCATTTGTCTTTAAAAAATAGGCAGTGGCCTGATTTAATTTAAATGTGCTCAACACACCCTTATCAATCACTGCTTTGGCTACATCAACAGAATATGTCGGCAATAATATTGATAATCGCATATTGAAATCTTTTTGTGGGTTGCGAGAAGTGCTATTGAAATAAGGGTTTTTAACCCCTGTAGCGCAGCCATTTTCACATTGTTTTGGCTCATACCCCAAAGTGACAGCGGAAGTAATTGAATTGCAATTCACCGCATAAGGTTTAGTCCAAGCAAGCACAATCACTTGAATTTCATCTGCCATATTGGCATATATTTGTTCGCGCAAAACTTTAAATTGCTCCTCAGAAATCTTGGAGGCATCAGGCGCAACATCAACCACGATTAGGTTTTTTTTAGGTATATTTCGGGCAGTTAAGTAATAGTCGCCCACAACAAGGCTATTGGGATCTTGTTTGTTTACGACGACCACAACTTGTTCAGGCTTGATGCTGTTTGCAGAGTTGTTTGTTCCTGCTTCAGCAAAAGCACTGACACAAAAAAATAAGGATAAAAAACTGATTAACTTAAGCATGTTTTTTTAGGCATATTTTATTGGTTAAGTTTGATTGAGCATGTAATCCAATTGCTCGCCACTTTGCTAATCCAAAGATATTTTACTTTCTGCAGATAATTGTCTACGCAATTGCCATTCATTCCATATCAATTTAGGGAAAACAATCGCATCAATCGCATATCGTTTTGCTAGACGTCTAGGCTCTGACAACATGCGATGCAACCACTCTAGACCAATTTTCTGCATCCAGATTGGTGCGCGCGACTTTTCACCTGCTATAAAATCGATGGTTGCCCCCACGCACAATGTGACTTTTACCGAAATTTCATTTGCATATTGGGTAATCCATAATTCCTGTTTAGGCGCACCCAACCCTAATACCAGCAAATCTGCGCCACTTGCATTAATTGTGTCGCAAATAGCTTTAGAATCTGCTGGATTTTTATCAAACCCAAAATCTGGGCTTAAGGTGCCAACCACCTTAACCATTGGCCAAGTGGCGTGAATCACCTCTTTTGCGCGCTCTGCTACACCCGGCATTGCGCCCAATAAAAATACTGTCAATTGCTTGTTATTATTTTGCATATGCTCAAAAATAGCAGGCACTAAATCACTCCCAGGCACGGTGCCAGGTATATTCACACCCAACAAATGAGCAGCCCAAACCACTGGTTTGCCATCAGTGACAATCAATGACGCCTGTTGGTAAGCAACCTGAAGGCCAACATCCGTTTGAAATTTAACAATATGGTCTACATTGGGCGTGACTACAAAGCGACAAGTTTTGACCGTCTGTGTAAGCCAAGTATCAATCAATGTAACGGCATCTGACATTGAAAGTAAATCAATTTCCGCACCAAACAATCGAACTCTTTTTTTATTTATTTGCATGTTTATGTCATTAATTGGTGTCTAAGCGTTCAGTTAATTGTCTTAATTATATTCAGGATATACAGCTGCTAGTGTTATATTATCGTGGCAAATAGCTTTACCAACAAAAGAGTTACCTCTTTCTCCTCCACCAAAAATCAATTCAAAGCTGTCTGAGTCGGATATTGTTGGGTTAACACGCCAGCAAAGCATATCTAATTGCCCAGAAGCTTTGATAGCTGATTCTTTTAATCCCCATATTTTACGTACCAACAAAGATTTTTCCGCATTGGATTTAGAATTTACCCAACTGAGCTCATCTTGAGATAGAAACATTTCCCATAAGCTGTGGTGAATATCACCGGCAAGCTCCGCATCGATGCCTAATGAAGATATTTCTATTTTTTTTGCTACAACTGCAGCAACGTGACTATTACTTAAATCAGTACTATGCGTAATACTTCCAACTATGTCTTTTGGCCATATTGGTGCGCCCGTTAATTTATCTTTAACAATATCAACATCATCAATATGCATTGATGCTAATGCAGTTTTAGCCATCATTCTTCCTGACGCCATCTCTGCTAAACGTCTAGTGCCGACCAGCCCTATACTATCTAACTCTGCTTGAGTAAGCGGCAATGAATGATCTTTTAAACTGCACACGCTCAAACATACATTTGCTGGTAAGATTTGTTGCCAAAGGTGCTCAATTTGCATTATTTAATTTATCTCTTAAGATCCATCAGACTCAGGTAGCTGGCTAGAAAAAAACGGTGAATCCCAATTACGTGGCAACAATACACTATGGCTAACAGTATCTACTAAAGAAAATGGCGTACTTAGATGTTGCTTGTTAGTTAAAAACCTTTTCAAGTTGCCTAAAGTACTTGCAAAAACAACAGATAAATCTGTTAAAAACGTATAAAAAATACCATGATTATTAATAAAGTAATGCCTCCTAGATTCATACAGATAACTTGGTAATCTTTTAAGTTTTGCATTTCTTTCTGTTACTTTAGTACTCTGCCCAGCAATATGCATCACGTGACTACTTGGTACATACCAAGTTTCAAAGCCTGCCTTTCTTGCACGAAAACACAAGTCCGTTTCCTCATAATAGAGAAAGTAAAATTCATTAAAACCTCGCATTTTTTCAACCAAATTTTTACTTAACATCATTGAAGCACCCGCTATCCAGTCAACAGGGCTTGGATTGTCTTGATTCATTGTAACTGGCACTACCCATTTTTTCAGAAGCTTTGTCACCAACCCAAACTGAATACTTGATTCTAACTCACTTAAAATTGTTGGGAATCGAAAGGCAATTGGCCATAGACTTCCATCCTGATTTGTAAAGCTACTACCCGCGATGCCTGCTTGAGGATTTAGCTTTAAAAAGTTAACAAGCTCAGATAAGGCGCCCTGATACAATTGTGCATCAGGATTAAGTAAATGAAAATAATCAACAGGCCCCTTTTCTAGCGCATATTTAAATGCGAAATTATTGCCATAAGCAAAACCACCATTTTTAGGCGCTGTGAGAACAAACACCCAGTCTTGCCAATTGTTTTTCTCAACCAAATCTTGAATTTTCGCGCTATCTCCAGAGGCATTGTCCACCACAATAGCTTGAATTTTAAGATTCCCAAGCTCGCGCTCTGCAAAAATTGAATACAGTCCATCAATTGTTAATTGAGCAGTTTTGTAAGTAACAATCACCACAGTTACATTCGTTAGTTGCATCCAATTTACCTTATTTATCTGCCTGCATGCGTTCTTTTATTAAGTTTGCCAGCCCTTTAGCGTTAGGCTCCTGTAACATGCTGGCATGCCCACCTAATACATCTGTTTGAATAATTTTTGGCGCAAGCTTACGCCAACCAAACGTTTCATCAGCATATATTTTTTGATATGCCACATCGTCACCTTCACCGTCTACTGCTCGAATTAATAGTATTTTTTCACTTGTAGTACTATTAAGCTGGCATTGATTCTCGGCGGAATTATAAATTTCTCTAAAAGTTAATGCGGGTAAAAAACTTGGCCAACTTTTATTATGCTTCAGTACATAATCAAGTACTTTAATACGCAGCTTCGCCAGAACATATCTAAGGCGCGAATTAAACTCCCAAGCAAGTGTATTTAAAATTTTGGTGATGATGTGTTTCGCTAAATAAATTGCCCTGTGCATTAAATTTAATTTTTTTGACTCTTGCAACATGGCTAATAAACGCTGATTGCGTGCTTTAGCGGCTAAATTAGGCTTTTTTGCCGCATGAGGCGTAGCAGCATCCAAAATTGCAACCAAATTCACTTTCTCACCTAATTGCTCTAAGTACGTCGCCATAGCATAAGCAATCAATCCACCTGCGCACATGCCACCTAAATAATATGGTCCACTTGATTGCTTTAATCTTAAAGCGCCCACATAGTAAGCCGCCATACTTTCTATGCTGTTGTGCATTGTTGGGATGTTTGGAGCTGAATAAGGCTTGATACCAAAAACCTCTATATCATTTGGCATGCATAGCGCAAGATTACGATATAGTAATATTTCTCCATCGCCATCGTGTACCAAAAATAATTTCTTGGATCCACCTTGCTTTAACGTAACAACAATATTTGAAGTGCTTGAATGATCAGGAGAAATATAACCAGACAATCTTCTGATAGTAGGCGCATCTAAAATTGTTGTGAGTTTTAAACGCACGTTGTAAAGATGCGCGATTTCCGTAAACAATCGCGCAGCAAGCAACGATGTTCCGCCAATAGCAAAATAATCATCTTCTACTCCAATGCTTTCAATCCCTAACAAACTTTGCCAAAGCGCCTGCAAATCGCCTTCAATGCTGTTTTGAGGGGCAATGTAAGGAGTGTTTAGATCGCGCTGCCGAATTATTGTTGACTGAAGTGTATTAAGTACTGCTTGCCCATCAATTAGCTTGGTCGCTAGTTCCTCATAATAATCTGCATGAGTTAACTTTGCTGCTTGATTAGTCAGTGGCTTGGTTATTTTCTTCGTTTCTGAAGTTCTAGCGTTGATAACGGCCTCAGGATCTTTTCCTGGAATATGTTTGATTGCAATGGCATGAGATATCGGTATACGGTAGATGGAATGCACATCTGCAATCATTTCATTAAACTTATCTGCCACGCTATCAGCAAATGCACGCGCAGGCTCGTTTTTAGATGTCTGTTTGTACTCTACATCTAATCGTGTGCAATCTGCTTCTTTAGCAACGTCAGCTAGGCTACGCAGTATTGCATGCTCCACACCTCTACCCAGTACACGGCAGCTCAGTAACAGTGTATCGACTACCATCACTTGATTAATTATTTTCGCGATACAAAATCCTACTAGTCCGTAATCGCCAAAACGATCAGAAACCTTAACTCGCCTTAAAATGGTGTTGTCAGCCTTAGCAAGCGCGCGAATCTCAGACTCACTGCGCCTAATTGTCGTAAAGTTAAATTGATTAGTTCTCTGTGTTAACTGAGAAACCCGAGAAAAATCATTTTCATCAGGTGCTTGTATGTCGATTAACAAATCCAGCGATGCTAGAAACTCATGAATATCCGTTACATTACTTTCTAATTCCTGCCGCGCTGAATTCTCACGGTACATTTGTGTGCGCTTAGTGTCTTCTTCGGTAATTGCCTGCTTATCAAACAACCAAATATTCTGTAAAAATGTATTAACTATCTCATCTTTAGGCACTTGTAAAGTAACAACGTTTGGCAAAGCTTGGCGCATTTGACCACACTCTACTGGGTTGTCATCTAAAAAAACAAATGAATCTAAGCCTAAGTTCAGCTCACTAGCAAGGGATTGTAAATTTGCATACTTAGGCTCCCAGTTAATACGATGCGCAACGATGTGCTGTATTTTGAGCAACATATCATCACGTTTTTCAAATACATCCATTACATCTTTTTCTGCATTTTTACTTGCTAAACAGACAAGCACTCCTTTAGATTGAGCGTCTATTGCAAACTGCTGAATGGCCAAACAAGCATCTGAAAGCACGATTCCCTCAACACCATCTTCACCAACTACGCCTTGCCAAATAGTATTATCGCAGTCTAACACCAATACTTTTCGTGCTGGTGTTTTTAATAAGTGTACTTTACGAGCAATTGCTAAAGCCAATGCTGCATAGGTACTTTCACTAAACGGTACATGTGCCAGCTCATCGCTAACTGTGTCATAGCCAGTATCGACATCAAACGAAACGCTGGATAAATCTTGAGCTGAGATATCCACTACCCCATTCACTTTTAGTAAATCATTTCTTAAAGAGCTTGTTACGTTGTTGATGATGGGCTTCAAATGACCTGCTACTCTGGGGGAACAAGGCAATATTGCAAACAATAGCGAACTTTTAACCTTAAGATTAAATTGCCTTACCGCATCAATTAATTCTGAGGCTATTTTTTCAATATGCGTTTGTGTAATAGTCGATTCGAATTGATCTCTAAAAAAATCTTCAATTCTAACAATACAAATATTGATACCTTTATTGTTCTGCCCAATAGTGCTGAAAGGATCTAACAATTGCTGGAAAACTTGATGATAAGGCGCAAGCTCAACATCAGCAGATACTTTAGTAAAATCAAGTAAGTAATTTAAGCTGGGTAATAAGTAATCTATTGTAAAAGTAGCGCTGACTACTATTTTTAGCTTTTCATCCACAGCCACTTTTTTTAAATTATCTTGAGTTACCTTTTCACTCATTTGATTCCATTTCAAATAATCTCTTTGTTATAACATGTATTACTTGCAAGTCAATCACGTTTAGAACGCACCCATTCTAATTGGCGATTCACAAAAAATTTAATATAAAGTGGTATTTTAGCTAATGCGTAAATGGGCGCGTAACTTAATTGTTTTAAACTAATAATTTGTTTTCCAAAAAAACCCCACGCAATCATAATAGCCACAAACAAGAACATAAAAACCAAGCTGGCATAAGTAAACGACGTAAGATTATTCGTCAATATATACACAAGCATTCCCAACAACCATACACAAACTAAAACAATAACAAGCACTGCTAAGGGTGGCACAATCAAATCAAAAGCCAAGCCTAACATTTGCACATTTTTAGTTTTAATTGCCTCTAAGAACAAACTTGGTGCGTCGCTTACAATAATGCTTAAATGTCCATGTTCCCAGCGAGCACGCTGGGTTTTAGTCGCATTTTTATCAAGTGGAAATTCGCTGGTTACTAATGCTTCTGGCACAAAAATAGGGGCTTTATTTAGTCTTGCTAAATCAACACCTAGCTTCATGTCTTCTGCGATGTGTCCGCTGGCCAAGTTTACGGCGGCAATGTCTTTCCATAAAAATGCCATTCCCGTTCCCATTAACTGACACGGCAAACCCAGCACTTTGAAACCCAAAGGCCGTACATGGTTTTTGACTACCCAAGCAAATGCCGCAATGCGCTGTTTTAAGCTGGGATTGGTTTGCATCTGCATTAAATACAAAGCTTGTATCGGACGCTGGTGGGCTACGCAGGCATGGGCCAGCGTTGAGATAGCTGCTGCATCGGCTAAACAGTCTGCGTCAATAATAATTACTATCTCAGGCGGATTTGCTTTTAAATGTTGCAAACCATAATCCAGCGCATAACCTTTACCGCGTAGCGTTGAGTGCTGTCGCTCAATCACGGTAGCACCCAAGTTTCTTGAAATATCTGCCGTTTCATCAGTGCAATTATCAGCAACAACCAATATTTGTTGAGCCGAATTAACAGTTGGAACTAAAGTATTGATGGTTTTAGCAATGACTAAAGCTTCATTATGGGCAGGCATTAATATCGTTAAATTTTGGCTTTTATTAATGTGTGTGTTAAGCGGTTTTTTTACATAAATGAGAGCCGCAAATACCTGCGCAACCAACACAGCCACAGGAATGGCGACTATTGTGATTATCATAAAAAATAAAATCTGTAATACCATCGAATTTTAGCTTTGCATAAACTGAGCGAGTTTAGCAACTTCAGTATCAATATGATGCCTCGCTATTGCATGCTCATGTGCAATCTCACCCATTTTTTGTAACTGATTAAGTGGTGTGGACAGTGCTAATTGAATGGTAAAAGCTAAGTTTTCAACGTCTCCTGCTACGCACAGCCAGCCGTTTTCACCATGTTTAACCAATTCGGGTATGCCTGCAATGTAAGTTGAAATAACAGGTCGTTTAAGTGCCATCGCCTCCATAATGACTACTGGTAAGCCTTCAGCAAAGCTGGGTAATACCAGCAATTGTGCATCTAATATGTGTTGCCTAACTGCATTGCTGCTAATCCAGCCAGTAATGGTCACGCGATTCTGTAGCGAATATTGCGTGATTAATGTTTCAATTTCTTGACGCATTTCACCATCGCCAGCAAGTATCAGCTTAAAATCCACATTGGCATCTGCTAGTTTTTTAGCGGCTTCTATTAGTAAAAGCTGGCCTTTTTGCTCACACAAACGCCCTACGCAAACCAATTTTGGTTTAGCCGGAAATTCAACTGAATCTATAATGTAAAAACTGGGCTCTAAACCGCAATGTACGATTTTAATTTTACTCCATTGCGAAAATGCAACCCAGCGCTGTAATTGACTTTTACCAAATGAAGAAATAGCCACTACAAATTTTGACCGATTGATTTTTTCAGCAATCTTCAAAAATTGTGGTCGGTCAAACTCTTCTGGGCCATGCACTGTAAAGCTATACGGGATACGACCAAGCACACCCATCAGCATGGCAACTTCGCTAGGATTGGTGCCAAAGTGTGCATGAATATGCGTTGTTTTAAATTCGCTAGCCCAAGTAAAAGCCTGACAAGCTTCTGCTAAATAAATAAGATGATAAATTAATGGCCTATCTGCTTTAATACTCATTTTAATGGCTAGTTTTAGCGCGGAAATAAACGCTAATGGCTTACTTAACACTATTTTTAGGGCAAAAAATAGTAGGCGAAATACACCTTCTTGTAATATATAAAGCGTTTTTGTTTGCTCGCTGATGTCATCCGCGTCAATAAGTTTTTCATCCCAACCACGCAAGGCAATACGCTGTACGCTAAAGCCTAAACGTTCTAGTGCAAGAATTTCACGACGGATAAAAGTATGGCTGACTTTTGGATACTGATTGACAACATAAGTAATGCGTATCATTTTACTGTTTAGACTAAGCTTTTATAAAACTCAGCAATACCTTGCTCAATTGAATATTGCGGCGTCCAGCCAAACGTAATTTTTGCTTGGGTAATATCTAGCACAATTTTTTTAACATCAAACGCTCTTGCAGGATGGTAGTTAACTTTAGGGGTAATACCTGTTGCAGATTGAATAAAAGCGATTAGCTGATTGAGTGAATGCCCAGTGCCGCTACACACATTGTAAGTACCCTCAACCTCAGACTCCGCAGCTAACACACACAAGTCAGCCATATCTTTAGCATAAATATATCCGCGCTGTATTTCGCCGTCACCCCAAATAGTGATGGGTTTGTTAGAAAGTGTATTAAATAAAAATGTACTCAAAGCACCTTGCACACCTGCATGGCCTTGGCGAACACCATAAGGATTAGATGGCCTCAGTATAATAGGTTTAAGGCCATACAGCTCTTTAAACATACCAATGTAATTTTCAATCGCCACCTTAACAACCCCATAAGAACAAATAGGATTGAGCGAGTGCGCTTCGCTTACTGGCAATTGGTTGGGGATACCATAGACTGTTCCACCAGACGACAAGTAAATTAACTTCCTCACCTTTGCTCTAGTCATTGATTCGAGAAGATTAACTGTTGTAATTAAGTTTTGCTCAATATCTAGCGTGGGGTTACGATTCGAGGTACTAGGTACCGTAGTGCTAATACAATGAATCACACAATCAGCGTGTTCTAGCGCCTCTGCAATCAAAACTGAGTCTGAAAAATCGCCTAAGTAATACTGAATATGACTATTTGATAGTACATTTTTACTGGCTATGCGATCAAAAATACTTATTTCGTGCCCATTTCTTAGCAATGCTTCAACAATGTGCGAGCCAAGAAAGCCATTTCCACCTAATACTAATATTCTCATATTTGATTCATCGTTTTAGTTGGTGATTATAATCATCTTTTATTAAATCATCCCAAAGGTAATTAAGGTGCATCTTATTTTATAATTTTATAGCTAAATTTGCACACTAATACGCATCTGCAGACAATTTTTAATTTTACTGCCTGTCTACATTTTTTATTAATTTTACTAACTTTAGCATTGGTTGTGAGCTACAGCTCTAATGGGAAAATTCGTTACTTGTATTCAATTATTGAAGACTTCTGCTTAAAATAAAGATTACACCAAAATTTAATCTGTCCCATGGCTTCTGCAAACTTTCCGATTATCATAAAAATTGATTCTAGAAAAGCTTCTTTATTTTTCTGCTTACTTTTGAACGTTAATCGTAGAATTTGTAAAGGATAAATTAGTAACAAAATGCATCCAGCCAATGGATGAATAACAAGCATGAATAGGACTATTAATGGTATAACGAATCCCCAAACCCAAGAGCGTTTAGATTCTGCAACCCAGTGATATTCCGGTGCTGAGCCATACAAATAAGCTCCTTCTGCAAATGCATATCCTGCGCGGACTGCGCGCTTCCACCACTGACTAAATTTTGTCATGCCTGCATCGTGCAATGTCATTTCTGCATCAATGCGCCAAACTGCATATCCAGCCTGTCTAATTCTAATACAAAGCTCTGGCTCTTCGCCCGCTATTAAGCTAGCTTTATAACCATCAACGAATTTAAAGGCATTTACGCGCATCAAGGCATCACCGCCACATGCTTTGGCTTCTCCTATTGGCGTATTCCATTCATGATCACAAAGATCGTTGTAAATAGATTTTTGGGGATAAAGCTCTCGCCTTCTGCCACACACCACTGCCACTTTAGCATTGCCTATCAAAAAATCATAAGCAGTAGATATCCATTTCGGATTTACAACACAATCTCCATCAACAAACTGTACAAATTCGACAGATGGGAAGAGTTTGACTAACTTATCAAAGCCTGCATTCCTAGCCCTTGCTGCCGTAAAAGGCTGTGTAATATCTAATGAAACAGTATGTGCACCTCGGTTAACGGCCTCAATCAATGAATTGTCTGTTGATCCAGAATCAACGTAAACCACTTGCGGAATCAGGCTAACCAATGAGTCTAAACAAGCAATTAATCGATTTCCCTCATTACGGCCTATGATGACAACACCAACTGTGGCGGGAGGAATATGCATATTTTGATGTGAAGTGGAGCTTAGTATTAATAATTAAGCTAAACCGACTGGTTTAATTAAATGTGTAGTCTTATGTATTATTAATATACTTAAGCTATTTATAACTTAAGTTTATCTCTCACTTTAGTAAATATTCTAAAAAATACTGGTGGCGTTAAATCTTTTAAATAGTTATCAAGCACCAAACGACGAATCTCTTTTCTAGTGTCTGCATCTTCATTCACTCTTGCTTTATACATGGTAGAGTGCGCTACAGAGTCATCATATATGCGCTTAGAGGCAGTGTAATAATAAAGTGCTAATGATCTTCTTTTTACATGCTCTGGCGTGGTTAATGGGTCTGGGTGACCATGAAAGCTATCTGCGTCTGTATTAAAAATAACACAGCGGTTATAAATGGGTGCAATGGTATGCACCTTATTTTGCATCGACCTATCCCATAATTCCAGATTACCGCCGTACTCATCTTTCCAATCTTTGTTTAAATAGATAATCATATTCAAACGTCTATTTAAATGTAACTGTTCATTAATTCTAAAATCTGCATGAATACCCAACTTTCCGCCAGTTGTAGTTTCATGGAAACCACCGCCAACATAATGAGGATCTGGAATTAAAGATGGAATTGTCGTTAATGACTCTAAAAACTGAATAATGGCCTTAGAGTTAAATAATGCAAACACCTGACGTGAGAATCCATTGCAATCGGCGGGGTCTACTTGTCTTTTATGCAAGCCAGCATAGCCCATTTCAAAAACAACATCATTTTTTAATTTTTCCGTAGGGAAATTTTCTAGAATTTTTTCAATTAAGGCTTCTGGTAAGAAATTATCAATGACGATATGCGGGAAAGGCTCTGCAAAACAGTAGTTTGCACTCAATTCTTGACCATATTTTTCAGCATCTTTTACATTTAAGTATAAGCCATCACTGATATCTATTGGCAATGTTGCTTGTTGAAACATTATTAGTTATTCCTCAAAATTAACGCTTACTCATACAAAAATAAATCTAACACAACTTAAATATACAAGTTAGCTTTTACGTGAGAAATAGCTTACTATATTTTCGCTAATTTAATAGTAGTAAGCTTTTGATTCAATCTCAGCCTTGTTTAATACAATGCCTAATAAATTCTCTTTAGGTAAATGATGTAATGTCTCTTCTATCTCAGACTGCGTAGACATTCCGTTGGCAATCACTAATAAAACACAATCTACCTGCGGCAGCAACACCATTGCATCATCAGAATTAAGCACAGGCGGGCAGTCAAAAATCACAATTCTTGAATTGTATCTTTCCCTTAAGTCGGCGATAAGACTAGTGACTTTTTTTGATGACAGTGTTTCAGCAGATTTTGAAACTGGCTTCATTGTTGGCACAATAACCAACCTGTCAATACCAGGGTTAATCATCACGTCTTTTAATTGTGCTTTATCTTGCAGATAATCATTCATTGATTTTTCTGTGTGAATGCCTAAATAGGCTGCTACTTTAGGTCTACGCAAATCAAAATCGACCAGAATGGCTGTTTTTTGTGGTTGCTGTGCAATACTAATAGCAAGGTTAATGGATACTAGTGTTTTGCCAGACTGTGGTGTAGGCGACACTACTGCAATAGTGCGCCAATTATTTTCTTCCATTTTTTGAAGAATCTGAGTGCGTAATGAATCAAAACTATAGCTATTTACATCACTTTTAGATTGCGCCACGATTCTATTTTTTTCTAGATGCGCGCTATCTAATTTAATCACCGGTGTATTTAAATAGTTAATCATCCCCAGTTCGTTTTCAGTATTGGGAAAGCTTTTAATCTCTTTTTGACTAACCACACCTGATTGTAGCAAGGTCGAACTTGCTTTAGTTTCCGCCTTAAATTGAGATTTTGATTCAGTGTTTTCTATTTTTGCTTTTGCAAGCGCATCTTTAATCTTTTCCATCATCTACCTCTATGCAAATCTAGCCGAAATTTTGATTATTAATAAATCAAGTGGCATAAAGGCAAAGTGGATTATCAATAATAAAAGCCCCGTAACGGTTATGATAGATAACACTAAATATTTATTAAAGTTTTTCTGGCGCTTTATTTCTGATTTAGTAGAAATATAAGGAATAATCACTAAAGGCCTCATATTAATCAACGCGGTTAAAGCCTCAACACCTCTCACACGCCTATCCATTGCTTCTAATAAAAAAGCCAGTCCCAAAGCACCACCTAAACCTGCTAATAAACCAAGCCCTACGATTTTCTTCCTGTTCGGTTTTGTTGGTTTGTCAGGGAAAAATGGTGGCTCTAACATTGAAAAACGTTCTGCCTTATTGTCTTGCTCTAAATTTTCTGCAATCTTGGCATTAATTTGCTTAGACTTTACTTCTTCATATTTAGATTTTGCATTCTCATAATCGCGCATGAGCGTAAAAAGCCCTCGTTCAATCTGTGGGCTTTTTGTTACTTGATTTTGTAACTGATCGGCTTTTGCTTCTAGCGATTTTTTTTGTTGGACTAATGAGCTTAGTCTGAGCTTTGCTGCCTCAATTTGCGCCTGTACTTTTGCCGTCACTAAATCTGCTGCAATATCGATCTTGACTGGCTTTGCGTCTTGATTTGTCTCTGTTTTTACTTCAAGTGGTTTTTCTAAAGCCTCAATTCTTCTTTTTAATGCCCTAATGGTTGGGTGCGTTTCTTTATACAAACTTAATGAACGTTCGAGCTCAGCTTTCGCTTTTTCCAACTCAGATATAGGGCTGACTATGTCACCGTTGGCGTTTGTTCTAACATTAGCCTTAGAACTTGTCAACTCAACATCTAGGTACCTCAACTCTTCTTGCGTCGATTTGTAGTCCCTATCTAGCTCTTTGATTTCTGATTCGGTACGCTGCAACAAACTCATATACATTTCCATGTGTTCAGGAAGTGAGTTTGCATGCTCTTGTTTAAATGTCGCTACCTTGTTTTCGACACCTTCAAGCTCAGCTTTAAGTGTTTCAACTTCTTGAGTTAAAAATTCTGTGGTTTCAGTTGCGCGTTGAGTTCTGGCTTTAACGTTTTCATCCAAAAACAATGTCACAATTTCGTTCGCTACTTTGTGTGCGATTTCTGGCCGCTCATATTCGAATCCTACTTTAAACGCAATCGCTGCCTTACCACCACCTTGAATATCTGCGTTTAGTATAATCACATAGATACTCTTGCGCATATCCTCAATTAAAGTAGAAGTAGTTTCTGAGTCAATCTTTTTTGGATATAAATTATATTTTTGAATAATCCGATACAGGTTATCACGCGTCATTACACGTTGTTTAATCACCTCAATTCGCTCATCTGCGTAGCTTGTGACTGTCGCTTTTACAACATCATCGGGTATTTGTTGGGACTCGATTAAAATGGTACCTGTAGATTGATAAGTTGGTGGCAAGAAAATGGCAGCAGCAGCGGCAGCCAGTGAAATCACAACAAAAACCGCCAACATTTGTAACCATCTGCGTTTAAGTATCGATAGATAGTCACTGATGGTTAATTCGTATTCAGTTGCCATATTTAAATTGGTGCTTTTTCATTATTAGAACTGTGGAATGTTATAAATCAGCGAAATACCAAAATTATTATTGTTCGCTGAAAAAGTGTCTTGTTTTTGACTTCTGTAGCCAGCAATTAATCGCATTTGCCATGTAACTGATAATTGACGAGCATAAAATGCTGAAAATTGCGTTGCTTCAGAATCAAATTGCGCTTGGCTTCTACTAAAATTAAAGTTTGTGCCCCAACTACTTTTGTCAGTAAGCTCACTACTATAACTCAAGCTCAAAGTATCCGTTTCTTGAAAATCGCCCAAGCCACTTGGTGACACAGAACGAGCCAGTGTGGAGACAAATGTACTTTTCTCTGCAAGGTAGCTTAAACTGGTATTTGCAATCCAACCAGCGCCAGCAGTTGAAACCCTATTCACGCCTACGCTGGGCACAAAAGTCCACCGCGGGCTAATCAACATCGTACTACCAACTGAAAAACTTTTAGATGTACTAGATTGATTGAACGCATTGAACTGATTAAAGTTACCTAACTGCTGCGATGATGAAGGGGTGTCTGATTGAAAATCAGTAAAACTTAACTGTATAAACGGACTGAATTTTTCGTTCCATGCGTAATTAACTGATGCATTTACACTTTTAGAGGTTGAATCTACAAAACTTGAGTCGGTAAAAGCTGTTGTAGTGTAGTTTGCGCCCAATGAATAATTTAACCTATCAGTCAGTGTATGTGAATAATTGGCTGACAGCGATCTATTCACTGAAGTACCGTCTACATCGACTAAGGCATTGTTATTAAATTGTGCAAACCGCGAGCTTCTTCTATCGTAATTTGCATTTAATGAGAATTGGCTCTTTTCAAAGGTTCTCACCCAACCAAGCTTTGCATTGGGGTCTTCACGATCAGCACTAAGATTTCTATCAGAAGATCGCTGCAACGAAAAACTTAAATCGGATGTCCATATATTTTTTTCATCCTGAGCAACTACTGAGTAAGTAGGTGTTGAAGTGTAACGCCAAACACCCACTTTTTCTTGTGATAAATTCAAGTTTGAGTCGTAATCTACGTTAACCGGTATCGATGCTTGCTGCAGCACAATTAAAGCTTGAACTGGCGTAGAAAACAGTAACGCACTTAAAAGCAATATCTGATAGTTTACTTTTTGTGTCAATTTTATATATTCTTAATAGTGAAATGGTTTTGATTTAAGTTTATAAGTCATTTCATGCAAAAAATATTTATGGGACTAAAATCGTATCCCCTGTTTTTAGCCATATATTAGTGTCTAGCGCCTCACCCTCAATTAATTCATCATAATCAATGGATATGACTTTTTGACCGTTTTGGCCGCCACGCAACACCTTTAATTCATCCGTTTCAGCAAATTTATCAAGTCCTCCAGCCAAACTTAGCGCCTGCATCACAGTCGTTGGGCCACTCAACAAGATTGGTCCTGGCTTTAGCACTTTACCTATCACGTATACGAGATTTCCACCGATGCTAGATATCACCACTGTTACTTGTGGATCTGGGAGATAGACTTTTAATTTTTCGGTAATCAGTTTTTCAACTTCTGGTGTTGTAGAACCACCTACCTCAACTCGTCCAGCTAATGGAAATGAAATGCTACCATCAGGCAAAACTCTAATTTCTTTTTTGAGGCTTTCTTCACCCCAAACAGAAACGTCCAAAATATCACCCTCATTAAGTTTATACATCTCCTTTGGCTCTGCAGCAAAAGCTACACCAGAAAAGAGAAAGCTAGCCAAAATAACTGAAAAATAGTAATTCGTATTTAAGTTGATATTCATGTGTTACTCCCAAATAAAACAATAATATACGTGAAACAATAATATAAAAAAAAGGGCATGTCGCCCTTTTCAATATAAAAAGCAGATAATTAAAGTGATTTATATCATATTTTTGCTAAATGTATCATTTAATACAAAAATATAGTATTGAAAAAGGTTATATTTGACTTTCTGATTCTATAATGTTTACGCCATTACTCAATAGCCCAACTGGGTATTTTTATTCAATTTATTAGTTTGAAATTTAATAAGCGCCTTTACCTGTAAAGGCGGTTACTGTGCGCATTAAAATCGATAAATCTAACCATATTGACCAGTTATTAATATATTCGATATCAGATTCGATTCGTTTTGTCATTTGGTCGATCTCTTTGGTTTCACCTCGATATCCACGCACCTGAGCTAACCCAGTAATACCCGGCTTAATATTATGTCGCGCATAGTAGTCACTGATACGTTGTGAATAAACCTCATCATGCTGTACAGCATGAGGTCTTGGCCCAACCAAGGACATGTCACCTTTGAGCACGTTAAATACTTGTGGTAATTCATCTAAGCTTGTTCTACGAATAAATGCACCCACTCTTGTAATGCGAGGGTCGTTTTTTTCAGCTTGCTTCAGCGTTTGACCGTCATCTTCTGGTTGGTTGATTCGCATACTACGAAATTTCCAAATGCTGAATGTTTTACCATTCCAGCCTGTTCTATTTTGCCTGAAAAAAACAGGTCCAGGGCTATCAAGCTTGACTGCAATAGCAACCACTATTAATACAGGGGTTATCAGTAATAAGATTAAAAACGATAAAACCTTATCCTCTACGGCTTTACCAAGTTTGCTTACACCTGTTAAAGGCGTTTCAGATAAGGTTAATACTGGAATTCCAGCAATTTCTTTTACGCTGTGATTAATTAGTCTGAGTGAAAAAATATCTGGTATCCAATGAATAGTGACATGCTTGTCTAGCAGCACAAAATACAATTCTTCTAATACGCGTGATGATTCTAGTGGTGTAACAATATAAATAGTATTGATGTCGTGCTCATCAATTAAATCAGATAACTCAGCTACTTTTCCTAAATGAATTGTACGGCTTTTAGGATAATCATTTAGTTCGGATTTTTGCGTTTTTCGATGATTATTCGCCTCTTCTTCAATCGACACATTGCCAATCACACGCTCGTTTAGCCATGGATTTGAAGTAATTTTATGTTCTAAATAATTGGCTAATTGCCCTTGCCCAACAATAATTACGTTATCAGTTACCTGCGAATGCTTATTGATGCGGCGATGGATTGTTCGAACTGCATAATGAATAATACTTTGTAAAATAAATCCTACTATAAATAGCTCAGTAATAAAAATGCGTGAATAAGCATCACTTTGTTTTGTTAAAAAACCTAAAACAAACAAAGCTAAAAAACTAATCGACCAAGCGTTGAATAGGCTAAATAATTTTGCAGTAAAACTTGAGCTGGTACGATAAATAGCAAAGCGGTCGTACATCACAGAAACCATACCCAATAGTACCAACATCAAAATCACATAATTTTGCGTTAAGTATCCAATATTTATTTGTATGAAAAACCATGCAACACCTAAAATTGCAATGCCGTCTAACAACGGTTGCAATACATTAATAAGGCTGCGTCTGCGTTGAAGTACAGACCTTGATTTAGATCGAATTACCATAAGGCGATACTACAGTTTAAATGAGTCTTTGCGGTGCATATTTTGCAACAGCTTGCGCTCTGCATGATACATCTAGTTTTTGGAAAATACGTTTTAAGTGGTTTTTAACAGTATTAGGGCTAATAGTTAAAATCATACCAATTTCAAAATTGGTTTTGCCTGTTTTTACCCAATGTAAAATTTCATGCTCGCGCTCACTTAAACCACCAAGATTAAGTTCTTCAATTACTTCTTCTTCCGTTACTGGTGTTTCCATATATTCAACACGACGCAAAGCTGAATCAACATGCGGCATTAATAATCCTAATACAGAATGTTGTACTTGAAATTCACGAGCCTTATCAAAAAAGACATAGATACAATCATTTTTACCACGGGTGTCTCGCACGCCATAAACCAACAGCGAGTTCATGCCAACCAATTTACGTGTGAATGGTGTAGGCGACTGTGCATTAATGCCAGCTGCATCAAAAAAGTTAATACGGAACCATCTTTCGCCATTATCCAACCAGCGCTGATGTAAATTTGACATCAGGTATGCAAACACACCGGGCGCATCAATTAATTTTTGTGTGCGAATATCATCAATATTAGATGACACATCGAAATTAAGATCTCCAGCAGCAAAATCACCCCAGGCTGCGACTAAAATATCATGCGGAAGCACTTCATTCACACTGCCTTGTAACCAGTTGAAAAAATCCACATGTTTTTGAACAGAAAATGATTTTTGAATCACTTTAAAAACCTGTTCCCAATTTTGGTTAGTCGTATTGTTGTTCATCACTGCATTCCTCTCACGATACATATCGATTAGATGAGGAAACAATTGCATTTTTAATACCACCTTTTTAAATTTTATTTTTTTATTTAAATCAACAGGTTATGAAATACATGCGGCGAGTAATTTCTCACTTAATGATAAAACATCGTCAGGCATGTCATCTGTTCGACACTGTACAACAAATTAAGCAGAGTGCTTAAAGTTAATCATTTTTAATCATTATGACGGTATGATTCGAATTTTATTGAATCGATACGTCACTTTTTTACAGCGCATAGATAGCGGGCAGATTACGCCACCAACCATATACATCCATGCCGCAACCAAAGACATATAGATTAGGCACCATTAAACCTACATAGTCGGCGTGAATAGGTTTATGAATTTCGAGTTTTTTTTCGGCTAAAACAGCAATTTTAATATTTTTTGCGCCTAATTTTTCGCATTCATCAACAATAACTTTTAAGGTTATGCCTTCATCTAAAATATCATCCAATATTAAGACATTTCGCTGATGGATTGATTTTTTGGGCTTAACCAGCCATTCAACTGCGCTACCATCAATTCCATGATAACGAGTTGCGTGAATGTAATCAAACTCAAGCAGAAAATCTAACTGAGGTAATAATTGCCCTGTAAAATAAACTCCACCACCCATTACACATAAAACCACAGGCGGCTCGCTTGCGTAATCTGCATTTAGTTGAGCGGCCATCTCCGTGATTGCCTGATTAACGTTATGCTGGCTATGAATTAACTGCGCATTTTTTTTATAATCTTTTGGTTTGATATTATCCATTTGCATAGTTACAGTTTTATTGCTTTTAAATAGTTCGCAAAATCTTTTGCAATTTCCGGATGCTTAAGCGCTAACTCCACATTCGCTTTCATAAAGCCGAGCTTGCTACCACAATCGAAACGTTTACCATTAAACCGATACGCATAAATAGGCTCTACCTGTATCAGATCTGATATACCATCGGTCAATTGAATTTCACCACCTTTGCCTGGCTTTACTTTTTCTAAACAATCAAATATCTTCGGCGTTAAAATATACCGCCCAACCACAGCCAAATTAGATGGGGCATCTGCAGGCTTTGGCTTTTCTACAATACTTTTAAGTTGTAATAAATTCTCACTCACATTAAACGCATCCACAATGCCATAACTGGCTGTTTCTGACGGCAATACATCTTCAACACCTAAAATTGAACATCGTTTGTCTGCGTATACTGCTGCCATTTGCGCAGTAGCACCTGGCGCCGCATCGATTAAATCATCCGCCAAAATTACGCTAAAAGGAGAATCGCCTACTACTGGCTTAGCACACAACACGGCGTGGCCTAAACCCAGCGCTTTAGGTTGACGAATAAAAATACAAGAAACATGCGATGGCAATATCGCTTTTAGTGCTGCTAGCATTTCCTTTTTGCCACTGGCTTCAAGCGAAGCCTCTAACTCACTCGCATTATCAAAGTGATCTTCAATAGATCTTTTATTACGCCCTGTAATAAAAATAAGTTCGGTAGCACCGGCGGCTATTGCTTCTTCAGCCGCATATTGAATCAATGGCTTATCAACAATTGGCAACATTTCTTTAGGACTAGCCTTAGTAGCAGGCAAAAATCGCGTGCCTAAGCCAGCAACAGGAAAAACCGCTTTTCGTATCATATTCATATTATTCTCATTGTTAATGCAAAGTATTTTGTTCGTTAACCATCTCAGGATGCATGATTAAGCTTGGTTGTTGCGGGCTATATTCTTCTACCCAAGATTTCAGCTCATTTTTAATGTTAACTTCATTCGCACTTTGGGATTGGTTAATCCATTTTAATAGTTTTTTTACCCACGCTTTACTCACTGGCCGCGCTAAGGCAATGCGTAATTTTTCATGGCGCGTCGGCATGGTGTGCTCATCATCCGCCAACAGCTCCTCATAAAGCTTTTCGCCTGGGCGCAAACCCACATATTCAATTTTAACATCTTCTAATTGCAAGCCAGATAGCCGAATCATATCAGTGGCAAGATTAGCGATTTTAACGGGTTCACCCATGTCTAGCACAAAAATCTCGCCACCGTTGCCCATTAAGCCTGCTTGCATCACCAACTGTGCGGCCTCAGGTATTGACATAAAATAGCGCGTAATTTCTGGGTGTGTGATGGTAATGGGACCGCCTTGGGCAATTTGCTCTCTAAACTTTGGAATCACACTACCACTACTGCCTAGCACATTGCCAAAGCGCACAATCACAAAACGTGTACTGCCATCTTTAGAAGAATCATTCTCTTGTAAGCCCTGACAAACCATCTCAGCCAAACGCTTGCTTGCTCCCATTACATTGGTTGGGTTAACTGCTTTATCAGTTGAAATCAGCACAAACTTCTCAACGTTAGCTTCTTTACATGCTTGAGCTAAAGTATAAGTCCCTACAACATTATTCGATAAAGCCTCACAAACATTGCCGTTTTCCATAAGTGGCACGTGCTTATAAGCGGCAGCATGAAACACAACAGATGGCTGATACTGAGTAAGCAAATCTTTAACACGATCGCTATTTTTCACATCTCCAGTTACATAAATCAACTTAACTGCAGATTTTTGACGGCTAAATTCTTGCTCCAAGTTATAAAGCGCAAATTCTGAGATATCTAAACACACCAATGTGCTGGGTTTATATTTCAAAATTTGCCGGCAAAGCTCTGATCCAATTGAGCCGCCTGCCCCGCTTACTAAAACTGCGTTATGCTCGATTAATTGCTGTAAACCCGTGCTGTCTAACTTAACCGCATCGCGACCCAATAAATCTTCGACATCTACTTTTCGAACTTGTGAAATATTGACTTTTCCACTGATTAAGTCATCAAAAGCAGGCACTGTTAGTACTGTCACACCAGCCTCATTGGCTAATTCTACCGCGCGTTTTCTTATTTGGTGCGATGCTGACGGCATCGCTACAATTGCATGCTGCACAGAAAATTGATTAGCAAAAAATGAAAGCTGGTTTAGGGCACCCAATACTTTAATGCCTTGCAGATGTCGGCCTTGCATCGTAACGTTGTCGTCAAGCATACCGACTACTCGCCACTCTGTGCTTCTTGCCAAGTCTTTCACTAGCGCAATTGCTGCCTCACCTGCGCCGAGCACTAGTACTGGCCTGCCCTGCAGCACCGTGGTGCCATACAGACGATGCTCTTGCCAAGACCGGTAAGCAAACCTACTTCCGCCCATCATTAAAATAATGAGAAGTGGATTTAACAGTAGAACTGAACGAGGGACGACTGGGAATTTAAAAATAATTAAAAGAAAAGAGATTAATATTGCAGACAGGGCTGCTGCTAATACGATACGTTTCAAATCTGGCAAGCTAGCAAAACGCCAGATTCCTTTGTAAAGCCCGCAACGAATAAATGCAGCTATTTGAACTGGCACTACTAATATCAAACTTGGCCAAAATGCATGCCAAAAACTATCTGGAATTTCAAAGTTAAACCTAAGCTGAAATGCCATCATCCAAGCAATACAAGCCACTAAAAAATCATGAGCAATGGCAAAGATTCCACGATTTTTTACTAAGTATTTGTAATTAAAAATCATGTTTATTTACTTTAATCTAGAAAGTGTATCTTGTATTTTTGTTAACATTTGATTCAATTCGGATGTCGCAATTGTATGATGCACCAATAAGCAAAATGCATTGTCCATAAAAAGTGATGCATTTGGGAGCTTATTAAAAGGTTTAGATTGAATGCCCTCAAATGCTTTTTCACGATATATTTCTGAGCAAGTGCCATGAAAACATGGCACCCCAGCATCAGTTAAAAGATTAACCAATAAATTCCTTAAATCTTTATTGCATAAACCTGCTTTGTAAATATTGAAACTTACTTTGGCATACAACCGGTAATAAGCATTTAAATTGCCTTTACTGTCAGCCATTGTAGGCACATCAATAAAATTGAATTGCTTTAAAGTGTGAGTGATTGCCTTAGCATTGGTATTTCTTTTATTAATCCAAACAGGTAGTTTACTTAGCTGTCTTAATCCTATTGCTGCCTGAAATTCAGTCATTCTAAAATTAGAGCCTGTGGTTTCAGTAAGCCATCTAAAACCCACCTCATGCTGTTGATTATAAACTGCATCATAACTGCGGCCTATATCTTTATAAGCCCATGCTTTTTTATAAACATCTTCATCGTTAATAAGCAACATCCCGCCTTCACCACCAGTAGAGATAATTTTATCTTGGCAAAAGCTAAAAATTGCAGCATGTCCCCAAGCACCAACTGGCATATTTCCGACAAATGCACCATGCGCTTGAGCACAATCTTCAATCACAAGCAAATTGTATTGGTTAGCTAACGCCATAATGCTAGGCATATCACACGGCCAACCACCAATGTGCACGGGAATAATAGCTTTAGTTTTATGTGTGATTAATGGTGCTATTGTTTCTGCACAAATGTTACCACTATCAATATCTACATCAGCAAATACAGGCGTTGCGCCTACTAGTAAAACACAACTAGCAGATGCAACATAACTTCGACTTGCCACAATGACTTCATCGCCTGCACTGATACCTAGTGACCTCAGCGCTAATTCTAGTGCGACTGTGCCATTTGAAAGTGCGATACCAAATTTTTTACCTACCGATTTTGCATATGTTTCCTCAAATTCCTTACCTAGTGTACCTGTCCAGTAATTGACTTTACCAGTCAATAAAGTTTGACTTGCAGCTTCAACTTCATCAGGTTCATAGTAGGGCCAAGGGGATATATATGGGTGATTGAGCATAATATAATTTTATTTTTTGCTATTATTTTTAGATAGAATTTTGGCTGGGTTACCTACCACTGTCATACCAGCAGCTACATTTTTTGTAACTACTGCGCCAGCACCAATAACTGCGTAATCTTCAATGGTTAACCCTGGCAAAACTACCGCGCCTGCCCCAATTAGTACGCCTTTACCAACTTTAACGCCTCCACCCAAACTAGAAAGTGGCGCTATATGACAATAATCGCCCACTGCACAATCATGATCTACAACTGCTGCATGGTTAATAATACAGTGATGCCCTATTTTAGCATCTGGGGCGACAATTGACCTTGCAGCAAAAAATGACCCCAAACCAATTTGGGCCGTTTTAGAAATAATTGCTGCAGAATGAATAACGCTGTAAAAATTTGAATTTTCTAAACTGATAGCAATTAACTCTCTCGTTTTACAATCCCCGATTGCTAAATGCAAAGAAACTTTGTTCATTTCAATACTAGATAATCGACTTACATTTAAATCAGCACATGTAGAAATCGGCCTATCATCAATAAAACCTTCGCATATCATATCTGCAACCTGCATTGCGTCTAAAACCACTCTGCCATGCCCGCCCGCACCATATATATATTTAAGCATTATTGATTTTGGCTACCTGTAAATTTACTCATTGTTGCTTCGCCAGCAGCATTAACATCATCTCGCTTGAGCACTTTTTTGATGGTTAACATGATAATTTTTATATCCAGCCAAAATGATTGATTGTCCACATACCAAACATCGAGTTTAAACTTTTCTTCCCAGCTAATTGCATTTCGACCATTTACCTGAGCCCAACCTGTAATACCTGGCTTAACGTTGTGGCGGCGCGCTTGCTCTTTACTGTACAAAGGCACATATTCCATCAGCAATGGTCTTGGGCCAACCAAACTCATTTCACCATTAAGAACATTCCATAAACTTGGTAGCTCATCTAAGCTTGTTGAACGAACAACTCTCCCAAAGTTTGATAACCGTAATGCATCTGGTAACAATATACCTTGCTCATCCTTTTTATTGCTCATGGTGCGGAATTTATAAATATGAAAAGGCTTCGCGTGCAAACCAGGGCGCAATTGTTTAAACATAACAGGTCTGCCAATTTTTAAGCGAATAATCAAAGCAATCACCAAAATTAATGGTGCAAACATTAAGCTTACAGCAACCGCTATTAACAAATCAAATGCTCTTTTAACCATGTTATTAAGGTAAGTTTTTTCTGTAAAAATCCACCCAAGCTTGCGTAATTAAGTGATTATCAAAATCTTCGGCTGCTCGCACTTGTGCTTTATGGCCTAATTTTAATCGCAATGTCGAGTTGTTAAGCATATTTTGCAGACAATTATTAATTGCATCTACATCACCTGATGTATGCAGCAAACCAGTTTCATGGTCTATAACCGCATCAGTAATGCCATAAATACGCGATGCAATAGTGGGAATTCCAATTGCTGCTGCTTCAATTATCACACTACCAAACCCCTCGCGATAACTAGGCAAACAAAGCACATCAGCTGCAGACATATAGTCTTCAGGTGTGTTGGTATACCCTACAAAATGGATATTATTATTTTCAGTTTTTGCTAGACGTGCAATCTGAGTTTGCATATTTTGTTCATCTGGTCCTACGAATAACAAATATGCTTCGTTGAAACTTGTACCACTCCATGCTTGTGCCAAATCAAGCACCCCTTTATCTTTTGTTAGGCGCCCAACAAACAAAAAAACTATCGCATGACTTGGTATTTTTAGTTGCTGCCTAATTGCAGCCCTCGATTCCTGATTAAATTTGAACTTAACTAAATCAACACCTGAAATAGAGCCATTTGCAAATACATTACACTTTTCTATCGGAATGACATTTTCATCAACCAAAAACCAACACTGTGACGGGCTATCCACAATAATTTTAGTAGCAAAAGAAGCAATAAGCCAATCAAACCGTTTTAATAAAAATCGCTTAAAACCTATTTTTGTTATCCATACTTGTCCAGTAAATGTATGTACGCGCAAAGGTACACGCACTATCCAACTGGCTAACATTGCCAACAAACCTGCTTTTGGTGTGACGGAATGAATTGCAGAGTAGTCTTGCCGGTAAAATATTTTTACTAATTGAATCAAACAACTAACGTCTGATATCAGATTAATATCTCTCGCGATTGCTAACGGAATAACTTTCGCCTGTATATCCTGCTCATTCAAAAAATTGGGATTATTAGTATTTACCATCACCGTCACTTCATAAAACTCACATAGTGCCCTCAAGTGGTTCAATAAAAATGCTTTCACAGCAAATTCTGCAGTCACCACAAAGCATATTTTCTTCATTTGAATGTTTCAACCAACTTGATAAAAACATCTTTAATAACTCTTGAAACAAGAAGAACAATTGCAAAAACACTAAATACTGGTTGGCTAAATCCAAAAAATTTTAATTGAAACTTAAAAAGTGCCCACCTAGTTTTAATAGATTTAACTAAGTTAATTTTATTGCGTGAGCGATACTGAATTAATGTTTCATTAAGACATACAAACTCACTATGCTTGTAAGCCCTAAGTAGCAGTTCCTGATCCTCACAATAATAAGGGGCTGGTATTGCGTATTTATGGGTTTTAAACCATTGTAATTTACCAAACCATGAAGGATGTGGCATATAAAAACCTCGCCAAGGTTTAGCGCAAATTTGTTTATGTGATGATACAAATGGCAACTGACCAGTTACCTTACTTTCAGCATCAATAATTTCAGCACGAGTTGCCACTAAATCTAAATTGGAATTAGCTTTAAAAGCTGCCAACTGCAACTCAAACCGCTGTGGATAAGAAGTATCATCTGAATCTATTCGTGCAAAAAAATCGCCCTGCGCCAAATCTATTGCCTGATTTAATCTAAAAGCTATGCCTTTATTTGCAGAATCCCTAAATATCTTAATTCGATCATCTTTAATATCTGCAAGAGTATCAATTGCATTATCAGTTGAACCATCATCAATAATAAGCAACTCCCAATTTCTAAAAGTTTGATTAATGATAGATAAAACAGCTGGCCTCAAAAATTGACCGCCGTTAAATACTGGCATGGCAACAGTAACCAAAGGCTGCAGATGATGAACTGTTTGATCATTTATCTGTTCGGTCATTTGCATTTATAACTGCACCCAACTCTGTGGAATTAAGTCATTCGTTTCAATATCACCCGCAAACCATTTTTTTGGGGCAATAACTATTTTCTCAGAGTTAGAATTCAACCAAGCACCCCACCAACTAAACGAACTATTTGCAATAATATGATGTTTGCACAAACTCATCAAACGCATATCGTTGTAACTTTCAGCACCACTGTTATGGTCTACATATACGCTTTTCTCAGCCAGCGCTAAATTAGCTTTCACCCAATCCATATCATCTGAAAATATAAAAAAAACAGGATTATTTAACTTAATATTAATGTGGCTAATAGCTGCTTTGTAATAATCAAGTGAACAAACACCAATATGCGCATTTTTAGCATTAGTCACATAATCACCTCGCCGCACATGCAAACTCACTGCGTTTACTTGCGCAATGTGTGCGGCAATCTCACTATTTTTTTTTGAAAGAGGTAACTTAAAATTAAACTCAGAACGGACTTTATCTGCAAACTCACTAAAGTATCTTTCGCTTTGCCAATAACCATCAATATAGCTATTACCTTTTATCTGATTAAAGCCGCCCCAGTAACTAAAATGCGGTTCAACAATGTAATTTTTGTGTCTAGCGTATTTGAGATGAGGCTTTCTAAATAAGCGTCGCGCAAAAGCAGATTGTTGCCAGCCTATAACCTCAGTTACATCCTTATTTAATGCTGGTTTTGCGCAAATATTAAATAATCGATCTAACTCAAAACCCTGATGCAATTTGTAACCTGAAAAATCTCTTATGTCCACTTTTAGTGTGCATCTTAGCTTGTTTGAAAGCGCTAATGCAGCAGCGTATTGGAACATTTGATTACCTAAGCCACCAATAATGTTACTAATAATCAAAGGTTAGCTCTATCTAAAAGATATGAAATACCACGTCTTAGAAAGCTTTTTCTCTTAATTAAAAAACTTTCAGGCAATACGTCATCCAAATTTTTAGCTTTTTCAACTAAAAATTCCTTATAAAACTCAAAACCCTCAAAGAATACAATTTTATTTGCAACACACAGATCACTCCAACCCAACTCAAGAGATTTTCTAAGAAAATCAGAAATCGGGGATAGTTCTGACAAAGACGTCTCTACTTTTGGCAGGTATTTTAATGTGTTATTTGTAAAATCATATTTAACTAATTGGAGATGCACATCAAAATTATATAAATACTCATAAGTGGCAAGGGGATACTCTATGTATCCACGCCCACCACTAACACGAAGTAATTCCGCTATAAACAGTTGAGGGTCTGAGACATGCTCAATCACGTGGCTACAGATAACGTAATCAAAAGTGTCATCATCAAATGGGAAGAGGCCCCCACTGTAGTGGTGCACCTTACGTGAGCCAAAAGATGGATCCTTTAACACTCCACCTCGTTGAGATATTTTCTTACTATCTGAATCAAAGTCTAACTCAAGAAATTCATTGGATCTTTGATAAGGAGTAGAACCAGGACCAACTTCCAGTACCAAATCATTCGGTTTTATAGATTTAATCTTTTCAGGAAAAAACAAAGTTTGATAACCTCACTGTTGTAATTATATTTATTTAAGTTTCCAATTTTCCCAAACAAACTCATAACACCAAGTCTCCTGATGCGTGAGTGCAAGCTGAAGCCTAAGTTTATTTCTTCTTTCAATCGCGTTTGGTACGAAATTGTGAAACTGAATCTGAATATTTTTAACGAGTTTGATAGTGTTATTTTTAATCATATGCTCGAGCAAATCATATTCTCCACCTTCTATATTTATTTTCATTAAATCAATTTGTTTAACGCCTAATGAAGTTAGTAACTCATCAGAAAATTCACATATTTCAGCAGAAACCACTTTACTTTTTGAGTTAATATAAAAACTAGAGTTATCTCCACCTAGAGATATTGATAGCTTTTCATTCTTATCAGATAGGCCATATGCCAACACCTGAACTTTCTTGTTATTGCAAAACCTTGTTTTAATATCATTTGCAAAATCAGGAACTGGTTCAAATATAAATATATTAGATTCGAATTTTTGATATATGTCTGAAGCCCATGAGCCCTCATAACCACCAACGTCAAAAACTACTGAGTTTTTATCTAAAGAGTAATCTAGGCGCAAACTTCCATCTGCCTGCTCTAAAAACCATCTTTTTACTTCTGGCAAAAATCTATCCCCAAGAAAAACCCAACGGCAGTAGTTTCTAAGTTTGTTCTTAATTTTATCTAGTAATGTCATGTTTAATTTTAAGTACTGTAATAAGCTGATAAATTGAAGTTATTTTAAATTATTGGTTGTTTCGTTAATGTTCGGAATTAACCATCCCAAACTAAAAAATAAGCCAACTGCATTGATTGTTATCCACCCTAAAGATGCACCAACCATACCAAATTTAGTGACCATTAACGGTATTGAAATAACGCTCGCAATTAATGAAATTAAGTTAACTTGTAGTACCTTAAATAGCTGGCCTTTGGCTATCCAATTTATATAGCCAATTGTATAAAGCGCATTAAGTGCTGTTCCAATTAACAAAATACTGAGCACTGAGTATACCTGTTGTGCAATTTCAGCACTTTTTAACCACCATTGCAAAAAAACATACCCTGCAAAATAAAAAATTATACCCATGATTATTATCATAATTGCTACTAGTTTTGCATATTTAAAATTAAAACTTCTTAGCGCTTCAACTTCGTGTCTGAGCTTTACCACATGTGGAATTACGGCATTTACTACTGGATAAAGCAACTGCAAAACGCCAGTTGCAAGCGTTGAAGCGATTACGTAGTAACCAAACGCTTCTACCGAAACCATACCACTTAGGATAAGTTTGTCCATTTGTACTGTAAGTGCGCCAAGAAGTGTGGCACCTGACATACCAATTACAGGCAGTAGCATTCTTTGCATTAAGGGCTTATCCCAATGTATTTTTGATCTCTTGAGATGTAATGTTTTCCATGCATAAAAACCTCTAATTAATGTCTCTAATGCTACAACCAATACATGCCAAACAATATAAGCTGACAAAGTTGGCCATTTAGAAACCACAATTACTGCACCAAGATGTTTTATCACTGCACCTAAAGTCATTATTGAATTTAATAAGACTTGAGCTTGAATACCTACTAACAAGCTACGGTATACAGAGCCTGGAAACTGAAAAACAAAAATAGCTGCGGCTCCAATTATTGCAATCTGAGCTTGATTTAAATCTATACCGTCAAGTTTTAGCCAATAATGTGAAATTTGATGCGATGCAAGTAAAACTATCAAACTCACAAGTATGGCGAAGCCCCAATATATGCGTTCAAATCCAAATAAAAGTACAGCTAATTGGCTTTGTTTATTTTGATTTGGCAAATTATGAGCTGCGAACTCTCTCACTAATGCTTGACTTATCCCAGCATCTAAAAGACTAAGCAAAGCCTGTAAAGTGACAATAAAACTGATTAAACCCCAAATATCACTTCCAAGGGAATGTAAATAATATGGCAATGCCAACATAGGCGCCAATACAACAAAGCCAGTACCTATATAATTTGCAAAAATATTTTTCTTTAAAAACATCAAGAAGAGAATTTATGCAATTGATTTAAGTAGTTTTTATAAGCCTCACGCAATCCATTGGCAAAACCGATTTTCGCTTTCCAACCTAATGAATTGATTAAACCCACATCCATCAATTTTCGCATTGTTCCATCTGGCTTGCTGCTATCAAACTCAATACTGCCACCATAACCAACCACTTCGCCAATTAGTTTACCCAGTTCTTTAATGGTTAAGTCATCACCAACCCCAATATTCACCAAAGGTGGCAACCCATCGTTTCTATCGGCTGCCAAGAGTTTTTTAAACTGCCCATCTGGAAGATTCATCAAATGCAAACAAGCATCTGCCATATCATCACTAAATAAAAATTCACGTCTTGGTGTGCCAGTTCCCCATACTGTTACTGAGGGCTGATGGTTAATTTTAGCTTGATGAAATTTGTGAATAAGCGCAGGTATTACATGACTATTTTCAGGGTGATAGTTATCTTCTGGCCCATACAAATTTGTGGGCATAGCAGCAAGATACTGCGTGTTGTATTGGCGATTGTAACTCCAGCACATTTCAATACCCGCTATTTTTGCTAATGCGTAAGGGCGATTTGTCGGCTCTAGCTCATCAGTCAATAAATACTCCTCTTTAATTGGCTGAGGGCAATCCTTTGGGTAAATGCAACTAGAGCCTAGAAATAATAATCTTTTAACGCTGGCTAAATAAGATTGATGTATAACATTGCTTTGAATAGCTAAATTTTCATAAATAAATTCTGCAGGGTAAGTATTGTTTGCATGAATGCCCCCTACTTTTGCTGCCGCTAAAATGACATATTCTGGTTTTTCTAATGAAAAAAAATCAGTGACTTTTAATTGATTAGTCAAATCAAGCTCTGGGTGGGTACGCGTTACAATATTACTGTAACCCTGCGCATTTAATTGACGCATTAAAGCCGAACCTACTAGCCCACGATGCCCTGCTATGTAAATTTTTGCGTTTTTGTCCATAAAGCAGATGTTTAATTTACTCGTGGTAATCCATGGCTTGATAGCCATGTTGTTTTACCAGTTCATCACGCTCTGCAGATTTATAATCTTCGCGTACCATTTCTGCCACTAGTTCATTGAATGTAATTTTAGGAGTCCAGCCAAGCTTATGTTTAGCTTTAGTAGGGTCGCCTAATAGCGTTTCAACTTCTGTGGGTCTAAAATATCTTGAATCTGCTTGGACTACGCATTGGCCTTGCCAATAGCCTTTTTCATCAACGCCAGTTCCACTCCATGTGATTTGCATGTTTAGTTCTTTAGCTGCCGCATTCACAAAATCGCGTACACTGTATTGCACACCTGTTGCAATCACAAAATCCTCAGCAACATCTTGCTGCAACATTAACCATTGCATCTCAACGTAATCTTTAGCATGGCCCCAATCACGCAAAGCGTCTAAATTGCCTAGGTACAGGCAATCTTGCAATTCAAGCTTAATGCGTGCTAAGGCGCGTGTTATCTTGCGCGTAACAAAGGTTTCACCACGAAGCGGTGATTCATGATTAAACAAAATGCCATTACAAGCATAAATGCCATAAGCCTCACGATAGTTTACTGTAATCCAGTAGGCATAAAGCTTAGCCACCGCATAAGGGCTGCGCGGATAAAATGGTGTGGTTTCTTTTTGTGGTGTTTCTTGTACTAGGCCATAAAGTTCAGAAGTTGAAGCTTGGTAGAACTTGGTTTTCTTTTCCATACCTAAAATACGTATGGCTTCTAAAATACGTAAAGTACCTATTCCATCAGCATTGGCAGTATATTCAGGCGTCTCAAAACTAACCGCCACATGGCTCATCGCAGCTAAGTTGTAAATTTCATCTGGTTGCGTTTGCTGAATAATTCGAATCAGGTTTGTTGAATCAGTTAAATCACCATAATGCAGCACAAAGTTCTTGTTATCCACATGTGGGTCTTGATACAGGTGGTCAATACGATCTGTATTAAACAGGGATGCTCTGCGCTTTACCCCATGAACGATGTAGCCTTTTTTTAACAAGAACTCTGCTAGGTACGCGCCATCTTGCCCTGTTACACCTGTAATTAATGCAATCTTATTACTCGTTGTATTGACCATCTTTTTGTTGTCTTCCAAAACTGTCATCTTATTAAATGATTAGAATTATTTGTTATAGCTAAGTTGGTAAACTTAGTGGTGGCTTTCAATTATTTGCTCATAAGTACCAATTTGTTTTACTTGCCCTCTTGCTAGCTCGATAATTTGTGAGCAGTTTTTTAGAGTGGTTAATCGATGCGCGATGATAATAATGGTTAGGTTTTCGCTTAAATTATCAATAGCTTGCATCACTGCTTGTTCAGTTTCGGTGTCTAGTGCGCTGGTTGCTTCGTCAAAAATAATCACATCGGCTTGTTTGTACAAGGCGCGCGCAATGCCGATTCTCTGACGTTGACCGCCTGATAGACGAATACCGCGCTCGCCAACAAAGGTCTTATATTGTGATGGCCAAGATTCAATCGCATCAGCAATTTGCGCTTGCTGGGCGGCTAGTTTTACACGTTCATAATCAATTTTAGCTTTTGGTACGCCAAAAGCGATATTTTCTGCAATGCTGGTATCTGCTAAAAAAATAGCTTGTGGCACATGTGCAATATGCGATTGCCACGCGCGTCTATTCAATGCATCCACAAGCACTCCATCTATCTCAAGCGAGCCTTCGGACGGCTCTAGCAAGCCCATCACAATATCTAGCATGGTACTTTTACCACCACCCGTTGAGCCAATGACACCTACCCTGCTACCTTTAGCAACGCTGATATCAATTTTGTTAAGCACCCATGCTGATTCGCTGCTGTAACGGAAAGAAAGTTGATTTAAGTTGATTGATTGCTCAAAAGGGAGCGGCTTTGGTATGGGCTGATTAACATATGCTGGTAATGGTTGATCTAACAATTCCAGAGCATCACGCAGCGATGCTTGACTGCCAACAATACTAGAGATGCTAGCATAAGTTTGTTGTAGAACTGGTAGCAAACGTTGCGAACCAAGTGCTAGTGCACCTAAAATGGGGATTGCTTTAGTGACGCCATCTGGTTGAAAAGCGAGTATGTAAGCCAGCACAGCAATTAACAACATACCTAGTGATTCCATTAAATAGCGTGGGGCAGCACCAATAAATGATTGATCGCCTGACGCACGCCGCATTGGAAAGTCTGAGTCACGGTAAATCTGACAGTAAACTGACTGAGTGCCGTCTATCAGCACGTCACGAATTCCAGATAATCCTTCCTGCAAAGATTTATGCACATTAGCACCTTCACGCGCGATGCATTCTCCTGTTTTAATTAAGCGTTTACGTGTGAGTTTTATGATTAATGTGTAAAGCAATCCAAAACTGCCAAAAGCGGTGAATGCAATTAATGGATTCACATAAACAATCGCAATCAGTATGGCGCTCATCATAAATAACGAGCTAATAATTGTTAAAATCGGTATTAAAGTGCCAAAAATCATGATGTTTGCTTTAGCTGTAATGCCATTGATTACTTCACTGCTATTACGCGACACATGAACCACATATGGCTGATATAGAGTTCGGCGATAAATATCGAGACTAATATCAGCACCTGTTCCAAAAGACAATCTCATGGTAGTCCAAACCAGCAACAATCTCATAGCACCAGCTGTTAACACTGCAGTACAAAACAAAACTGTGAGCGGCAATAGTAATTGCTCTGGCGAAGTGAGATTCAAAAAATTAATCATAGGTTGCGCTAATGCATGCTCAAAAACTTTTTGAGGCGCGGTTAATACACCTAAAAATGGCAAAATAGCACCAATACTAAACACTTCTGTAAACGAGGCAATAATCATCATAATCAATAGAAAGCCAAACTGCCTACGGCGCCTTAACGCCATGTGCTGCCAAAGCCTGCTAATTAGATTAAAAAGTGAGTTTTTTGATTGCATTTAAGTATTCATTCATTTAAGTCAGATAGTTACTAAAATAGTACCAATATTCATAAACTAAACGATGCGCCCATACGCGTCATCAAACCTAATAATGTCATCTTCGCCCACATAGTCGCCGCACTGCACTTCAATAATGGCGAGCGGCTCACTGCCTTTGTTTTCTAGGCGGTGTTTGTGCGTTTTTGAGATATAAGTCGATTGATTTTCGTTTAACGTGAATTCGATTTCATTGTTAGTGATTGTCGCAACGCCAGAAACTACAACCCAATGCTCAGCGCGATGTTTATGCATTTGCATCGATAACTTAGCCCCGGGGTTGACCACAATACGTTTGATTTTAAAGTTGGTACTTTCTTCTAGTATTGTATAACTGCCCCATGGTCGATAAACGGTTTGATGAATTTCGGTCAACGTTGGATTATGAATTTTTACCTGCGCAACCAAGGTTTTAATATCCTCGCTGCGACTTTTATCGCAAATCAACGTTGCGTCTGCAGTTTGAATCACCACCACATTATCTAAGCCTAAAGTGGCCAGCAAGCCTGTTTCTGTCCACAACAAACTATTACTGGTATCGTGCGATAGTACCTGGCCATGCGTGACATTATTTTGCGCATCTTTTTCATGGCGCTGGTAAATGGAATCCCAGCTACCTAAATCGCTCCACGCCATATCCACGGGCACTACTGCGACTTTTTCTGCTAGTTCGGCTAGGCCGTAATCCATTGAAACGTTATCAAAATTCGCATAAGTTTCGGCAAAATTCGCCTCGTTTATAGTGTTAACTTGTTGCGCCATTTCTGGTTGGTAATGTTGCAGCATTGCCGTAAATGCGCTTGCTTTAAACACGAACATGCCGCTATTCCACAAATAACCATCGCTTAAAAATTGCTTAGCTTTTTCAACATTAGGTTTTTCAACGAACTGATCAACCTTAAGTACTGGCAAAGCACTTTCGTATGCTAATTTTTCGCTGGGTTTAATATATCCATAGCCTGTTGCAGGTTCATGCGGCTTAATGCCTAACAGCACCAAATAATCATCATTTGCAACTAATTCTGCCGTTTGCCATGCCTGCAAAAATGTTTCGGTTTTATCAATTGCATGGTCAGATGCAAAAACCCCAATAATGGCGCTGGGGTCTTGCTGATGAATTTGATGTACCGCCCATGCAATTGCAGGCAAAGTGTTTCTAGCACAGGGTTCAGCCAGTACATTACGCACCGACTCTGGCGCCACTTCTGCTAATTGACCTTTTACTTCAAATTTATGATCTTCGTGTGTTACGGTAAACAAATTAGAAGCAGAAACATGCGCCAACAAACGCTGCGTCGTTTGTTGCAATAAAGTTAATTCGCCATTAAGTGCTAATAATTGCTTAGGGCGCAAAGTACGTGATAGCGGCCATAGACGAGTGCCAGAGCCACCGCATAAAATAATTGCATATCGATTTAACTGCGTACTCATCGTTGATTAATCTCCATATGATGGAACTTCATATTTGATGTTTGATTTGCATCTTTACGTAGCTCTTCAATTTCAACCTGCAAGTTAGCATATTCTTGCAGCTTAAGTTTTAAGAAGCGCGCAGTAATTACCGATTTTTCTTCAATACCTTTTGGTGTTAACAAATACATATAAGCAAGCTTATTTTGACTATTGCGAAAATTGGTCGCTTTTAACAAACCAACGTCAATTAAGGCTTTTAAGCAAAAATTAACACGGCCCAAGCTAATTTCTAATTCGCGCGCTAAATCGCGCTGGCTAATTTCTGGGTTTGCTTCCAAAATTTTCAGAATTTTATAGCGGTATTCGTCTGTTAACACGATAATAATCACCGTTCATCAATTGAACGATAGTGTAACAATCTTTAATTGAATAATGCAAGTAAAACTTGTAATTAAGTGATTGATTAATATCAATACTTAACACAATTTTTTGACTAAAAAATACCAGTAAACTTCTTGATTTCACGTTGCTGACGTTTAGTTGGTCGCCCCGCACCTCTTTCCCTAATACCATAATCGGCTTCACGGGTTATTTTGGCGTTTTCACGCTTAGTTTTACTTTGCTCCGTTTCGGCATACAAAAGCGCTGCTTCTGGTGCGCCGCGGCGAATATTGGACAAGCCCGTCACTTCAACTTCGATTTCAAACTCTTTACTACGTATGCTAATCAGCATACCAGTTTTAATTTCTTTGGCTGTTTTAGCGCGATCACCATCTACACGCACTTTGCCGCTATCTACCGCATCTGCGGCAATACTTCGCGTTTTATAGAAGCGCGCCGCCCATAGCCATTTATCCAAACGGCATTTGCTGTCATCTTTTTCAATAGCTTCTTTCAATGATGCGAACTTAATTGATTAAATTGAGTTGTTTCTGCTGTTGATAAGGTTGGTTGCTTTCTAGCGTTTTACGATACTTAGCCAATACATTTTGCACATGCCCCATCACCGAATTAAGCATGTAAATGCCTGTAGCATCTTGGCTACCTGCCGCCAAACCTGTCAAATACTCAATACCTTCTAGCACATGGTCAATGGTAATAATATGAAAATCGCCCTGCTCTACTGCTTTAATCACAGCGGCATCTAGCAACAAATGGCGCTGATTACGTTTAGGAATAATCACGCCCTGTTTACCGTTTAGCCCTAATGCTTGGCATACTCTAAAATAACCTTCAATCTTTTCGTTAACGCCGCCAATTGGCATGACTTCGCCAAATTGATTAAGCGCACCAGTGACTGCAATACCTTGGCTAATTGGCAAGCCAGCCAAAGCAGAAAGCAGCGCAAATAGCTCCGCACAAGAAGCAGAGTCTCCCTCTACACCGTTATACTCCTGCTCAAATACCAATGACGCATTAAGGCTTAACGGCGCTAAATGGCTAAAGCTAGCACTTAACCAGTTTTGTAGAATGAAAATACCTTTATCATGATTCGGCCCGCTCATATTCACTTCGCGGTCAATATTAATCAAGCCTTTGCCGCCCGGGTAGCAACGCGCGGTAATGCGAATCGGCGAACCAAAACTGGCATCGCCCAACTCTATATGTGTTAAGCCATTAACTTGCCCAACCACCTCACCATGCACTTGAATCAACAGTTCATTGTCAATAATCGAATCACGAATTTGCAATTCAAAATATTGATTACGCGTCGATTTAGCTTGTATCGCAGCTTGCACATGGTCTGCTGTCACCAAATCGGCGCCACCAGAAAACGCAGCGCTTTCTAAAATTAGGCGCTCTAAAAATGCAAAATTGGTACTGATGCGCGTTTGGTCTTCCTCTAAGCGCTGCAAGGCGCCAATTAAGGCGGCCACTGCTTCCTTGGTAAAATGTGCAGTTTGGTGTTGTGCACATTTTTGCGCCACAAAGCCAGCAATTGCTGCATAATTTTCAGGCGTGGCCGAAATACGCTCTGCAAACTCTACTTTTATAGGGAAATAATTAAAAAAATCGGGTTGCTCATCCAAGCAATCGTAAAAATCTTCGCGTGTTGCAATCAGCACCAGCTTCACTTTAAGCGGCAACAAGGTATTATTGGCCACATAACCACTGCTTTGCGCATTGTTACCAGCGTCTTCAATTTGCAAGCTGCCATTGCGTAAAAACCGATGCAATTTTTCAATCATTTGTGTGCCATTTTGCTCATCATTAAGCAAATCGCGCAAATGCAACAACAACATTCCGCCATCTGCTTTGTGCAAATTACCCGCACGCAAGCGGGTGAAATCGGGTGAAATCGCGCTATCTGATGCGCTTTCTACTGCGCCAAACAAAGATTGCAGACTGGGATCGTTATCAACAACAATCGGTTGGCTTAACTGTTGGTCAAATGTGGCGCGATTATCTACCAGCACATTCACTCTAAAACGCGCAAAAAAAGCCTCATTAATCAACCCCTCTAAAGCGTTGTCTGATTCACCAATACTTGATGGTTGCCATGCCTTTAAATAGGAAACGACTTCATGTTTAAGCAATTTAAAATAGTTGCTTAATTGTGATTCACAGGCGGCGAAAGTTTGATTTAAAACGGCAATTGTTTTATCCAGCCACTCTTCAGCCAGCGTAAGCATATTTTGCGCGTTTTCTGTTGCCACAAAGTTAGGCATTTCCAGCATCAGCGCGCGCGCAAAACCATCCATTTCAGTGCGCAGTTTTGCTGCGTAAGAAACCGGTAGTTTAATTAAAGTGGGTTGATTAGGCTGCTCAAAGTGATACAGAGCGACAAGGTCTGACAGTTGAATACCTTTTTGCGCTAGAGCATTATGTTTAGATGCCTCATACATCGCGCTATTCATCAAAGAGGTACGTCCACTGCCTTGCGCGCCCAATACCAATAGATTAAAGCCAGATTGCTGCATTTTCAGACCAAACAAAGCCGATTTTTTTGCCTCGCTCTGCGCCACCCAGCCATGGATGTTGGGCTGATAGCCTGCGCTATTTTCAAGTAAATCTGCGGTACTATTGAACGTTAAATTACTTAACGAAATAGTAGCGTTTAAATCAGCTGGCTTTAATTTTTGCATAATTAATTTTTTGTTTTAGGTTTGAGTCTGGCTTGTTGCTAGATAATAAATTGAGTTTTATTTTAGGTTTTACTTTTGCCACTGTTTAAGTGCTAAATCGTCGCTTGGTTTTGCTTCTACCCAACGCTCGCCGAGTGATGTGGCTTCTTTTTTCCAAAATGGCGCCTGTGTTTTCAAAAAATCCATGATAAATTCGCAGGCATTAAAAGCCTCACCGCGATGCGCACTGACTACCGCAACCAATACAATTTGGTCCAAAGGTTTCAATGTACCCACGCGATGAATAATCAGGCTGTCCAAAATATCCCAGCGCGATTTTGCTTCAGCCTCGATGGCTTGCAACGCGCTTTCTGTCATGCCGGGGTAATGCTCTAGCGTTAACGTGTTAATTGAATCACCATCATTGAGGCCATTATTAGTAAATTCCCGCACCTGTCCAACAAAGCTTACCAGCGCGCCAATGCTTGGGCTAGCCAGCCTTAGCTTATTAAGTTGCGCCCCCACATCAAAATCTTCAATCTGTACGAATACTGTCATCTAAATAGCCAAACTAACTTAACCGCCGGTGACTGGTGGGAAAAATGCCACTTCATCATGGTCTTGAATAGCCGCTAAATCATCTACCAAGGTATGGTTAATAGCAGCACGAACTACTTGTTTGCCATCAAATAAATTAGCCCATACTTCGCCACGTAATGCTAGCCAGTTTTTAAGCGCGGTAATGGTTAAAACATTATCTGGCAAATCAACTTCTTCAGTAGAATAATTGACTGCCTCTTTGATTCTTGCAAAATATAATACTTTTATTTTCATATAGTTAATTCAATACTGTTAATTGTCTTCTTAATCTTTTTTATCAACCAAAACATCCTCAATCGTATCCAGCAAATCGAGTGGCTGATTAGTTAACTCTACCCGTTCAATTTGTTTAAAACGATTGGTGATTTTTTGGCTACTAATATGTACTTCTTGCGCGTTATCGTGCGCTTGACGAATGTTGTCCGCCAGTTTTTTCATACGCACATCAAAGCGCTCAAAATCTTTGCTCAGCTTGCCCAGCTCATCTTGAATAATATGCACTTGTTTGCGCATTTCTACATCTTTTAATACTGCACGCGCCGTGTTTAACACCGCCATTAAAGTGGTGGGCGAAACCAACCACACGCGCTTAACCATAGCGTAATCGATAATTTCAGGATGATAGGCATGAATCTCTGCAAACACCGCCTCTGCAGGAATAAACATCACCGCACCATCGCTAGTCACGTTAGGGATAATGTATTTGTTAGCAATATCATCCACATGCTTTTTCAAATCTAATTTAAATTGTTTGGTGGCGGCATCTTGCTCTAATTTGTTTAAACTTTTATCAAACATACGGTGATAATTTTCTAGCGGAAATTTGCTATCCACCGCTACAGTGCCTGTTGGCGCTGGCAAAAACAAAGCACAATCTACGCGCGTGCCATTGGCAAAACTATGTTGCATACTAAAACTGCTAGCTGGCAATACATTACGCACCAAACCTTCTAACTGCACTTCACCATAAGCACCCCGGCTACGCTTATCGCCTAGCAATTCTTGCAGGCTGACCATATTCACGGTCAAACCATCGATTTTCTTTTGCGCTTCATCAATAGTCGCCAAGCGTTCCATTACGCTAATAAAGGTTTCGTTGGTCTTTTTAAAGCCTTCATCCAAGCGTTCAGACACTTTGCCGCCAATTTGCTCTAAACGGCTATCCACTATTTTGCCTAAACTTTCAACGCTTTGGGTGAGCGTTGTGGTGGCTTTTAACATGGTATTGTTAATTAGTGTTTGCTGCTCTCTGCCCTGCTCACTTAAGGTTTTGTGCAAGGTTTCTAACACCGTTTCGCGCGTTTGAGCCAAGCTGCTATTTTGTGCCAGCTGCAATGTTTGCATGGCATCGCGTGTGGCTTGTAATTCTAATGAAACAGAAGATTTTAAGCGTTCTCCACTATCTTGAGAGGCCGCGTTCAAGCGGTCTGCCAGCTTATTTAAACCATCGTTTAAATCCAGTAGCATTGCGCGATGCTTATCTTCTAACTGGTTCAATAAAGCGCTATTATTGCTGTTAGAAAACTCGCGCCATGCCAGCCAAGCCAGCAAAATAAGCGTTAAAACTAAAAGTAAGACTATAATTTCGTTCATAGCTTGTATTATAAATCAGTCATTACAAACCAGTGCGACTTTCACCTTTATAAATAAACACACTTTATAAATAAAACCATATGATTAAACTCAAACTGCTTTTGGGCCAATGGCTTGCCAACTTAACGCGCAAGCTTAAAAACAATTTCTATATCTACTTAGCCACTCTTTTCACGCTACTTGTGCTGCTAGATGCGGGCTTGTTTCATGTCGGCGAGAATATGCGCGATAAAGCGTTTGATTTTATGGTAAAAAATCGTGTATTCAAGCCCTCTGCAGATAAAGACATTGTGATTGTGGATATTAATGAAGCCAGTTTAGCTGCGTTTGCCAAAGAATATGGCCGCTGGCCGTGGCCACGTCAAGTGCTGGGCGAATTTGTAGATAATATTCAGGCGCAAAACCCTAAAGCGATTGTGTTTGATATTGTGTTTAGTGATGCCGATATTTATAACGCGGATTCTGATGCTTATTTTAATGACGTAATTGCGGCATCGGATAATACGTTCTTCCCAATCTTACGTTTAGATGCCAGCCAAGATGAGTTGAGCCAATTAAAATATACGCAAATTCCAGGATTAACTTCAAGCGTAGATGCAGATAAAAACGCAACAATCGCGGCAATATTGCCGTTCTTTCAGGGCGCACAAAAAGCCAAGCGGTTAGGCACGCACAATGTTTACCCCGATAACGATGGTATTGTGCGCGAATACCGTATGTTTCATGATGAAGCAGGCTGGCAGTTGCCTTCATTGGCAAAAGTGTTGGCAGAATACAGCGGAGTTAACACTCAAACATTGCCTAAAAACATGCTGATTAACTGGCGCGGCAAGCCCTTTACTTATACCTACGCCAGTTTTAGTGATGTCTTTACTGATTTAGCCAGCAAAAATAAAACGCGCCCTCAAAATGAATTCACCAATAAAGTTGTGATTATTGGCTCTACTGCGCCAGGTTTGTTTGATATCAAGCCTACCGCCATGGACAAACAATTTCCAGGTGTAGAAATATTGGCCACAGCCATCGATAACGCTAAACATGGTGATTATTTAAAAGTGTGGCGCGGCAAAACACCTTATGTGTTCTTGAGTTTACTGCTCATTTGGCTCACCACTTTAGCGTTTTATTTCAAAGTCGATCGCGATAAATTCAATTCTATTTTTACAGGTAGCCAAATTGGCTTGCTGGTACTATCTTACATCGCCATCACTGTGAGCAATACCTATTTAGACTTAACAGGTCCTATTTTGTGGGCGGTGGCGCTGTTTGGTATTGCTAAAATTTACGCGCTCGCCACAGACCGCGCCCTACAACGCTGGTTAGCGTTTGGCGTTAAGGCGGATGCTGTTGAATCCAGCGTTTTAATCATGCCCATCTTAGTAGAAAGTAAAGAAATTTTAGGTGATGCGCTACTTAAAAAAATGCGGCGTGAAATTGAGTTAACCAGCAAAACACCTAACACAATTGAAACGCTACATGGCACCCAAAGCGGTATTTGGGGGTTATTTGGTGACATGATTATCGTCAGCTGGGTTTATGCTGACAATCAGCTAGAATATGACGAAAACGCTAAGCAAGATGCGCAACAGATCATTGAACGTTTGCCCTACATGATTAAAAAACTGGGTCTTCCAAACAGCACTGAAACGCGTTATGTTTTGCATGAAGGCAAATTAGTGAATCAACAAGCAGCTAGTTTGGCTTCACAATGGCGTGCTTTATTTGCAAAAGCCGTTATTCAATTAGAATGCAATGGCCCTGATAGCAGTGATTTAGACTTAACCAAGGATTTAGTATGAAAAAAATTGTTAACTTATGCCTTTTAACCAGTATGTTTCTGCCCATTTTTGCTCTTGCAGGCGAACCCGGCACTGCATTAAAAGCAGACACTTTGCGTGCTGAACCATTTGCAGATGCAAAATCGGTGGGCAGCTTAACCAAAAATGATGCAGTAGATATTGTGAATAAAAAAGGCGCGTGGCTTCAAGTTAAATCTAAAAAAAGCACCGGCTGGGTACGTTTACTATCAGTAAAACGTGGTGGCGCAACGCAGTCAAACCAAGTGGGTGGTTTAGCCAGCGTTGCCAGCGGCCGCGCTGGTACAGGTAAAGTTGTTTCTACAACAGGTATACGTGGCCTGAGCGCAGAAGAGTTAAAAGCGGCACAATTTAATGAAGCCGAAATAAAAAAATTAGAAAGTTATGAATTATCTTCAAGTGAAGGCAAAAAATTCGCCAGTTCTGGTGGGTTAATTACCGCGCCGATTGCCTATTTAAAAGGAGCACAATAATGCATAAGCTATTGATTGGATTAATATTATCAACAGGCATTTGTATGCAATCTACTGCTTTCGATTTAGGCAAAGTGTTAGAGGAAGCTGCAAAACAAAAAATTGAAGAAGTAAAAAATGGTGGTGAAAGCAAAAGTGATGCTACTACAACAGAAGCCGACTCGTTAAAAAGCAGCACATCTCAAACAATGCCAACTGAGCAAGCACCCGAAACAAAAGCATTTAACTGGAAAAACCCCAGCAAGCAGGAAGAAATCGCGCTCGGTCGCGAAATAACGGGTAGTTTGCTGGGCGCAGCGCCTTTGGTAAAAGACGAAGCCCTGCAAAAATATGTGAACAAAGTGGGTCGCATTGTTGCGAATCAATCTGAACGTGCTGATTTACCTTGGAAATTTGGAGTGATTGAAAGCAGTGACCTAAATGCATTTGCAGCACCTGGCGGCTATGTGCTGATTACCAAAGGCTTGTATCAACAATTAAGTAACGAAGCGCAACTAGCAGGCGTGTTAGGCCATGAGATTGCGCATATTGTGCAAAAACATCAATTAAAAGTGCTGCAAAAACAGCAATTACTTAATATTGGTGCTAGTTTAATTACGGATAAATTTGGTAAAGATAATAAAATCGCACAAAAAGCGATTGGTAGCGGTGCCGAAATTAGCGCACGCAGCTTAGATAAAAATGCTGAATATGAAGCGGATCGCATGGGTATGATTTTGGCGGCACGTGCTGGCTATGACGCTTATGGCTTAGCTGAAGTATTGCAAACAATTGGCCAGACCAACAAATCGGATAATAGCGTTGCTCTCTTATTTAAAACGCACCCGCATCCTGATGATCGTTTAACACGCCTGGGCGATAGCGCAGGTAGTCAGCTAGATAAGTTAAAAGCTGGTAAAACGTTAGAAAACAGATTTTATAAACTAGCGCCCTGAAGCTAAAGACTTACATACGCTACATTACGTGTCTGACTAAGTTCGAGTAGTTCTTCTGCTAGGTTATCAATTAGTTAAACCAAATCATACTCGCGCAATTCACTTTTAATATAAGCGTAATAAATGGGTGCTGCAACAATACCTGCAAGCCCAAAAACCGCTTCCATCAATAGCATGGTGATTAATAATTCCCATGCGTTTGCGCGAATTTGCCCGCCTACAATACGGGCATTTAGAAAGTATTCAAATTTGTGAATAATGACTAAATAGAGCAATGACCCTAAAGCTACGCCCAAAGAGTGGCTTGAACTAACCACCACGATGACAGTATTAGAGATTAAATTGCCCACCACCGGAATTAAGCCAACCACAAAAGTAATGGCTATCATGGTTTTAATTAACGGCAATTCGATCCCTAATAAAGGCAAAATTACCGCCAAGTAAATGCCTGTAAAAAAAGCGTTAATCGAAGCGATGCGCACTTGCGCGAACACAATACGCTTAAACGCATCACCAAATAGCCACGCACGTTGCGCTAATGCGCGGGCAAATGGTTTATATTCGTCATCGTTAATGGCATCGCGTAGCGCAATCATGCCGCCAATTATCATACCGATAAGCACATGTGCGGTGATGCGACCAGCTTCTTTGCCGACTACTTGTAGCTCTTTTGCATGCGTTCGTAACCAAATAGTGGCCTCTTCTTTAAATGCCATCGCGTCCGACGGTAATTTGTCCAAAATCCAAATCGGTAAGAGTTTTCGTGAATCTTCAATAATTTGTGCCATCTTCGCTAATAAAACCGTTAGACTGCCTGATTCCGAGCGAAAAAATGCGACTAATCCTGCGCCTGCTAGGCTTAGTATGCTGACGATAATGATCGTTAATAGCGCGATTGCAATTAACTTTGCGCGCGGGCCGGGTAATTTTCTTTCTATATATGGCGTTAAAATCCTGATTAGTTCATACACCAGCAAGCCTCCTAACAAGGCAGGCAATAGGTGAAAAATTAATACTAATATCAGGGAAACGCCAATTAATACCCATGACGCAATATCAAATTGATTAAAAGTCGTGTTTGTGCTGTTTTGCGTTATATTTTTCATTGTTGGTGATGAATGTTATTTATATAGATTGCGCGTATTGATGCTTAAAAGCGGGTATTTCACTAACAGGTAAGCTGACTTTTACAATTACAGCTTGGTCAAACTGTTTATCAATCACTTTGCCTTTTAGCTGCGCCACTAAACGCGTTAGCGCATCTACCTGATTGTAATGCACGCTAACACTTAATGCGTGCATTTCTACAAATGGGATTATTTTTGCGGCGTCTAAAGCCATTTTAGCGGTGCCGCCATAAGCCCGCGCCAGCCCGCCTGTGCCAAGGTTAACGCCACCATAATAGCGTATCACGCCAACTGCCACATGAATTAAATCACGCGCCTCTAACATTTGAATAATAGGTTTGCCCGCAGTGCCACTTGGTTCACCCGCGTCAGAAAATCTGGGGATAATGCCATCAGCAGTTTTGATTCTAAACGCATAAGCCAAATGATGCGCATTTTGGTGCGACACTGCCAATTGCCTTAAAAATAAGCCCACTTCACGTTCAGTTTCACAATGCGCAGCGCTTGCATAAAAGCGTGATTTATTAATCGTTTGCTCTGCTGAGCCTGGTTTTTCAATGGTTAACATACAACTAAAATTTATTTATTAAGAAAGCCCAACGATATGGCCTGCCGCATTCACATCAATACGCACACTCGCAGGCACTTTTGGCAGACCTGGCATTTTCATGATTTGGCCGCAAATTACCACAATAAAACCTGCGCCCCGCGATAAATGTAAATCTTGTACTTCTAGGCTATGTTCAGCAGGCGCGCCGCGCAAAAGCGGGTTTGATGAAAATGAATACTGGGTTTTAGCGATACAAATAGGGAAATGACCATACTGTTGTTCTAACTCTGCTAATTTTTGCGCTGCTTTTTCGCTCAACAATATATCTTTTGCACCATATATTTTCTTTGCAATCGTTTGTAGTTTTTGCATTAACGGTATTTCATCTGCATACAGCAACTTAAAATGCGTTTTGCCATTGTTTATCGTGTTAACTAACGCGCTGGCTAATTCGGTTGCACCTGCACCACCCTCTGCCCAATGTTTGCAAACAATTGCCTCACAATCCATCTGCTCAACAGCGATTTTTAATGCATGAATCTCAGCCAATGTATCTTGCGAAAAATGGTTAATGGCGATAATGACCTGCAAGCCAAAATGCGTTTTGCAGTTATCAATATGTCGCTTTAAATTAGCTATGCCTGCATTTAAATGGGCAATATTTTCGACATTTAAACTGGTTAAGTCGCCACCGCCATGATATTTTAAAGCGCGTACCGTCGCCACAATCACCACCACATCTGGCTGCAAACCTGTTTGGCGACATTTAATATCGATGAATTTTTCAGCACCTAAATCGGCACCAAAACCCGCTTCTGTCACTACATAATCTGCCAGCTTTAAAGCGGCTTTTGTTGCCACCACAGAATTGCAACCATGTGCAATATTGGCAAATGGGCCACCATGAATGAGTGCAGGCGTATGTTCTAAAGTTTGGACTAAATTAGGCTGAAAGGCATCTTTTAACAAGGAAGTCATGGCGCCATGCGCTTGCAAATCGCTGGCAAAAATTGGCTTGCCAATCTTGTTAGTCGCCACTTGAATATTGCCCAACCGCTGTTTTAAATCGATTAAATCTTCAGCCAAACAAAATATCGCCATGACTTCACTGGCAACCGTAATATCAAAGCCAGTATTGGCATGCGTTTGATTAATGGTGACATCGCGCAAAGCGCGGTCATTCATATCTAAACAGCGGCGCCAAGTCACTTTGTCTATGCCTAGCGCGTTACCTTGATGAATGTGGTTGTCGATTAATGCGGCTAGTAAATTATTGGCGGCAGTGATGGCGTGAAAATCACCTGTAAAATGCAGATTAATATTTTCCATTGGCACCACTTGCGCATAGCCGCCACCTGTTGCGCCACCCTTGAGGCCAAACACAGGACCAAGCGATGGCTCGCGAATACAGACTACAGCGCGCTTGCCAATTTTGTTTAAGGCATCAGCCAAGCCTATTGTTGTTGTAGTTTTACCTTCACCAGCTGGCGTAGGGCTAATAGCGGTGACTAATACTAATTTGCCATTTAGCTTGGTGTTCAGCTTGGCTATGCAGTGTGTACTGAGTTTGGCAATGCTATGCCCATAAGGAATCAAATCCTCGCTAGCAATATTTAATGCTTGCGCAATATCGACAATCGGCTTCAGCGTGGCGGCTTGTGCGATGTCGATATCAGACAACATAGACTATTTACGGCCGCCTAATATAGAGCCTAAAACGCCACGAATAATACTTCGCCCCAGCTGTGAACCAATAGCGCGTGCGGTGGATTTAGCGGCACTTTCTAAAATACTATCAGAGCGTCTACTGCTACCCTTGGTTGTCTTGCCACCTAACACACTCCCCCAATCGAAGCCTTTATCCTCTTCTTCCGCTTCGATTTCTGATGCTTTAGCTGATTCGCTTGCACGTACCTTTAATATTTCGTAGGCCGATTCACGGTCTACTTGCTTTTCGTAAAAACCTTTAATACTTGAGCTTGCAATAACAGCGGCTCTTTCTGCATCCGTAATTGCACCAATTCGGCTTTGGGGCGGGCAAACTAATGCGCGCTCTACAGGGCTTGGGATACCTTTTTCGTCTAAAAATGAAACTAGCGCCTCACCAACCCCCAACTCTGTAATTGCTGTTGCTACGTCTACTTTTGGATTACTTCTAAACGTCTCAGCAGCCGATTTCACTGCCTTTTGATCGCGCGGCGTAAAGGCGCGTAAGGCATGCTGTACGCGGTTACCCAGTTGACCAAGCACAATATCGGGAATATCCAGCGGGTTTTGGCTAACAAAATAAACGCCAACACCTTTTGAGCGAATTAACCTGACTACTTGCTCGATTTTTTGCAACAAAGCAGTTGGCGCATCGGTAAACAACAAATGTGCCTCATCAAAGAAAAATACCAATTTTGGCTTATCTAAATCGCCTACTTCTGGTAGTTTTTCAAATAATTCAGATAACAACCAAAGTAACAAAGTGGCATAAACGCGCGGTGAGTTATAGAGCTTTTCAGACGCTAAAATATTAATCACACCACGGCCTTGTGAGTCTGTTTGTATTAAATCATCTAAATTTAAGGCAGGCTCACCAAACAGTAAATCGCCGCCTTCGGTTTCTAATTGCAACAGTGAACGTTGTAGCGCACCAACACTGGCCGCCGAAATATTGCCATAACTGGTTTGATATTCTGCAGCGTTTTCTGCCGCATGTTGGCTCATGGCACGCAAATCTTTTAAATCTAGCAGTAACCAGCCTTTGTCATCCGCAATCTTAAAAATGGCATTAATCACGCCCGCCTGTACATCATTTAAATTGAGCAATCGCGCCAATAATAAGGGGCCCATTTCTGCAATAGTGGTGCGAACAGGATGACCCTTTTCACCAAATACATCCCATAAAGTGACCGATGAGGCTTGTGGCTTAAAGCCTTCCATACCTAATTGCGCGACACGCGCATCTACACGCGCGTTGCCGCCACCTGCTTGGCTCATACCAGCTAAATCGTCTTTTACATCAGCCATAAAAACAGGGATACCGATTGCAGAAAAACCCTCTGCTAAGGTTTGCAATGTCACCGTTTTACCTGTGCCAGTAGCGCCTGCGATTAGGCCGTGGCGATTTGCCATTTTTGGAATAATATTGAGGAAATGTTCTGCTTTTGCGATGCGAATTGGATTCATATACAGGGGTTTTTCGTTTATTTAAGACTATCGATTGTGGTTAATACGGCTTTTCTGGTTTGCGTGATTTGATCGCTAATGAGGATCTCAGCTTGCTTATCTGTGGTTAAATTTTCCCAATTAATTTGCCAATTCCGATATAAATTATCTGCGGCCTTTGCGGCTTCTGGCTTTAATAAATGGCTTAAATCACGCACCATCACGACATGCTTCCAACCCTCTATCGGGCTACCAAGCGTTGAATCTTTTTGAAAATGCGCATAATTAACAATGGTTTGTAACTCACCTAAATCTGTTAAAACCTCAAAAGCAGCATTGCGCATATTGTCATTGATTTCGTTCTGATGATCGCGCCAAGTATTGTATGAAATACCTACAATCGCTGTAATTAAGCTAATTAACGCAACAAAGTTAACCTTTAACTGTTGTAAAAACCAAGTTTTGTTAAACCACTTTTGTTTAAATCTGGCAACCATCTTAAGTCTCGATTAAGTTGTACGGCCTTTATTATCAATAAAACAAATTAAATATCACCGCGACTTGCTGCAGCCATCAATTTAATTAACGCGTCTTCTAACTCTTGTGCAGATTTTTGGGCACGCGGCGTGGGATTTTTAATACTTTTTAGATCGAATGTAGGGCGATCTAGCGCCAAAAATAATCGCAATTTTTTGCTCGCATCTGGTTTTTCATAAAGTGCAATCCTGCATGGCGCAAACACCAAAAATTCAGGATGATCTAGCATAATGTCTGTGCCCAAGCTTAAGTTGCAAAAGCTATGCACTTCTTTAATACCTTGTGGGTCAATATCGCGTTTTTTCATATTTTCCGCAATTGGAAAATTGGCGGGATTCACAAAATTCATCCCTTCAGAAATCGATTTCAAGCTATCAATCACATCTTGATAGCTAACACCCTCTTTCACAGGTAATTCATAGACGGCACTAGAAAGATCGATTGGTGGCAAGCCGTTTGGCATTGATTTAGTGGTAGGAATTTGGCTTATGTTTGAAGCCTTGGGTGTAACACAGGCGCTTAATAGAACAAATGCAACAATGCAGAACAAATATTTAAGCCACATTTACTTACTCCAAATTTAATGCGCACATCTTTTTAAGTCGCGCGAAAAGCTTTTAAAGCCTCATCTACCGATCTACGATCAAATCTTGGCGCTAATAATTCAATAAACCCATATATATAGTTACGTAAAAACGCATCTTTTCTAACACCCAAATACGTGGTGCTGGACGGGAATAAGTGACTACAATCCAAACTCACCAAATCTTTGTCGCGTTCTTCATCATACGCCATGTTTGCAATCAAACCAACGCCCAAACCCAAACCCACGTAGGTTTTAATGACGTCAGCATCAATTGCACTCAACACCACATTTGGCATGACGCCGGCATCATGAAACACTTTTGAAACGGCAGTACTGCCTGTAAATGCAAAATCATAAGTAATAAGCGGAAAGCTAGCGATTTTAGATAAAGTGAGTGGCATTGCGTCTATTAAGCGGTGACCTTTTGGCACTACTAAGCAACGATTCCATTCGTAGCAAGGCAGGCAAAGCAACCTGTCATCTAAACTGATTTTCTCAGTTGCCACCCCAATATCCGCCTCGCCACTTGCCACTTGCGCGGTCACTTGCGCAGGGTCGCCCTGATGAATATTTAACTTAACGTGTGGATAAGCGCTAATAAATTGCTTAACCGCGGCAGGCAGTTTGTAGCGCGCTTGCGTATGCGTGGTGGCAATGGTCAGCGTGCCAGTTTCTACTTTACTAAACTCATCGCCCACGCGCTTAATATTTTGCATTTCAAGCATCACCGTTGCGGCTAGCTTAACAATGTGTCGACCTGGCTCTGTAATTCCTGTTAATCGTTTACCATTGCGCTGAAAAATCTGTAAATTTAACTCATCTTCAAGCATTTGAATTTGCTTGCTCACACCCGGTTGCGATGTATGTAACGCCTCAGCTGCAGCTGAGATATTTAACCCCTGTCGGGCCACTTCATGGATGTATTTCAATTGGTGAAGCTTCATTCATGCACCTCTTTAATCAATAACAATCTTTATAATTAAATCATATACTAAAATAATGAATTGTTATTGAGCGATTATATCAATTACTGTTATATTACGCGCCTTTACTACCATTTGGGTATGCAAGCACGTGGATTTAATTTTTTACATTTTTGCTGGATTTGTCGTTGGCTTGTTGGTCGGACTAACAGGTGTGGGCGGCGGTTCGCTCATGACGCCAATCTTGTTGATATTTTTTAACGTAAAAGCAGCCGTCGCCGTTGGTACAGATTTACTCTATGCATCAATTACTAAAAGTGTTGGTATTTTTGCGCACGGAAAACTCGGTAATATTGATTGGAAAATCGTCCAATTATTAGCTTACGGCAGCATTCCAGCCTCTATTATTACCGTACTTTATTTAAGAGAATTAGATATCGCCTCAGACGTTGCGATAAGCAGCATTAAGTTTTGGCTAGGCATTGCCTTACTGCTTACATCCATCTCCGTTCTATTTCGCAATCAATTAGCCAAGTTATCTAAAACTGGACATTGGATTAACCCACAATACACGCCATACTTAACCATTATTTTGGGCTTAATTTTAGGCTTTTTAGTCACGTTAACTTCGGTTGGCGCGGGCGCTTTGGGCGTAACTGCTTTACTGATTTTGTATCCTAAAATCCCTATCACCAGAATTGTTGGTACAGATGTTGCGCATGCGGTACCGCTTACACTTGTCGCTGGATTAGGCCACGCAAGCTTAGGCACGGTCGATTACAGTTTGCTCGGTACTTTATTAATAGGTTCAATTCCTGGGATTTGGATTGGCAGCCACCTCAGTGCAAAAGTAGCAGAGCACTGGGTACGCACATTGCTTGCGTTAATTTTGGTGTATGTAGGCCAAAAACTGGCTTTCCCAGAAATTAATCAACTGATTGGTATTTCGGTTTTGTTATTGATAGTCGCCTTAAAGCAATTTGGCTTAAAACACAGTAAATGAGAATGACTTTTTGAATTAACCCACCTTTTAGATTAAAATAATGGGTTAAGTTTTTGGTAAGCAATCAACTCAAGCAGACATATGTATAAATACGACGAAATAGACCAACAAATTGTAGACGAACGCGTTAAGCAGTATCGCGACCAAACGCGCCGTTATTTGGCAGGCGAATTAAGTGAAGAGGAATTTCGTCCGCTACGCTTACAGAACGGCCTGTATATTCAACGCCATGCGCCGATGTTGCGTATTGCTGTGCCTTACGGCATGTTATCTAGCAAGCAATTGCACAAATTAGCTGACTTATCAAAGAAATACGATAAAGACTACGGCCATTTCTCAACACGTCAAAATCTGCAATTAAACTGGCCAAAATTAGAAGATGTACCCGATATTTTGGCTGAATTGGCAACAGTTGAAATGCATGCCATTCAAACTTCCGGTAATTGTATTCGCAACATCACTACCGATCAATTTGCAGGCATCGCGCCCGATGAAGTGATTGACCCACGCGCGATGGCGGAAATTATGCGCCAGTGGAGTACATTCCATCCAGAATTCGCATTGTTGCCACGCAAGTTTAAAATCGCCGTGTCTGGCACCAAACAAGACCGCGCGATTGTGCAAGCGCATGATATTGGCATGGAGTTTTATACCGATACTGCCGGCAAATTAGCCATTAAGGTATGGGTGGGTGGCGGTTTAGGTCGCACGCCAATTTTAGGCTGTGTGATTCGCGAACATTTAGAGTGGCAGCATGCCCTCACCTATTGTGAAGCCATTATTCGCGTATATAACCTGCATGGTCGTCGCGATAACGCCTACAAAGCGCGTATCAAAATCTTGGTTAAAGCGCTGGGCATTGAAGAATTTAAAAACCAAGTTGAAGCCGAATGGGCACATTTAAAAGATGCGCCAAACACGATTACAGAAGGTGAATTGGAACGCGTTGGCAAGCATTTTGAAGCCATGCCTTATGAAACTCTAGCCGCAAACGATGCAGGTTTTGATGCGGCAGTTGCTAGCAACCCTGCTTTTGCGGCTTGGGTAAAACGCTGCGTACATGCGCATAAACAAGCTGGCTATCGCGCAGTGACGTTATCATTAAAACCGCATGGCAAAGCGCCAGGCGATGCAACATCTGCACAAATGCATACCGTTGCTGACTTGGCAATGCAATATAGCTTTGGCGAGCTGCGTGTTTCGCATGAGCAAAACTTGATTTTAGCCGACGTTAAACTCAGCGACTTATTTGCGGTTTGGGAAAAAGCGCGTGCTGCAGGCTTAGCAACCCCAAATATTGGCCTGCTAACCGACATTATTTGCTGCCCAGGTGGCGACTTTTGCTCATTGGCTAATGCTAAGAGCATTCCAATTGCAGAAGCGATTCAAATGCAATTTGATAACTTAGACTATCTGCATGACATTGGTGATATTGAGCTGAATATCTCTGGCTGTATGAACGCCTGCGGACATCACCATGTCGGTCATATCGGCATTTTAGGTGTGGATAAAGACGGCTCAGAATGGTATCAAGTCACCATTGGTGGCAAACAAGGTAATGACGCTAGCATTGGTACAGTGATTGGCCCTTCTTTCTCAGCCGAAGAAATGCCGGGTGTGGTGCAAAAATTGATTGATGTGTACGTGAAAGAACGCACCATTGAAGAACGTTTTATTGATACGGTGCGCCGCTTAGGAGTAGTGCCATTCAAAGCGCACGTCTACAACAAAGACTTAACACCAAAAACAGATGAGATTTTGGCATGAGTAATCTAATTCAATTAAATACAGACAACATCAAGCAAGGTGCAAAAATTGCCGAAAATAATTGGTTAACTATTGAGTTACCAGCCAGCAACATTGAGGCGCGCAAACAAGCAGGCAAAGTCGTGCTGTTTAAATTAACAGGTGAGCAAACAGTAACGGATGAACAAATCGCAGAAACAGTGATTCCTGCAACTGGTAAAGTGATTGTGCCATTAAGCGTATTTATTGCGCGCAAAGAAACGCTATCTGCACGTATTACCAATGGTGAAATTGGCGTTTGGCTAGACACGCATGAGTTACTGGCTGATTTAGTCAGTCATCAGCCAGATTTAAACGCCCTACCGATTATTGCTGTGCATGTTGAGCGTTTTGCCGATGGCCGCATTTTTTCATTAGGTACTTTGCTGCGCACCCGTTACGGCTTTAAAAATGAATTACGCGCTTTTGGCGATGTGTTGCGTGATCAGCTATTTTTCTTAAAACGCAGCGGCTTTAGCAGCTTTTTGTTGCGTGCAGATCGCTCAGCCATTGAAGCGTTGGCAAGTTTAAATGACTTTACGGCCCCGTATCAAGGTGCAGTAGATGAGCCGCGACCAGTCTTTACGCGCTATAACAGGGCCAGCTAAATGTCAGGTGAAGTTTCCTTTTTAAAACCTGCGGCAGTTAATCCTGCCACATCGCCTGTATTAACAGATTTACTGAAAGCAAGCGTAGAAGCTAAAACCGCGCAAGTTTTAGCTTTGTTAAAAGCTGCCAGTGCCGAGTTAAATAGTATTACTTTTGCCAATAGTTTTGGTGCAGAAGATATGGTGCTGACGGATATCATTTTAAAAAATCAATTGCCTATTGAGATTTTTTCACTGGACACAGGCCGCTTACCTGTTGAAACTTATGATCTAATTGCAGAAACTGAACAGCATTACAGTACTAAATTAAACGTGTATTTTCCGAAAGCGCAAGCCGTTGAATTTTATGTAAAAAATCATGGCATCAATGCGTTTTACGAATCAATTGATTTACGTAAGAGCTGCTGCCATATGCGTAAAGTAGAACCCTTACAACGCGCATTAAGCGGCAAAAAAGCATGGGTTACTGGCATGCGTGCTGCGCAAGCGACCACGCGTACCAGCCTACCTGTGCGTGAATATGATGCAGGCAATAAGTTAGAAAAATTTAATCCTTTAAGCGATTGGTCAGAATCAGAAGTATGGGCCTATATTCGCTTGAATAATGTGCCATACAACGCATTACATGACCAGTTCTACCCTAGCATTGGTTGTGGGCCCTGTACGCGCGCTATTGCCATGGGTGAAGATGTACGCGCCGGACGCTGGTGGTGGGAAGACCCAACCAGCAAAGAGTGCGGATTGCACGTCAAATAGAAACCGTATTAAAACTAAATAAATTACTTTAAATATAAACTGTAACCAATTGAATATGTTAACTAATAAACATCAGTCATTATCACATTTAGACTGGCTAGAAGCAGAAGCGATTCACATTTTGCGTGAAGTTGCGGGGCAATGCAGCAACCCTGTTTTGCTGTTTTCAGGCGGCAAAGATTCACTGTGCATTTTACGCTTGGCTGAAAAAGCCTTTCGCCCAGGCCGCTTTCCGTTTCCTTTGATGCATATAGATACTGGTCACAATTATCAAGAAGTGATTGATTTTAGAGATCAACGCGCCGCTGAATTGGGTGAGCGGTTAATTGTGCGTTCAGTTGAAGATTCGATGAAACGCGGTACTGTGGTGCTAAAAACGCCTGATGAGCCACGCAATAAACATCAATCAGTCACTTTATTAGAAGCCATTGAAGAGTTTGGATTTGACTGTTGTATCGGCGGTGCACGCCGTGATGAAGAAAAAGCCCGCGCAAAAGAACGTATCATGAGTTTTCGCGATGAATTTGGTCAATGGGATCCAAAAAATCAGCGCCCAGAGCTATGGAATTTGTATAACGCACGTTCGCACAAAGGTGAAAATATTCGAGCCTTCCCTATTTCTAATTGGACAGAAATGGACGTTTGGCAATATATTGAGCGCGAAAATCTAGGTTTGCCGAGTATCTATTTTGCACACAACCGCGACATTATTATGCGCGGCGGCGCGATGATGCCAGCCAATATTAAACTGGCTGATGGCGAAGTGATTAACGTGCCTAAAGCAGGTGAAGAAGTCGTTAACATGCAAGTACGCTTTAGAACCGTGGGTGACATCACCTGCACAGCGCCTGTGATTTCAGATGCAAATACCGTCAGCAAAATTGTGCTGGAAACAGCGACTACAACGATTACTGAACGTGGCGCAACGCGCTTGGATGACCAAACAAGCGACGCCAGTATGGAACAAAGAAAAAAAGAAGGCTATTTTTAATGAGCAATACAAATACACAACATAACGATAGTAGCCATAACGACAGTCTGCTGCGCTTTATGACCTGCGGTTCTGTCGATGACGGAAAAAGTACGTTAATTGGTCGCTTGTTATTTGACACCAAAACCATTTTGGCCGATACCTTAACGCAAATTTCCAACACGTCTAAAAAGCGTGGCATGCAAGCTGTCGATTTGTCTTTGCTGACTGATGGCTTACAAGCTGAACGAGAGCAAGGCATTACCATTGACGTGGCTTATCGCTATTTCAGTACAGGCACTCGCAAATATATCATTGCCGATGCGCCAGGCCATGAGCAATACACGCGCAACATGGTGACTGCAGCATCCACTGCCAACTTGGCGATTATTTTGATTGATGCCCGTCGTGGCGTGCTGACGCAAACGCGCCGCCATAGTTATTTGGCGCACTTGGTGGGTATTCAACATATTGTAGTGGCTGTAAACAAAATGGACTTGGTTAGCTATGACAAAGCGGTTTACGACAAGATTTGTGCCGATTATCATGACTTTGCTAAAGAAATTGGATTAGCAGGTAATCGTGATATTCGCTATATCCCAATGTCTGCCTTAAATGGCGATATGTTGGTGGATCGTTTGGATAATATGCCTTGGTATTCTGGCGAAACATTGCTTGAAATGCTAGAAGCAGCACCCGCGGCAGATGAAGAACAAAACGCGGAATTCCGTTTCCCTGTGCAATTTGTATGTAGACCGCATGCCAGCGCAGATGCTGACTTGCACGACTTCAGAGGCTTTATGGGCCGCATTGAAAGTGGCGATATTGCAGTGGGCGATGCTGTAACAGTATTACCAAACGGCTATCAATCTAAAGTAAAAGCAATTCAAATTGGCGACTTGCAGTTACAAAGTGCGCAAACTGAGCAAAGCGTAGCCATATTACTGGAAGACGAAATTGATACATCGCGCGGCGACATGATTGTTAAAACAGGTAGCGCTATTCAGCCTGTAAAGCAGATTGAAGCGTTTGTATGCTGGTTATCAGAAACGCCAATGTCTACGGCCAGAACCTATGTGATACGCCATACGACGCGCGAATCAAAAGCTAAAGTGGCTGCTATTTCGTACAAAGTAGATGTTAATACGATGGAGCACCTTGCCACGACTGAACTCAAAATGAATGATATTGCACGCATCAGCTTTAAACTGGCACAGCCTTTAATGGTGGATAGCTATACGCAAAATCGTGCGATTGGTGCGTTTATTGTGATTGATGAAAGCACGAACAACACAGTAGGCGCAGGCATGATTGTATAAATTTAAAAAACGATTAAAATTAAACAAAATTAAATTATAAATAGAAGTAACCCCAAGGAGTAAATATGACCTATGTAGTCACCGAAAACTGTATTCAATGCAAATTTACTGATTGCGTCGATGTTTGCCCTGTAGATTGCTTTGTTGAAGGTCCAAACTTTTTAGCCATTAACCCAGATGAGTGTATTGATTGCACGCTATGTGTTGCGGAATGCCCTGCCGAAGCAATTTTTGCGGAAGATGATGTGCCAGCTGACCAGCAAGAATATATCGCCTTGAACGCACGCCTTGCGCAGTTGTGGCCAGTCATTACCAGCCGCAAAGAAGCATTAGAAGATGCGGAAGCCATGAATGGTGTGCCTGGAAAGCGTGAGCTTTTAATTGAATAATCTCAATTAACATTTAAAAGGGATGCGCAAGCATCCCTTTTTTGTTTAAGTACACTGAATTAAAATTAAATCTTATGTCAACGCCACTGCTATTTTTGCAACATTACTCGACCGCCTTGCAAGATCAAGTGCGGCAATTGCAAACGCAAGGCAAGCTGGGCGAATATATTGCTGAGCGTTACAGTCAGCAACATCTTATACAAACCGATAAAGCCTTGTATGCGTATTGCAATGAAATTAAACAAGCATTTTTGCGCAATGCACCCATGCTAGATAAAGCCCATTATGATAATCGCTTGAGTATTGAGCACCATGCATTGGGGCTCAATACCGCCATATCGCGCGTGCAAGGCGGCAAATTAAAAGCAAAAAAAGAAATCAAAATATCGTCTTTTTTTAAAGCGGCTCCAGCAGATTTTTTACGCATGATTGTGGTGCACGAATTGGCGCATTTAAAAGAACGCAATCATGACAAAGCCTTTTACCAGCTATGCCAGCATATGGAGCCTGATTATCACCAGCTAGAATTTGATTGCCGTGTTTATCTGCTGTGGAAAAGCGAGGCAATGGCAAGAACGGTGGCGCCTAAATTACTGGCGCCACAATAGAATCATTTAAAACAAATTATTTGCTGCGCACAGCATCAATACTCAACTTACCTGCGCCTGCCACACTGAAATATAAAAACACAAAGCTAAACATAACAGCCAATTCGCCGTGGTTTTGAATAGGTAAAAAGCCACTTGGTGCATGCGCTATAAAATAGGCCACTGCCATTTGGCCAGAAAGAATAAAAGCTACAGGACGCGTAAACAAGCCAATCAAGATAAGCGCTCCGCCAACCAATTCCAAAATACCTGCTACACCCATTAATGACATCAACTGTAGGCCATCAAACATCTCGTTATACGGCATGCCAAATAGCTTTGATGTGCCATGCTGCAGAAACAAAAAACCAGTAATAATGCGTAATAAACCTAAAACATAAGGCGTCCATTTGTCACAGAATTGCGCATTAAACATTTTATTTTCCTTTGTTGTTGATTGATATTCTTGATTTATAAACTAAACCCATTTGCATCTTAACTGATTAATTATGCAGGGTATAAAATTTACATTTAGTGAGTTAACAAAGGTTATGATAATTTATATGCTATTCATTTTGTAATAGCTCAACGTATGGATTCAACATTATGGACATGATTTCTAATTTAGCGCTGGCTGGTGGTTTAAGTTGGGCCAGCGGCTTACGCCTATACCTTACGGTATTTATGGTGGGTGCGTTGGCTAGGTATAACGTTATTAATCTGCCCGCTAGCTTGGATATATTAAGCAATCCAATTGTGCTTGTTGTGGCAGGCGTGTTGTGTGTGATTGAGTTTTTAGCCGATAAAATTCCTTATGTGGATAGCGCTTGGGATTCAATTCAAACCTTTATCCGTATTCCTGCAGGCGCCCTACTTGCCATGGGCGCCATCAATAGCAGCGACCCAGTAATTGCGACCATTACAGCTTTACTTGGCGGCTCTTTAGCAGGTGCCACTCATGCTACAAAAGCGGGTAGCCGCGCGTTGATTAACACCTCGCCAGAGCCTGTTAGCAATATTACCGCATCTTTTAGTGAAGAAGGTTTGTTATTAACGGGCGGCTGGCTAGCATTAATGCAACCTGCTGTATTTATTGGTTTATTATTGGGATTTATTGTGTTTATGTTTTGGTTATTGCCAAAACTGTGGCGCGGCATCAAGCTGGTGCTGGGTAATGTAGGTAAAGTAACGCGCGCCTAACTTAGCCTAGACTTTTTGGCTTTTCCATAAGCGCGTTTGGCTAATCACCATTAAAGCAATCAGCAAATAAACTAGCATGGCAATCGCCAAGCCCATGACACTTCCCCATACCAAAGGCACAATTAAGCCCGCCGATACGGTTGAAAGTAGCATTTGAATAAATGCTTGACCAGATGCCGCTGTACCGCGGATTCTAGGATGGCGATCAAGCGCAGCCAATGAAATAATCGGCATCACTAAAGCCATGCCCACATTAAATAAAGCAACAGGCAAAATATTAAAAAAAGCATTTAACGGTAAGAAATAGCAAACCGCGATATTGAACAAAACAATCAAAAGCATCCAGCTAAATGCAAGCTTAAGTACGGTTTTTGGCGCATATTTACCAGCCGCATATTTGGCCAAATAAGAACCCAGCACCATGCCACATACAGTTGGGACAAATAAATAGCCATACTGTTGCGGACTTAACCCTAAATGCTTGCCTAAAAACACAGGGCTAGCCAGCACATAGATGAAAAAAGCTGAAAAACAACTGCCAATAGTGATGCCCAGTTTGGCAAATTCGGCATCTCTAAAGACGGTTTTATAACTACTTAACACATTTTTTGCCGATAATTTTAAGCGTTTTTCGATCGGCATGGTTTCTGGCAGAAAAGTCACCGATGCCCACAATGTCACGCCTGCATAAATCGCTAAAAAGATAAATATCGCCTGCCAGTGAATGCCTAACAACAATCCACCAATAATCGGCGCAATGGCTGGGGCAATACCAAATAGCATTTGTACAGTCGCCATCACTCTTTGTGCAGCAGCGCCCTCAAATAAATCGCGAACCATGGCACGTGCAACCGTATTACCAGCCCCGCCGCTTGCACCTTGCAGCGCTCTAAAAAACCACAGCGTTTCTACGTTTGGGGCAAAAGCGCAACCAACAGAGGCCAATACAAAAATGCCTAAACCCCATTTAATGGTGGTAATGCGCCCAATTGCATCTGAAATGGCGCCATGCCATAACGTCATTAAGGCGTAAGGCAGTAAATAAACGGTTAGGCTTTGCTGAATATGCAAATCTGAGGTGCGCAAATCAGCACCCATGGCGTGAAAGGCTGGCAGATAGGTATCAATAGCAAAAGGCGCAAGCGCAGCTAGGCTTGCCAGCACATATACTAAAAAAATGGAGTGTGGTTTCAACGGAATTTAAATGGTTAAATTAATACCAGTTTCAGTTGTATTGATGTGCGTTACTCCAGGGTCGGAGTGATGAATAGCTAAAATATTGATACCCATTGGGTAAGTTTGGTAACCGTGTAGCATTAAAAAAGCTTCTACTTGCACCTTATCGGTTTTAATAATTTCGATGGTCATCATGGGTTTGCAACGCTTAATGGTTTCTACAGCGCCTTGTAAAACGTCTACTTCCATGCCTTCTACATCAATTTTAATCAAATCCACGCGCGGCAAATTTAGTGAATCAATGGTTTTTTGCTGAACGGCCAACATCGCTGCATCAGAATAGTCAATTTTCTGCCCAATAAATTCATTGGATTTATTTTGCTTTAACTCCAAGCTGCCGAAACTGGCTGGCACTAGATAATCTGGTACAGGAATCTTGATTTCTTTATTCTCACTGCCTACCGCAGCAAGCTGCGCAGATGCATTTAAGCAGTTATTAATGGCGATATTGCCTGCCAGCGCGTAATAGACCTTCTCCTGCGCCTCAAAGGCAATAACTCTGCCCCACTGATGCATATGTTTTGCCCATTCAACCGTGTGCACGCCAATATTGGCACCACAATCTAAGCCCACAACGCCGTCGCCAAAATATTTGCGGCGCAAACTGAGCAATGCCATCACAAAGCTGACTTCTTCTTGGTCAAAACTAGAGGTATTCAGCAGTTGATAGCCAACGCCGTAACCGCGATTTGCATCCACCATGCGGTAATCATTACGATTCACAATAAAGGTGCCGTGATTGGTGGAAGCTAAAACAAAAGGGATAGGACGGCGGCTGGCCATTTAACGCCTTAACAAAACAATAAAACTGAATTTTATCAGCTAATTGTTATGGCAAGGCATGAAATTCCTCAACGCGCTCTTTATCACCCGCCACATATTTTTTAGAATTTTTATCGGTTCTAAAAATAATCGGTTTAGATGCCAAAACTGGATTTTTAGAATCTTCAATCGCTTTTTCAATTAAGTGATGATTAGGTGAAAGCGAGCAAACTGGGTCGGCACTTTCTGCGTCGCCTGTCAGCAAAAACGCTTGACAGCGACAGCCACCCAAGTCGTTCATTTTCTCTGGGCAAGTAACACATGGCCCTTTCATCCAATCGGTGCCACGGTATTTATTAAAGGCTGGGCTTTCTTTCCAGGCATATTCCAAGCCGCTATCACGCACATTAGGGAAAGCCATGTTTGGCAATACGCGTGCTGAATGGCACGGTAACACATCGCCATTGGCAGTCACAATCATAAATACTTCACCCCAGCCGTTCATGCATTTTTTCGGGCGGTCGCCAAAGTAATCAGGCACAACAAAGAATATCTTCATTTTATTACCGACTTTATGGCGGAATTCGTTGGTAATACGTTCCGCTTCGTCGATTTGTTCTTTCAATGGCATCAATTGGCTACGATTGACCAACGACCAGCCGTAATACTGTGTATTGGCTAGTTCAACATAATCGGCTCCAAGCGCTTCAGCCATTTCTAAAATTTCTTTGATATGACCGATGTTATATCGGTGTATCACCACATTCAGCACCATTGGATAACCATGATTTTTAATCATGGCGGCTACTTTTTTCTTCAGTTCAAAAGTTTTGGTATTGGTAATGAAGTTATTAATTTCTTCCGTAATATCATGCATCGATAGTTGGATATGGTCTAAACCACCATCTTTAAAGGCTTGGATACGTTTTTCAGTTAAGCCAACGCCTGAAGTGATTAAATTACTGTAGTAGCCCAATTTTTTGGCTTCAATCACAATATCTTCAATATCATCACGCAATAATGGCTCGCCGCCTGAAATGCCCAACTGAATCGCACCCATTTTGCGCGCATCACGCAAGGCATTAATCCATTGCTCAGTCGTCAATTCGTTTTGCGTATGTTTATCGTAATCGGTTGGGTTATAGCAAAATGCACAATGTAATGGGCAGCGATACGTCACCTCCGCCAGTAACCATAAAGGCTGAGTATGCGTGATATTTGCTGCCACGCCATTATTCTTAGCTTGTGCGTGAATCTCTTTCTGTACAACTGACTCACCTAATGATGTTTGTGTCATTTTGCTACTCCTTGATGGTGTACTTAACCACTTTTTTTGCCTGAATTTTTAGCACACTTAATACTTATAAATTATCTATATTTTTCTGATCCAAGCCTTACCATACGCCATTTCAAACATGCCAATAATATCGGCTTCAATATTTACCGCATCCGGAAAAGCTGCTTTTAACTCAGCCACAATATCGCCCACAGTCGCCTTGCCATCTACACGCTTAATCACTTCACCCGCACCGCCATGCAGTTTGACCATGCCTTCAGGAAAAAGTATCACATAACTTTGCTGTGCATCTTCCCACTGAAAGCGATGGTGTAAAGCTATGGCAAATACATCTGCATGCGCTATTTTGGTTTCTTCTGTTTGGCTCACTTGTAGGTTTTCCATTTAGTTTTTATCGTTTTTTAGTCGAAATTAATCACAGGTTGATGGAAGTAATCTTTGCCATCGACTTTAATATCCACGCTCGAAGCCAACATTATCGAATCGGCAATTACCCACAACACATTCAGCTTAAATTGCAGAATATCCAGAGCTTTTAATTGCATTTCGCGTGAGGTACTAAAATAATCCAGCGTTACACTTAGCCCTTGTTCTACATCTCGGCGTGCTTCAGTTAAGCGTTTTTTAAAGTAACTTAGGCCTGATTCATTAATCCATGGATACATTTGCGGCCATGAGCTGATGCGTTGTTGGTGAATGTGCGGCGCGAATAATTCCGTTAAGCTAGAGCATACAGATTCTTGCCAACTACGTTGTTTGGCGAAGTTCACATAGGCGTCTACTGCAAATTTAACCCCTGGGCTCACTAGTTTAAGCGATGTAATTTGTTCACGCGTTAAGCCAACCGCTTCACCCAGCTGAATCCAAGCCTCAATACCACCAACCGCTTTTTTACCATCCTCATCTACACCATCATGGTCAGTAATGCGCACAATCCATTGTTTACGCACTTCAACGTCATCGCAATTAGACAGTATTGCCGCATCTTTCATGGGAATAGAAATTTGGTAGTAAAAACGATTCGCCACCCAGCATTGCAATTGGTCTTTGGTTAACTTTCCCTCATACATCATCACGTGAAAGGGATGGTAAATATGATAGCCTTGGCCTTTTTCGCGTAGCTTGTCTTCAAACTCCTCGCGAGTCCAAGGCATATTATCTTTAGTGAATCCGTTCATTGTCTAAACTCCAAATTTCTTACAATACGATGTCCATGCCGTCATAGGCCACTTCAATATTATGTTGGTTCAAAATGGCACGCTCGGCAGAATCTTCACGCAGAATTGGATTGGTATTATTGATATGAATCAATACTTTGCGTACATTACCAAATTCATTAAGCTTTTCAATCATACCGCCCTCGCCCGATTGCGGATTATGGCCAATGCTGCGCGCGGTTTTAGTCATCAAACCCATATCGATCATTTCGGTATTGGTCCAAAACGTACCGTCCACCATAATGCAATCGGCTTGCGACATTAATGGCGGCAAATGCGGTTCAATCTCACCTAGGCCTGGGCTATACCAGCATTTTTTACCTGTAGAAATTTCTTCAATCAACACGCCAATGGTGTCGCCAGGATGCGGGTCGTTACGGTGTGGGGAATATGGCGGGGCAGCACTTTTGAGGGCTACTGCAGTGAATCTTAAATTAGGTACGCTAGGAATTTCAAAGGACGTTTTGCCATCAACCGGCACATTATGACGATTAATGCCGCAGTAATGTCCCAAAATATTCAACACTTGGTTACCTGTGGTTAAATCTTCATACACCATATCAGTGCAGTAAATTTCGCGCTTTACTTTGCCTTCGCGCAACATAAATAAACCTGTTGTATGATCAATTTGCGCATCAATCAGCACAATGGCTTGAATACCTGAATCTCTAATATTTCGACCTGGTTGCAATGGCGCAAAATCTTGAATTTGTTGTAATACATCAGGCGATGCATTAAACAACACCCAATCAACGCCATTACCCGAAACACAAATCGAAGATTGCGTGCGTTTGGTGGCTTTAATCGTCCCTTTACGCAAACCATCACAGTTTGGACAATTACAGTTCCATTGTGGAAAACCGCCGCCTGCTGCGGCACCTAAAACGTGAATATGCATGAGACTCTTTGCTTAACTATTTAAAAATTTGATTTTACGCTTAAAAAATTGTCTTTCGATTTTTAAAAGGTAAAAAAGGGTTTGTTTTGTTCAATAAAAGTCAGCTTTTTTATACAAAAAAGGCTGTCTTTCAACAGCCTTTTATAATTAACAAAAAGCTAATTATTTGTTCATTACGTACATTGTTACTTCAAAGCCAAAACGCATTTCAGTAGCTGCTGGTGTTGTCCACATGATAATTTCCTTAAAGTTAAATGATTTAAAAAGTCGCTGTTGCTTTTAATTTGTGCCACAACGTGAAACGAATTTTGCGCGCTAATTCGTTTTAACAATACTGATAACTTACCCAAATATGACTAAGTAAATTCATGATGCAGTCATCAGGAAACTAGTCGCTCATCTCTTCGCTTAACCGTTTATTTCTGCGTTGGCGAACGGATAAGGCTAAAGCTTCAAGTAAATCAACCGATTCTTGCCAACCCAAGCACGCATCCGTAATTGATTGCCCGTATTTAAGCTCGCAACCAGGCGTATGGTCTTGGCGACCTTCATTAAGATGCGATTCCACCATTAAACCAATAATGCGTGCATCGCCAGCAGCAACTTGTTTGGCTACATCGCGCGCTACTTCGTTTTGCTTGGTGTATTGCTTGCTGCTATTGGCATGACTGCAATCAATCATCAGTCTAGGTGCTAAACCTGCACTGGCTAGTTGAGTACAAGCATCATCTACGCTGGCCGCATCATAATTAGGCGTTTTTCCGCCACGCAAAATCACATGGCAATCTTCATTGCCGGTGGTTGAGATAATGGCCGATTGGCCTTCTTTGGTTACTGACAAGAAATGATGTGGGCTAGCCGCGGTTTTAATCGCATCAATCGCCACGCGCACGCTACCATCTGTGCCATTTTTAAAGCCCACTGGGCAAGATAAGCCAGAAGCCAACTCTCTATGCACTTGTGATTCAGTCGTACGCGCGCCAATGGCGCCCCAACTGACCAAATCGGCTGTGTATTGTGGCGTAATCGTATCTAAAAACTCAGCACCTGCTGGCACGCCAAGCTCATTTACATCCAGCAAAAATTTACGCGCGATTTCTAGGCCTTCATTAATGGCATAACTACCATCCAAATGCGGGTCATTAATCAAGCCTTTCCAGCCCACTGTGGTGCGTGGTTTTTCAAAATACACACGCATCACAATCAATAAATCGGCCGCTAAGTTTTTACGCACTTCCAATAAGCGTTGCGCGTATTCCATGCCCGCTTTTGTGTCATGTATAGAGCAAGGCCCCACAATCACCAACAATCTATCGTCCGCCTGATGCAATATGCGGTGAATCGCCGCGCGCGTGCGCAAAATATTGTGCGTTGAGTCAGCGCTTTCTTTTAAACGGCTTAATAAATCAGATGGCGTGTTTAAAGGCTTGATTTCGCGTATGCGAACATCATCCGTTGCCAGCTTTTCATACATTAGTTTTTCTTGATCGGTCATTTTTTACTTTTTTATAATCTGCGCTAAAACTTCTAAAAAGCGAGCATTTTCGCTAAATAAACCAATGCTCACGCGCAAATAATCGGGCATTTCATAATTGGCAATTGGGCGCACAATCACGCCATTTTTTAATAACTGCTGATTCACAAGAGCAGCATGTTCAATTTTAAAACTAATAAAATTGGCAAACGAAGGAATATAACTTAAGCCTAAAGCCGTTAAGCCTTGTGCAATTTGCACCATACCAGCCTGATTTAAGGCATAGCTACGCTCAACAAAGTCGTCATCTGCCAAACTAGCAACCGCCGCCGCTTGCGCTACATTATTCACATTAAATGGCTGACGCACGCGGTTTAGCATATCGGCAACATTGGCGTGCATTAAGCCAAAACCAATGCGCAAACCTGCCAAGCCATAAGCTTTAGAAAAGGTGCGCGAAATAATCAAGTTATCAAATTCGCTCAACCAGGTAGTGGCTTCCGATTTATGATTAGCCGATAAATACTCGTCATAAGCTTCATCTAGCACTACCAATACATTTTTTGGTACTTGCTGTAAAAAAGCTTTTAGTACATCTTTGGCAAGCAAAGTACCAGTTGGATTATTGGGGTTAGCAATAAATATCAAGCGCGTTTTTGGCGTTATCACTTTTACAAAAGCATCTAAATCGTGTGCAAAATCTTTTGCAGGCACTACCACACCAGTAGCACCCACTGCTTGCGTTACTAGTGGATACACAGCAAAGGCATGCTGAGAGTAAATCGCCTCACAGCCTGTATGCAAAAAGGCTCTAGCAGCAAGTTCTAAAATATCATTTGAGCCATTGCCAAATACAATTTGGTTGTGCGCAACATTAAATTTTTGCGCCACCACTTGGCGTAGTGCAAAACTATTGCCATCTGGATACCGTGCAATATCGTAAATAGCATCTTCAATAGCCATTTGCGCTTTGGGGCTAATGCCAAGCGGGTTTTCATTAGAAGCTAATTTAACAATATCGGCCTCATTTAAACCCATTTCACGCGCAAGCTCACTAATAGGCTTGCCACCTTGGTAAGGCGCAATAGCGCGAATGTAATCGGGGGCTAAATCACTGATATTCATACAAAAAACCTATTTACTTAAAACAAAATTTTTACACTACAGCGACAGGGTAAGAACCTAGCACTTTCAGAAAAGAGGCACGTTTTTCACAATCGTGCAAAGCAGCCTTTACTTTTGCATCTAGCTGATGGCCTTCAATATCCACATAAAACACATAATCCCATAAGCCTTGTTTAGAAGGCCTAGATTCAAACTTGGTCATACTGACACCATGCCGTGAAAGCGGTTCGAGTAATTCCACCATTGCGCCTGGTTTATTTTGTGAAGTCATTACAATAGAAGTTTTATCTTGACCAGAAGGTGCCACTTCATGCTTACCCAACACTAAAAAGCGTGTGGTATTTTTTGGGTCGTCTTCAATATTTTCGGCCAGCACATTTAAGTTAAACAATTCCGCAGCACGCTTGCTTGCAATCGCTGCCGCAAAGGTGTTGTCAGTTGAAACTAAGTTGTGAATCATTTGCGCGGCATAAGCATTGCTGGTTACTGGTTCACGTTGCGCACGTGGCAGGGTTTTATTCAGCCACTCGTGGCATTGCGATAAAGATTGGCTATGTGAAAACACATGCTGAATCTTGGTGATATCGGTTTGTTTTGATAGTAAACAATGATGAATCGGCAACGTAATTTCGCCACAAACTTTAAGTGTGCTAGCCAGCAATAAATCAAGCGTTAAACCAATAGCACCTTCAGTTGAGTTTTCTACTGGCACCACACCATAATCGGCCTGCCCTGCTTCCAAAGTACGGAACACTTCATCAATACTGCCACACACCACTGCACTGCGGCCTAGGCCAAATTGTTTAAGCGCTGCTTCTTCACTATAAGTACCAAGTGGCCCTAGAAAAGCGATTGAAAGCTCTTTTTCCAATGCACGACAGTTAGACATGACACCGCGAAATATATGGCTAATTGCCTCTGCCGATAGCGGGCCTTGGTTATTGGCTTGCAGACGGCGCAACACTTGCGCTTCACGCTCTGGGCGATAAATCACACCATCGTCCTTTAAGCTGCCAATAGTGCGCGCCAGTGTCGCGCGCTCATTCACAAGCTTTAATATCTTCTCATCAATGGCATCGATCTGGTCTCTGTGCTGTTTTAATTGTTCACTCATGGCTTGTAAGTGTCTTAATAATAGACATCCTGAATTAATGGCTGCTTGCAAATTGCCGCATATAATCAACCAGCGCTTGTATGCCCTCAATTGGCATAGCGTTATAGATACTGGCACGCATGCCGCCCACAATGCGGTGGCCTTTTAATTGTAATAAACCTTGCGCCTCAGCGCCTTTTAAAAAAGCGTCATTTAAAGATTCGTCGCGTAATCTAAACGGAATATTCATACGTGAGCGATTATTTAAGGCAATGTTATTGCTATAAAAATCGCTATTATCGACATAATCATAAAACAAATTGGCTTTGGCGATATTTTTCTGCTCAATCGCTGCCACGCCACTCTGTGCCAATAACCACTCAAAAACCAAGCCTGCAATATAGATGCTGTAAGTTGCTGGCGTATTAATCATGCTTTGATTTTCGGCCTGCGTTTTCCAGTTAAACACCGCAGGTGTCAGCTTGGATGCACTACCCAATAAATCTTCACGCACAATCACGATACATAAACCGGCTGGGCCGATATTTTTTTGCGCGCCACCGTAAATCACACCAAACTTACTCACATCAATTGGGCGAGACAAAATATGCGACGACATATCCGCCACAATTGGTACATCACCTGTATTGGGGATACCATCAAACTCAACACCATTAATAGTTTCGTTTGTGCAAATATGCACATAAGCGGCATCTTTATTTAGCTGCCAGCTTTTAAAATCGGGCACATGTGTAAAACCAGATTGCTCGGTATTACAGGCAATATCAATTTGACCATAAGCGCGCGCATCTTCAACGCTACGTTTGCTCCAAGCGCCAGTCACTGCGTAATCTGCACTTTTCCCGTTGAGTAAATTCAAAGGAATCATCGCATTTTCAGCAATCGCGCCGCCCTGTAAAAATAGCACTTTATAGTTGCTTGGAATCGCCAGTAAAGTGCGCAAATCTGCCTCAGTTTTTTCTAAGATACCTGTAAATTCTTTGCCACGATGCGACATTTCCATCACAGACATGCCGCTACCATGCCAATCCAGCATCTCCGCTTGCGCGCGCTCTAACACGGCTTTTGGCAGAACCGCAGGCCCTGCTGAAAAGTTAAATATTTTTTTCATGCTAATAATCTTTATTCCGCTGGTAGCTCTTCATCTGTTTCAACGATTTTCTCTAGGCCAGATAGTTTTTCACCTTCACCCAGATTAATCAGCGTTACGCCTTGCGTTGCACGGCCTAACTCACGAATTTCTTTGACACGCGTGCGAATCAATACGCCGCCAGTAGTAATCAGCATGATTTCGTCATCTTCATTAACTAATTTAGCCGCAACTACCAAACCATTGCGCTCGCTCACGGCGATGGCTTTTACGCCTTGTGTGCCACGTCCAGAATGACGGAAGTCTGCCAATATAGTACGCTTACCATAGCCGTTTTCAGTCGCAACCAGCACTGTTTGTTGATCGTTTTCCGCTATCAATAATGACAACACCTGTTGCTTTGCCGCCAATTTCATGCCACGCACACCACGTGTAGCACGCCCCATTGGACGCACGCCATTTTTCTCATCGTTTTCGCTAAACCAAACAGCTTTACCGCCATCGGAAACCAGCACAACGTCGTTACTACCGTTGGTAATTTCAGCGCCAATTAAATAATCGCCCTCATCTAAATTAATCGCGATAATGCCTGATTTACGCGGGTTGGCGAATTCGCTTAGTGCCGTTTTCTTGACTGTACCTTGTGCGGTTGCCATAAAGATAAAATGATTTTCGTCAAATTCCTTAACCGCTAAAATCGCGTTAATTTTTTCACCTTCTTCAAGCGGGAACAAGTTCACGATTGGTTTACCGCGACCTATTCTGCTTCCTTGTGGCACCTCATACACTTTCAACCAGTAAACACGGCCACGGCTTGAGAAGCACAAGATATAGTCATGCGTATTCGCCACAAACATTTTGTCAATAAAATCATCTTCTTTAGTAGGTGCTGCTTGTTTACCACGGCCGCCGCGGCGCTGTGCGCGGTATTCGTCCAGCGGCTGTGACTTCACATAACCTGTATGCGACAAAGTCACGACCACGTCTTGCGGTGTAATTAAATCTTCTAAGTTTAAGTCCTGCGCATTCACCACAATTTCACTACGGCGTTTGTCGCCAAATTGTTTGCGAATCTCGGTTAATTCATCCGTTATCATGGTAGTCACGCGTGAGGCATTGGCTAAAATATTTAGCAAATCTGCAATCACATCCATCACTTCTTTGTACTCAGAAACGACTTTATCTTGCTCTAAACCAGTTAAGCGTTGCAGACGCATTTGCAGGATTTCTTGCGCTTGAATATCGCTTAATTTGTAGCCATTTGGCGTTAGACCAAAATCGACAGATAAGCCTTCAGGGCGTGAAGCTTCCATCGCCGCGCGTTTAAGCATCTCTTCAACAACTGGCGAACTCCATGATTTTGCCATTAAGTCAATTTTGGCTTCTGGTGGCGTTGGTGCGGCTTTAATCAGCGCAATCATTTCATCCACATTGGCAAGTGCAACTGCTAAACCTTCTAAGATATGGCCACGTGCGCGGGCTTTTTTCAGCTCAAATACAGTGCGGCGCGTAATCACTTCACGTCTGTGGCGTAAAAACGCTTCCAGCATTTGTTTTAAGTTTAGCAAGCGCGGCTGACCATCTAACAAGGCCACCATGTTCATACCAAACGTATCTTGCAATTGCGTTTGTTTGTACAGATTATTCAGCACAACTTCTGCGATTTCGCCACGCTTGAGCTCAATCACCACGCGCATGCCTGATTTATCAGACTCATCGCGCAAATCAGAAATACCTTCGATTTTCTTTTCGTTGACTAACTCAGCAATTTTTTCAACAAAGGTTTTTTTGTTAACTTGGTAGGGCAATTCGTCAACGATTAACGCTTGGCGACCGCCACGCTCTAAATCTTCTACATGGGTGCGGCCACGCATCACCACGCGGCCACGGCCTGTGCGATAACCTTCTTTAACGCCAACGGTGCCGTAAATAATGCCTGCTGTTGGAAAGTCTGGCGCTGGTACCAAATCAATTAGCTCTTCAATGCCAGTTTCTGGGTTTTTCAGCAGCGCAAAACAGGCATCTAACACCTCATTTAAATTGTGTGGCGGAATGTTGGTTGCCATACCCACTGCAATCCCCGAGCTGCCATTAATCAGCAAGTTAGGAATACGCGCCGGCATAATCAACGGCTCGTTTTCGCTACCGTCGTAGTTAGGGCCAAAATCAACGGTTTCTTTATCGATATCAGCTAATAATTCATGGGCGATTTTCGCCATGCGGATTTCGGTATAACGCATCGCCGCAGCATTATCGCCATCCACGGAGCCAAAGTTACCCTGACCATCAACCAACATGTAACGCAAGCTAAAATCTTGTGCCATACGAACAATCGTGTCGTATACCGCAGTATCACCATGCGGATGGTATTTACCAATCACATCGCCCACGATACGGGCTGATTTTTTGTAAGGCTTGTTGTAATCGTTACTTAATTCGTGCATCGCAAATAAAACGCGTCTATGCACCGGTTTTAAACCGTCACGTACATCAGGTAGTGCACGCCCCACAATTACGCTCATCGCATAATCAAGATAAGAACGTCGCATCTCATCTTCTAAACTGATTGGCAGGGTTTCTTTAGCGAATTGATCCATTAGATTTTCCGTGAAATTTCTGTCGTTTTTCTGTGAAATTTAAGCAGTGTTTACCTGCTTTTTTAATTGTTTTACCTGTCAAATATTAGCACATTTACCCCTGCAAAACACGCAAAAATATGACTTATATCGACTATTAACAACTTCAAATACTTAATTTTTAAATCGCAATAATTATTATCAAAGCTTTTAATTTAATAATTATTATTTATCGTTACTATTAAAATAAACAACTAGACAATCGCGTCACTGGGTGTACTGTTAAGTTTATGTTCAGCTAAATAATTAGCTGAACATTAAAACTATTTTTAGAAACTAGTTCAAGGAGACCAATATGCAGTTGAAAGGATCTAAAACAGAAACCTGCTTAAGAGACGCTTTTGCAGGCGAATCGCAAGCTAACCGCCGCTATTTATACTTTGCAAACAAGGCTGATATTGAAGGCCAAAACGATGTCGCAGCATTATTCCGTTCTACTGCCGAGGGCGAAACAGGCCATGCGCATGGTCACCTAGAATTTCTAGAAGCATCTGGCGACCCTGCAACTGGTTTACCTATTGGTCCTACGCGTCAAAATTTAGAGTCAGCTGTAGCAGGCGAAACGCATGAATACACCGACATGTATCCAGGCATGGCCAGAACTGCACGTGAAGAAGGCTTCGATGAAATTGCCGATTGGTTTGAAACTTTAGCAAAAGCTGAGCGCAGTCACGCAAACCGATACGCAAAAGCGTTGGCTGAGTTAGTCGATTAAATATAAAACAGTATCGAAAACGAGCTGGGCAAATAATACCGTATATTTGTACTAGCTCGTTTGCGTTAATTTTGAATTAAAATTAGTGTTAAGTACCATCATCTATTAAAAAGGTGAAATCATGAGCCGCGAAGGAAATCTAGAAGCCCCTACCCGCCACGCCTTAGATTGGCAGAACCCTGATTTTTATAATGAAGAGAGCTTAAATCAGGAGCTTGAGCGAATATTTGACATTTGTCATGGCTGTAGGCGCTGTGTGAGTTTATGCAACAGCTTTCCAACGCTTTTTGATTTGGTCGACAACAACCCTACGATGGAAGTGGAAGGAGTAGACAAAAAAGACTTCATGAAAGTAGTCGACCAGTGTTATATGTGCGATTTATGTTACATGACTAAATGTCCCTACACACCGCCGCATGAATGGAATTTAGATTTTCCGCATACCATGTTGCGCGCCAAAGCCATCAAATTTAAAAAAGGTGAAGTTGGCATTAACGAAAAATTATTAGCCTCCACCGATTTACATGGCCAATTCGCAGGCATACCCATTGTGGTGCAGACGATTAATGCGGTTAACAGCACTAAACTCATGCGCAGCGTGATGGAAAAAACCTTGGATGTAGATAAAAACGCTTGGCTACCCAGTTTTGCCGATAAAAAATTTAGAAGCAGTGCGGCAAAAAGCCAAGATTTTGCAGTAAAAGACGGCATTAAAACGCCAGGCAAGGTCGCTATCTATAGCACCTGCTATGTCAATTACAACGAACCAGGCATTGGGTATGATTTATTAAAAGTGTTGCATCACAATGAAATACCTTATGTTTTAGTGGATAAAGAACAATGCTGCGGCATGCCTAAATTAGAGTTGGGTGATTTAGACGCGGTTGCAGAAGCGAAACAAGCCAATATTGCGCGTTTGGTTAAATACGCCAAAGAGGGTTACGCAATCTTAAGCGCGATTCCTTCTTGCACCTTAATGTTTAAACAAGAAATACCGTTGATGTTTCCTGATTGCGCTGACACTAAATTGGTGCAAGATGCCATGTGGGACCCTTTTGAATACTTAATCGCGCGTCGCAAAGATGGTTTGCTTAAAACCGACTTTAAAACCCCGCTGGGTAAGATTAGTTACCACATTCCTTGCCACGGTCGCGTGCAAAATATTGGCAAAAAAACTGAAGAATTTTTAAAGTTGATTCCTGACACTAGCATTCAAACCACTGAGCGTTGCTCTGGTCATGCGGGCACCTATGGCGTTAAAAAAGCGCATCACGCCATGGCGAAAAAAATTGGCAAGCCTGTCGCTAAGATAATGGCGAATAATGCACCTGATTACATGAGCTCCGATTGCCAATTGGCGGGTCATCATTTAGAGCAGATTATCAACGAAAATAATTTAAATGAAGATAAAAAACCTGCGCAACTGGCACATCCGTTAAGTTTGGCGCGCATTGCGTATGGCATAGATTAAAACTCAAGGAACCAGCATGGCAATTACCCGCGACAACATCATGACCTTAGAGGCTTATAGCAAATATCGCAAAGAGAATAAGTCCAGCATTATGGCGCATCGCCAGTTGCGCTCTGTGCGATTGGGTGAGCATTTAAACATGCAATTTGAAAGTGAATTAACTATCCGCTATCAGATTCAAGAGATTTTACGTGTAGAAAAGCAGTTTGAGGAACAAGGCATTCAAGATGAGTTAGACGCCTATGCGCCACTAGTGCCCGATGGCAGCAATTGGAAAGCGACTATGCTGATTGAATATACCGATGTTGAGCAACGCAAAATCGCACTCAGCCAATTAATTGGCATTGAAGATATGACTTATATTGAAGTTGAAGGCTTTAAGCGGGTTTACGCGATTTCTGATGAAGACTTAGAACGTGAAACCGACACCAAAACCAGTGCTGTGCATTTTTGCCGTTTTGAATTTAACGAAGCAGCAAAAAAAGCCATCAAGTATGGGGCAAAAGTAACGCTAGGTTGCGATCACCCCAATTACACTGTGCGCATGAGCATTCCGCTTAATCAGTTGGAATCTCTAAGAGAAGACTTAACTTAAGTCAACAATCGCTTCAATTTCAACCAATACATCACGCGGTAATTTGGCGACTTGCACGGTTGAGCGTGCTGGCGTGTGGGTGCCAAATGCTTCGCCATAAACACGGTTCATTTCGGCAAAATCATCTAGGTTTTTCAAAAAAACGGTCGTTTTAACCACTTTATTTAAACCTGCTCCAGCGGCTTCAATCACCTCTTTTAAATTCGCTAGCACTTGTGTGGTTTGCGCCACAATATCGCCATCGTTCAATGTGCCATCTGGGCGCAACGCGATTTGACCAGACGTAAACAATAAACCACCCACAACCATGGCTTGTGAGTAGGGGCCAATAGCTGCTGGCGCGTGCGGAGTTTGAATCACTTGCATTTAAAAACACCTTTTTCGAGTCATTTATAGGGTTAAGTCTGCATCAAACACTGATATCAGAATAGCGAAATTGTACCCGTTTAACGTTACAAAACAATTCGTACGCAATGGTTCCTGCCGAATTGGCAACTGCGTTTGCTGGCACTTGCCCCCCCCATAGCTCGACTAAACTGCCTACTTTTGCTGATGCAATATCGGTTAAGTCTACCATTAACATATCCATGGATACGCGGCCGATAACTTGTGTGATTTGACCATCAACAGCCACTGGTGCGTTAATTGCAGCGCGCGGATACCCATCGGCATAACCACAAGCGACTACGCCCACGACCGTGTTGCGTGCGGCCGTAAAAATGCTACCGTATCCAATTGAATCACCCTGCTGAATGCGTTGTATAGAGATAATTTGCGCGCTTAACTGCATCACTGGCTTTAAAGGCTGGCTATCTGAGAGCGCTTCTATCGGATGCGCACCATAAAGCATAATACCCGGCCGCGACCAGTGTTTTTGTGAATTTTGTGCAAATATTTGCGGCCAGCCAAGCACGGCAGCGGAATTGGCTAAACTAAACTCTTCTAAGGTGTGATTAGTTGCCGATTGTGTAGTTTGCTTAAACAAATCCAACTGTTGCAAGGTATGCGATGAATTTAAATGATCAGCGTTGGCAAAATGCGTCATATGCACAATTTTTGCAATATTTTTGTGCTGATTAAGCTCTTTAAATGCGCTTATATATTGTGTTGGCGACAAACCAAGCCTGTGCATACCAGAATCTAATTTTAACCAAACTTGCAACGGCTTCACTAATTTGGTTGCTAGCAATTGATTCACCTGCCATTCTGCATGCAGCACCAACCATAAATCATTCGCCACAATTTCCGCCAGCTCTTTTTCTTCAAAAAAGCCTTCTAGCAAAAGAATTGGATTTTGAATACCCGCTTGACGAAGCTCTAAAGCCTCTTCTAAGCAAGCTACTGTAAAGCCGTCTGCCTCATTGGCAATGGCTTTTGCGCATTGTATTGCGCCATGCCCGTAAGCATTGGCTTTAACAACAGCCAGCGCGTTGCCGCCTTGCTGTTTTGCAACGCGGTAATTGTGCCTAAATGCGTCTAAGCGAATATGAGCAATAGCTGGACGTGACATGCGGATTAATTAGGGCGAAATAGCGGTTACGATATGAATAATTGAGTGTTGCATGATAACGCACATTGTAGACAAAGGCATTAAACACGCGCACGGGTAGCTGATAAAAACAAACTTAACCAGTATTTTGGAGGGAATTTTGAGGCTTTTTTGTGGGTTAGCTTTAGAGCATTAACCACTGTACTTTGTTTACGTATTTAATATTTACGTATTTAATTTAATTATTTTAAATTAATGGTGCGAAAGAAGAGACTCGAACTCTTACGCCTCACGGCGCTGGAACCTAAATCCAGTGCGTCTACCAATTCCGCCACTCTCGCAGGTGTTCCGAATGTTGATTTAAGCCATGCCAAATTAACAAGAAACATATTGTATCTCAAATTAAATACATTTGATAAGAGAAAGTAACAGTTAATCACCGTTATATGACAAATATTATCGCAATGCGCATAAGTTGGTTGACAAGCAAGCACCACAAATTGCAAGATGTTAGCTCATTTAAAGGAAGTCAGATTTATGCAAAGCTCATCATACACAGCAGAAAACAACATGTTACGCGCCGAATTAGAACTATTAATGAAAGAGCGTGAAACACTTTTAATTATTGCAGGCGCTGCCACTGGATTAATTGCCGAACTCAATACGCATGATTTGCCGATTCGCACCGTAGAAGCGGCCGATTTATTGGCAACCACCATTAACAAATTATCAGAAGAAACTTTGCAAGACGCACTTGGTGCTGTGCACGCGACTATTGATGCTTAAATAATAAAGTTTAATTTTTTAAGTTAATACGACAAATTAACGCCTTTATTTCTTAATCGCCTATTACACCACTCTCTTCATATGAAAACCCTGCAAAAAGTACAGCTTATCAGTATGCTGCTCATTTTTTGTGGGCTGACAATCGGTTGCGCTAAAGAAAAATATATTGCTAAACCATTAGATGCAGAGCAAATCAGCGCCAAAATTCTCAATAAAAATTTATCAGATGACGGATTTAAAGCCTACTTAGCCAAGCAAGGTTATGCTGTATCAGAGTGGCCAATTCAACAATGGGGTTTAGATGAGCTCACATATGCAGCGCTTTACTTTAACCCTAAATTAGACGTAGCAAAAGCCCAATTGGCGCTGGCTAATACGTCTATTATCACTGCTAACCAGCGGCAAAACCCTACACTTGGCGCAACGTCTGCACGAAGCAACCGTGCCAATGGTGATATTAGCCCTTGGTCGTATGGCTTAGATGTATCGATTCCAATTGTGACTAATAACAAGCGTGAAATTCAGGTAGAGGAGGCAGAGCGTTTGCGTGATGCCGCGCAACTATCAGTAGCCGAAATCGCTTGGCAATTACGCAGTCAAATCGCCAAAGATTTGATGGCATACCAAGAAAATATTGCCGCTCAGCAAGCGTTAAGTCAGGAGCTCAATACGCACGCCAGCATTATCAACATGCTTGAAAAGCGCGTTGAATTAGGGTTGCTGGCAACTACTGCATTAAATGATGCCAAGTTATCCCGTCAAAAAACAGAAATCGCGTCAAATCTTTTATCTAGTCAGCTCGTCGCTATTCGCGGCAATTTGGCAACAGATACAGGGTTAAATCTTGAGCAATTGAATACCGTTTCAATTAAACCCATTCAAATAGATGCTGTTTTAAATCAAGAATCCACACTTCTTAACACCCCCGAACAGTTAAAAATATTACAACAAAATGCGCTACTTAACCGTTTAGATATACGTCGTAGCTTGGCCAAATATGCCGCCGCAGAAGCCAAGATTAAATTAGAAGTTGCTAAACAAACCCCTGATATTGCTCTAACCCCGGGTTATCTATTTGAATTTGGCGACCGCATTTGGTCGCTTGGATTTAGTAGCTTAATTAATCTATTAAATAAAAATCAAACCTTAATTGCAGAAGCGACCAACCTGCGTGAAATTGAAGGCGCTCAATTTGAGGCCTTGCAAACAAACATTATTGGTGAGTTAAATTTGGCTTATGCAAACTATCAATCAAGCCTGCAACAAATGCATCAAACGCAATTACAGCTCAACTTTCAAGCCAATCAGCAGCAAAATTTACAAAATCAATTTGATAAGGGTCTGATTGATCGTTTGGTACTCACACAAAACAAACTGTTTTACATAACATCAGAGCAGCAGTTATTACGCTTGCAATTTAATTGCTTAAAAGCCGCTATTCATATTGAGGATTTGATGCAACGTCCATTGTTCGATGCGTCTAAGAATGATGAACTCTATCCGTTACTGGGATTAAAACCATGAATAAAAAATTGACTATGATTATTGGCTTACAAGCGTTGATTATAGTGACGCTTTTTTGGACTTTAATTTTTTATGGTAAAGACGAGTTCGAAGAATATCAATCTGAGCAAGAGGAAGAAATTGAAAGCCCAAGCCGCGTTAGTGAAATTGATGGTGTTAATACTATTACCCTACCATTCGCTACTCAATTAAATAGCGGCATTGAGACTGCGAAAATTGAGCCCACTACATTTCAAGGCGAAATTAAAAGTTTTGGCCATGTGGTATCTATTGACCGCTTAATTGAGGCAAAAGCGCAATTTTTAAATTTACAATCAAGCATTCAACTTTCACGCGCAACTAGCGCACAGAAAATACAGCAATATCAACGACTTAAATCATTAAATGATGATGATAAAAATGTATCTGATCTAGCTGTGCAAGAATCTCTTGCTAGCGTAAATACCGACAAAAATAGTATATCCGCCGCCGAACTACAACTTAGAAACTTGCAAAGAACAGTTGAACTACAATGGGGCAAAGAGTTAGCAAAAATCGCTTTTAGCGATAACTTAGCTCCACATTTGTCTGGATTACTAAACAAAAACAATGTGTTAGTACAAATTAGCTTACCACTTAATGCCGTATCGCCACTTAAAAACTCAACCATTAAAATTACTCCACTAACAGAAACATTTAAACCCGTTACTGCGATTTACGTATCTGCCGCCACGGTGAGTGATACCAATGGTTTTGGTAACACCTTTTATTACAGCGCACCATCGGAGTTATTGCGTATTGGCATGCGTGTTAATGTAGAAGTAGACCCTGTTTCTGGCGATGAAACCAATGGCGTGATTATCCCTAGTAATGCCGTAGTTTGGTATGCAGGTAAGCCTTGGGCTTATTTTAAACATGCCACACATAAGAACGCTGATAGCAAAAAAATCAGTAATGAATTTGTGCGTAAACCGATTTCGACTGATACCGAAATTGACGTAGGTTGGTTCAATCAGGGCATTGATGCGAAAAATGAAGTAGTGATTAGCGGTGCGCAATTATTGCTTTCAGAAGAGTTTAAGTATCTGATTAAAAACGAAAATGATGATTAATCTACGATACGAATTAGGTCTGCATGAAAGATAACTTGGCATGATGTCAGCAATTGTTCGCTTCTCGATTCGCTTTTATGGCGTCATCATTGGCCTTGCGACTTTGATGGTTTTTTATGGCTTGTATAGCCTTAATCGCGCCAATTTAGATGTGTTCCCTGAGTTTTCACCTACCCAGATTATTATTCAAACTGAGTCGCCAGGCTTATCAGCTGAACTAGTCGAAACATTAGTGACGCAACCGATTGAAACCAGCATTGCTGGTACTGTTGGTGTGGAAGATATGCGCTCACAATCAATACCTGGTTTATCGATTGTGACGATTATCTTTGACGAAAAGACGGACATTTACAGAAATCGTCAAGTAGTGGCAGAGCGCTTAAGCACACTGACCAATCAAATTCCAAAGGGTATTACACCTAACATCACACCGCTCACTTCTTCTGCCAGCACGGTTTTAGGTTTTGGGGTGACATCCAAACAACTTAGTTTGATGGAGTTACGTACCATCGTCGATTGGACCATTACGCCACATTTACTGGCGATTCCGGGTGTCGCCGACGTGAATGTATTCGGCGGCGAAGTGCGGCAATTTCAGGTGCAAATAGACCCCGCAAAACTAGTGCGCTACCAGCTTAATATGAATGACGTATTAATCGCCACCCAAAAAGCCACTGGTGTTAGCGGCGCTGGCTATATTCAAAATAGCAATCAGCGCATTATTGTAAATTCAGAAGGTCAAGCCACCACCGCTGCTACTTTAGCCAAAGCAACACTACTGCATAAAAATGGCCACTCTATTCGCTTGAGTGATATTGGCAACGTGGTTGAAGGCGCTGCGCCATCCATCAGCGCTGCGGCGATCAATCAAGAAACAGGTATTTACTTATCGGTGCAAGGTCAGCTTGGCGCGAATACACATGCGGTCACGCTTGCGATTGAAGCAGCGATTCAAGAGCTAAAACCCACATTAGTAGCCGAAAAAGTTACCTTGCATGAAAGTTTATTTAGACCTGCCAACTTTATTGAAACTGCCATTGATGGAGTTCGCACCGATATTTTAATTGGCTCAATTTTAGTCATCGCCATTTTATTTTTATTTTTGTTTAACGTGCGCACTGCGTTTATCTCTGCAACCGCTATCCCGCTTTCACTTCTCACCGCTATTGTAGTGATGCACTATTTCGATATTGGGCTCAATATCATGGTGCTGGGTGGCTTGGCAATTGCATTGGGCGAAGTGGTAGATGACGCAATTATTGATACCGAAAATATCTTCAGAAGACTGCGTGAAAATCGTTTATTAGCGCAGCCAGCGCCTATTTACCAAGTGGTATATAACGCCTCAATGGAAGTGCGCAGCTCTGTGGTATATGCCACGATTATCGTTGCCTTGGTATTTGTGCCATTACTCACGTTAAGTGGCGTGGCAGGCAAATTATTCGCGCCGCTTGGCTACGCTTACATTGCAGCCATTATGGCCTCGCTAGTTGTTGCGCTAACGCTCACACCCGCCCTGTGCTACTTAATGCTTGGCAATGCTGAATTATCCAGCGAAGACTCGCCCATGATTAAGTGGATTAAAGGTGGTTATGTGCGCCTGCTGTATAAAATTGAAAAGCACTACCGAATGATTTTATCGCTTAGCTTTCTATTTATTGCTATTGGCTTGGGTATTTTGCCCTTATTCAAAAACCAATTTATTCCAGCCTTACATGAAGGCCATTTTATTATGCACATGACCGCGGTGCCAGGCACTTCTGAAACCGAATCGCTGCGCTTGGGCAAGCAAGTAGCGAAGGTAATTGGCGATATAAAAGGCGTTAAATCAGTCACACAATGGGTGGGTCGTGCGCAAAACGGTGCTGATACTTTTGGTACACACTATAGCGAATTTGAAATAGAAATCGGTACGCTTTCGGGGGAAGAGCAAAACCGAATTTTGGCGGATATTCGTGAAGAGTTAGCAGGGGATGCAGAAGATTTAGATAAAGATGGCAAAGCCGAAATTGGTTTTGTGGGCGTTAATTTTGCCATTAATACCTTTTTAACCGAACGCATAGAAGAGACCATTTCTGGCTACGCGGCCTCTACCGTGATTAATATTTATGGCACTGATTTAGATGCGCTAGACCGCGATGCACAAAAAATTGCAGGATTGGTTTCCAGCATAAAAGGCGCAGAGGATGTATTAGTGCAATCTCCGCCTGGCACACCGCAAGCGGTAATTCGGCTACGTCCAGATGCCTTATCGCGCTGGGGCCTGCAGCCTACCGATGTGCTTGACACTATACGCACTGCTTTTGAAAGCGTGCCGATTGGCCAAGTGTACTTAGGTAGCCGCGTGGTAGGCTTGAGCGTGGTATTAGAATCTGAAGCGCGCGATGATATTGGTGATATCGGTAATATCCCGCTGTTTAACTCTGATGGCAAACTACTGCATTTAAAAGATATCGCCTTTATCAGTCAAGAAAATGGCCGCTCAAAAATTTTACATGCAGGTGCCAAACGTATTCAAACCGTTACCGCGAATGTAGAAGACCGCGATGTTGCCAGCTTTAATGACGAAATTAAAAAACACATCAAAAATGATATTAACTTAGGCGCAGGCAACTACTTAGCTTTTACTGGCGAGGCTGAAGCCAACGCTAAATCCCGCGAAGATTTAATTGTGCATTCTTTACTGGCTGGCGTAGCTATCTTCTTGATGCTGTATATTGCATTTGGGCGACTGCGCAATTTATTGCTCACCTTTGCCAACCTGCCCTTTGCTTTAATTGGTGGCGTACTGGCAGCTTTATTTACAGGTGGCTGGATTTCACTAGGCTCGCTAGTCGGCTTTGTCACGCTATTTGGCATCACGCTGCGCAATAGCATTATGATGGTATCGCACTTTCAACATTTGGTGGATACAGAAGACTGTGTATGGAACTTAGAAACCTGTATTCGTGGAGCATCTGAGCGTTTACCTTCCGTACTCATGACTGCATTAGTCACCGCACTGGGTTTATTACCGCTAGCCGCTGGTAGCGGTCAACCAGGGCGTGAAATTGAAGGTCCAATGGCCACTATCATTGTTGGCGGCTTGGTCACTTCTACTATTTTGAATTTATTGATTTTGCCCGCGATTATGTTGCACTTTGGACGCTTTGAAAAAACTGGACAACTTGAAAAAACTAAATCGAAAAACTAAATTAGTTGATTAATCGTACTTAATATACTTAAATCTTGCGTCGTCATTTGGCGTACCTTCTAACACTCCGCCCTCTTTGGCTGGTTGCCAGCCAATCACTTGCTCAATTTTAGTAGCTAATTCAAAATCTTTATTGGTAATGCCTTTGGCGTCGTGCGTTTGCAATTTAACAATCACAAAAGCATAAGAAACGGTTAAATCAGGATGATGCCATGCAGCCTCTGCCAAGTGGCCCACTGTGTTCACCACCATTAAGGTGGCTTTCCATCCGCTGGTTTTATATTTGCGGCGAATCCAGCCGTTTTCTAAAAACCAATGCGGCAACTCGGCTTCTAGCTTGGCTACTACTTGTGCTTCTGAATAGGCGGCTGCTGTCATCGCTTTAATCCTAGTGTATAGATGAGGCTACTTTATCCAAAGTTAACTCACTTAAACCTTCTAAAAAATGCGTGTAATCTGTTTTATGCAGCATCCATTTGCCAAATGTTTTGTTTAGTACAAAATCGCTAAATGCTTCATCTAACACGCCATTTTGGGTCATCACTTTTAAGCTTAATTCAGATTTTGTATTACCAGACACAGTTTGCGAATCTGATTTCACCAAAATCAAATGCTGTGCATTCAGTTTTTGTGCCAACCAAGCTGCAATGCTATCAGAAGTGACATCCCAGCTTTGCGGAATACTATCCTCCGAAAGCACCATATGGCTTGGCAACCAAACAATGCCGCGATGTTGCCAAGTACGCTCATCAATTTCTAGTTGTGTTCTTGCTGTTGCCAACAATGGGTTCATATTTGCCAGCAACAATCCATATTGATCCATGGCTAGCACCGCCAAACGATGCGCGCAGGCATCACTGATTTTAGATAACTTTTGTGCATCGCGTACTGCATCAGCAAATACGCCGCCACCAGGCACAATAATGATATTGCCATCGCTGAACTTTGCAAATATAGCCAACCAGCGCTCTAGCTCAGGGGATCCTAAAAGACTGCCACCAATTTTAACAATCCAAATAGGTCGGTCCCGTACATTTTCAAATTGTTCCATGTTTATTCCTAACCGTTATTATTAGTACATTTATTATAAGTAGGTTTAATTTTATAGCAAGTTACAATCAAGTTGCTCTATACAACCAAGAAATATATCGGGCGTTAAGGTTTAACTTACACTTGATTTATCTCGTAGATTAAAAAAATCCAGCATCGCTTTTAGATTGGATGCTTTATCTAACGTTTCTTTATACTCTTTTTCGCCAATAGAGTCTGCCACAATACCGCCGCCTGCATAAAAACTCAGTGTATTTTTAACAATGACAGCACTTCGAATCGCAATATTAGTATCCATACTTCCATCAAAGCCAATATATCCAATCGCCCCGCAATATAGGCCGCGCTTGTGCGGCTCTAATTCTTCAATAATCTGCATGGCACGTAGTTTTGGTGCGCCTGTGATTGAGCCCCCAGGAAAACAGCCTTTCAACAAATCGACTGCAGTGGCTGATTTGTTCAGTTTTCCCGTTATGATGCTCACCAAATGATGCACATTGGCAAAGCTCTGTAGCTGAAACAATTGGTCTGCCTTAACACTTCCTACCACACAATTTTTGCCAATATCATTTCGCAACAAATCCACTATCATCACATTCTCTGCTCTATCTTTTACACTGGTCACTAGCTCGTTTGCATAAGCTAAATCTCGCGCTGGATCAGCTGAGCGTGGCCTCGTACCTTTAATGGGGCGAGTTTCTACATGATGTCCATCAATTTGCAAAAATCGCTCTGGCGAGTTGGACAGTATTTGAAAGTTCTCTGATGCACTCAATGGCAAATTCATATACGCCATAAAAGGCGCAGGGCTGATTTGACGTAACTTTTTATAAGCCTGCCAGCCATCACCTTGCACTTTTGCGGCAAAGCGCTGCGCCAAATTCACTTGATAGCAATCGCCGGCGGCAATGTAGTTTTTTACTTTTGCAAAAGCTTGCTGATATTGCAGTTCGCTTAAGTTGGATTGGATATCCGATAGCACTTTAAATGGCTCTGAATTTGAAGTAATCTGAACAAACGCATCAAATTTTGCACATAAGTCTGCCCAATTGGCTTGAGTAGCGGCGTTTAAACCATGCGAAACCAGCGTGCTACGCTTTTCGCGATGGTCTACCACAATCGCCCAATCATAAAAGCCTAGCATCATTTCTGGAATATCTGCTGCAGTGGCTGCAAGGCTCTCCAGCTTTTCAATTCTGCGACCCAAATCATAAGCAAAATAACCCAAAGCACCGCCTGCAAAAGGATATTGGGTTTTGTGTGCCGGATATTGCTGCAATAGCTGGTTAACAATAGAGAATGGATCTGCTTCCAATTCGGTTTCAACACCTTGCTGTGTGATAGTGGTTTTTTGCCCAACAGTCACTACTGTTATAAAAGGCTCAGCCACCAAAATATCGTAGCGGCCATATTGGCTACCTGCTCCGCCAGTATCAGGATTTACCAGCTGGCCACTATCCAATAGCATTGCCCAACGGTCGTTTTTGATGCGCTCAAACAATAAAGCGCTGTCATGGTGGTAGCTAAGTGTGTGCTGTAAAAAGGTCATACTTGGTTAGCCTTTAGGCTTAATTGTGCCGCGGCATAGGCAGGAAAGCAGACCTCTAGCGATTGTACATTTTGCGTAACAGACATTTTGCTAGCCAATATGATATTAATCGATACGTAAGTTACTTTTAATTCTTCTGCTAAGGCTTTTACTAAAAAACTGCCAGCACCCGCACCAATCAACGGCACGTTTGGTGTTAGGTGTTTTAGAACTGATTTTTTTAGTTGCATTAATTGCGCCGCCCTGCATGAAAATGCCAGTTGCACCCAAACATCTATCGTTTTATCTTCAAAGTCATAACCGACCATACGCGCTAGTCGGCGTGCTGATTCAAGCTGACTCTTACCTTGTCCATCAGCAGTTTCAGCCATATCTGCTGACTCATCTAGTTCTCCAGTTAAGCGATAGATATCCGCCGTAGTCGCAAAATACTCGGCCATTACATTAGTTTCCACGCCACTTAACACTATTTTTTGTGCTAAAACCATGACAGGCGTGCGAATGACACCTGTATAAACCAAAGTATCTTGCTGCAAACGGCTAGCATCTGACAATGCCGCTGATAATACTTTGCCAGATTCAATCACGATAATATCGCTAGTGGTGCTACCAATATCCATTAAAAGCGCATCATGACAATAGTGCGCAACCAAGCTGGCACTGGCATGCCAGTTAGTTGAGGCGATATAGTTGGTATTTTCGGCAACTTGATTAATGGCAATAAAACCTTTATTGGCCGCATAAAACTGGCATTGGCGACCCAATAAATGCTCAACAAATTGGGCAATTTTAATCACGCCTTCATGACGATTCGTAAACAAATCCACCAGCTCGCCAGTCATTGTTATGGCATGCTTGATATCATGCGGGTTAGTTTTAAAGACTACTAACACAGCATTAATAGCAGACTCTAATTTATCTAAGCCACGCCACAATGGGCATGGAACCTGAAGCGTGTCAATTAATTCGCCATCCGTACTTAACAAAGCCGCTTTAAGATGTGCACCACCAATATCCCATCCAATTAATCTAGACATGAATATTCACAATATGACGTTGCAGGATTGGCCACTTAAAATTAGACTGCGTTAAAGTGTTAATAATCAGTGCGGCTGGGTTTTGTCCTGTTGCTTGCGCCAAACCGACATAACTTGTGGTTAAACGCGGGTTGATCTCTACCACGACAACCTCATCATCAGAGTTAATAATCACATCAATACCAATATACCCATTTAAACCGATATCACATTCGGCAATTTTTTGTGCCAATGATTCAAACGCATCCCAATAATGTTGCATGCCATTAATTTGACTTCCAGCATAACAAAAAACATTATTTTCAATATTAATCAATTGCTTATTACAAGCTAGCAATTGCGAATGCCCTTGATGCATTACACATGAAATACTGGCGGCAATTCCCTCTTGATAAGGTTGAATCAGATGAGTACTAGCTTTATGATTGCTTATTAGCCAATTTGTTAATGCCTGCGTTTGTTCAAAATAGAGCGTGTCTGAACAACCTGCACCATCGTTAGGTTTAACAACCCACCACCCATCAATATTAGGCCTATTTTTGACTGTATAAGTGACAATAGTGGTAATTCTGGCGGTAGTTAACGCATGGTAAGTTGCTAATTTGTGACTGAACATTTCAATACTCGCCAGCCCACAACCCAGCACTAGCTTACCTTGTAGCACCGCCAATTCGGTCAATTTTCTTAGCAAACCATCGGTTTCTGGCGCAATTAACCATACGGCATCTACTTGGCTAATTTGCTGCGCCCAAACCTGCCAAACGTCATCACCGTGAGCAATTTCAATGCATGCGTGACAGTTTTTTGGTTTAATTAAGCGCACATCAACAGTGGTATTGATCTGATAAGGCAATTGAGATAAATCACGTAACAAAGCGTCGCGCATCAATTCACCTTCGTGCACCAAGCTAGCGGATAAATCAGCGTGATTTAAGCCACCTGCTGTGATAAATTCACATACAAATATTTTTTTGATTGTTATGTCAGGCAATTCGTGCAAATTATCCCCGTAATCGATTTGATGCAAGGCCAAGTGGTGCATGCCAAACGCGGCATTCGCAGCCAATATCAAGCCATTCAATCCAGCTTGTGTAAAGACAGCGCGCCTTTTAGTGTGATTGACGCTTTTATGAAATTATACCCATTTCAAACCTTGTATATTGCAGATTTAGATGCCATTTTAGGCATTGGCAATCACTCCGACTTAACCCTTAAAATTAGTCGAAAATATCCCAATCTTAATATTTGGCTGGATTGCGGAATTCGCCAAGTGAACGCGCGCGCTTTGTATCACGGAAATGATAGTCAGCTAAATATTCGGCCTGTGGTGGGTTCTGAAAATATCGCTAATTTGCAAGATTATCGCGCCATTAGTTATGCTTGCGAAAGCCAGCATATATTATCGTTGGATTATTCTGCCACCAGCGCAATGGGCATTGCTGAACTACATAATAGTGCGCGCTTTTGGCCAGATCACACTATTTGCATGACTTTGAATGCGGTCGGTAATACGCAAGGCGTTGATGTCTCTAAATTAAATGATTTAATTCAGCTGAATCGTGCCAGAAAAAATCCTTCGAAACTTTATGCAGCTGGCGGCGTGCGCAATTTAGCCGATATTCAAGCATTAGCAAAAATGGGTATTGCTGGTGCACTAGTTGCCACGGCGCTACATGCAGGCACATTAAGCAAAGCTGATATTGAATCTATTCATACAATAAAAAACCCGAGCTGACTCGGGTTTTTTACAAAGTCTAAGCTTTAAAACACTGATAACAAACTGTTTATAAAGTAAATTTTTATAAAAAAATTACTCTAAGTTAGCGTGAATTGCGCGCATACCCTCTTCAGTTAAGCCTTTTGCTGCGATTAAATCAGCAATAGCGGCTTCTAAAAAAATCAATGTTGATAACTCAAACTGTGAGCCCATTGGCATTGCTTTTGTTAATGGGAAGCTATCATCTTGACCAATTTGAATCACTAAATCAGCCACATCTGCCATTGCAGAAGATTTTTTCATTGAAATAACCACTAATTTGGCACCAACTGATTTAGCTTTTTTAACAAATGGCAATAAAGTTTCCGTACCGCCAGAGCCTGAAACTAACACTAATAAATCACCCGCTTTAATGGCTGGCGTAACCACTTCACCAATCATACTAACTGTGTAGCCAGCATGCACTAAGCGCATTGCAAAGAAACGCGATACCAACAATGAACGACCTGCGCCACCAATAAATGTACGGCCTGCTTGATCTACTAATTTCAGCAATTCTGCAGCTTTACTATTGTCAGTTACAGCCAAAATACCTGTTAATTTATCTAAAATTACTTTTTGATGATCCATTTTAATATCCTTATTTTCATGTGTGCGCGGTATCAATCTATATTAAACACCGCAACGCTATTATAAAAAATCCCGACGCATTTCTGGGTCGGGATTTTATTGTCTTACACTAATTTAAACTCAACTGGGTATTAATTAAAAGTAACTTTTAATTAAAAATCCTAGGTTGAGAATAGAATTAAGCGTGAGCGATTGCAGTGATTTCAGCAGCAGAAGCAGCAGGATCAGCAGCACCGTAGATAGCAGCACCAGCAACAATGATTGTCGCGCCAGCGTCACGTACTTGTGCAGTTGTTGCAGCTTTAACGCCACCAGCAACTGAGATTTCAACGCCTAAGTTTAATGCAGCAACTAAAGCTAAGTCAGTGAATGGTGTTTGACCAGCAGCTTGTTGATCTAGACCAGTGTGAACGCCAATGATGTGCGCGCCAGCAGCAGCAACTTCTTTAGTTTTAGCCGCTTTGTCAGCAACGTTGATCAAGTCAACTTGTGCTTTTTTGCCGTATTTGTTAGCAACATCGATTACACCTTTGATAGTACCGATATCAGCACAACCTAAAACTGTACAGATGTCAGCACCAGCTTTGTAGAATGGCTCAGCTTCGTAGAAACCAGCATCCATTGTTTTTAAGTCAACTAAGATTTTGTTGTTTGGGAATTTAGCACGTAAAGTCTCTAACAATTTAACACCGTTGTGCTTAATGCATGGTGTACCGATTTCTAAAATGTCTACGTGTGGTGCAACTAAAGCTGCTAATGCAACTGTTGCGTCAAAATCTAATGAATCTAATGCCATTTGGGTTAAAGCCATGGTGTACTCTCCGATTAAAAATTATTATTAGTAACTAAAATTACTTAAAGTGATTGATTAACAAAAACCAATAATACTAAGAAATTGTTACAAAAATTTACTACTTTTTTACAACTAAATTGTATTGCGACTAAAAATTACGCATCTATTAAGATGCCCGCAAGGCAATTACGGCCTAGCGTTTAGTGCATTTTAAGCTGGACGCATTATATTATGCGTCCTGCCTATTGTTGTCAATGTTAAACCACATTTATTACAACTAAGTTACAGTTGCAAGACATAATCTATAAGACTGAATTCATCAGATTAGTGAATCGCAACTGATACTTGAGTTATAGTTTTGCGCTTAAGGCTGCTTCTAGTTTATTTTGATCAGCAACAAAACCGCGAATGCCTTCTGATAATTTTTCAATTGCCATTGCATCTTGATTTAATTCAAAACGGAACTCTGCTTCTGTCATTTTTGCAGGTGGTGTTTTTGTTGCGCCAGTGTCTTTTAACACTTGTATTAAAGTACCTTCAGTTGCGGCCAAATCTTGTAATAAGTTTGGTGAAACTGTTAAGCGATCACAACCAGCTAAAGCAATCAATTCGCCCGTGTTACGGAATGAAGCACCCATTACCACTGTTTTATAGCCATGCTCTTTGTAATATTGATAAATTGCACGCACTGAAACCACACCTGGATCTGTTTCTTGTGTGTACTCTGTACCTGGGTTTTTCGCCTTGTACCAATCTAAGATACGGCCAACGAATGGTGAAATCAAGAATACGCCAGCTTCTGCACAGGCACGCGCTTGGCCGAAACCGAATAATAACGTTAGGTTACATTGGATGCCTTCTTTTTCAAGAATCTCACCCGCTTTAATGCCCTCCCAAGTTGATGCTAATTTAATCAATACGCGATCTTTACTGATACCAGATTCTTCGTACAATTTGATTAATTTACGGCCTTTAGCCACCATTGCATCTAAGTCAAATGACAAACGTGCATCTACTTCGGTAGAAATACGGCCTGGTACTTCTTTAGTAATTTCTGCACCAATTAACACCGCTAATTTATCAGCAGCGCTGTCAATTTGTTGTGCTTTTGTACCGCCTTGTGCTTTTGCATAAGCAATCGCTGTTTCAATTAATGGCGCGTATTGTGGCAATTGGCTTGCTTTTAATACTAATGAAGGGTTAGTTGTCGCATCAACTGGCTTAACAGCTTTAATCGCTTCTACGTCACCTGTATCGGCCACGATAGTGGTCATGCTTTTTAATTGGTCTAGTAAATTTGCCATGGTTTCCTCCTAAATTTAACTACGTATTGGTTATAAAATTAATTTAAACCGCTTATTTATAAAAATTCAACTCAATATTATAGCGCAAAACAAATTCAGAATGACTTAAGAATCTGCACAATTTTAATTGAGGGGATTGTTAAACAATATTAAATGGCTTTGTTTTGATTTGCCGTCTGGCTAGACTTTACCTATTTACAAAGTGGCCAGTCTACAAGACTCAAACATGACTTACTCTGAAGAAGATATTGCCAACAATACGATGAATTTGCTATCGGCAACTAGCACTTGGATATTAGTTCGTCATCAATGGTTAATGGCTAAAATGCGCAGCATTTTAACTGGGGAGCTTTGCCCATCACTGGTTCATTTGTATCAATTCGATGCCATTACAGCAGACACGCTGAAGCTGCCTGACAACTTGGGACAAAGCTTCAATAAAATAAAGCATCTGCTAGAAACAGCATGGTTGCAAACTGTTGAATCACATCACACATCATCAGGCTTATCTGTGTTTGAACAGCTTAATTTATTTCAAGTGCAGGCGCATCAATTTATGCATGAATCAAAAGAGCTTAACCAACAGCTTTGGCGCGACTTTACCATGCGCGATCCACTCACCGGAACGTTAACCAGACTCACCTTAAAATACAGCTTATTGCAAGAAATGACCCGTAGTAAGCCCCATCGTTACAATTGCTGTATTGCAATAATCGATCAAAATAAATTCAAATATATTAACGACGAATGGGGCCATCATACTGGTGACCGAGTCTTGGTTACAACAGCAGAGCTTATTCAGAAAAATCTGCGTGCTGAGGACAAGTTGTTTCGCTATGGTGGAGATGAATGGCTGATTTTAATGCCCAATACCAATCGCAAAGAAGCCTATCTTATTTTGAAAAGAATTCAAAAAATTACTGCTGAGTTTAATTATCAAGTTAGCAATCAAATCCAATTCAACAGCACTTTTAATTTTGGTATCGCCGAGTGTGCGCAATACGACAATGTGTACGATTGGATTGAAGCAGCAGATCAAAGCCTATTTAAGGAGAAAAAGCAGTCTTCGGGTACAGTTTTTTCTAGCACCTCTTAAATCAATGTGATTGAAAATTAAGGACGGGCAAACGTAAATTAAAACTGGTTTGCTGACCCATATCACTTTCTACATTGACTGAACCACGATGTTTTTCGGCAACAGTATGCACAAAATACAAGCCTAAACCCGCGCCATCTGGCGTGGCGCTAGTATCTTTTAAGCGACTAAAACGTCTAAATAGTTGTTTTTGCTCATCAATCGATATACCTGGTCCGTTATCAATCACATTTAAAACTGCTTGCTGACTGGCATAACTGAGCTTAATCACTACGACTGAGCACTCTGGTGCAAACTTAATTGCATTCATGACTAAGTTAAGTATCGCTCTATGCAATAAGCCAAAATTGCCATTCACCCACACCAAGCCACCTACGATATCTCTTTCAAGCGTAATCTTTTTCTTCAAGGCATTTTCATACGCATCGTCTACCGCTTGATGCGTTACACCTGCAAAATCTAACTCTTTAAAATCTGCGCTATTGCTCATTTCTGCACGTGAGGCTTGCAAGAAATCTTCTGCTAAATGCAGCGCTTGCGATAAGGGTGCATACAGCTTAGATTGAAGCTGTTGATGTTCTTCTAAGAGCATCATTGCACTTGCCAACGGGGCACGCAAATCATGTGATATAAAAGCCAGCACTTCTTTACGGTCGTTTTGCAAGAACCGCAACTGCTGCCCTGCTGCACGCACTTGTTCTATGCGGTCATCAAAACTATCATAACGGTGAATGGTATTATCGGCAAAATCAGATTGAATAATAAAGCTTTTTAAATAGGTTAATTCCTGATCTAAATAACGCTGTGCGGCTTCTAATTTACGCCAGCTCCAAACAGGATACGATATTAATATGGGCAAAAGCGCCGCAGATGGCGGAATCCAAATGCTGAATATTTTGGGTAATACGGCAGCCATAATGCTGACAAAAACAAAATAGACTAAAGTTGAAATCAGGCCAGTCAGCGCCGAAAGCCTTGGCATCCAAATCAGCGGTAATAAAGCTAACGCAATCAACACAATCAAACTAGGCAGTGTTGATAATGTTTCAATTAAGCGGTTATTACGCATTGAATCCAAAACATTAGCATGAAACTCAACACCTGCCATAGGCTGGCTTAGCCCAGAAACTGGGGTTGACAGTAAATCGTTCATGCCAGAAGCAGTAGCGCCTATGAGTACAATTTTATTTCTAAACGTATCTTTTTCAAATTCGCCTTTTAGCACTTGCACATAAGATATGGTTGAAAAGTAGCCGGGAGGGCCTTTAAAACTGACTCTTTTTTGTTGCTCTCGAACTAAAGAAAACGTGTTTTTCTGCGCCGCAGACACATTGAATTGATTTTGAGAAGGCTGATTCGTGGCAACATTCAGCACTGCCTGCGAAAAATGTTGCCAAACTGGCGCACCAACCCCCTCAAATAAATAGATGCTGCGCGCAATGCCATCTTCATCTAACACCGCATGTACGCGTCCCAAATCAGCCGCCTGTAATGCCAAATTGGGCAAAGGCAAGGTTTCTATTAACTGGCCTTTTACCCGCGTTGTTTCGAGCAATATGGGCAATACTACGTTTCGTGCTTGTGCAATTGCGTTTACCAGTGCTTTATCTGCGTTTTTATTGGCTTGCTCAGGTTCAGAAAAAATAATATCCAAGCCAATTGCTAGGGTATTTTCTTGTTTGAGGCGCTGAATCAGATCAGCGTGTACTTGCCTAGACCAAGGCCAACGACCTAATTGAGACAAGCTATTCTCATCGATTGCCACAATCACAATATCAACAGGCGGCTTGCCTTGATGCCACTTTTGACCAATATCAAACAACACATTATCAACCCGCGACAATAGGCCAGTGAGTTGAATGAATATGACCAATAACAGCAAAATAGCTGCTGTAGATAAATAATCGTTAAAACGAAAGCGTTTCACAGGTTAACTTGTAGTGTTTTTAACTAGTGTACTGATAATGCGGGCAATGGCAATGCGTGTGCTGAAAATAAGGTGTCTGACCGATTTGTCAGTTGATTACTAGACTACCTAGGTGGCAATCCATCAAACTCCGTAACCGCCTCAGGCCCTGCAACGCCCTCTGCATCTACCAAGCGCAAACGTAAAGTTTGTTTTCCGTATTCACGCAGTAAAAAATCAAAACGTCCATTTAAACCTACTGCCTGCCACACATTTTTTTGATGGTTTTGCTCGTTATCCAAAGTCGCCTCGTAAAAAAAGCCTAAGGGTGGGTTGAGCGTGTTAATAAATACTCTATTTTCAATCACACGCGCAACAAGCTGGCTGATATCAGGCGCGGGTGGTTTGGGCTTATAAACAAAATGATTGATTGCTGAATAAGGGCCTTTTTCTGATTCATTAAGGCTGGCTAAACGCCAAAAATATCGGCCTGGCTGCAGTGAATTTTCTAAGGTAAATTGCGTGTTAACTATCTGTTGCGCCATCACTACTTGTTTAAATTCGGTATCATTTGCTAGCTCAAGCTGATAGCTGCTTGCTTGATTGACACTACCCCAGCGCAGTGTAGGCATAGGTTCTCTGATTGTTTCTGCAGCAGCAGGATAAACAATCGCTGGGGCATACGGCTTGGCGTTTAGCGAAAATGTATGCACTGCATCAAACCCTTCAAGCCCCAAACTATCTTTTGCACGCATTTTTAAAGTGTATTGCCCATCTGGCAAATCAACAAAAGTTAACTGCCCAGATTGGCTGATATTTTCGGCGGCCAACATATTCAATTGCGCATCTTGAAACACACTGCCAACCCATGCAGTGGCACCTTTTTGTGCGGGAAGTTCAAATTCAACAGGCAATGACTCAAATTGAGCATTAAGCTTAGAAACATCTGGTGCAGCCAACAACTGCACTGGTGGCAATGGTGCATTTCCATCCTCAGACAAGCTGCCGTAGCCTTTATCAATAGCCACCTCTTGCCCCGCTGCGGCTAGTGCAACTTGGCCAGACAATGTTTCTTGGCGAACTGTTTGCGATTCAGCAGACACCCTGAAACTTGTGCCGCGCACTGCTGCCACTGCCGTTGGCGTAAAAATTTGCATGCTATTGCCTGGCGTATGGGCTGGATTGGCCTCAATTTCAACACCACCTTGCTGCAAACGTAATTTTGTATCTACCATACCGCCACCGCTATACATACTAAGCGTATCTAGCTTTAATGTTGAGCTGGGCTGCATCGTCACAATAGAGCCATCAGCAAAACGAATATTTAATTTACTTCTTGCAATAGTTTGCAGCTCAGCGCCCACATTAAGCTTTTGCCCAACGGTAATGGCTTGTCTCGATTTGTCGCTATTGATTATAAATGCGCCGCCAGAAGCAAAAATAACTTCTGCTTGCGCAGGCACTTGCTTAAGCAAATGCAAAGGAACCCGAATTTTGCTGCCAATTGGCATACGGTATGGATTTTTAATAAGATTGAGCTTTTGTAAAATGTGCCAATCATCTGGGTTAACTAAATGGCGATTGCCAAAATGAATAAGCGTGTCGCCAGGGCGAACTCGGTATAGCCATTCTGGTGAGTTTAGCGATGCATTTTCTGCTGCAAATAAGGGCAGACAAAGTTGCGGTATAAGTAAAACAAAAAGCATAATTCTTTTCATTATCAGCAACTTAAAATCCATGTGATTAATCATTATTTGAGGCGAAATTTCTGTCTTTTGATATGGTTAAGTAAGGCGTTCTAAGCGATAACCTTGGTGATAAACTGAAATTAATCGCCAGCCATACTGAGGTAGCAAGTTTAATTTATTGCGCAAATGGCTTACATGCACATCTATCGTGCGAGTATCAATATTAGGTGTTGTGCCCCACACCACTTTGGTTAGATGCGCCCGCGATAACAGCACATCGATGTGTCCAAAAAAGTATAAAGCCAGCTCAGTTTCTTTCTCTGTTAGCTTAACGGCCTCAAGATTAATCATAAATTTTCTTTTGATAAAATCTACTTTTAAATGGCCATAATCTACTGATTCTATGAGATTTTTAGCTGGATGAGCCCTACGGTAAAGGGCATTAATTCTGGCATTTAATATGCTGGTGCTAGGCGGTTTAACAATATAATCATCTGCGCCCGCTTCCATCATTTTTACAATATCTTCTTCGGCATCGTGACCGGTTAAGAAAATAACGGGTGGTACAGCGCTTCTTAATTTTAAGCTGGCCAATACTTCTGGGCCGCTCATATCAGGCACTTCCCAATCAAAAAGGCATAAATCAAATGTGTCGCTGGTCACCGCTTTTAAACAATCACGGCCGGTTAAAAAGTGTTTTACTTCGTGCCCTTCAGCAGTTAAAGCATGAATTATTTCGTCTGCAAAGTGCTGGTTATCTTCTAAAAATGCTATTTTCATTGCAACCCTTTATTCACGGCATTATTAGCCATCGTTCTCATTAAACAATTGATTAACACTATCAACAAACAAGGCTGCCACTGTTAAATCGGCGCTGGTACCAGGGTTAATCTGCTTTTGTTTAAATGTATTATCCCACGCCAGTAGCTTGCCTTGATACAGTTTAGGGTTGTCTGAAATGTTAAACATTGTTAAATGCTGCTTGGCCTGCTGTTGAATATCTGCCGCGATTTTTTCGCCATGTTTTCGCACAATATGCGAATCAGGGAATGCTGCCAAAAAAGTTAAGTAAACTTGTGTAGTTACCCAAGCAGCATTTTTAGCTTCCTTTTGTGATTGCAATATTGGCATGCCTAAGTTAAAAATCGCATCAAAATTGCTGTGATATTGCGCCGCAACCATATCGCGCTTGCTGGCCGCTTGCATGGCTTGCAGCAAGGTGCAACTGGCAGGTTGATTCACGTCGTATTGGCTTGCAGAGCCGAGCCCAGCAGGTTTAGCCAGCGCAATCGCATTAAAAGCTTGAGTGGCATCATCTATTGTGGTGTGATTTAAGACATGTTTTAGACGATTAAAAAAGCGATCGTGATTAGGCATTAATGCGGCATGCACCAAAGGCGCGCACAGTAAAATAATACCTAAGTTGGTATTGCAGGCGACTGCTTTTTGCGTGGCTTCTACACTTTGCAAAATACGTTGCCCTAATGTTAAATCAGGCAAAGCAATGACCTGAGCAACCACATTAGCGCTTTTAATAAAATCATGAATCGTCATGCCGTGACCATCGGCAAAAATATGCACATTACCTGGCTTTAATGCTTCCAGTTCTGCAATGCAAGCGGCTTTAAAAATCTGGCTGATTTTCTGGTTAAGTAATTGACTTTTATAGCGAGTCATAAGTTTACAAACGTTTTAAACAATCATCCACTAACACTTGTGCAATATCGATTTTGACCACACTTTGCAAACCACGCCACGCAGGAATACTATTCACTTCTAACACATAAAGTACGCCATTTTCATCACGAATAATGTCCACACCGCAATACGCAATATCCACAACTTTAGCGGCTTGTTCAGCTAGGTGATTAACTTCAGCATCGTCAACAGCTTCACATTCTGCGCCAAGCGCAACATTATGCAGCCAACTTTCCCCTCTGCGACGCATGGCCGCAATCGCTTGATTATCAATCACAAACACACGGTAATCATGCGTTGACTTAACCATTTTTTGCAGGTAAAAAACACCATCCACATATTGATCCATTGGCAAAGGTAACGGTTTATTGATCAGCCGAACGCCGTGCCCTTGTGAGCCGAATAATGGTTTGATTATTAATGGACTTTTAGCGTTAACTTGTTGAGTTTGAATGATTTCATGCGCAATGAGGCGCGATTCACATACCCATGTTTGTGGCGTTTGAATAGCAGCCTGATGCAACAAAAAGCTAGTCATGGCTTTGTCTACCGTGCGCTCAATCGCTTTGGCATCATTATAAATCAGCACACCTTGCATTTTTAACATATGCAGCACGTTTAAGCGCGTGGTAATTTGTTGCAAAGTACCGCCCGCAATGCCGCGCACAAAAGCTATTTTGGGTGATTCATCAAAGTGCGGAATTTGAATGTGCGGCGATTGAAGGGACAAATCAATCACACAATCTCTTAATGAAACAAAAACCGCTTCTACGTCTCGCTTGGCGAATGCATCCGATAATTGCGCGCCATGCCAGCCACCTTTGGTGTCTACTTCATCGGTAAAAATAGGGATGCTCATTAAAAGCGGCCTACGCGCCAAAAGATTGGTCTAATAAATCCTCATTAAACGAACCGCCAAAGAAACTGTTTCCCGTGCTTAAGTTGGTAATCGTCACTTTTGCGGGCGAAAATAATAGCGGGTCGATTTGATAAAAATCCATATTCACCGCTTTAAACACTTCTGCAAATGGTTTGCCGTAATCTTTTGAGGCACAACTCGGTAACTCTGCTGCTAATTTTTTGGCGGCTTCATCGCTACATTGCGCAAATAGTTGCACAAAACCACCAAATAAAATCGCATCATTGGTGCGCCCCATGCCCGTTAAAAAATCAGGGCTAGGCGGTGGCAAAGGCGCACTGGCGATTCCATCGATAAGCTGATTGAGTGGAAAATGCAAAGTATGCAATTTATGTAAAGCGACTTCTAATACGCGCGCCACAATTTGCACAGTGCCAGCCAAACTGCGCGTGGGCGTTAAAATAAATGTCAAATTTTCGGGCTTGATTTTTGTATCACGCGCAACTTTTTCGATGACTTCAAGCGGCGGGATTTTATCTGTTTCTAAAACCAGAACAGTTTTTTGTGCGCTGTCTTTGTATTGCAAATCTTTGAAAATATCTTCACGTTGCGCAATGCTGCGCGCAGGGCCAGAACCGAGCGAAAAAAACTTCTCATGACTCAATGCCCAGCCTGCATATTGGCTACCTAAACAAGCTAAAACAGGTTGTTTTGCCGTCACCTGAAGACCACTTAACCAGTTTTTAAAGCCAAAATTTTGTGTAAAAGTTACCTGCCCCAAGCCACCCATGCAGATTTTTGCAATGCGCCGCCCTGCTTCTAAGCCGCCAGTCGCATCAATACCAGCATCAATGATGGTTGCGCCAGCGCTATGTTTAATTACACTTAAATTCAGCAAATCTGCATCGTTAATCAGCGCTTCCAATAAAGATTGCGAGAGCTGGTTAACGCTTATTTTATGAGTGTTTTGCATAACAGTCTTTCTATTGAATCATTCAAGCGTATCACAGGCTGGCCGCTCTTTGTAACACCTTTTTCTTGGCTAGCTTTACCGTACGCGCTTCTGCGATTACGCTGCAGATCGGCATGCCAGCGGGTATCACACTATTGGGCTGCGGAATATCGCTCACCCATTCTGGCCAATCCATATCCACCGGTACTTTGGCTTGCTTGTTTGCATAAATAATCTGTATCGCGCGCGATTTTTTGTCAATAACAGGCCAATCGCTTAATTGCCCTAAACAAGCTGAAACATGCGATGCAAACAAATTGCCACGCTTTGCTTGATACAAACCAACTGAAGCACTTAAACGTGGATTGATTTCCAGCATAAAGACATCATCGCCTTGCAGCAAAAAATCACAGCTATTAAGGCCTTTTAGAGCAAAATTTTGCGTGAATGCAGCAATAAATTCCATTAATTTATTTTGAGCAATTTCAGATAACGGCATTTGACTAACGGCACCGCCAAATCGATAAGGTGACAATAAAGTTGAGCTACACCATTGTTCATTAAACCCTATTATCAATGCCTTATTGCCATCTGCCAAAAACAAACACGAAATAGGCGTGCCAGCTTGTATCTTCTGATAATAAACCGCAGGACTTAACCCTAAATTTAAGGGGAAAAAATTGAACGGACCTAAATTTAATGGAAAGACTGTTTTAATATGCTCGCCGCCACTGGCGCCAATCGTTTTTTGCAACCAGCCAATTGTGTTGGATGGCTTTTCAAATACAGTTTTAGGGTATGGCATCGCAAATAAATCGCACAGTGCAAAAAATGATTGTGGCTGCTTGCACTGTTTAATCGCTTCTGCATGATTACCAATAATGGGTAAAATTAAGGCAATTTCATCCAATAAATCGGGTTGCGCTTCAAAGCCAGCACCATAAGTAAACCCAATAGAATTGTTTAATTTAAGTTGATTTAATGCGTTAAGTAGTTGTTTTGCGTCAAATTGCCCTTGTTGCGCATCAATTTGAATCACTTTTTTTGCTATTAACTGCGTATCAACATCGGCAAAACAATCGATTGCGATGACGTCAAAACCAGCTTCTAATGCCGCTTGCACATAGGCGCGGCTAGAAATCGCCGCGATAATAATGACTTGATTCACCAAAAATTTAGGCAAAAAATAGTGTTAAGTTGAAGCTGCTCTAGCGATATCAAATGCATGATTGTAGGCAAGGTGCACCGCATGCTCAGCTTGCAGCATTTGTTGCAACATGGTTTGCTGCGTTTTGTATTTTAGCTGACCAATCGCCAGCGCACCTAACCCAACAATTTGCGTATCGGCAATGAATTGGCCATCGCTCATCACGTCCACGCCTGCCGCGCCAGAAGGCGCAACGGCATTCACATCGGCGATAATCTTGAGTGTTTTAGAATCACTAAAATGCGCATGCTCCAGCACCCTAATACCTGCAGCAGCGGCGCAAATAGCAACTGTGGCGCTTCGCAAAATCTGTGTTTTTTTTGCATCGTCCGTACCGTCTACCACTTGCAAACTTAACCCATATTTTGCATGTAATTCAGCTGCGTAATCTTGCATTTGCGCTAATTCTTTATGTGCGACCAATTGCACAATTGCGCCTAGAGATGCCGCAATTAAAGCAACTGTGCTACCAACAGCTCCGCCTGCACCAAAAATTGCTATGGTTTGCTTAGCAAGCGTTTGTTGATTCGTTTTGAGTAAAGCATCCACTTTAGCCAGCATGGCTGCAGCGGTGGTAAACGCGCCTGATGGATCTGCAAATGTCGACATTTCAAATGGCGTAAACATGGCGCTTTTGGCGGTTTGCTGCATGGTCAGCGCCAAGTGAATATCGCGCCCGCCAATAAATAGCGCTTCGCGCTTAATGCCTGATGGACTGCGCGAAAAAATCGCATCTTGTGTCAAGGCTGCAACTTCGTTCAATTCGACATTGGTATACGGCATAATTTTGTCAAACCCCGCGTCATACGCCATGTTTACATCAAATGGGCTAGCGTTTTTAGCGGCGGTGATTAAATGTAGTATAGAAACTTTTTGCATAATTTTGCTTTGAATAGATACGTTTAAATTAGCTTAAATCAATATCCGCGCCAGTATTTTTGGCTTGCATCAATTGAAAATGTAGATTCGATTTTAAAAACTGGGATTGTAATTGAGCGAGCATTGCATTCGCTTTAATCTCATCTTCAAATATCGCAAATCCAGTCGGCCCCCAAGAGCTTTGCCCTGCACAAATAATGCCTTGTTGATTTAAATAATTGAGCACAGCTGCTACTTTAGCACTTTTATAATGCCCACCCTGCGCGGCTGAAAAATACTCTCCGGTAGCTAATTGCAAGACATGAATCGCTTGCGAAAATTGTGCATAATCATGCTCAACGATTGCAGGCAAAGCTTGCATCAAAACACGATGGCTTAAGGCTTGCGCAGTGGCCAAATCTGCATTACTTAAGGCTTCAAAAGCTTGCAGTTCCGCATCGCCAGATAATCCTTGATTGTGATAATCTAATATTAATAAAACTGGCCATTGTTGTGGAAAAACGTGCCGCGCAATAATCGGCGGTGTTCGTTGATTATTTTGATAATGTGCACTCCTGCCACCATCCAGCACCAAACCACCTTGCTCAAATGTACCAATCCCAACCCCGGAGCGGCGGCCTCTGCTTGAGATGGCAGCCAATTCTGCGGTGGTCAAATTCAAATCAAATAAAGCATTAATGCCAGCACCGATCGCTAAAGCCATTTGTGTACCAGAGCCTAAACCAGCATGCTCAGGAATATTCTCTTCTACTTTAATCGAAAAGTTAATGCTAATTTTTAGTTGATTTTTGAAATTTTCGACGATTTTAGCTACATAATTAAGATTTTTAGCGTCAATTAACGTTTTTTCACTCTTAAATATGGTTAAGTTTGTAATTGGTGCTTGTAAAGCCAAGCCTAAACTTCCAAATAGTCGCCCTTGGCTACCATTTAAATCAACAAAACCCATATGCAAGCGCGCGGCAGTTTTCACGGTGACTTTTTGAAGCTGTAACTCTTTTGAAAATAAGGGGCTTAGCTGATTCATGGCAGTGCTTGATTATTTCGCGCTTAACAATTTTCATTATTTTAGCTTAATCCAACTAGATTATGATGCATTAGCTATTTTTAGACTGCTTAATCCAATGATGTAACGTGACATTAACGGGCTAATTTGGCACAATAACAGTTATAAACAATTAAATAAAAGTAGTGCACACATTGATGAAGCACTATTAATCTAAATCTTCTGCAAAAATTAAGGGATCAGCATGTCAGTAGCTCTTGTAGTGCCATTTGAACAGCTCCGTAATACCGATGTAGGCTCAGTAGGCGGTAAAAACGCATCGCTAGGAGAAATGATTTCGCAACTCAAAGCCAAAGGCGTACGAGTGCCAACTGGCTTTGCTACTACTGCGCATGCATTTCGCGAGTTTTTGGCACAAGATGGTTTAGACAAAAAAATTAATGATTTGCTGGATGTATTAAACGCCGACGATACGCAAGCCCTAGCTATTTGCGGCGCGAAAATTCGCGGCTGGATGATGGACGCGCCGTTTCCTCCTGCATTAAATGCTGCAATTGCTGAAAATTACGCCCTACTCACCAGAAATTCTGCTGCGGGTACAACCTTTGCAGTGCGCTCATCTGCCACAGCAGAAGATTTGCCTGACGCTTCTTTTGCTGGTCAGCAAGAAAGTTTTTTGAACATTCATGGTTTAGACAATATTACGCACGCCATTAAAGAAGTGTTCGCTTCTTTATATAACGACCGCGCGATTTCTTATCGCGTGCATAAAGGTTTTGTACACGCTGACGTTGCGCTATCGGCGGGCGTACAACAAATGGTGCGAAGCGACATTGGCTGTGCAGGGGTAATGTTTACTATTGATACGGAATCTGGCTTTAAAGATGTGGCGTTTATTACATCAAGCTATGGTCTAGGCGAAACGGTGGTGCAAGGCGCTGTGAATCCCGATGAATTTTATGTGCACAAACCATTATTGGCGCAAGGCAAACCAGCGATTATCCGCCGCACCATGGGTTCTAAACTCATCAAAATGGTTTTCAGTGATGCAACACAAGCAGGAAAAAGTACCAATACAGTGGATGTAGATCCTGCGCAATCAGATGTTTACTCATTATCAGATGCTGATATTTTAGAATTGGCAACCTATGCCATGACGATTGAAAACCATTACGGCTGTCCAATGGATATTGAATGGGGTAAAAATGGTTTAGATAACAAGCTATACATCTTGCAAGCGCGCCCAGAAACAGTTAAATCGCAAGAGTTACTGAATAACGTCACTGAATCATACAAGCTGCAAAAGCACTCTGCAAAACCATTGGTTGCAGGCCGTGCCGTGACACAAAAAGTGGGCGTTGGTCCAGTGCGTATCGTGCTAGACCCAGCGCAAATGCATGAAGTGCAACCTGGCGATGTGCTAGTAGCCGATATGACTGACCCAAACTGGGAGCCAGTAATGAAGCGTGCAAGCGCACTGGTCACTAACCGCGGTGGCCGTACCTGCCATGCTGCGATTATCGCACGTGAGTTAGGCATTCCTGCGATTGTCGGCTCTGTTAATGCAACCGATTTATTGCGTGAAGGCGAAATTGTTACCGTCTCTTGTGCCGAAGGCGAAACAGGTTTTGTGTACCATGGCGCGCTGGATTTTGAAGTATCGACACAAGCCAATAGCGCCCTAGCAAAGCCACCATGCAAAATCATGATGAACGTTGGCAACCCAGATATGGCATTTAGTTTTGCGCAGATTCCAAACGATGGCGTGGGTTTAGCGCGTTTAGAGTTTGTGATCAACAATATGGTTGGTATTCACCCTAAAGCAATTTTAAACGTAGATGCAATGCCGAAGAGCATTCAAGACACAATTAAGAGCCGTGCGCGTGGCTATGCCTCACCTAAACAGTTTTATATCGATAAAGTCGCTGAAGGTGTAGCAACCATTGCCGCTTCCTTCTATCCAAAACCAGTCATTGTGCGCACCTCTGATTTCAAATCAAACGAGTACAAAAAACTGGTTGGCGGCGAGATTTATGAGCCAGATGAAGAAAACCCAATGATTGGCTTCCGCGGCGCGGCGCGTTATATGGCAGAAGACTTTAAAGAGTGCTTTGCCATGGAATGTACTGCCATGAAAAAAGTGCGCGACGAAATGGGCTTAACTAACGTTGAATTAATGTTGCCGTTTGTGCGCACATTGGACGAAGCAAAAGCGGTAACAGACATCATGGCAGCTAATGGGCTTAAACGTGGTGAAAATGGCTTGCGCTTGATTATGATGTGCGAGATTCCATCTAACGCATTGTTAGCTGAGCAATTCTTAGAGTATTTCGATGGCTTCTCAATTGGCTCTAACGACTTAACCCAATTAACATTGGGCATGGATCGCGATTCTGGCATCTTGGCAGATGGCTTTGATGAGCGTAATGATGCGGTTAAAGTATTGCTGAAAATGGCGATTAGCACCTGTAATCGCTTGGGTAAATACGTGGGTATTTGTGGCCAAGGCCCATCTGATCACCCTGATTTTGCAGAATGGCTGGTGGCTGAAGGCATACAGTCTATTTCACTTAACCCAGATACTGTGGTTGCGACTTGGCAACGTCTGACTAAAAAGTAAAAGGCGGTAATTCAAATGGATCACCGTACTGTATTTTTTATTTCTGACGGCACTGGCATTACCGCTGGCGCGCTGGGCAAGCTACTGGAACATTTTCCACGCACCAATTTTAAGCAAGTACGCATGCCGTTTACCGATACTTTAGAAAAAATCAAACTGGCAAAAAATGCCATTTTAGAAGCGACTGAAGAAGACAGAGCGCGCCCTGCAGTGATTATGTCATTAGGTAATATGGAGTTGCGCAACAGCCTAAAAGAAGCCAATGCTTACTTTATTGATTTGTTTACCGCTTTTATTGATCCACTCGGAGAAGAGTTGAATCAAAAACCATTGACTGGTGCAGGCATTGCGCACAGCGTGATGGGCACCAATTATCATGAGCGTATGGAAGCGATTAATTTTACGCTGAACCATGATGATGGTATGACCAATAGTGGTTTAGACGAAGCGCAAGTGATTTTAATCGGCGTATCGCGTTGTGGCAAAACGCCAACCAGCATCTATTTGGCGATGCAATTTGGTATTAAAGCGGCTAACTATCCGCTGATTCCTGAAGATTTTGAGCGTGGCACTTTGCCAGAAGTGTTATACAAACATGTCGATAAAATTTTTGGCTTAACAATCAAACCAGAACGTTTACATTCTGTGCGCTCTGAGCGCAGGCCAGATAGTTTTTATGCGTCTTTAGATAATTGTCGTAAAGAAATCGCCACGGCTGAAAACCTCATGCGTAGTAGCAATATTACTTGGGCAGATTCAACTAGCCGCTCAATTGAAGAGCTCTCAGCAATTATTTTACAAAAGATTCGACAACCTAAAAAGCAAGCAGCTTAATTTTTCGGTTGAAAAAACGGGTTAAGTTCATTCTGAATTTAGCGGTATTTTAGAATCAGCAACACTTTGTGCAATAAAAAAGAGGCTTTTAACCTCTTTTTTATTGTTATAACAGCTGTTACATTTATTTTAAATATGGCTTAATTTTGCCTAAAATATCTGCAGAGTCAGGCAAAACCGTGCTTTCAAATGCATATACTTGCTTACCGCCCGGCACAATCACATATTTATAAAAATTCCACATAGGCGCTTGACCAGACTTAGCGGTTAATTGTTTGTAAAAAGGATTAGCATTTGCGCCAGATACAGAGCTTTTGGGGGTCATTGGAAAATTCACGCCGTATGTGGCTTTACAAAAATCGCCAATCGCCTTATCTTCGCCTAGCTCTTGCTTAAAATCGTTTGATGGAAAGCCAACAACGAGCAAGCCTTGATTTTTATGCTTTTTATATAAACTTTCTAATGATTCAAACTGGGGTGCGAAACCACATTTGCTTGCAGTATTCACCACCAAAATTGGTTTATCTTGATAATCACACAGATTAATCTGCTCACCTTGCAAGGTTTTATATTGGTGATTATAAAGCTCTGGGCAACTTGCAGCATTTGCCATCAGGCTAGCGCTCAAGCCCAATAAACCAAATGCTGCGGCCGATATATATTTAGTCATGTTTTTACCCCTTGATTAAAGTTTATGCACAAATAATGGACTTTAATCAAATTAATTGGTTCGTCTAAATCGCAATCTCAAGCAATAAAGTTAGTCCAAGCTTAGCGTAATAAATGATGCAATAAGCCAATAACGGCAAAAATGCCGATTAATTTAATCGTACCCAGCTTAAATTTAAACAATAACAATAATGCCAATAGTGTTGCGGCACATGCAAACCAGTCAATATTTGCCCAATCATTCACCAATCCATCTGGCCAAAAAATGTGTCCAGCAAAAAATAAAGCTAAGCTCACAATCACGCCAACCACTGCAGCACTAATTGCGCTTAATGGCGCTGTTAGGTGTACATTATTTTGCGTAGATTCAATGAAAGGCGCGCCTATCAATATCAAAATAAAAGATGGCAGAAACGTAAAAAAAGTCACTACGCAGGCTGCAATAATGGCTGATATTAGGGTACTTTCAACACCCAAAAAAGGTTGCGTCCAGCCACCGACAAAGCCTACAAAAGTCACCACCATGATCAATGGCCCAGGGGTGGTTTCCCCTAGCGCTAGACCGTCCATCATTTGCGGCGCGGTAAGCCATTGATAATGCCCAACTGCGCCCTGAAACACATAAGGCAATACTGCATAAGCGCCACCAAAAGTCAGTAGCGCAGCCTTGGTAAAAAACCAACCCATCTGTGTGAGCGTAGCGTCAATTCCAAAATACAAAACAATCAGCAGCATGCTGACCGACCAAATACAAATGCCAATCACAATTAAGCGAATCATTTTTTTAAAACTGAAAATCGCATGTGCGGGCGGCGGCGTATCGTCCTCTATCAGCGCCTTGCCATAGTGTTGTTTGGATGCATGATGCACCGCACTATCAGCAAATAAATTGGGCTTGTAACGATGTGCGAGCAAGCCTATTAATGCCGCTCCAACAAGGATGAGAGGAAAAGGCACATTCAAAAATACAATCGCCACAAATGAAGCAAAAGTAATCGACCACAGCAACTTATTTTTAAGTGCGCGCAAACCAATTCTGTAAGCAGCAAATATTACAATCGCCACGATTGCCGGCTTGATGCCGTACAAAATACCTGCAATTGCAGGCAAGCTTCCAAACCGCATGTAAATGTAACTTAAGGCCGTTAAGATAACTAATGACGGCAATACAAAAAGTCCGCCAGCAACGATTCCGCCTCGCGTTCGATGCAGTAACCAGCCGATATAAATAGCCAATTGTTGCGCTTCTGGGCCGGGTAACACCATGCAATAATTTAGCGCATGTAAAAAACGTTTTTCAGAAATCCAGCGTTTAGTTTCAACCAAATCTTGATGCATGATACTGATTTGCCCTGCTGGGCCACCAAAACTAATCAATCCTAACTTAAGCCAATACCAAAATGCTTGGCGCAAGGTAGGTGCAAGGATTTCTTCATCAATCAATATATGTTTTTCTGATTTTGTCATATCACTTTAATTGTAAACACTTAGCTTATGATTTAATTACATAAAATATAAAAATAATTACACTTTATTACAGTTTTTTAATGAAATTACAACAACTAATCTTTACAATAGTTATATCAAATTAACTTTATATTCATTTTTTTATTATTAAGATCGGATTATCATGAAATTGAACTCTTTTTTCCTCGCATCGATGATTGTATTTGCTTCATTATCGTCTGCTAACGCATGTGAAACTGTGATGGGTGGCTGCACTAAAGAACAAACGCATGACACCTCCTCTCACATGAAATCTCAAATTGTGAATAAAGTAACACATCCTGAAGCGGCCAATCCAGCACAAACCAGCAGCGCAAACAAAGGCAAGAGCAATACAAAACAAGCCAACGGTTCTGGAAATTTAATACAGGCAATTAATAAAACTGTATTGAAATAATCGTTATATTTGATGCGCGTTAATATAAGCGGAATTAATAGCGTAATCGCTAATGAAGGTGGCGGAGAGAGAGAGATTCGAACTCTCGACAGGGTAAACCCTGTGCCACCTTTCCAGGGTGGTGACTTAAACCGCTCATCCATCTCTCCTGCGGGATCAAGTAGTTTTAAACTTGTGCGGCGGATTATATACGATACTTGTATGATGACAAAGTAGCTGAATACAACGACAAAACTAACGCATCAGCTTTTTAGGAAATAGGTATTAACATCGCCTTTTCCTTTAATGGGAATAGGCCCTCTTGATTCAAAAGTATGCTGAGTTTTAAGTAAGTTATAGGTGCATTCACTCACTTGAATCGTCCCTGGCAAGCCATTTTTTTCCATTCGACTCGCCATATTGACTGGGTCACCCCAAATATCATAAGCAAATTTACTTGTGCCAATAACACCTGCAACTACAGGACCGCTACTGATACCAATACGCATTTGTAGTTCTTTACCAATTTGCTGATTAAATAACTCTAGCTCTTCTTGCATTTGCAATGCCAATTGGGCAATCACATTTGCATGGTCATCCAAATAAACAGGCGCGCCACCAACCACCATGTAACCATCACCAATGGTCTTAATTTTCTCTAATCCATATTGGTCCGCCAAATGATCAAATCGTGAAAATAATTGACTTAACAAATCGACCAACTCTGCAGGCGGCATGGTGGCAGTCATTTTAGTAAAATCAACGATATCGGCAAACAAAATAGTCACCGCTTCATGGCTATCTGCAATACGCATATCGTTATCTTTTAAACGGCTTGCAATGGATTTTGGCAAAATATTAAGTAGCAGTTTTTCCGACCTAGCTTGCTCAAGCTCCAATTCATGCAAAGTGCGCTCTTTTTGACTTTGAAAATAACGCATGACTGCATACAAAATGCAAGCGGTGCCCATAATATTCATCAAGAAAAAAGTGTCTTTAATATGGGATGGAATGGGTAAAGAATTACCCGCAAATAAGTAGTTAAGTTTCCAAGATAGGCCAGCTAAAAAGGCAAATAAAATAAACCACGGCGTCGATTGTTTTGTACCAAGAATCATCAAAGCACCAATTGGAGACAATATTGCCCAAATAGCGATGCCGCTAGAAGCCGCGTAGCCACCAATTGCCCACTGCATAAAGAATGGCATCACTAACAACATGACTAACTGTGTAAAAGTGAAGTATTCGAATTTTTTGGTGCGGTAGAAAATGAGCAAACTAGCGTAGGAGAGAATGACATAAGCATAGGGCACTGCCGCCATCAATGCATAGCCTTCTCCTAAACCTGATAATGTAAAAATCCAGAAAATACAAACTAAGCTTTCGGCAAATACTAAAATTGTCAGTATTGCTTTACCTAGGGAAGCATCAGTAGGATGGCTGATATTATGCCAAAACTCCCTTGTTGTAATGCCAAGAACATGGTTTGGATTTGAAACAGACAAGTTGTCCCTTTCGTTTATTTTAATTATTATTTAGCACACTAAGTAAAATGTGCAATTTATATATTAAACTATATAACAAGCTTAAAATATTCGCTACTTGGATGTTAAATGTGATTAATAATATTATGTTAATGCACTTGATTTAGCATCAGCTAAGGTTTATTGTTTACAGCTGATTTAATGAAAGAATATTCCGCTGAAACCATTGATTCATTTAGAGTTCAACGAATAACGTAAAGTATCTCACACGATAAAAAATTGCAACAAAGCAATGCGGTTTTACAACAAGAAACACTACATTATTAATAGCAAAACTAGAGGAGTTAGCATGAGTTTAGATTTACTAAAAGGTCTTGGCGTTAAAATCCCTTACAAAGCCAAGTACGATAACTTTATTGGCGGTAAATGGGTTGCACCTGTTAAAGGCGAATATTTTGATGTTATTTCACCGATTACAGGTAAAAACTATACAAAAGTGGCACGCTCAAGTGCAGAAGACGTTGAATTAGCCTTAGATGCCGCGCATGCCATTACCGAAAAATGGGCAAAAACTTCAACAACTGAACGCGCTAACATTTTGCTTAAAATCGCTGACCGCATTGAAGCGAATCTAGAATTAATCGCTACTGCAGATACCGTTGATAATGGCAAACCTATCCGCGAAACGATGAATGCGGACATTCCATTGACTATTGATCATTTCCGTTATTTTGCTGGTGCAATTCGTGCACAAGAAGGCGGTATTAGCGAAATTGATAACGACACAGTTGCTTACCATTTCCATGAGCCACTAGGCGTTGTAGGTCAAATTATTCCTTGGAACTTCCCCATTTTGATGGCCGCTTGGAAATTGGCGCCTGCTTTGGCCGCTGGTAACTGCGTAGTATTAAAACCGGCTGAATTCACGCCAATCAGTATTTTAATCTTGATGGAAGTGATTGGTGATTTAGTACCACCTGGCGTGATTAATATCGTAAACGGCTATGGTCGCGAAGTTGGCGCACCATTAGCCAATAGCAAACGTATCGCTAAAATCGGTTTTACAGGCTCAACCGCTACAGGCCGCGCGATTGCAACTGCCGCTGCTAGCAACTTGATTCCTGCAACACTAGAATTAGGTGGCAAATCACCGAATATCTTCTTTGCCGATATCATGGATGCGGATGATGCATTTTTTGATAAAGCGATTGAAGGCTTGGTGCTATTTGCGTTTAACCAAGGCGAGGTTTGTACTTGCCCATCACGCGCGATTATTCAAGAATCTATCTATGACAAATTTATTGCCCGCGTTTTAGAGCGTGTAAAGGCCATTAAACAAGGCAGTCCGTTAGATGCTGGCACAATGTTGGGAGCCCAAGCTTCTCAAGACCAAATGAACAAAATCATGAACTACATTGAGATTGGTAAACAAGAAGGTGCAGAAGTATTAATTGGCGGTGAGCGCAATATGCTGACTGGCGATTTGGCCGATGGTTACTACGTACAGCCAACATTGCTCAAAGGTCACAACAAAATGCGCGTGTTCCAAGAAGAGATTTTTGGCCCAGTGCTTGCTGTAACAACCTTTAAAGATGAAGCAGAAGCACTTGCGATTGCCAATGACACTATCTTTGGTTTAGGTGCTGGAGTTTGGAGCCGTGATGGTAGCGTTGCTTACAGAATGGGTCGTGGCATCAAAGCAGGACGTGTATGGACAAACTGCTACCACGCTTACCCTGCGCATGCTGCATTTGGTGGCTACAAAGAATCTGGCATTGGTCGCGAGAATCACAAAATGATGCTAGACCACTACCAACAAACCAAGTGCTTATTGGTTAGCTATAACCCAAACAAACTAGGTTTCTTTTAGTTTTCGGGCTTAAATAATGGTTAAGTAAGTTAAAAGAGGCGGGTTTACTCGCCTCTTTTTGTTTAAAAGGAATTAAAAATGGCTGAACGCGTTTCTGCAACACCCTCTGCTCTCGCTCTAATTGACAAGCTCACAGCAGAACATGGTCCGATTATATTTTTGCAATCTGGTGGATGCTGCGAAGGTAGCGGCCCTATGTGCATGCCTGTCAGAGAATTTAACCCCAGCGCATCTGATGTAGTTTTAGGAAAATTTAATAACGCCACTTTTTATATGGGCGATAGTCACTTTACCTTTGCCGAAAATATGCACACGATTTTAGATGCAATGCCAGGCTCAAGCGGCTCGTTTTCATTAGATTGCGGAACAGGCTTTGCCTTTATTACACGCGGACGATTGTATTCGGATGAAGAGTTGCAAAATTTACCGCCTGTCGAGCGCGTAGGATACTAAAGAAACAATAGCTGCATTTTTTTAACCATTTTAGATGGTCAACTTCTGTAGTTTGGCTGTAAAGTAAAGCCGATTTGAGGTAAAATCTTATTTGGCGGGCCTCCCCGCATTGTAAAGTAGCCAACCTGGTCAGATGCGGAAGCAAGCAGCCACAACTATTAAGCAAGTGCCGGGGGTTTGGCTCGCCTCCTCTAAAAAATTCATTTCAATTATTTATCTACGGCGTTGCTTGGTACTCAAAATCCTCATGTACCAATTGTACATTCCGGTTTATGCGTGCCACGCGCCTTACATCTAAACAATTCAAATGAATTTTTGGCGAAATTTTGTAACAAAAATACAAGACGAAAAGCCTCTTTTAAGCTACAGTTTCACCTATGTCATATCTCGTTTTAGCACGCAAATATCGCCCCAAATCGTTTGATACTCTAGTTGGTCAGCCGCATGTGGTGCGCGCATTGACGAATGCCCTTACTCAACAACGCTTGCATCATGCGTATCTATTTACAGGCACGCGCGGCGTTGGCAAAACGACAATTGCACGTATTCTAGCCAAATCGCTTAACTGCGAAACAGGCATCACAGCCACGCCTTGTGGCGTATGCAATGCTTGTACAGAAATCGACCGCGGCCGTTTTGTGGATTTGTTAGAAGTCGATGCGGCATCGAATACGCAAGTAGACGCTATGCGCGAATTATTGGATAACGCACAATATGCGCCGACTGTTGGGCGCTTTAAAGTCTATATTATTGACGAAGTGCACATGCTGTCTAAAAGTGCATTTAATGCCATGCTTAAAACGCTAGAAGAACCGCCAGCGCATGTTAAGTTTATTCTGGCGACTACTGACCCACAAAAAGTCCCCGTAACAGTATTAAGCCGTTGTTTGCAATTTAATTTACGCCAAATGGCAAGCGCTACTATCTCTGAGCACTTACAGAATGTGCTTGCCCAAGAAAATATCAGCTTTGAATCTGCCGCTATTTCTCTTATTTCACGCGCCGCTGCTGGCAGCATGCGTGATGCACTATCGCTGACAGACCAAGCGATTGCGTATGGCAACCAAACCGTGAATGAAGTTGAAGTGCGCAGTATGCTTGGCGCGGTTGATCAAACTTATTTATACGATATTTTGCAGGCATTAATTAGCCAAGATGGCTCGGCTTTGATTGAAAAAGCGCAAACCATGCAAATGCGTAATATTGCATTTGAAGCAGCGCTAAACGATTTGGCTAATATCTTGCATCAAATCGCCATAATACAAACCGTGCCTAACAGTGTTGCTGATGACAATCCGGAGCGCGCTTTGCTTCTAGATTTGGCGCAAAAATTGAATCCAGAAACGTTGCAACTATATTATCAAATTGCGTTATTAGGCCGCCGCGATATTGGTTTAGCGCCAGACGAATACGCTGGGTTCACCATGAGTTTATTACGCATGTTGGCTTTTGCACCCAATGAAAAAGTGTCTGAAAAATTAAGCGCGCCCGCCTCTACTAGCAGCAAGCCATTAGCCACGCCCGCGATGAGCGCGCAGGTGAATGTAAAAGTTGACGTTGCGCCAATTGAGTCAGCAATAGCGCCACAGACTTTTACAGCACCTGTAAAAACTATTTGTGCGCCTGTCACGATTGAAACAGAAGCTGAAAGCGTTGTACAAAATTTTGATGGCAATTGGCGCGCTTTGGTTGAAAAGAGTCTGAAACTCGGCCTTGCGCGTGCCCTCGCACAAAATTGTGAAATGATTTCTTATGATGAAAATAGCATTAACTTGCGGGTTTCAGCCAGTAACAAACATCTAGTGAGTGCGAGCTATCAAGAAAAACTATCCAGTGCCATTAATCAGCATTTCGGCAAACGCATTAAACTCAATATTGAAATTAGCGGTGAAAGCCACGTTGAAATCAATACGCCAGCTAAACAAAATGCGGTTGAAAAAGCTAGTATTCAGTCATCTGCCGAAGAAGCGATTATGCAGGATAGTTTTGTGAAAGATTTACTCAGTCAATTTGACGCAACTATTATCCCCAACAGCATTAAACCGATATAAACAAGTTAAACTTAAAACTAGATAAACTTAACCCTAAAAAAGGAGTAAAAAATGATGAAAGGTGGCATGGGCAATATGATGAAGCAAGCCCAGCAAATGCAAGCCAATATGCAAAAAGCGCAGGCAGAATTAGCCGAAACTTTAGTAGAAGGCCTTGCCAGCAGCGGCTTAGTTAAAATCAGCATGACTTGCAACAATGTGGTGAAGCGCGTGAATATTGATGATGCGGCGATGGATGACCGCGAAACGTTAGAAGATTTATTATTAATCGCATTAAATGATGCAAGAGCGAAAGCAGAGGCAACGTCAACAGCGCGCATGAGTGGCATGATGCCAGCTGGCTTTAAATTACCGTTTTAACTTTATTCGTCTTTGAAAAACCCTCCCGCGCTTGAGCAGTTAATTGATTCGCTACGCTGCTTACCTGGCGTAGGGCCAAAGTCCGCTTTGCGTATGGCTTATTATCTATTGCAGCGCGATAGAAAAGGTGCAGCTAAATTAGGCAATAGTTTAGGTAACGCGTTGCAAGTGCTGGGGCATTGCACGTTATGTAACAACTTCTCCGAAACGCCAATATGCCCTTTGTGCGCTTCTGAGAAACGCGAACAAAATCAATTGTGCGTGGTAGAAATGCCCACCGATTTAATGATGATGGAACAAACACAATCGTATAACGGTATGTATTTTGTGTTAATGGGTCGATTATCGCCTTTAGATGGCGTTGGACCGAAAGAAATCAACTTAGATAAATTGATTAAACGTGCGCAAAATGGTGTGACACAAGAAGTGATTCTGGCTACCAATTACACGGTTGAAGGTGAAGCGACTGCGCATTACATCAGTGAATTGCTTAAAACACGCGGCGTGTCGGTAAGCCGGATTGCGCGTGGCTTGCCAATGGGTGGTGAAATTGAATATGTGGATAGCGGGACTTTATCAATGGCGCTACTTGGCAGAAAGCAGCTTTAAATCAATGGCTTTGCTAAGACGACAAAAGTTTTAATTGATAAAATTCGGTTGTTTTTTAGTGTTAAGTTAAGCGTTAATTATCGCCAATAAATCGATTGGCGCGCTGATTAATGCATCTGCGCCCCACTCCTCAGGTTTGTCAGTCACATCAATATAGCCAAACAAAGCCACCACCGATTTCATACCTGCTGCTTTACCTGCTTGAATATCACGCTCCGCGTCGCCTAAATAGATACAATTTTCGGGCTTAACACCGATTTGCTCACAGGCTAATAATAGCGTCGCAGGTGAAGGCTTGGGTTGCGGCGCATCATCACCGCTCACTACGCAAGCTGCACGTTTGTCTAAACCCATACTTTTGATTAAAGGTTGCGTAAAACGACGTGGCTTATTGGTGACAATTCCCCACTTTAAACCTTTATTTTCAATGGCTTGTAGCAAATCTGCTATGCCATCCAACAAAACAGGGCTACGTGTAAAAACCGTATCGTAAATACTTAAATACTCATCGCGCATAGCAATAAAATTGTCATCATTCGGTGTAATACCAAAACCTAAACCAATTAATCCGAGTGAACCATGCGAAGCAAAAGGTCTAATCGCTGCATCGCTTAAAGCGGGTTTGCCATGGCGAATGAGTTGGATATTGAGTGCGTGACCTAAATCTGGCGCGGTGTCTACAAGCGTACCGTCTAAATCAAAAAGAATGGTGTTAATCAAACTAAGCCTTAATCGTATGCATCATATAATTCACAGAAATATCATTATCTAGCCAATAATGTTTAGTAATGGGGTTATAACTCATGCCAATTTGATGGGTAAGCGATAAATCAGAAGTCCGAACCCAAGCTGCCAATTCGGATGGTTTGATAAACTTTGCGTAATCGTGCGTGCCGCGCGGCAGCATATTTAATACATATTCGGCGCCTACTACTGCAAACAAATACGCTTTAGGATTACGATTAATGGTTGAAAAGAAAACATGCCCACCGGGCTTAACCAATTGTGCGCATGCTCTCACCACACTGGCAGGATCAGGTACATGTTCTAGCATTTCCAAGCAAGTCACCACATCAAAACTGGCTGGCGCGTCTTTGGCTAATTGCTCAACTGCTATCAGACGATAATCTACATTAATACCACTTTCTAAGCTGTGTAATTGCGCTACTTTTAAGGCTTTCTCGCCCAGATCAATACCTGTTACCGTTGCGCCTTTTTGCGCCATCGATTCGCTTAATATGCCGCCGCCGCAGCCAACATCTAAGACAGTTTTTCCAGCTAATGATACTTTTTGGTCAATAAATCCCAGCCGCAAAGGATTAATATCATGCAAAGGTTTAAATTCGCTGGTTTTATCCCACCACTTATGGGCTAGCTCACTAAATTTATTTAATTCAGCTGTATCGTAATTGGACATGATTTTCTTTATTAAAAGTAACTAATTGATAGACTTAAATGTATCTAGTTTGGTTTGCCATCTACTCACTATATCTACTAACTCTTGTGGCTCAATACTGCTATAAATACCAGCACTATAAGTTGGTCGATGATATTTTAGGTCGCCACTCACCCAAACATGGCTTACTTGCTCGCGCTCAGCCACATACACCACATGTGAAACGACATCAAAACAAGGCTGCATATTAAAGTCTTCTAGCTTAATAGCTGTTAAGTCAGCAAACTTACCTACTTCAATTGAGCCAATTTTGTCATCTAAGCCGACTGCCTTAGCACCATTTATTGTTGCCATTTCTAGCGCCTGATGTGCAGAAATAGCAGTTGCATCACCACTTTGCCCTTTTGCTAATAATGCCGCGAGTCGCATTTCGGTAAACATATCTAATCGATTATTACTGGCTGCGCCATCTGTACCCAAGCCAATATTAATCCCCTGTTTAGTATATTCTGCGATAGGCGCAATTCCACTTGCCAGCTTTAAGTTAGAGCTTGGGCAATGCGCGATACTGCAACCATTTTCAGCCAATAGTTGTATTTCAATCGCGTTTAAATGTACGCAATGTGCAAACGTGGTGCTAGCGCCGAGCAAGCCTAGCTTAGCTAATCGTGCCACTGGGCGCATGCCATAGCGCTGTTCGCTTTGTGTAATCTCTGTGATCGTTTCGTGTAAGTGCGTGTGCAAACCAATATTAATCTGCGCACTTAATGTGTTCAAAGTGGTGAAAGTTTCATCGCTAACAGTGTAAGGCGCATGAGGCGCAAAACTGAAGGTAATCAATGGCTCGTTTTTTAAAACATCGCGTGCTTGCGTGCCTTTATCAATATAGCTTTCCGCATTATTAGCGTACTGCGTTGCAAACTCTAAAACCAGCAAGCCTAAATTAGCGCGCATTCCTGCTTGAATAGCCGCTTCAGCGGTGGCTTCCGGGTAAAAATACATATCATTAAAGGTTGTGATGCCACCGCGCAACATTTCTGCGCAAGCTAACAAAGTACCGTCGTGTACAAATTGTGGTGATACCATTTTTTGTTCTGCAGGCCAGATATGCTCTTCTAACCAAGGCATCAACGGCAAATCATCTGCCAAACCGCGCATTAGATTCATGGCTGCATGTGTGTGTAGATTAATAAAGCTCGGCATCAATACATGTTCGCCTAGGTGAACAATTTCATTTGCTTGGTAAAGCTGATGCGCAGTTAAAATGGGACAAGTAGCGATAATTTTGCCCGCTTGAATGACCACCGCTTGATATTCTAACAAAACATCTTTAGGAATAACTGGTATCAGCCAACGTGCTTCAATAATTAAATCAACAGATTGTTTCATCATATTATTATAACGAGAAAATCATGGCGGGCTTTAATTCGTAGGCAATAAAAAAGCCCCGCAGTGCGAGGCTTTTTAAACGTACTATTAAAAACTAGTTACAACCTGTTTCAATAGAACGTGTTGCTTCAATTTCAACGCGACGATTTGGTGCTAAGCATTCAATTTGTGCTTTGCGACCTTTAACATCATCACAATTTACTTTAGGCATATCTTCACCTTTGCCAACTGCAACTAAGCGACTACCGTCAATACCTTGACTGATGATGTAATCACGCACTTGGTTAGCACGTCTTTCAGAAAGGCCTTGGTTGTATTTTTCGCTGCCTAATTTGTCAGTGTGACCAACAATCTTAACTGATGCGAAAATTGCATTTTCTTTCATTTTTGCAATTACTTGCGTATCAATTTCGCTTGTATCGGCTAATAAAGCCTTATCAAAGCCAAATAGTTTTTCTGCTTGCAATGTAATTGTTTCAACTTGTGGCGTACATGCAACTGGTGCTGGTGCTGGCTCAGCCATTGGAGCTGGTTCTGGCATTGGCTCTGGCGCTGCTGCAATTGGTGCTGGCTCTGGTGCTGCTGCTGCAACTACTGGAGCTGAAGCACCGAAGCGGAAAACACCGCCTAGGTTAAGCAAAGTGTTTCCGATGGTTTCAGTACTGCTGTTATTGTTAATTTCTACTTCAGCTCTGCTCCATTGATGACGCAAATCTGCTTGTAGGCCAAAATTGTCACTGAATAAATATTGTGCACCTAAACCTAAACCAGCAAGCCAAGATGTTTTTTTACCATCCACATTGACACCTGGAATATTGTAATCAACGTTGTTGCGGGCTGCGCCTAAACCTGCAAGCAAGAATGGGCGGAATTTATCGCGACTGAACATATATAATGCATCTAAACCTAGTGTCGTTTGTTTATAACGACCGCTTGCACCAGGAATACCAGTATCTTCGTCTGCGCGATTGTGGCCTAAACGACCTTGTAAATCCCAGCTAGGGCTTAATTCTTTACCGATAGCGATGAAACCGCCTCCACCATTGTCCGCCTCTAAATCGCTATCTGTGTTCATGTAACTAACACCAGGTACTGCATACCAAGCACCACGGTACATGTCTTCAGCAGATACAGCAAAAGCTGTCAGACTAAGTGTAGCTGCAACAGCTAAACTGATTAAATTCTTTTTCATTGTTAAACTCATAGTTAAAAACATACAAACAAACATCTACCTACCTACTATACTTAAACTATACCAACTATGCAACGCCAAATTTTAGCATTGACGCGCTAAATGGTTGAATTTGTTGTGTTCATACAACAGTTTTTTTACTTTTACAACTTTATTCATCACCAAACTGTTACTACGCGCATCAGCTTCACAAACTCCGCCCCTAAAACCAATATAGGATGGGCCAATTGTTGTTAGACACTCTATATGTTGTGGTTTTAAAGATCCTGCCAATCCTGATTTTAATGCATTTTTTTGACAGTATTGTGTAAACATTTGTAAACGAGGAATCGTACAAATTTCAAATAGATTTTGATGCTTTGCGCTGGTGTCTAACATTGCACCATAAAACCCCAACTTTTTTAATAATTCAAGCTGTATTAAATCAATTTTTTGATCTGCAAAAAATACAGCAACCAGCTTAATATCAGGATTTACATCGATAATTTTCTGTATATCTAAGTAATTTTGCCAATTTGATATTATTTCAAAAGTTGAAATAGCAACTTTGATAATATCCACTTTGATTAATGCTCTTTCCAAAATGCTATTGATCAGTGACTCCATATCAATGTGGTGCTCGCCCACCGTAGCACTCACATTAACTGGCAAAGAATCGTTCATCATATTGATATTGTGTTGCTGAATTTGGCGAACGATTTGTGTGCTTAGTGCTAAATCTAAAGCGCCTAAAGCACCATTTTCAGGATCTTTTAAATCAATAATATCAACACCAGCTTCTAATGCAATTAACGCCTCTTCAACACTTTTAACACTAACCAAAAGCTGCGTCATGACTGCTCTCGCTTTTCTGATGTAGCATAAAATTGATTCGTTTTTTCTAGCAACCAAGTCCATGCCAGCAACTCATGTTCACCTGCGGTTTTATCAATCGCAATTTGAAGATATTGTATTTCAGATTGAATTTTTTCTTGTGGCAGCATGTGCAAGCGGCTCACCAAAACAGCCATCTCAATGACTGCCGCCTGCGCACGATTAAAGCCATTAAATGGGCGATGATGTTGTGCATATATTTTTTGCATCACCAGTTGCGGCCTCAATGCATCATCACGCACTTCAATTAAAGCCAATTCCACATGCTGTAGACAATTTGCTAACCTAAAACCGTTAACTTGATTGGCTTGTTGCAATTGCCAAGCCTGCCGATTCGTTAATGCAGCAGCAAACACGCGTACGTCATCTGTCATGTTCATGACAGCTTGTTTACAAAGCAATATATTAGTTAAGGTGGTAGATGGCTTATAAGGGGAAATAAGCACATGATCACCCTCATATCGGACACCAAAAGGCGTTACATGTGGAGCGCCATCGGCATTAATACTAGTAATAATGGTTTCAAAAATCATCTTTATTTATCTTATTTACTATCTTTTTGCTGTTTTTCTTTTAAAGATGCTTCGCGATGACTTTTTCTATCATCCAGATTTTCTACTTCACTTGAAACGCCCCAATCAAGGGCTTCATCTTGCACGTAACGCTTTTTAAGCTGCCAAGCAATTTGCGCGCGCGCTAGCTCTACACCTAAATAAAACGCATGCGAAGCATCATTTTGTACACCCAAATTCGGATAAAACGCAAAAGGATCTACAGCTTGCAGCAAACCATCACGGTTATACACATGCACACCCTTTTCACTGACCATAATCCTAAAACTAGGATCTTTAATTTGCGCTGCAAACTCTGATACTTCTACTGCGTTATATGGAAATGGTTTTCTGTCGTGCAACCCTAGTAAACCATTGCTATAGCCTCTTGGCAGCCTGTCATCCAGCCTTGCGCGATACATCACGCGCCGCGCATTATCGGCTTCGGCAATTGCATTCACTGCATGCGGGCTTACCGATGTGGCCAGCACCGCCTGAATATTCAACTCGCTAATTAAACCAAATAAAATCGCATTAATACCTGTGGTATCAGCATCGGTTAATTCTGTTAAATTACCAATCCCCATCATTATTTGAATCTGCGGATACTTTTTGCGTAGTTTGTGATAACGCACAATCGAATCTGCCAACCCAAAATGAATCGGGTCTAGAATCGCATCCGCAATAAACGGTTTATCCTGCTTAAGACAATATTCAATCGCACGATACAGCGATGCCATATTGCCCGGTTTCGCTGGGATTAAAATCGGTATAGCGGCTACTTCATCGGCAATCCATAATGTTTTTTCGGTCAAACTTAACAGATAATCAGCACCTGATTTTCCTGCCAGCAGCAAATCGTCTGACCGCATAGAATCCACACTCACTTTTAAACCAGCGGCCTTTAATGCTTGAATAGACTCTGTTAAATGCGTAAAAGATTTGCCAGGCAAACATCCCAAATCAATCACGTTTGCACCTTGCGTCTGAAAGTGCAGCGCTTTTTTAAGAATAGCATCGACCGTTAAATCAGGCGCATCGACAATTTCTGCAAAAATTTGCACAGAATATTGGATTAAGTCTGGCTCAACGCCTTGATGACCAAAGTATTGTGGCAGGTCTTTTAAGTCTTTTGGTCCACGCTCAACAGGAATGCCATATTGACGGTGCAATTGACTTAAATCACCTTGGCACAGACCCGGCAAAATCATTTTATTGGCATCACCCGTATTTTTTAATCGGCGCGCGATTAAATCTGGCGTCATTAAAGCCGCAACAGATACACCGATTTGCTCTACACGGTATTTGAATTGAGGTGGCTTAGGATTTTTATCCGATGGAGTTTGAATATCTTGCAACACTTTATGTAGACTTTTTTCAGCCAACTTACCTGTTACAAAGAGTAGCTTTTCAGCCATTTTTACTGTTGCCCGCTATTAGCATCAAGCCGCGCGTTAACCGCTTGTTGCAGCATATCAATGCTATCCACTATTTGCGTGCTTTCAAACGTAGCCAATTTTTTCACGTTTTCTAAATCAATTTGACGGGGAAATACTTGCACAAAATACTCACGCGGTGCTTCAGAAATAATCGCGCCGTCATCTAGCTCTGGCAACGTATCGCATGCAAATACAATACTAGGCACGCGTGTTTTACCTGCTTGTGCATATAAATTGGTGACTAATGAATCAGAGAATCCGTAAGCCATTTTAGCGACGGTATTTGAGGTAGCAGGGGCGACTACCAATGTGTGATATTTGCCCAGATAAAACAGCTCAACTGGCACGCTGCTTGCCGTTTTATCTTGATAAACTCTGTGACCAGTCGCATCTAGCTGTGCCTGAAAACCATATTGCTTAATGATTTCGGCAGCGGCTTTACTTAAATAGACATCAACGTTTTCAATGGTTTGCAGATAATCAAGGCATTCGCGTAGGTAGTGCCCAGAGCCAGTTATTGCCCAAGCGAGACGTTGATTTTTACTATTTGCCATTGCGCTCAAGAATAAGCAAATGTTACCCCAATCAACATAATGATTATCGAAATTGTAAAAATTGCATCAATTCTGTTGGCAAGCCATGCTGGACTGTAAAAACTTCTGTTTTTTAATAACCAAGTTTTTATTGGATTATGTTCACTGAGGCTGTTTTCCAGTGTTGAAAATGACTTAATTAATAATTTTGCTAAAAGTAAAAAAATTATAGGCAGAAAGAAAAGATTAATTAAAGTGAAAGTCATGCTTAATTAAAAGGATGTTCAATAATAATTGTCTCATCGCGCTCTGGGCCAGTAGATACAATCGCGATTGGCACACCACACAACGCTTCTAAACGTTTAAGGTAATGCTGCGCATTTTTAGGCAAGCCATCCCATGTCTTCACGCCAAAGGTATTTTCTTTCCAGCCTGCTACCGTTTCATAGATTGGTTTGCAACGCGCCACATCATCAGCGCCTACTGGCAACATATCCACCACTTTGCCGTCTAGCTCATAGCCAGTGCAAATATCTAAGCTTTCAATACCATCCAACACATCTAGCTTAGTAATACACAAGCCTGTTAAGCCATTAATTCTGGCAGAGCGGCGCAATGCAGCTGCATCAAACCAACCGCAGCGGCGTTTACGTTTGGTCACTGTGCCAATTTCTTGGCCTTTATTAGACATTTGATGGCCAGGGCAATTTTCTGTTTCAATATCAAGCTCGCTGGGGAAAGGGCCACCGCCAACTCTGGTTGTGTAAGCTTTGGTAATGCCCAGCACGTAATGCAACATATTGGCGCCCACACCAGTACCCGCAGAAGCTTGGCCTGCGATACAGTTGCTTGAAGTCACGTATGGATAAGTACCATGATCAATATCTAATAAAGTACCCTGCGCACCTTCAAACAACAGGTTTTCGCCTCTGGCGTTGGCCGCATACAGTTCAGCTGAAATATCAGCAATCATCGGTTTTAATGCAATCGCATGCGCCATGCTGGCATCGTATTGCTGATTAAAATCAACGGCTTTTGAGCCTAAATAATTAGTCAAAACAAAATTGTGATAATCCATCACTTCTTTTAATTTTTCGGCAAAACGCCCTGGATAAAACAAATCGTAAACACGCAAAGCTCTGCGCGCGACTTTATCTTCATAGGTTGGACCTATGCCTTTGCCAGTTGTGCCAATTTTAATGGCGCGTTTAGCTTCGCGTGCTGTGTCTAGCGCTACGTGATGGCTTAAAATCAACGGGCATCCTGGGCTGACTTTTAGACGACTCTTCACTTCCAAGCCATCTTTTTCCAGTGCAGCGATTTCGCCTATTAAATGACCAGCATCTAGCACAACACCATTGCCGATATAGCAGTTAACACCCGCACGCACAATGCCTGATGGCACAAGATTCAACTTATACACGCGCTGCGCATCACCTTGGCCAACAACCAAAGTGTGGCCTGCGTTATGTCCGCCCTGGAAGCGCACAACACCTTGTGCATGGTCGGTCAGCCAATCAACGATTTTTCCTTTACCCTCATCGCCCCATTGTGTTCCAATCACAACCACGTTTTTAGCAGAGTTTTTTACTGAATTTTGCGCCATAGCTTTTACTTAACCGATTTTTAGACTGAAATATGAATGTGATTAATAATTATAAAGGCTGGATTTGCCATTGACCCTTAGCATAAATTAATTGCTTATCGCAATTGAGCTCGGCCATATCAATTGCAGAGTTTGGTAACGCATGTATCACAATTTGACCTTGCGCGCGCAATGCTTCAATTGCGCCTAAAAGTGCTTTATCATCGTTTGCGGGCGCTAAAATCGCCTTTGCACTTGTTGCAGGCGCCAATGCCGTCACTGCACCACGCAAATCCAAACTAAAACCTGTTGCAGGGCGCGCGCGACCAAAAACCAAGCCCACTTCATCATAGCGTCCACCTAATACAATTGGCCCTGTGTAGCCTTTTGCATAAGCGGCAAACACAATGCCACTATGGTAGTGATAGCCGCGCAACTCGCTCAAATCAAACGATACTTGCACATTTAAATCGGATAACTGTGCTGCAACACTGCTTAAATCTGCCAAAGCTTTAACAATCGTATCAATTTTAGGCAATTGCAGTGCAGCTTTTTGCAGCACAGTAACATCGCCATTTAAGTCGGTTAAATCAATCAAGGCTTTTTTAATATTAGTATCTAAATCTTGTGCCAACGTAGCCACACTGGCCTTATCTTTGCTTTGTAATGCATTGTATAAATCCTGTTCTAAATTAGCAGAGATATTGCCCGCTTTTACTAAAGCTTCAAAAATAGCAACATGGCTAAAGTCAATGTGCAGCTCTTTTAAACCTAATGCTTGCAAAGCTTTAATCATTAAGCGATGAATTTCAATGTCGCTTTCAATTCCTGCATGTCCAAATAACTCAGCACCCAATTGTAATGGCTCGCGTGTGCGCGCTAAACCATCTGGCTTGGTGCGCAAAACGGTGCCTGCGTAGCAAAGTCGCGACACACCTTGATGATTGAGCATATGCGCATCAATACGCGCTGCTTGCGGCGTCATATCGGCGCGAATGCCCATCAAACGGCCAGTGAGTTGATCAACTACTTTGAAAGTCGCCAAATCTAAATCATGGCCAGTACCTGTAATTAACGACTCTAAGTATTCCAGTGTTGGTGGAATAATGTATTGATAGCCATGAACCTTGAATAAATCCAACAATTCACGACGCAATGACTCAATACGTGCAGCCTCAGCAGGCAACACGTCTTCAATATATTCAGGGAGCAACCAATTACGCATGATTTAGTTTTAATTCGGGTTTAGTGAAGCTTTTGAAAGCGATAAAATCTTATTTTTGACTACAATTCAAGATTTTATCGCTATTTGGGGGTTTTGTAGATATTAATTTGTTTTAATCGCTATTTGCGCGATGTGATTTTGTGTAGAAATATAAATATTAAAGCAAAAAATTAAACCATCTTATTTTGATAACCAGAAAAGTAAAGCGCCACCAGCAATTGAAAATAAGCCCACAAAACGCAGTTGACCATCTTTCAATGCCACCATGCGCTTAAATGTTTCGCGCCAAGCTTGTGGTGCAATTAAAGGCAATATTCCTTCTAAAATTAACACCAAGCCCAGCGCGGTAATTAAAGTGGCATTCATCTGCTAGTAAAAATTAGTTTATATCAGCTTACTTACCGCCGCCTGCGCTACGCATATATTTAAAGAAATCAGATTTTGGATCTAACACCATGACATCTGATTTGCTTTTAAAGCTGTTTTTATAGGCTTCTTGGCTACGATAAAACGCATAGAATTCTGGGTTTTTACTGTAAGCGTTAGAATAAATTTCGGCAGCTTTTGCATCGCCCTCACCCTTCATTTTCTGTGCATTACCAAAAGCTTCGGCAATAATAACTTCGCGTTGTTTATCCGCATCCGCACGAATTTTTTCAGATGCGGCAGCGCCTTCTGAGCGAAGCTGGTTGGCAATACGCTTACGTTCTGCAATCATACGATCGTAAACCGATTTGCTAATATCTTCAGAATAATCCACACGTTTTAAACGTACATCGACTACCTGAATACCGATTTGGCGGGCTTCTTTGTCGGCGCGGGCGCGCATATTATCCATAATGGCACGTCGTTCACCAGATATCACATCATGCACGGTACGTTTACCGAACTCATCACGTAACCCAGCATTCACAACCTGTGCAAGGCGATCTTCCGCCGCTCTTTCACCACCTTCTTTAACTGACACATAGTATTTTGATGGATCAATAATGCGCCATTTAACAAATGAGTCTACTGTCATGGTTTTATTTTCGCTGGTAATAATCTCAGCAGGCTGCTCATAATCCAAGGTCAGAATGCGCTTATCAAAATACTTCAAATCGTCTAACAAGGGCACTTTGAAAAACAATCCAGGATCTTTGTGGACCGAGACAATTTCACCCAGTCTAAACACCAACGCATATTCACGTTGATCAACCGTAAAGAAAGACATGGTTAATATCACCAGCAAAGCAAACAATCCAACTAAATAAATACCTATATTTTTCATTTCAGTTCTCTTTTAATTTCTTTTCAAAATAACGATAGATGAATTCAATCTTACTATCGGCTATCTCTATCGCGGTTACGCATTAAGTCACGCGCAGTATCTTCTTCAGTCTCTGGCTGCTTAATGGTGCTACTCACTGCCGCAGTTGGCGTACTGCTTGGCCCAACCGCTCCTGCTGCCATTAATTTATCGAGCGGTAAGTACAACAAGCTATTACCGCCTTGCTGATCCACAATGACTTTGCTGGTGCTAGACATAATTTGCTCTTGAGCATCTAAATACAAACGCTGACGTGTTACATCTGGCGCTTTGCTGTATTGCGCTAAAATTTGTTCAAAGCGGCTGGCATTACCTCGCGCTTCATTCTCCACTTTAAGTTTGTAACCAGAAGCTTCTTCTGCCAAGCGCGACGCGTTACCACGCGCTTTTGGAATCACATCATTTGCGTAAGCTTGGCCTTCGTTAATTTGACGTTGATAATCCTGATTGGCGCGGTTTACATCATCAAACGCCTCTTTTACTTGCTCAGGCGCGGCGCCTTTTTGACGCGACACACTGGTAATTAATACGCCAGACTTGTAACTATCTAAAATAGCCTGCATGCGCTCTGAAGTATCTGGCAAACCTTTTTGCAGTAAATCATCTAGCTTACTTTTACCCACAATTTCTCTAATCGCCGTTTCAGCTGCAGACATCACGGATTCGTCGGTTGAGCGATTGTTAAAAAGGTAATCTTTTGCATTTTTTAATTTGTATTGCACAGCCACTTGCATATCGATAATGTTTTCATCTTCAGTCAACATTAGCGCCTCTTTGGGCTGCCTTGTTTTGCCACTGGTGCCGTCGCCATTACTTCTGTAACCCACTTCTAAACGGCGAACTTGTTCCATGTTCACCACTTCGGCAGATTCAACAGGATACGGCCAGTGCCACCTCGGGCCTGGCTCTGTTGTTTCCGTGTATTTACCAAAGCGTTGTACTACGCCTAACGAGCCTTGATCAACAATGTAAAAACCTGTTGCAAACCAAATGGCAGCAATCACTGCCAATATTGGCAAGACGGGCACATTAAAATCTTTATTGGTTGATGGCTGGCTACTATTGCCACCTTTTTTACCAAATAGGTTATTAATTTTTTGGTTTAAATCACTGAGTATCTGATCTAAATCAGGTGGGCCTTCATTATTTTTTTGGCCAAAACCAGGAAACTTAATCATGTATTGCTCCGCACATTATTACTGACAAAAATTACTAATATTTGAAAAATTGGGCATTCATCATGCATTTTAAAGATAAGCACTTTCTTCTGTGCTTTGACGCCTTAAAAGCTGTTGATGTTCAGTCAACGCCTGTTTTAGGTAATCTATCCCATCACCAGTCACTGCAGAAAGACTCACTTTTGAAATGTTACCATACTCATCGCGAATCAAGCCTGCTGACATATCCAGCTTATCAATTTGATTTAACACCAAAATTTGCGGCACTTTGGATGCGCCAATTTCTTGTAATACCAAATTCACTTGTGCAATCTGCGCATCGCGATTGGTGCTGGCAACATCGACTATATGCAGCAATAAATCGGCTTGCGATGCTTCTTCTAATGTTGCGCCAAATGCTTCAATCAAGGTCGTTGGTAAGTGCTTGATGAAACCTACCGTATCAGAAACCACCACTGACCCGCCGCCAGAATGATAGTCTTCACCTAAATACATTTTGCGTGAAGTAGTATCTAGCGTTGCAAATAGCTGATCTGCCGCATAAACGCCAGATTGAGTTAACCGATTAAATAAGGTGGATTTTCCTGCATTAGTGTAACCAACTAAGGACACCGTCATTTGGTTTGATCGCTTACGCGCACGGCGCTGCATATTACGTTGTGATTTTAATTTATCTAATTTTTCGCGCAATTGCTTCACGCGAACACGTAACATGCGGCGGTCAAGTTCCAGCTGGGTTTCGCCTGGACCACCACGCACGCCAATTCCGCCTTTTTGCCGCTCTAAGTGGGTCCAGCCGCGCACTAGCCTTGTCGATAAATGCTCTAACTGTGCCAGCTCCACTTGTAATTTACCTTCGTGCGTTTGCGCACGCTGTGCAAAAATATCTAAAATCAAACCTGTTCTGTCAAGTACTTTAGCTTGCAAAAGTCGCTCTAAGTTGCGCTGTTGCGAAGGACTTAAATCGTGGTTGAAAGCAACTAGTTGCGTTTCACTTGCTTCCAGCATCAGCTTTAATTCATCGGCTTTGCCGCTACCAATAAACAATTTCGCATCGGGTGTGCTACGCCTGCCCTCTATCGTGCCGCGCACTTGCATGCCAGCAGAAATTACCAACTGCCTGAGCTCTTGCAAGCTTTCTGCATAATCAGGCTCGCCGAAATCCACACTCACCAAAATAACCGCACCGTTAGATGGGGCTGTGAGCGTAGATGGATTTGCTAGGGTATTTTCGCCGTAACCAGTGGGTCTAATTGCCAAGTTTTATTCTTCTGACTGTTCTGGTAGTGTCATGCTGACTGCACGCGCAGGCACAATAGTAGAGATGGCGTGTTTATATACCATTTGTGTCACTGTATTTTTTAATAGAATTACATATTGATCGAACGAGTCGACCTGGCCCTGCAACTTAATGCCATTAACCAAGTAAATTGAAACTTGTACGTGCTCTTTTCTAAGTGCGTTTAAAAATGGATCTTGCAGCATTTGTCCTTTGTTATTCATGTTTTGCTCCTTGTAGTTTTATAAAATTGGAGTAGCTTAATAAAAAAGCTAAATCTGCCAGCTGTATGATTATGATTGCGTCTTTTTGTTCGCATTTCAATAGCAGTTTTAACTATTTTTTTGAGTTATTTTGCGAGTTAAGTCAATTTAAAATTTGTCTTCGGCTACTGCATTATTTTAAATCGCCTATATTAAATATTTGCGTATCCTATTTAGAGTTTCTTTTTGCCCCAATAATGCCATTACCAGATCAATACTAGGCGATTGCGCAATACCCGTTAACATCACACGCAAAGGCATGGCTACTTTAGGAAATTTGAGTTGATTTTCTACAACAACTGCATTAATCGCATCATGAATGGCTTCTGCACGCCAATCAATAGCTGAAAGCTTTTCACTTAACGCTTTTATCACAGGTAAAATTTCTGCTGTAACATGTTTTTCAGCATCGACCACATTGGTTTGCGGTAGCGCATAAAAGTAAGCAATATCACTGGCCAATTGATTTAAATTATTGGCCCGCTCGCGATACAAACTTAACACTAACTTTAGCTCGGGATTTGGCGAAATAGTCACACCTAGCTTTGCCAAACGATTAGTAATATCTATTTCAAGTGCATCCAAATTTGCTTCTTTAATGTAGTGCGCATTCAGCCAATTCAATTTTTCGGTATTAAACTGTGCGGCTGATGGTGTGATATGGTCTAAATCAAACCATTCACAAAATTGTTGCATATTAAATATTTCCGCATCGCCATGACTCCAGCCTAATCGCGCTAAATAATTCAATACCGCCTCTTTTAAGTAGCCATCTTCGTGATATTGCATCACACTCACAGCACCTTGGCGTTTCGATAATTTTTGCCCGTCATCGCCCAGAATCATGGATAAATGCGCATATTGTGGAACGGTTGCGCCTAGAGCATTCAGCATATTGATTTGGCGTGGCGTATTATTCACATGATCATCGCCACGAATCACCTGCGTAATATCCATCTCAAAATCATCGACCACTACACAAAAGTTATAAGTTGGCGTGCCATCGGCGCGGGCGATAATCAAATCGTCTAATTCAGCATTGGCGATTTCAATGTGCCCTTTTACCAGATCATCCCAAGCTACTACACCAGATTGCGGATTTTTAAAACGGACAACGGGTGGAATATCGGCTGGAATCGTTGGCAAAACCTTACCAGTCTCTGGACGCCACTTTCCATCGTAACGCGGCTTTAAGCCTTGCTGCATTTGGCTTTCACGCAAAATTTCTAACTCTTCTTTACTGCTGTAACAATAATAAGCTGTGCCAGCATCCAACATGGTTTGAAGCACTTTTTTATAAGTGTCCATGCGCTGCATTTGGTAAAACGGGCCTTCATCGTAATCTAAGCCTAACCAATGCATGCCATCTAAAATCGCCTGCACGGCTTCTGGCGTGCTGCGTTCTACATCGGTATCTTCAATACGTAAGATAAATTGGCCTGCATTTTTTTTTGCATATGCCCAAGAAAACAAGGCAGTGCGCGCACCGCCAATATGTAAAAATCCAGTTGGGCTAGGGGCGAATCGGGTACGAACTGTCATGAATAATATAGATTAATGTAAAAACCTCTATTCTACCATGTCATCGAGTTGCTTATTTAGTTAGTGATACCGTGCAAATAATTAAATAAATCTTGATTATTCAATGATTTATTATTATATTTTAATTAAATAAATTAAAATAATGTCGTAATAGTAAAAATATCGTCTGCCCAATTAAATGAAAAATATTATTCAACAAATTTTTGGAAGCGCTCTTATTAAAAAGACGCACGCGCAATTTGCTTGGGTAGATGACCTTGCAGAAATGGACGATATTGCTGCACTAAAGTATTGCTATCAGCAATTGGCTATCATCATTGCGCAAATGCAAGCAGAGCAAGATGTTGATTATAAAGTATTATTAGAACTCTTAATTCAACTGGAAGACGTTAACTATACGCGGCTAGAAAAATTATCTTGTCAATTTGTACAAGTGGAAAACTTGAAGCCAGAACTCGAAATTAATATTTCAGAAGCTTGCTACAACTATTGCCGACAATCGTATATTGCACACCTTAAAGTAATTGAAAAAGTAATCAATCCTAACAAATTTAAGCTAGATGGCAATATGCCCGTTATTATCCTTGGCAGAGCGATGTATTCAGCCATGCAAATGATGAAATGGCGAATGTTCACGCAAGCGAGTCCACCAACCAAAATGTGGATTCAGCTTTTTATGTTGTACCGGATTGCCAGCCAACAAGCTTTATTGAATATACCGATTGAATTATTCAAACTATCTCCATCAACCAGCCTATCTGCTTATTTTGTACAAATGTGCATGCTGGGGCAGTTAACCCAATCTAATTTACACAAACAGCAGGTTGATATTGCTTATCGCGTGTTAACCCATTGGCTCACTCGTGCGCATATCAGCAAACATTTCACACCTGAGCAATATTTATTTTTTGTTGATTTAGAAAAAGATTTTCCTGCCAAACGCATGCGCAATTTTGAACCCAATGAACAATGCCGTTATTGGGAGTTAGATGAGCTAGAAAAACAAATAAAAGTAGGTGTCACTGTATCGGACCGAGGAGAAATCCCTGAAAGCTTGCTAGGCGCGAAAATCGAAAGTGTTAAAAGATTAAACGATACGCTGAGTATTATGTTAGCTGAGTGGACTAAAACCAATTACGTTAGACAACGCCGTAAAGAGCCACGCCAAGCCACTTCTAAAACAGCCAAAGTCAATGCAGGTATTATTAATATCTGCAACCAAGTGCAGCAAGCCAATCAAATTAGTAGCGGGTTACGCTTATCTAAGGACGGAAAATCATTTGATGAGCGCCTACGTTCGCATACTGCTTTAACGCAACTGTCTAATATAACGATTAATAGCGGCTCGCTAGATAGTTGGATAGTGACAGACGAAAGCCTGCATGGCTTGGGCACTCGAGTGAATAAGTATGCCAATATTTTAGCCAGGCCTGATAAATTAATTGGCTTGATGATGGATGAAGACCCAAGCCAAATAATGATTGGTATTATTAGAGGGGTGAAACCAACAACAAATAATCAACTAAAAGTGGGTATCGAAATTATGTCTAGACACCCAAATTGGGTGCAACTACGCCAATTACGCAACGAAGAATTATTTGCCGAAACGGTTTCTTTCGTTGCAAACAAAGAACAGCCTGCAAACTTTGATATCGGCTTGTTTTCAGGTATATATTTACCTATAGAGGCAGGATTATCCAGCATTTCAACACTGATTTTGCCAAAATTGAATTACAAACCCAATACCAGTTACGCTGTTAGCATTTCTGGCACTCCCAAGCGCGCAATCCTAGGTGAACCAATTGAGTCGTGTGACGATTGGATTAAAGTAGCGTTTCCATTTTAAAGCTTTATATTAATACTAAGTACTAATTAGCACTTAGTATTAATTCATCGCATTGTTAGTTAGCTTTAGTTGCTACCGATTCTGTATTCGAAGGCGCTGTATTGGTTGACGTAGGAGCGGTTTCAAATTGACCATTCTCGCGCCAATCACCACCCAAGGCTTTAAATAATTCAACACTAGCTAAGCTTGTGGCTTGCCTTGCCTGCACATTAGCTAAAGCCGCATCGTTATGCACACGTTGCGCATCTAACACTTCTAAATAAGCAGAATAGCCAGCTTTGTAGCGATTTTCTGCTACTACTAGTGCTTTTTTAGCCGATGCCTCACTTGCCGCCAAACTTTGTTCGCGCTCTACATTTAAACGGCGCGTCACTAAGGCATCGTTTACTTCTCTGAATGCATTTTGAATCGTCGTTTGATATTGTGCTAGCGCTTGTTTTTGCCTTGCAGTTGCTTGGTCTACTCTAGCTTTACGTCTGCCCGAATCAAAAATCGGCAAGTCCAAACCTAAACCCAATGTCCAAATACGTGCACCCGATTTTAATAAATTGCCTAGCTCTAAACTCTCTCCACCATAGCTACCCGTTAAGCTAATACTAGGATACAAAGCCGCTTTTGAGATACCAATTTGCGCATTTTCAGCAATTAAAGTTTGCTCTGCTTGACGAATATCAGGACGATTTTCCAGTAAAGCAGAAGGCAAGCCAGCTGGTGGAATTGGCGGTATTGGCAGCGCGCGGATATCTGCTTGATTTACTTCATCTAGGTTTAAATCCAACACGCCTGTTAACACCGCAAGCTGATGCAAACTTAACGCACGCAAACGATTCAATTCAATCAGCTGCGCATTTAAATTGCTCACTGCAACTTCAGCTTGACTCACTTCTAAGCTGCTGGCGATACCGCCATCTAGCCTGCGCTGCGTTAAATTAAGCGATTCTTGGCGGCTGCGCTGATTATCTTTAGTCACCGCTATTTGTGCTTCAATACCGCGCAATTGCAGATAATTACTGCTCACTAAGCCGATTAAGGTAAGTTCAACAGTTTGTTTTGAATAGCGCGAAGCCAAAGCATTAGCAGTTGCGGCTTCTTTTGCACGTCTAAGTTTTCCCCAAAAATCCAGCTCATAATTAGTGTTAAATCCAAACGTGTAGTTGTTTCTAATTGGCGCTATAAAAACAGGAAATGCGCCCAATTCAGTTACTTTAGTGCGTGTTGCATCTGCTGATAAACTAACCTCAGGAAACAACGATGCACCGACTTCGCGCATACTCGCATCGGCTTCTTCTATACGTGCTACTGCTAATTGAATGTCGGTATTATTTTTCAAGCTCAACTCTACCAATTCATTCAGTTTTGCATCTTGGTAATGTTTCCACCAAGCTTTAGTAGCTGTATTTTCGGAAGTTTCATTGATTGTTGGCTGGCTAAATTTTTCAGGCAAGTTAAACACTTGGCGCAAATAATTTGGGCCTAATGCCTGACAAGACGACAACATGAGTAACAACAATATACTTAGTTTTTTCATAATCTAATCTCTATAAACCTTCGCCATGATGTTTTCTGTCTACATGGGTATTACTTAACCAAGTAAAGAATAGCGGAATAAAAATGGTTGCTACAAAGGTCGCTAATAACATACCACCAAATACACCAGTACCCATACTGCGGCGGGCTGCTGCACCTGCACCAGTCGCAATCACCAAAGGCACAATACCAAGTACAAACGCCATCGAAGTCATTACAATTGGTCTAAAGCGCATTCTGGCTGCTTCAAGCGCGGCTTGCGCCACAGGCATGCCCTCTTCCATTTTTTGGCTGGCAAATTCCACAATTAGAATCGCGTTTTTCGCCGCCAAGCCGACCAGGGTAATTAAACCAATTTGGAAGTAAATATCGTTAGGCATACCGCGCATTAATACCGCCAGCAAAGCACCTGCCAGCGCAAACGGCACCGCCATAATCACCGCAAGCGGCAACGCCCATGTTTCAAACTGCGCGGCCAGAATCAAGAACACCATAATGATAGCAAAGCCGAAAGCGAATATCGCGGCTGAGCCAGTACGTTTTTCTTGATAAGCCTGACCTGTCCAAGCAATTTGATAACCGTCTGGTAAGTTTTCGGCTGCAACTTTCTCTACCAAAGCAATTGCATCGCCAGAACTCACATCTGCCGCACCACCGCCTAGCACTTTGGCAGAAAGCAAACCGTTGTAACGCTCTAACTGTTCAGCACCAACAATATTGCTAACTTTGCTTAATGCTGAAAGTGGCACCATTTGCCCAGCGTTAGAGCGCACATATACTTTGCCCAAGTCTTCAGCCTTCATGCGGTATTCTGCTTCCGCCTGCAATTGCACTCTGTAAGTACGGCCAGATTTATTAAAGTCGTTCACATAAAGCGAACCCATGGTGCTTTGTAGCGTGGCATAAATATCAGCCACTGGTACGCCTTGAGAAATGGCTTTTGCTTCATCCACTTCAACAAATAATTGCGGAACAGTTGGTCGGAAAAACGAGTTAATACCCGTTAACTTCTGCTCTTTACGTAATGCGTCCATAAAATTATTCACTACAGCAGATAAGCGCATTGGGTCAGAATCACTCCGACTTTGCACATAAACCTCAAAGCCGCCAGAGCTTCCTAAACCGCGAATAGCAGGCGGATTAAATGCAATCGCCATTCCATCTGGCTGCTGCATACCAATACCAAACAACTTACCAACAATTCCCTCTGCTGTGGTTTCACGCTCTGACCAATCTTTTAAACGCACAAACATGGTTGCCGCGCTGGTTTTATTACCACCACCAATTAAATCAAATCCATTGACAGCAAACTCATGTGCAACTGCGGGGTCTTTATGGATAGCAGAACGCACGGCTTCTGTAGTTTTGGTGGTGCGACTTAGCGTCGCACCGTCTGGCATAATCACGGCTGAAATCACATAACCTTGGTCTTCTGCTGGTACAAAGCTACCTGGTACAACTCTTAGCAGCACAATAACCACTGCGATGATTGCACCAAACACCAAAGTACCAATAATTTTATGGTGCAAGGTTAAATCAACTGCTCGGCTGTAAAGATTAGTGAGCTTCTGAAAGCCGCGGTTAAATGGTTTAAAGAATGCAGATTCCTCATGCACGGATTTTAATAAAATCGCGCACAAAGCAGGCGTTAGCGTTAATGCCACAATACCTGAAATCACCACAGCAACAGCCACGGTTACTGCAAATTGGCGGTACATTTCACCTGCAATACCACCCAAGAAAGCCACTGGCACGAAAACGGCACAAAGTACTAATACAATCGCCACTACAGCGCCTGATACTTGTTCCATAGACTTAATAGCAGCCTTGATAGGTGACAATTTTTCTTCTGACATCAAGCGCTCGACGTTTTCTAGCACCACAATCGCGTCATCCACCACAATACCGATAGAAAGCACCATTGCGAAAAGCGTTAAGGTATTAATCGAAAACCCAAACATCCACAAACCAGCAAAGGTACCAATCAATGAAATCGGTACTGCGATTAATGGAATCAATGTCGCACGCCAGCTTTGCAAGAACACAAAAACCACCAGCACGACCAACACCATCGCTTCAGCCAGTGTTTTTACCACTTCTTCGATAGAAGATTTAACGAAATCGCTGGTGTCGTAAGGCACTTCCCAATCCACACCTTCAGGGAAACGCTGTTTAAGTTCAGCCATTTTTACTTTAATCGCTTGCGCAGTATCCAGCGCATTGGCGCCTGTTTGCAAGAAAATCGGAATACCAACGCCAGGCAAACCATCCAAAGCGGTACGTACGTTATAGCTTTGTGAGCCTAACTCAATGCGCGCCACATCTTTTAGATAAAGCACACCACGTGGGCCATCAGCACGAATAATAATATTGCCGAATTCACTGGGATCAACCAAACGGCCTTTTGCTGTGACGGTATACACCAACTGCTGAGAGCTTGGTGACGGCTCTTGGCCGATTTTACCCGCGGCATATTGGGCATTTTGTGCTTGAATCGCGGTTGCAATATCAGTCGTAGTCACGCCCAATTGCGCCATGCGGTCTGGCTTTAGCCAAATCCGCATCGAGTAATCCTGCGCACCAAAAATAGTGGCATCACCCACACCTTTAATACGTTTAAGCTCATCCAACACATTTAGCGTACCGTAATTGCTTAAGTAAAGCGGGTCATATTTGCGCTGCTTATCCGTTAACATAATGACCAGCAAAATATCATTTGAACGTTTTTGCACGACCAAGCCCGTGCGGCGCACCTCATCTGGCAAACGCGGCAAGGCAATATTCACGCGATTACTAACGTTAAACGTGGCCTGATTCACATCAGTACCGACTTCAAAAGTAGCAGTGATTGTTAGGCTACCGCTAGAGTCGGCGCTAGAGTTAAAGTACAACAAGCCCTCTACGCCACTTAACTGCTCCTCAATAGGCGCAGCAACAGTTTTCGATAATGTATCGGCACTTGCACCAGGATAAGTAGCAGTAATCAGCACAGTTGGTGGCGCAATTTGTGGATATTGCGCAATTGGCAGTTTTAAAGCCGCAGCCAAGCCTGCCAACACAATAATGATGGACAAAACGCTGGCAAAAATAGGCCGTGTAATAAAAAATTTGGTCATGGTTTTATCTGCTTAAATGAAAAGATTGGCCAATAGTATGCTTAAGACTTAACACTATTTTTGTCGTTAATTTTAGCTGCTGGCGTTGTTGCCGACTCTGCTGGCTGGGATGTGACACCAAAAATACGTGGCACAACTTTTGCACCTGGGCGTACTTTAATTAAATTATCAACAATGACTTTATCATTTTCATTTAATCCTTTAAGTACAATCCAATCCTTACCATACCACTCACCTAACGTCACTGGCCTAATGGTTGCGGCATTTTCTGCATTAATCACATACACATATTTACCTTGATCACCTGTTAACACAGCTGTTTGCGGTACTAAAAATACGCCATCACGCAAACCAGTTGTCACGCGAGCACGCACAAACTGCCCTGGAAGCAATGATTTGTCTGCATTATTAAACGTCGCACGTAACTCTTGTGTGCCAAGTGTTGGGTTAATTTGGGTGGCCGTAAAATTCAATTTACCTTTTTGACCGTACTCACTACCGTCTGGCAATATTAGTGTCACATCGCTTACCGTATCTGGGTTAACACGTCCACCCAAGCTTGCAAGTTCGGTTTCAGACAAGCTAAAGCGTGCCCAAATTGGTGATAACTGAACAATTGTCGTTAATAAACTTGTGTTAGCGGCGACTAAAGCACCCTCAGAAAACTGAAAGCGACCAGCAATACCAGAAACTGGCGCCGTCACTTGCGTGTAAGAAAGATTAAGCTCTGCCTCTTTAATTGCTGCCTGTGCTTGCAACATGTCAGCCTGTGAAATGCTCACATCAGATGTCGCATTATCATATTCGCGCTGGCTTACCGATTGCGTTGCAAGCAATTCTTTTAAACGGTTTGATTCGCGAGCAGTTTGCGTTATGCGTGCACCCTGTCCAGCTGCCTGAGCTTTGGCTTGATTTAATGCAATTTGAAATGGCGCAGGATCAATGATAAAAAGCACCTGCCCTGCTTTTACAGGCTCACCTTCTTCAAACATTTTTTTAAGGATAATGCCGCCAACGCGTGGTCTAATTTCAACTTCTTTTGCACCCTCTGTTTGGGCAACAGCCTCTACACTCATCGGCACTGATGTTGGCATTGCACTGATATAACTGACAGGCATTGTAGCTGGAGCAGGCGGCACTTCATCTTTTTTACCGCAGGCAACTAAAGTTACTGCCACCAAGATCGTGGCAAATAATGCTGAAAACGAACCGTTTTTTTTGTTAAATCGAGGTTGCTGCAATATAAAGTGCATGGTGTTGACCCTGTAAAAGTAATTTTGTTGATTATAAATAATGGTTTTATAATGCTATTTGATGTATATTATATACAAACAAGAATGTATGTAAACCATTTTTTAAGTAAATCGTTGTAAATAATCAATCTAACATTCGCTTTAAAATGATGTAATTTAACACTTAAAATACTTAACCAAATATTAGGTATTAATTAAAACTGAATGCAATAAACTATGGTTAGAAAAACAAAAGAAGACGCTGAGCTTACAAGGCAACGCATTATCGATGCCGCAAGAACGGTATTTTTAAAGCGCGGTGTTAGTCGATCGACGCTTGAGCATATTGCTGCAGAAGCAGAAGTAACGCGTGGAGCCGTATATTGGCATTTTAAAAATAAAACCGATATTTTTTACGCTCTGCGCGATCGCGCATTTTTACCCTTAATTGATCGCATGTATGACACGCTTGCCATACAAAATGATGATATCGACCCGCTGACTCAAATTCAAAATAGCTTATGCGACACCATTAATGAGCTAAATGAAAACATTGAAATGCGTCAAATTTATGAAATCATGATGATTAAATGTGAGTATGTAGACGAATTTGCTACAGTTTTACAGCAAATCTTAAGCAATTGCTCAGATACTACCGAAAAAATTCGGCTTGCTTATCAGCGTGCCAAAGAACAAAAGCTAATAATCCCGACACTCACCCCGCACGAATTAGCATTGGATACACATTTATTTTTTAGCGGATTGTTACATATGTGGGTAAAAGATTCTGACGGTAGCCGCTTCAGATGCCAATCTAAAACGCTGATTTATTCACACATTAATTTACGCCGCAGATAAGCCCTAATAAGCTTATTAAATTAGGCTTTGCACAACATCCTATTTAACATTATTATAAGTAAACAATCATGGATAAAATAATATGACTGTGCTTACTGGCGAAATTTACGGAAAACAAACTGCTTCCAAGTTGGTGATGTACAACGTAATAAAAGTTACCAAATTAAAAGGGTTAAGTGATGAAACTATCACGCTGCAAAATATTGACAATCCGCTCAGCTTATTTGAAACCACCGCACAAAAATTAGTCAGCTCTGGCTATTTACGCATTAGCCAAACACCATATATCGACTTAGCAGCCGGCACTCCAAAACGCCGAAAAGCGGTTAAAAAACCAATTCGCTGTCCACTCACCTTTGACTTTCTAGAAGAGCGCGCTGACTGTCAAAGACCAGCGCCGATATTGCCTGATTTGTTTAGTTTTGCTTAATTAAGCTACACTAAATTTTCAATCGTCGTGCTTGCGCGAGCGGAAATCTGACCTCCAATAATTAATACTCACAGTAAGATTTATTTTTAAGCTCATTTTGACTGGGTTCCCGCCTACGTGATAATGACGATGTAGAAAGATTAAAGATTAGATAATTTAACCATTTGTTGAATTCACTGGTTTTGACCTTCAATCTACTATGCCGCGCCTTAGGCTTGAGTGGCAGATGCAAGGTGACGAGGACTGTTTGAGGATTGAAAATCCGAGTTCCGCAGTCACCACGCAGATGCGGCGCTAAGACCGAAGGAAATAAGTAGCAGTGAGGTAGCGTTTTAGTTACGACATAACCTAAAGGTTAGTCTCCACTACAACTTCGTTGTCTTTGGTTTCTTTCTTTTTACTACACAAAAGAAACTCGCTGATCGCGCGAGACCTACAAAAATATCAACGTGCGACACAAGTGGGTAAGTGTATCGTCAACAATGCTTTAACTAGATAAGGCATTAAATCAAATCAATTTTAGGAGAATATCGTGGAAATCATTCAAACTGGTGGGCATTGTGCGTTTTTTGAAATAAAAAATAGCGACGAATTTTATAACTACTTGTTTACGCTAGCAGAAATATACTTTGGGCAATTGCACTTTTCAGCAACTATACTAATAATCGCAGAACACTGGATGGTTATCGAGGCTTGGCAAGTTCAAGACCTACATCGTGATTTACCAAAGCTAGTAAAGAATTCTGGCGAAAATTATAGATATTATTTCAGGAGGTTACCGAGGTTTTTAGAGAAAAATTTAATAAAAAAACTTGATCATCAAAACTTTAGGTTATTATCCGTTTAACTAAACACCCTACCCTCTCGGTGGCCCACCCCATAAATCATGCCCATCTGCACTATAAATCTCAACTTCTACAAAATCACCAGGCGTTAAACCTTCAGCATCTTCCAAATAGACAACACCATCAATTTCTGGCGCATCAGCTTTGGTACGGCCTATTGCTTCAAATATGCCATTTTCTAATGCATTAACCTCATCAACCAGCACAGTTTGCATCATTCCAATTTTAGCCCGAAGTTTTGCTGCGCTAATCCGCTCTTGCACTTCCATAAATCGGCTCAGACGTTCTTCTTTTAGCTCTTGTGGCACATGATCTGGTAACTCATTCGCTTTTGCGCCATCCACGGCAGAATAAGTAAAGCAACCTACTCTGTCTAACTGCGCTTCTTCTAAAAAGTCTAGCAGCATTTTAAAGTCATCTTCGGTTTCACCTGGGAAGCCTGCGATAAAAGTACTGCGCACCGTAATATCTGGGCAGATTTCGCGCCAAGCTTTGATGCGCGCTAAGTTATTTTCGGCGTGTGCTGGGCGCTTCATGGCTTTTAAGATTCTTGGGCTAGCATGCTGAAATGGCACATCCAAATAAGGCAAAATTAAGCCGTCTGCCATTAGTGGTATCACTTCATCCACATGCGGATAGGGATACACATAGTGCAAGCGCGTCCAAACACCCAGCTCGCTTAGGCTGTGGCAAAGCTCTGTCATGCGGGTTTTAACTGGTCGGCCGTTCCAAAAGCCTGGGCGGTATTTCACGTCTACGCCATACGCACTCGTATCTTGGGAAATTACTAAAATTTCAGAAACACCCGCATTTACCAAATTTTCTGCTTCATTCATCACTTCGCCAATTGGGCGACTCACCAAATCGCCACGCATGCTGGGGATAATGCAGAAGCTGCATCTGTGATTACAGCCTTCTGAAATCTTAAGATAGGCATAATGGCTGGGCGTCAGGCGTATGCCTTGTGGCGGAACAAGGTCTATGAACGGTTCATGCAATTTGGGTAGGTTGGTGTGCACATGAGCCATTACTTCTTCTAAAGCGTGTGGGCCAGTCACCGCCAAAACGCTTGGGTGCGCAGCTTCTACCACACCTTTTTTAGCGCCTAAACAACCAGTCACAATCACTTTGCCGTTTTTGTTAATCGCTTCGCCAATCGCATCCAGTGACTCTTGCACGGCAGAATCAATAAAGCCGCAGGTGTTCACTACTACCAGATCAGAGTCTTCATAACTGGCCGAAATTTCATAGCCTTCTGCACGCAATTGCGTCAGAATGCGCTCGGCATCAGAGCCAGCTTTAGGACAACCTAGCGAAACAAAGCCCACTTTTGGTTGATTTTTAGGGTTAAGTATTGATGTTTTCATACAGATAAAATCGCTTTATTCTAAAAAAAGACCTACAAAGAAAATAGACGCAACACCGCAAGCTATCAATGCAAGTTGTGAAAAAGTAGCGCGCAACTCCGTGCGTTTATGCAAGCTAGGAATCAAATCGGCAACCGCCACATACAGCATGCTGGCGGCGGCTAAACCCAAAATTGTGGGCACCCAAGTTTGCACATATGACAAGGCGAAATAGGCGATAAAGCCACCTACCGCAGTGGCCAAACTAGAAACCAGATTAAAAATAAATGCCTGTTTTTTACTGTAGCCTGAATGTAGCAAAATCAGAAAATCGCCAACTTCTTGCGGAATCTCATGCGCGATAATGGCAATCGCGGTGACAATACCCAGCTTGATATCCACCATAAAAGCTGAAGCGATTAAAATACCGTCTACAAAGTTATGAAAGGTATCGCCTATCATAATCATCATACCGCTTCTGCCACGATCGTGTTCATGGCTATGGTGTTGCGGGTGCGCATGTATGGAAGGTTGCTTAACAGCTACTGCTTTGTATTTAGTTGACTTTGAGTCAGATGGGTTTAGGCTTGTTTGTGGGTCTGGGCATTCTTCGGCCGTATGCACCGCATGTACTTCACAATGATCGCCATGACAGTGGCGCCACAGCACTAATTTCTCTAAAGCGAAGAATAATAAAATACCAAACAGTACGGTAGCTGTCATCTGTTTTGGACTGGCGGCAACTTCAATGGCGTGTGGCAAAATCTCTAAGAAAACCGCGCCCAACATTGCACCGATAGCATAGCTAATGAGCATGGGGATGGCGTTTTTGTTTATGTTAAGCGCAACTAAAGCGGCACCAGCCACGCTAAGCATGCCGCCTAATAAACTAAACAGCACAATCCAAAGTAATACAGAGAAATTAGGAATCATCATTAATAGGGGAAATTAGCGCCTAAACGTTTGAAGTAACAGTAATAAAAGAGCAAGCGCATTATAAACCAAAGTAGCTACTAAATTGATTTAGGTGGGGTTAACCATATCAGCGTAGCCATGCGGCCAGTGACATTATCGCGGCGAAATGAGAAAAAACGGGCGCTATCGGTAAATGTACAAAATTGCTCTTGTTGGCCGCCGTATATTTGGCTAACACCCAAATTATTTAAGCGCTGTGTGGCAATGCTATAAATATTGCCTAGCCATTTTTCATTGCCTTTAGACTGAAAAGCAAATTCCGCTTGTGCATCTTTTGCCATAAATTGCGCTCTAACCTCGCTACCTACTTCAAACGCGCTAGGGCCAATTGCAGGGCCCAACCATGCCATTAAATGTCCTGCTTTCAGATTGGGTGTAGATAATATTTTGGCAACTGTTGCCTCAATTACGCCATCACACAAACTGCGCCAGCCCGCATGAATACTGGCCACCACAGTGCCTGCTGTATCACACAGCAATATAGGCAAGCAATCCGCTGTCATGGTGACGCAAACTGTATTATGGCGCGTAGTAAAACTGGCATCTGCATTAGGAACACAATCGGCATTGGCGGCATCTATCACATCAATGCCATGTACTTGATTCAACCATACTGGCTCAGAGGGTACAAATTGACTGAGTAATTGGCGATTGTGCGCCACATGTAAAGCATCATCTTGCACATGATTACCTAAATTTAAGCTGGCAAAAGATCCAGTGCTTACGCCGCCATTTCTTGTGGTTTGTAAGCTATGCACATTGGCAGGTGCTGGCCAATCGGGAATAATAAAATCACTTATTTTAAGCAAGATTAATCGCCTTCCAACTCATCGCCATCAAAATCCTCAAAGTCATCATCGGCTTCGCCTTCATAATAATCACCATCTTGGTAGCCAAAATCAAAACTTTCGCCATCGTCTTCCATTGGCGCGTCCTCATGGCGCATGGCTTCTAGCAGTACTTTCATGTCATCTGCCAGCTCAATTTGCCACTCCATAAACTCGTTGGTTTTAGGATGAATTAGTCCCAATTTAACCGCATGCAAAGCCTGACGATTAAAGTCACTCACCGCATCGCGCAAAGTTTGCGTCATGTGCTTATGCGGAATGATATTACCAATACCATATACTGGGTCGCCCAGCATAGGGGCTTTTAAAAACTGCATATGCACGCGAATTTGATGGGTGCGACCTGTTTCTAGCTGGCAACGCAAATAAGTGTGCACACCAAAACGCTCAAGCACTTCATAATGCGTGATAGCCGGTTTGCCTGTGCGTGAAATTGCCATTTTGGTGCGGGCATGGCTGTGGCGGCCAATGGGCTGATTAATCGTCCCATTGCGCCATAATTGTCCCCAAACGATTGCTCTATACTCACGCTTTACCGTGCGCGCCTGCAACTGGCGCACTAAGCTGGTTTGCGCCTCTAAGGTTTTTGCCACCACCAACAAACCGCTGGTATCTTTATCTAGCCGATGCACAATGCCCGCGCGTGGCACTTCACTTAGTTGTGGCACATGATGCAACAGCGCGTTCAGCAATGTCCCACTCCAGTTGCCAGCAGCAGGATGCACCACCAAACCGGCTGGCTTGTTGAGAACTAAAATCGTGTCATCTTCATACACAATACTTAACGCTATATTTTCAGGTAAAAAAGCTTGTTCTTGTGAATTGGCTTGCGGTGTAATATCCACTTGCTCGCCGCCCCAAACCTTGGTTTTTGGTGTAGCGGCTACTTGATTTAAGGTAACAAATCCTGCCTTAATCCAAGCTTGCAAACGCGAACGTGAATGCGCTGGCAACATTTGCTGTAAAGCAATGTCCAAACGCTGTCCACCCACACTCATGGGAATAGTTAACTTAATCGCATTGTTTAATGGCGCGTTATTAAGTGGCGAATTTAAAGCTAACTCTTTTTTTGGCATCAGTTTTTTGGCAGCTTAAGTTATAATTAAACTTAAATTGTTTGTAGGTTTTTATAGTGAAACGTATTTTACCGCTTTTATACCGTTCTATTGGGGCTTTATTGCTACCATTTATATTAAGCAGCTGCTCAATTTTTGGTGACCCCACCGATATTGACGCCACTAAAGGCTGGCAAGTTGAGCGGCTGTATGCAGAAGCTGAAGGCAGAATGACTGATAAAGACTACGATAATGCATTGTATCTTTATCAGCTTTTAGAGTCGCGCTTTCCAAACGGCAAATATGCAACGCAGGCGCAATTAGAAATTGCCTATATCCATTACAAAAAACAAGACCCAGCCTCTACTGTTGTAGCTACAGATCGTTTTATTAAACTACATCCTAATCATCCTAATGTAGATTATGCTTACTATTTAAAAGGCTTAGCAAGCTTTAATGAGCGCGGCATTATTGAAAAATATACTGGTCAAGAGATTACTGATCGCGATCCTAAAACGCTTAAACTATCATTCGCTGCGTTAAAAGAGTTGGTCGAACGCTACCCAAAAAGCCGTTATTACAAAGATGCCACTCAGCGCATGGTGTATTTAGTCAATTCGCTTGCGCAGCATGAAATGCACGTCGCGCGCTATTACATGAAGCGTACCGCTTATTTGGCAGCCTTGAATCGATCTAAATATGTTTTAGAATACTACCCAAACTCAAGCTCAGTTGAAGAGGCCTTGGTTGTAAGTGTGAGCGCTTATGACTATATGGATTTAACTGACTTAAAAGAAGATACGCTACGCATTCTTAAAACCAATTACCCACAAAACCCTATGGTGCTGGGTAAGGTGAGTGAAGACGAGCGTGTATGGTGGAAATTTTGGGAAAGCCTATACTAATGCACTGGCATTAAGACGTTTAAATTAAAGTTAAGTGTCACTAAAAGTTAACCAATAAAAGTGGTTAACTTTTTAAAATAATCGTGTTGATACTAACGCTTTTTGTCTTCTGCGTCTTTTTTAGCTTTAAGTTCCGCACGTTGCGCTGTTTTGCGGCGCCGCATACTCACTATGCCCTCACCCGCTTTACGCTTTTCTGGCTCGGCAAATGGATTGTCGCCTTGTTTAAATTGCACACGCAATGGCGTACCAACTAACTGAAAAGTTTTACGGTAAACGCCTTCTAAATAGCGTTTATAGCTGTCTTTAATATCATCCACATGACTACCATGCACCACCACAATCGGGGGATTCATGCCGCCTTGATGCGCGTATTTTAATTTTGGTCTGGTACCGCGACTAATCGGCGGCTGGTGTTGCGCAATTGCGTCAATTAACACACGTGTCAATTGTGGCGTGGCTAGTTTTGCCATCGCTGCTTTAAATGCGCCGTCCACTGAAGTAAATAATTCAGGCAAGCCTTTTTTTCTTAAGGCTGAAATATAGTGAAATTTAGCAAAGTCTAAAAATACTAGTTTGCGGTCGATTTCATTCTTAATAAATTCGCGCTCATCTTCAGGTAAACCATCCCATTTATTCACAGCTACAACTAGGGCGCGGCCAGCATCCAAAATATAGGCAGCAACGTGCGCATCTTGCTCGGTAATGCCTTCTTGCGCATCCACCACCAAAATCGCCACGTTGGCATCTTCAATCGCCTGCATGGTTTTCACCACCGAGAATTTCTCAATCGCCTCAAACACGCGACCACGTTTGCGCACGCCCGCTGTATCAATAATCGTATAAGTTTTGCCGTTTTTTTCTAAATCAATCTCAATCGAATCGCGCGTAGTGCCTGGCTCATCAAACGCAATTACGCGCTCTTCACCCAACAGAGCGTTCACCAGTGTGGATTTACCCACATTTGGGCGACCAACAATCGCGATTTTAGGTTTTTTAAGATTGGTACGTTCTTCTTCAAAGGTGTGTTCTGGAAGGTTTTCTAAAGCCAATTCCACTAAATCTTTAACTCCTTCGCCATGCGCAGAAGAAATCGATAATGGCTCGCCCAAACCTAACTCATGGAAATCCGCCGAAACAACAGCTTTATTCATGCCTTCTGTTTTATTGACCGCTAACAAAACTGGGCGCTGTGATTTACGTAGCTTATCAGCAATGATAAATTCTTGAGGCGTCATACCTGCACGACCATCCACCAAGAAAATGACCACGTCGGCTTCATCAATCGCAAGCAATGTCTGACGCGCCATTTCCTTTAAAATGCCGCTTTCAGCAGTTGGTTCAAAACCACCTGTATCAATCACCAAATAAGGCTTGCTAGCACCAATGCCGCGACCATAATGTCGGTCACGCGTCAGTCCAGGTAAATCAGCCACCAGCGCATCACGACTTTTGGTCATGCGATTAAAAAGGGTTGATTTGCCGACGTTTGGTCGACCAACTAAAACAATGGTAGGTAACATATTGGGAGTTAATTATTTGACACTAACTGCATATACGCCACCATCACGGGTTTCGGCTATGAGTTGTGAAGAGTTTGAACCAGGAATAAGTGACATAACCGCATTATCATCTAATTTAATGCGTGCCGAGAAATTACCATCATCGCGACTTAAAAAGTGTACATAGCCTTCTAAATCACCAACAGCAATCAAGCTGCCCATTGGCAAGGGCGTTGATAAACGTCGATTTGCCAAGGCGCCTTGACGCCAAAACGTTTTGCCGCTGGTGTAATCCAATGAGTAGACCGAACCCAAAGTATGCGACACAAATATTTTCGCATCTTCTGCACTTAAGCCAGAATAGCTAGAAATATCGCGATTCCAAACCACTTTGCCTGTGGCACGGTCTACCGCAGCAATCTTACCCTGATAAGCCACGGCATAAACCAAAGCACCATCCACAAAAGGCAGGCTGGTAATATCAGCAATACGCTCAATTTCGGTCACACCTTTAGGTTGCGCTACAGTTGCTTCCCATAAAATTTTACCGTTATCAGCACGAATAGCAACCAATTTACCACCTGCAAATCCTGCATATACAGCACCGCCATCCACCACTATGCCAACACTACTACGTAACGACAAAGCTGGTGTTGCGCGCTCATAAACCCACTTGCGACTACCATCTGTTGCGCTTAAGCAATAGATGCGATTATCGCCAGATCGCACAATCACAAAGCCGTCAAAGTAACGCGGTACGCTTAAAATTTCACTAGATAGTTTTGCTTTCCATAACATTTTTCCTGCAGTATCGTAGGCATGCACATAACCTTTACTGCTGCCAACCATGACAATCCCTGCACCTACGCCAACCCCGCCGCTGATAGGCTCGCCAATATCAACTTGCCACAATTGATTGCCTTTTGCCGCATCCAATTTGGTTAGTTCGCCTTTAGTATTTGCCGCGTAAACAGCATCAGAATCTTTTGCAAGGCTATAATCGTATTTTTCAGTATCGCCCACATTACTAGACCAATCGATTTTGGCAACGTAGGTTGCTTTAAAGTCTTCCAATTCGGCTGGCGGAGTCACTGGCTCACGTCCAAACACTGTTTCAGTTAAATTGGTACTCAAATCCTTGAGTGAGCTGCAAGCTGTTAAACCAATAACAATAGTGACTATGAGCCATCTAGCAATAGAATTTCGCATCATTGAAACCAGCAATTAAGTCCCTAACGCTTCCAGTTTTTGGCGTGTATATAGTTGCATTTTTCCTTGTACATCTAGTTCGTTCAATGCCGCCTCGTAGGCTTTTTTAGCTTCAGCTTTTTTGCCTTGCGCTAAATATATGTCACCTTTAAGGTCTTCTTTTAATCCTATAAACCCCTTATCCACATCATTTGCTAATAATTGCAAAGCAGCGTCGTAGCTTTTTTCTTCATACAAAATCCCTGCTAATTGCAAACTAGCAATTGCCTTAGTCGTACTTTCTTTAGCGCTTTTTGCGGCCCACTCTAATTGCGTTTTGGCCGCTTTAGTGTCACTAGCAGCAAGGCTGGCTTTTGCTGAAATAATCGCCGCACGGCCCGCATATGGTGTACCTGCATAATCAGCCGTTAATTTGGCGGCTTGCGATTGAATATCTTTGGCTTTGCTAGCTTCTGCCACAACTAAAGCTTGGTATAGGGTAGAGGCTTCTACTGCTTGTTTGTTTTGATAGTACCCATAACCCTGCCATGCGGCGTATGCGATTAAAGCACTTAACACTAAATTGGTGGCTAATTTTCCATTTTTATTCCACCATGCTTTAAATTCATCTAACTGTTCTTGCTCTTCTAAATCGTATGCCATTACTTTTCTCTCTTAATTAACTTTTCACTAATACTAAAACTATGCTGCTTTGCGCCCAGGTATTGCACTCAATAATTGCTGTGTATAAGCCTGCTGTGGGGCATTATAAATATCCACTACATTGCCCTGCTCTACTATTTTGCCTTTGTGCATCACCACCATCTCATCGGCAATATGACGCACAACGCGTAAATCGTGACTAATAAAAATATAACTTAACTGCATTTCGCGCTGCAATTCTTTTAACAGCAACAAAATTTGCGCTTGCACAGAAACATCAAGTGCCGAAACTGGTTCATCGCATACCACTACTTTTGGCTGCAATACCAAAGCGCGCGCAATACCGATACGCTGCCTTTGGCCACCCGAAAATTGATGCGGATATTTAAGTGCATCACTTGCGCTTAAACCAACGCGCTCAAGCATTTGCTGCACTTTACTTTTTTGCTCAGATGCACTACCTAAGCCATGAATCAGCAAACCCTCGCCTATAATTTCACCCACGCGCATGCGCGGATTGAGTGATGCAAAAGGGTCTTGAAACACCATTTGCAAATTTTTGCGCATAGACCTCAAGGCAGATGAATCTAGTTTTGCTAAATCTTTTCCTTCAAATAGCACTTCGCCGCTATCGAAAGGATGCAATTGTAACAGACAACGCGCCAAGGTGGATTTACCAGAGCCAGATTCACCTACCACAGCTAATGTTGAACCCGCTTTTAATGAAAGGCTAACATCGTCTAATGCCTTAATCTGCGCGCTGCCAAAGCCAAAGCGTCCACTACTTTGCGTGTAAGTCTTAACCAAATGATTAGCTTGCAAAATAACAGCTGCATTTTCTAAATTTTGCGTATTATCAAAACTCATGCAGCCGCCTTTTTGTCATTTTGACCATCTTTCAACCATGCATAATCAATCGGCTTAAGCTGCTTTTTGCCTTCTGCATCGGGCACGCAGGCCAACAACGCTTTTGTGTAAGGGTGTTGCGGTTTTTCCAGCACTTGCTTTTTAGTACCTGTTTCTACAATTTCGCCTCTAAACATTACAATCACGTCATCGGCAATATCAGCCACTACGCCAAAATCATGCGTAATAAACAGCATGGCCATATTCATGCGCGTTTTTAATTCATCTAATAGCTGAAGGATTTGCGCTTGCACGGTCACATCCAATGCGGTAGTCGGCTCATCGGCAATCAACAATGCAGGCTCACAAGCAATACTCATGGCAATCATCACACGCTGGCGCTGACCGCCAGATAGCTCATCAGGGTAGCTGTTGGCACGCTCCATCGGAATACCGACTTGTTGCAGCAAACTTTCAACGCGCAATTTTAAGCCAGAGCCTTTTAAGCCCATATGCGCCGTTAATGCTTCGCCGATTTGATAACCCACTGTTAACACAGGGTTAAGTGAAGTCATCGGCTCTTGGAAAATCATACCAATTTTTGCACCGCGTATACTTTGCAGCGCTTTATTATCCAGTTGCGTAATATCTTGGCCTTTAAACACAACGCTGCCTGAAGATTGCAGCTGCTTAGAGAGCAAGCCCATGATAGTTAGCGCCGTGAGGCTTTTACCACTGCCCGATTCACCAACGATGCAGGTAGTTTTCCCTGACGACAAACTAAAGGCAGCGTTTTTAACCAAAAAACGATTTGGGTCGTTTTTTGGTGTGACGTATAGATTGTTTATCGTTAGAATTTCGCTCATTTGCTATTTAATATCACTCAATAGTTAATGTACTGATTATTTGATTTACTTCGTTTAGTTTACAGCGTTTTTGTTCACCCGCCTGCAATAAAGGCTTAAGCGATATTTCACATGCCGCCACTTCATCATCACCCAAAATCGCCGCAAAGCGCGCACCGCTTCTATCAGCCTTTTTCATCTGCGATTTAAAACTGCCACCACCTGCATGCAATACTACGCTTAAACCAGCGCTTCTTAATGTTTCTGATACGGCAAACGCCTGCTTTTCAGCTAATTCACCTACATTCACCAAGTAAATGTCAGGCGTATTTTTGGCGGTTACACCATACTCTTGCATCAACAAAAATACGCGCTCTAAACCAATACCAAAGCCACAAGCAGGTGTGACATTGCCGCCTAAACGCTCAACCAAAGTATCGTAACGGCCACCGCCAGCAATCGTGCCTTGCGCGCCTAGCTTAGTAGTCACCCATTCAAACACGGTGCGATTGTAGTAGTCTAATCCGCGCACTAAGCGGTGATTAATGCTATAGCTAACTCCTGCATTTGCTAATAACAGACATAGCTTTTCAAAATGGGTTCGACTGGACTCACCCAAACTATCCATTAACTTTGGCGCGGCCTCACATATAGCTTGCATACGTGGATTTTTAGTGTCCAAAATACGCAATGGATTAGTATGCAAGCGGCGTTTGGCGTCTTCATCCAGCAAATCGGCATGCTGCTCAAAATAAGAAATTAAGGTTTGGCGATAAGCCAAGCGCTCATCTGCATCGCCAATACTATTAATCTGCAATTCAACATCAGTAATGCCCAATTCGCGCCACAGCCTAGCCAATAATACAATTTGTTCGGCATCTACTTCTGGCGCGTCAAAACCAAACGCTTCTACCCCAATTTGGTGAAATTGGCGTTGGCGGCCTTTTTGCACGTTTTCATGGCGAAACATAGCGCCTGAATACCATAAACGCTGTGGCCCATTGTAGGTAAGATTATTTTCAATCACCGCACGCACACAGCCAGCCGTGCCTTCTGGGCGCAAGGTAAGCTTATCCCCATTCAGCTTATCTTCCCAAGCGTACATTTCTTTTTCAACAATATCGGTATGCTCACCCACGCTACGCACAAATAACTCTGTTGGCTCAACAATTGGCATACGAATATTGTTGTAACCATATTGCGCCAGTATTTTACGTGCTGCATCTTCTAGCTTAAACCACAATGGCGTGGCTTCTGGCAAAATATCGTAGAAGCCCTTAATGCTTTGAAATTTTTGGGTCATTGAAAATTAATTAACCGCTTGAATAGGAATGGTTTTTTCTGTTAGTTTTAGGCGTAACTTACCACCTTCAACATAATTTTTTTGCACATAGTCTTCTACAATCGCCTGAAATTCTTCTGCAATATGGTCACCTTTAAGGGTAACGGTTTTTTCTCCATCTACAAAAACTGGCGCCACTGGCGTTTCACCCGTGCCAGGCAAACTGATACCGATATTGGCCAATTTGGATTCGCCAGGGCCATTTACTACGCATCCCATTACCGCCACACTCATATCCTCAACACCTGGATACGCCTTACGCCACACTGGCATTTGTGTGCGCAAGTAGCCTTGAATTTGCATGGCTAATTCTTGAAAGTAAGTACTTGTTGTACGACCACAGCCTGGACAGGCGGTAACCAAAGGCGTAAATGAACGGATGCCCATAGTCTGTAAAATCTCTTGCGCCACGACGACTTCTTTAGTGCGTGATTCATTGGGTTCTGGCGTTAGTGATACACGAATCGTATCGCCAATACCTTCCTGCAACAAAAGGGACAAGGCCGCCGTTGAGGCCACAATACCTTTGGATCCCATACCCGCTTCAGTTAAGCCTAAATGCAAAGGGAATTCGCAACGTTTTGCTAACTCGCGGTAAACTTTAACTAAATCTTGCACATTACTCACTTTGCAAGAAATAATAATTTGATTAGGACTTAAGCCAATATCCACTGCTTGTTGGGCGCTTTCTAAAGCAGATTGAATCAAGGCTTCACGCATCAACTCGTCAGCAGACATCGGATTGGCTGATTTACCATTATCATCCATCATCTGCGCCATTTTGGCTTGGTCTAGGCTACCCCAGTTAACACCAATGCGCACGGATTTTTTATATTGGATCGCCGCTTCAATCATGGCAGCAAACTGTTCATCACGCTTACTGCCTTTGCCTACATTGCCCGGATTGATACGGTATTTGGCCAAACTTTTGGCGCAATCAGGATATGCGGCTAGTAATTTGTGGCCGTTATAATGAAAATCACCCACTAGCGGCACATTGCAACCTAGCGCATCCAAACCCGCACGAATGTTGCCCACTTGTGCAGCCGCTTCAGGCGAATTAACCGTAATACGCACGACCTCAGAGCCTGCTTGCCATAGCTCGTATACTTGCTGGATAGTCGCTTGTGCATCCGCAGTATCCGTATTGGTCATGCTTTGCACAACTACGGAGGCCGAGACACTACCTTGTAAGCCACCACCAACAGGCACGTGACCTATCATGACCTGTAAACATTGACGCCGCATATGACTACTACTCAAACTGATTTAACTCAAACTTATCCACTTTAATACGCGCAACATTACTACGGGTATGCGGTGCTAAATCGATTAACTTATTATTCATGGTGACTGTTGCGCCACGCGCATTACCAACCACCACATTAATTGGCAGCTTAACATTCAAGCTGTCACGGCTGCCTGCAAATATCGTTTTGTTGTAAATTTCTTTTCCTTTGGCGTCTACAATGCTAACCCACGTCTCTTGGCTCGCATTGAATTCTAACCTAGCCAAGCCTTCTGCTGACTCTGTTGGCTTAATTTCTGGTAGCGCAGGCGTTTCAGTCGCAGGAAGCATTTGCGAAGCATCTGTAGCAACTGCAGGAGGATTAGCAATCGCTTCAGCTGATGCTGTTTCAGCCGCTACTGCAGGGAGTGTAATATCAACTGTTTGTTCGGCGCGTTCTGCAAGTGGCAACGCAGGCTCTGGCAAAGGCTCTAATATTTCCACTTCAGCCGTCGGCGCTATTGGGCTTGGTTTTTCAATATAGCTTTGATAAAAAAACCACGTCCCTAATACGAGCAAGACCAATAAACCTACCCAGATATAACGCCCGGTTTTGGGCTTTTTGTAGCTGTTAACTTTCATGCTAGTACTTGGCTTCAAGGTAAAAGCCAGCGGCTCTTTACTGGGCACTAGCACATTGTATGCATCCAAAAGTGGCTCCACATCAATTTTGAGCAGTTTGGCATAATTGCGAATAAACCCTCTTACAATGGTCGATTCAGGCAGAGCTGTAAACTCATCTGCTTCAATTGATTGTATTTGTCGGCCACTTATTTTCAACTTGCTTGCCACATCTTGCACTGCCAAGCCTTGTTTTTCGCGTGCAATTCTTAATGCACCCCCACAACGCGAGCGCGAATAAGCAGTATGATTTAATTCGGCAACATCAGTTGGCACCTGATTGTTTGGCATTTGAGCAGAATGATTGTCACTTTGCTCAATTGATACGATTGGTTTTTCTTCTGCTTTCATACTCGTTTTGCGTGCCATATTATCCTTAACCACCACCAATAATTATTGACCACTTAATAATAAGCTTGTTTGTTCAGAGCCAGGAAACTGCCGACGCAACTGTAAGGCATAACTCGCTTCATTATCTCGCCCGCCTAATATACGTTCAATTTTAATGGCAAGCCACAAAGATTCCGGTGTTGGCGAAGCAATTAATACGTTTTGCAAAGTGAGTTTTGCCGCGTTAATATCATTACGCTTAAATTGAATATCGGCTAACTGATAAGCCGCAGAATAGGTCAGTGGCTGTATTTGCAATGCTTTAGTTAAATAAACCTCAGCGCTTTTCAAATCGTTTTTACGCGCTGAACATATGCCAGCATTGGCGTAAGCAAGATGAGGCGTCGCATAAAGCGGATTTTTTACTGCAGCCAAAAAGTGGGGAATAGACTCATCGTAGCGTTTTCTAGCACATAAAAAACTACCATAATTATTGTGCGCTTCTGAGCTATTAGGTTCAACCTGAATCGCTTTCAAAAAATTTGCATCTGCTTTGGCATCTTCTCCCAAAGCCGCATGAACTAAGCCAAGCCCATTGTATGCAGGTGAGTAAGTCGGATCAATTTTGGTGGCTTCGGTAAATTCTGTTAAGGCAATTTCGTATTTGTTTTGCTGAAAATAAGCGGCGGCTAAATCACTATGCGCACGGGCGCGTTCCCTTAATGCAGTCTCACTGTAATTAGGGCTGTTACCAGTTTGAGCGCTTGAAGCGCAAGCAACAAGCACTAGAGCCGCTAATACAATCGCCAGCATTTTTATTGCATTTACCATTACCCAACCGCCTCTATTGGAATATTTTTAAGCGACCGCTTGGTTTTATCCAAGACCTTACCAGCCAACTGCCCGCAAGCCGCATCAATATCGTCACCGCGCGTTTTTCGCACCGTAACAATATAGCCTGCTTGCATTAAAATGTCACGGAACACGCGAATATGGCTAGGCTTAGATGTTTCATAACCACTATTAGGAAACGGATTAAACGGAATCAAGTTCAACTTACATGGTACGTTTTTAATCACATCTAATAATTGATGTGCATGTTCAACGGTGTCATTCACGCCGTCTAACATCACATATTCAAACGTGACAAAATCGCGTGGCGCTTTTTCTAAATAACGGTTACAAGCCGCCATCAAATCTTTAATTGGATATTTTTTATTAATCGGCACAATCACATCGCGCAGTGCATCGTTTGGTGCGTGCAATGAAACCGCCAGTGCCACAGGGCAATCTTCTTTTAATCTATCCATCGCCGGCACGATGCCAGAAGTGGAAAGCGTCACGCGGCGGCGACTCAAACCGTAAGCGCTGTCATCCAGCATAATCTGCATCGCAGTGACAACATTATCGTAATTTGTGAGCGGCTCGCCCATACCCATCATGACTACGTTTGAAATAATACGGTCATTGGCCGAGAGCAAATCGTAACCCGATTCACTACGTAATGATTTATTGGCAATAGCTAACTGGCCAATAATTTCTGACACGCTTAAATTGCGGTTAAACCCTTGCGCACCTGTACTGCAAAACGTACATGCCAAGGCACAACCAACTTGGCTAGAGATACACAAAGTTCCTCTGTCATCTTCTGGAATAAAAACGGTTTCGATACTATTGGCTGCACCATTTTTATCATCAGTGCCAATTAACCATTTACGCGTACCATCATTTGAAACCTGTTCTAACTGCACATTTGGCAAGGTAATTTCGGTACTTAACACTAATTTTTCACGTAAATTTTTCGCAATATCGGTCATTTGCGCAAAATCATGCACACCAAAATGATGCATCCAGCGCATCAGTTGTTTGGCGCGAAAAGGCTTCTCACCGATACTAACAAAGTAATCGGCGAGTTGTGGTTGATTAAAATTCAACAAGTTAATCAATTAGTTAAGCCTTTTTTCACATTCAAATAATTCAAGCTTTCTAAATTAGGCAAGGCGTGAATTAAAAATAATGACGCGGCATACATTAAGTACGTAAGGCAATTATTTTTTATTCACAACGCAGCATAATGACGAAGATTGAATGATTTAGCCGAAGAAGTATTTAATTTCGACGGCAGCATTTTCTGCAGAATCTGAACCATGCACTGCATTTGCATCAATGCTTTCAGCAAAGTCCGCACGAATCGTGCCCGCAGCTGCTTCTATTGGATTTGTAGCACCCATCAAATCACGGTTTTTCAACACCGCATTTTCGCCTTCTAACGCTTGAATCATCACTGGGCCAGAAATCATAAATTTAACTAAATCGTTAAAAAATGGACGCGCCGCATGCACTGCGTAAAAACCTTCTGCCTCTGCTTTTGTTAACTGCGTCATTTTTGCAGCTACAATTTTTAAACCAGCGTTTTCAAAACGGGTATAGATTTGACCAATGACGTTTTTTGCTACTGCGTCTGGTTTGATAATGCTAAGGGTGCGTTCTACTGCCATGTGAAACTCCAAAAAAATAATTAAATGAACTACTTAGAAAGATGCAGATTCTAGCATTTTTAATGATTTTTATAAATCATCATGGCTAAATTTATGGTGGAATAAATTGTAAAGTTGAATAAATATTAATAGTCACTTACGATGATGTTAAATTTATTCTCGGTAAATAAATAATAAGTTAAATATGGCTTATCAACTCAGAAAGCACTTTAGTGAAGTACCACAAGAAACCGTCATCTTCTCAGGCACTATTTACGACAATCTCATCTTAGCCAACCCACACGCCAGCTTTGAGCAAATCATCCAAGCTTGCCAACTAGCAGAAATCCACCAAACGATTGAGAAGCTGCAGCAAGGTTATCAAACCACGGTGGGTGAGCACGGTACAGGCTTAAGTGGTGGGCAAAAGCAACGTATAGCGATTGCCCGCGCACTCCTAAAACAACCGAAAGTGCTGATTTTTGATGAAGCAGTGAGTAACCTAGACCAGCAAACCGCAGAACACTTTGCGCAGACGGTGAATAAGCTGAAAGGTAAAGTCACTATTCTGTTTATTACGCATCAATTGCTTAAAGGCTTGCGGGTAGATGAAGCGGTGATATTGGGGAAAGAGAACTTGCAAACTCAACTGAGTAGCATTCAAAAAGGACAAGAAGAGAATGATAAAACAAGGAATTAAATCGTGTCTGACCCCATTTATTTGAAATTTTTATGACTAGGTAATTTTACCGATGCACTTTTTATAAAATTTGCTTACATTTCACTAAGCTATTTGAGTGTATTGGCATTGCCAGTACACAGGAGAAAACATGAGTCATTTTTATCGTTTAAAGACTATTAACAGCGCATCACAAAGTTCTAATTTATCTTCGGATGGAAGTCTTCCCGAGGCTGATTATTTTTATGGTTACGCTTTATTTAATTCAAAGATGGAAGAAACTCCACTTAGTCCAGCACTACCTCACTGCAAACTATACAGAGCACCGTTGATTCAAGAGGAATACATTCCTGCGGCACACATCTTTAAATATAACGGCAAAAAAGTAATGCCTGAAATTTGGGGGGGGTGGGGCTGAGCTTTTAGTGAGTGAGCGCGTTAAGGATATCATTTTAGATTTTGATGACTTTGGTCACCAAGTGCTGCCAATAACGCTGTTAGACCGCAAGAAAAACATCATTCCGACAGAAGCTCCGTACTATCAAATCAACATCCGCCGTTTTGTTGAGATTGAAAATCTAGGGCTCAAGCTAGACCCAGCCATCATGGAGTTTCCAGCAGGTTTTTTAGAAAATCAGTATTTTCCAACCATATTGGCCAACCCGACGCTTTTTGACTATTTGGCGGCATTGCCTTTGTGGCGGCATCGGCAAAATGATGGGATTGTTTACCTAAGCGAAGCCATGCTCAACAAGCTGTAACAAGCAGGCGTGACTGGCTTAGACCTTTACCGCAAGTACTATGGCCGAGCTTACGATGCCATTGCAAGATTTAAGTCAGCCTAGATTTCTAAAATACATGCCTTATTTAAGCTTAACCCAAAGCGAGTACAGCCCATGACAACACCGCTAGTCAAGGTCAAATGGGGTCAAAGGTCAAATGGGGTCAGAAGCGATTGAATTGCTATACTTTTCACATTCTGATGGCTAAATTGGCAATCCATGGCGCGCCTTCCTCGTTACGTTATTCCAAATCAGCCGCAACATATCATTCAACGCTGTAATAATCGCCAAGTAATTTTTGCTGCAGAAGTAGATTACCAATTTTTTAGAGATGCATTAATAGATGCCTCCAATAAATATGGCTTGCAAATTCACGCTTATGTTTGGATGACTAATCACATTCATCTTTTAGCGACACCCCTATTTCATAATAAGCAAGATTCGTCTAAAGAAGTTGGAAGACCAAAAAAGGAAATTAATCATGTGTGACCCCATTTTTTATTTTTAAAAAAATAAGGTAAAAATAATGGTTAAGTTTTATCGTTAACTTTTCTATTTACATACTATTAATCTAAAAAAGGGGCCGAAGCCCCTTTTTATTTGGAGTCTTCGTTTAAATCAAAAATATGCACTGATAACGAAATCTCACGCAAAAAACAGCCCAAGCCAATAATCAAGCTAGCCATTGCCACGATGAATAAAATAGAGACGATGCGCGATGGGTTGCTGCCAATCACCGCACCAACAAACAGCGCACCGATAACGAGTGAAACAAAAAGTGCAGAAGCGGTGCAAAGCGTAATCGCCCAATGCACCCACACCGCACGCACGGATAAAATCGACAATTCGCTGGCTTTTCTTACTGGTAAAGCGGTTTTGGTTTCCGTTAACACTCTAAAACGGTCAACTAATCGGCCTAATCTACCCGTTAGCACACTTAAAATCGCGCCAATGCCCGTTAATAAAAACACAGGCGCTACGGCAAGTTGAATCACATGTGCGACATTGGTTAAATTTTCGGCAATAATTTGCATTGAATATTTTGCTTAAAAAGGAATTAACCCATTCTAACGTTATCGCCTAAAAGTTAAAAGTCACAAAATCAAAAGCATGGCCTGCGCGAATTGTGGCAAAATCTCAACATGGAAGTTTCGCTCAATCATATGCAAGATGATGTTAAGACAATGACAGCTACCTGCCCCGCTTGTGGCTTGTTGTGTGATGATATCTCTTTAGAAATCAGTCAGCGCATCAAAGTAGCCAATAGGAACTGTGCAAAAAGTGTCCAGTTTTTTGAGCAGCCATTAGGTGAAAATTCACCTCAAATAAATGGCAAATCTGCCACGTTAAGCCAAGCGATTTCCCACGCAGCCATATTGTTAAAAGCCAGCAAAAAACCCTTATTTACCGGCTTAAGCACGGACGTGCAAGGTTTTAGAGCGATTTACTCGCTGGCACAAAAAACCAATGGTCATCTGCAACATTTAAACAGCGAAAGCATGGCGCGCAATATGGCGGTGCTGCAAAGCACTGGCTGGCAAGCGACAACGTTAACTGAAGTGAAAAATCGTGCGGATGTGCTGGTGTGTATTGGCACCGACATCGTGTCGCATAATACGCGATTTTTCGAGCGTTTTATGTGGTTAAGTCAAGAGTCTAGCGCGATGTTTACCGATGCTAGTAAACGCGAAGTGATTTATATTGGCGAGAATCTAAACACACAAGCAGGCGTTTCGCCAGATGGCAAGCAGCCAATATCTATCAATTGCAGTCAATCTGATTTACCTGAAATATTGGCGGTTTTACGTGCGTTGGTTGCTGGTAAAAAGCTTAAAGCGCAAACTGTCGCGGGCATTCAAGTCAGTGATTTAATGGTTATTACAGACAAATTAAAACAAGCCAAATACGCTGTATTGGCTTGGATTGCAAAAGATTTAGATTATCCGCATGCGGAGTTAGCCATTCAAACTATTACTGAAACGGTTGCTTTATTAAATAACCAAACTGGCCGCGCCGCTGGATTATCGCTAGGCGGCAGTGACGGTGATACTTCTGCCAATAATGCCAACACATGGTTAAGTGGTTTTAGCCTGAATAATACGAAAACCGAACATGATGTTTTAGTGTGGATTAACAGTTTTAGTGCAGAAAAATTACCGCCAAAATTAGACAAGCCTTTGATTGTTTTAGGCAACGCTAATACTATACTCAAGCAAATACCTGACGTTTTTATCCCAATAGCCACGCCAGGTTTGGATTGCAGTGGTACTTTATTCAGAGTTGATTCAGCGGTGATTCTGCCTTTAAAAAAATTGCGTAAAAATAACCTATCGACTTGTAACGAAGTCATCAGCCAAATTGAGGTTCTGCTGTCATGATTACGCATTTAAAAAACGGCAGAATTTATTGCCCTGTAATTGGCGCAGATGGCGTTGTGCAGGATATTTATATTCGCGATGGCAAAATAATAGCCAAGCCAAATGCAACTGAAAAAATCACCCAAACTTATGATTTAACTGGAAAAATTGTCATGGCTGGCGCGATTGATATGCATAGCCATATTGGCGGCGGCAAGGTGAATATTGCACGCATGATGTTGCCAGAATTTCAAGAAAGCAAAAATTATACAGAACCAGAGGCGCATATTTGCACGCCCAATTGCAGTCATCATGCAACGCCGAATACTGCTGACACTGGTTTTAGATATATTGAACTGGGCTACACGGCGGCTTTTGAGCCAGCGATTTTGCCAATCAACGCCCGCCAAGCGCATTTAGAAATGGCCGATACGCCGATGATTGATAAAGGCGGCTATGCCATGCTGGGTAATGATGATTACTTTTTGCGATTATTAAGTGGCAATGCAGACCAAAAAGCGATTAATGATTATGTGGCTTGGACATTACATGCCACGCAGGCGATTGGCATTAAAGTGGTGAATCCGGGTGGAATTTCAGCGTTTAAATTTAATCAGCGCCGTTTAAATTTGGATGAAAATCACAGTTATTACCAAGTCACTCCACGCGCTATTTTAAAAAGCTTAAGCACTGCAGTGCAACAACTTGGCATTGCAAAACCTTTGCATGTGCATTGTAATAACTTGGGCGCAGCGGGCAATTTTCAAACCACGCTTGATACGATGGGCGCGTCTGATGGCGTGCCGATGCATTTGACGCATATTCAATTTCACAGTTACGGCACAGAAGGTGACAAGAAGTTTTCATCTGCTGCTGCGCAAATTTCAGAAGCCCTGAATAAAAACAAATATATCACCGCTGATGTTGGGCAGATTCTATTCGGTCAAACCGTTACTGCATCTGGCGATAGCATGATGCAGCATTTAAACACTAATTTTGCCAGCCCTAAAAAATCCGTCATCATGGATATTGAATGTGATGCAGGTTGTGGCGTAGTGCCGTTTAAATATCGAGACCAGAATTATGTGAATGCTTTGCAATGGGCAATTGGCTTGGAGATATTTTTATCCGTTGAAGATTCATGGCGCATCTTCCTAACCACCGACCATCCCAATGGCGCGCCATTTACCAGCTATCCGCACCTGATTCGTTTATTAATGGATAAAAGTTTTAGAAATGAAGCTTTTGCTAAACTCAATCTAGATGCGCAAGCCATGAGCAACTTAACCAGTTTAAATCGTGAATATTCGTTGTACGAAATCGCGATTATGACGCGTGCTGGAGCGGCTAAACTCATCGGTTTAAACGACCGAGGTCATTTAAGTGTTGGTGCAGCAGCTGATATTACGGTTTATACCGACCAGCCTGACCGCGAAGCCATGTTCGCCAAGCCTGATTATGTTTTCAAAGATGGTGAATTGGTGGTGAAAGATGGCAATGTAGTGAAAGTAGTTTGGGGCGCAACGCACACTGCAAAACCTGCGTTTGATATTGGCGTAGAGCGCGATTTAAGAAATTACTTTGACAAATACCATACGATTCAATTAGATAACTTTAAAATATCTGATGATGAAATTGCAGATAATGGTCGCGGTAATGTGATTACCCATTCGCAAAAAACACCAACTTAAAATTAAATAGAGACTGAGGAGTTAATCATGAGCAGATTATACGGCGCACAGCATCGTAAATTGCAAGATGAATTCGGCACACGCAAAATGGCAGACCGCGTGGAAGAGCTGGTATGCAAAACCGAGTTTGAAGATGGCGCAAAAGGCTTTATTGAAAGCGTTGAAATGTTTTATTTGTCTTCGATTGACCATCAAGGCCGCCCGACAGTCTCTTTTAAAGGCGGCGATGCTGGCTTTGTCAAAGTGGTTGATAGCACAACGCTAATCTTCCCGAGCTACGATGGTAATGGTATGTTTTTTTCTATCGGCAACATTAGTACCAATCCGCAAGTGGGCCTATTATTTATCTCATTTGAAACGCCTAATCGCCTGCGCGTGCAAGGCACTGCAATGCTTTCGCAAGACCCCACCTTGCTGGCACATTACAAAGAGGCGGAATTTGTTGTGACTGTGACTTTGTCAGAATTATGGCAAAACTGCCCGCGCTACATTCCCAAATATGAAAAAGTGCGCAGCTCGCGCTATGTGCCGCGTGCTCACTGTGAAACGCCGCTGGCAGGCTGGAAACAACTCGATATCGTGCAAGATGTCATATCAGAAAGTGATGCGCAGAAGGCCGCTAAAGCAGGTGTGATTGATATTGACACATGGGTTGGCAAAATCATTTCTGCGGATGAAACAGCGTAATCCTAATTATGCAAATTAATGGCATCATCATTGACGACACCTTTGCCGAAGCATTCAATATGCGCGGTACGCGTGTCATCATTACCGCGCAAAATCTGAAATGGGCTTATCACGCCGCCAACGCGATGACGGGCTTTGCCACCAGCGTGATTGGCTGCGGCGTTGAAGCAGGCATTGAGTGCGAATTATTAGCAGATGAAACGCCAGATGGCAGACCAGGTGTGAGCGTTTTAATGTTCGCGATGGGCAGTAAAGTGTTGATGCAACAGCTTGAAACGCGCATGGGGCAATGTATTCTCACCTGCCCTACTGCCGCGGCGTTTGCAGGCATTGAATCAGACGACAAAATCAGCTTAGGCAAGCATTTACGCTATTTTGGTGATGGCTACCAAACTTCTAAGTTAATAAATGGCAAAAGATATTGGCGTATCCCCGTAATGGATGGCGAATTTCTGGTGCAAGAAACCACAGGTATGGTACGCGCGATAGGTGGCGGCAACTTTTTAATTTTAGCCACATCGCAACCTAAAGCACTGTACGCGGCAGAAACTGCGATTGAAGCAATGAAAAAAGTGTCTAATGTCATCATGCCTTTTCCGGGTGGCGTGGTGCGGTCTGGCTCTAAAGTCGGCAGTAAATATCCCAAAATGTTTGCCAGCACCAACGATGCTTTTTGCCCAACATTAAAAGGCTTGGTCGATAGCGCATTAACCAACGAGATTGAAAGCGTGATGGAAATTGTGATTGATGGCTTGTCGTTTGAAGATATTGCAAGTGCGATGCGAGTGGGTATTCAAGCCATTTGCGATTTAGGAAATGAAAGTGGTGTAAAGCGTATTTCTGCTGGCAATTACGGTGGAAAACTTGGTCCGCATCATTTTAAATTGCATGAAATAATGGGCAAAACAACATGAGTGCCCTTACTTTTACGCTTAAAAAAAATGTGACACAGCAAATTGATTGTAGATTGCTAACATCCAATAATCTGGCTTATTTAAGCATTGTGCAGATTAAAAATTTATACTTACTTAACACTAAAAATGCACCTAAAATTAGTGATTATTTTGATGTTTCAGGCGATGACGCTAATCACATTATTTTTAAAAACGCGAATCAGCAACTGCATTATATTGGCCATCAAATGACGCATGGGCAAATCACGGTTGAGGGTAATTGCGGTGATTTTTTAGGGCATCAAATGCGCGGGGGCATACTCATTTGTAAAGGCAACGTAAACGACCGCGTTGGCGACCAAATGCGGCGCGGATTGATTTTAATTGACGGCAACGCGGGTAACTATTGCGGTAGCCGACTAATTGCTGGAACGATTGGCGTTTTTGGTGACGCGGGAAATTACGTTGGTTTTGCCATGAAACGCGGCACGATTTTGTTAACAAAAACACCTAAACTGCATGCCACACTTCAAGATTGCGGCATGCATACTTTGCCATTTTTAGCGCTACTTTTTGCATCATTTAAAGGATTAAGTACTCGCTTCAATAAAATGAAAAACCTCCGCGCAAAACGTTTTGCAGGCGATTTAGCTTGTAATGGCAATGGTGAAATTTTGATTTGTGATACAACTATTTCTGCTTGATTGGCGCAAGTGTTAAAATAGTATTTTGTATTTTTAAGCATTGAACATGAAGTTTTTAACCGCCGCGCTGTATAAATTTGTTAGCTTGCCTAATTACGCTGATTTGCAAGCGCCCATTCTTACGGCCTGCGAAAAAAACAACATTAAAGGCACCATTTTATTAGCATCAGAAGGCATTAATGGCACGATTGCTGGTTTACCTGACGATATGAATGCGGTGCTGAATTTTTTGCGCAATGATGCCGTATTTGACGGAAAGTTTGCTGATTTAGAACACAAAGAATCTTATGCGGACGAACACCCGTTTTACCGCATGAAAGTGAAACTGAAAAAAGAAATAGTCACGCTAGGCATTGCAGGCGTAAGCCCCACTAAACAAGTAGGCACTTATGTCAAACCGCAAGATTGGAACGCGTTAATTAGCGATCCTGACGTCATTTTGATTGATACGCGCAACGATTACGAAGTCGATATCGGCACTTTTAAAGGCGCGATTGACCCAAAAACCACTACGTTTCGCGAGTTTCCAGCGTACGTCGCTAAAAATCTAGATAAAACCAAACACAAAAAAGTCGCCATGTTTTGCACGGGCGGCATTCGTTGTGAAAAAGCCAGCAGTTATATGATGGATCAAGGATTTGAGGAAGTCTATCATTTGCAAGGCGGTATTTTGAAATATTTGGAAACTGTGCCAGAAGCGCAAAGTTTATGGCAAGGTGAGTGTTTTGTGTTTGATCAGCGTGTGGCGGTTAAGCACAATTTAGAAGTCGGTGAATTTGACCAGTGTTACGCTTGTCGCCATCCGCTTTCGCCAGCAGAAATGCAAACTGCGCAGTACATGCCTGGCATCTCATGCCCTTATTGCTACAACACAATATCCGAAGAAAAGAAGAAAAGTTTGACTGAAAGACAAAAGCAGGTGATTTTAGCCAAAAAACGCGGTCAAGCACATATTGGTGAGAAGCAAAAAAACTAACTTAACCCATTTTTTAACCCGAATTTTAGGCTAAAAAAATGGGTTAACTACATGGCGGGCATTGTTTTCCAATACACGGTCCAATCAAACAACTTGTCTGCGGCCATTGGTTTGCTCATAAAGTAGCCTTGACCGTAATCGCAGCCCATTAATTTTAAAATATCCCACACTTTTTGGTTCTCAATTCCCTCTGCCACCACTTTTAACCCTAGGTTATGGCCTAGTTCAATGGTCGATTTTACAATCGTCACATCACTTTGGTCGCGCTCAATATTCATGACAAATGAGCGATCAATTTTTAGCTCATTCACGGGCAAGCGTTTTAAATAAGCTAAAGAAGAATAGCCAGTGCCAAAATCATCAATCGATAACTGAATGCCCATTTTTGAAATGCGCTCTACTGTATCCAGCGCGCGCTTGGGGTCATCCATCATGCTACTTTCGGTAATCTCTAACGAAATAGAGTGCGATTGCAGTTGATGCTTTTCTAGTATTTGTTTTAATTTATTTGGGAGCTCAATATCGATTAAATCTCTGGCCGAAAGATTAACTGCCAGCGGAATATTCAATCCCTGTTTTTGCCAAATAGCGGCGTATCTAGCCGCTTCTGATAGCATCCAATAACTAATTTTATCAATATGCCCTGTTTGTTCTGCAAATGGAATAAACATATCTGGGAATACCATGCCGCGCTCTGGATGATTCCAACGCACAAGGGCTTCTACAGCCAACAATTTACCTGTAGAAAAATCAATTTTAGGCTGCACAAATAAGCAAAGCTGATTTTGCTCAACCGCTTGTTTAATTTCACTCGCTAACGATAAGTTTTCTTCGTTCGCCACATCCAAACCGCTGTGATAAACTGCCACGCTGCCAGATGAGTTTTTGGCTGCATACATGGCAATTTCTGCACGGCTTAGCAATACTTCAATATCTTTTGCATGCTCAGGGTAATTAGCAACGCCCACACCTGCACTTAAATCCACAAAAGAATCATTGAGCGCAATAGGTGTTGCAAGTGCTGTTTGCAGGCGTTTTGCCACTTCCAACGCCATATCCGTATGCGTATTGGCTAAAATAATACCAAACTCATCGCCACCTAAACGCGCCACCACATCCAGGTCACTTTTACAGCTTTGTTTTAAACGCTCTGCTACGCCCACTAATAGTTTGTCTGCGGCAGAATGTCCTAGTACATCATTCACATGTTTAAATCGGTCTAAATCCATCATTAACACAGAAAAAGTCTGATTATTTTCTTGATAATGTTCACTGAATTTAACGAGTTGATCCGTAAAAAAAGCACGGTTTGGAAGCTGAGTTAATTCATCCCAATACGCTAATTTACTAATTTTTTGCTCACGCTCTGCCACTGCTTCGCGCATGCGGTCAAAAGTACGGCTTAAGTGACCAATCTCATCAGTACTTTTGGACACTACGGGTTTGCTGTAATCGCCCTTTTCTAACAATTCTGCTGTATTAACTAACTCAGTTAGAGGTTTGGTAATACGTTTTGCAGTTAAAACGCTACCAGCTATAAACACAAATGCACCCAAAATAGTTAACACCAGTAAATTAAGCTGCAACGTAAAATAAGGGGCTAAAGACTCTCTAATCGAGCGTTGCAATACGGCAACTAATACTTGGTCATCCTCATTCAGCAGTTCAATGTAACGGCTACTATAATCGCGGCCTTGAATAGAGATTTCATTATCAAAAACTTGCCCTGCTTTATTATCTGTCGCACCTTGCAACCAATCATTGGGAATACCGCTGATTGTGTCTTCACCTGATAATTTAGCCATGGTGCTGGAAGATAAATTCCATTTGGGCGGAGTAGAAACTAAATGATTAGAGGATATTTTTGTCACAAAACTGACTTCTAATCTGGAAACATCTTGAATGCGAGCTGCCCAGCTATCGTCGATTTCAAACCCAGTAATAATCCAAGCGATTGTTAATGGCGCCCTGACTGGCACTGCAACCAGCAAATAAGGTACACCTCTAAACACAGCGATGTTAAAAGACTCGCCACCCAATTGAGTGGTTTCAATAAGTTTGAGAATAGGTGCATCTGTGATGGTTTGTGGCAATTGGCCTGATACTACCTGCCTGACACCGTCAGGGCTATACAACATATTGACATCAGACTCAATTCTAGCACCGCTGTTTTCTAAGGCTGAAAGAATTGTTTCATTATCGTTACTGGCAATTGCTTGTCGAAAACCATAATCTGTGGCCATAATACTCGCACTTAACGCCAAATTCTCGCCACGCCTGTTGATAACCGTGCGTAATACTTCTTCACCCACGCCTAGTTGCTCTTTGATGGCTACCCGTGCATTAGTATTAATGCTCACCCAAATGGCAACAAACCCAAAAAACTGCACCACTAGAATAAGGCTAAGGAATAGAAAAACGATGCGGCTTTGTAAGCTCTTAAAAGGTAACTTCATTGAGTTTTATTCACAATATTTGGCTATCTGATTTGTAACCTGTTAACTTATTTTCTAGCAGGAAGAATAAAAGGTTTAAGTGAAACTTGCATGACAACGGGTTGTGATTCTTTAACTTGTAATTTTTTTTCAACAACTTCTTTATCTTTTGCCAGCGCATAATGCCACACCTTAAGCGTGTAGCCGCCGTTAGGCAAATCACGCAGCAGCGCCTTGCCTAGCTTATTCGATTTCGTAAAATAAGGCGTATCGACAACCTGAATAAAAGCCACCATCGTGTCATGTATATTGCAACCCAGCACTACCGTGCCAGCTTTATCAAATTTAACAGGGCTTGTAGGCACGCCAGAATACAACTTCAGTTCAAACGTTTTAGCAGGTGAAAATGAGTAAACGTGATGTCTGACGCTATCAAAATTGGGGAAAGTAATATCTGAACCGGTTTGTATGACGCTTACTAATGGGTTAAATTGCTTGCCACGTTGCTCAATAGTCGCGGATGCTTCGGGCATTGCTACTGGGTTATCTGGCTCCGCATACACCACCGCATTTTCAACAGGCAACCCTGTCATATCGATGACATCAACAGTTAACTCTGCCGCTTGAATATTTAAGCTAATAAAATTAAAAAAAATGGCGTGAATGACTACAATAAATTTAAACAATTATTTTCCTAAAATATCGTGAGATATTTCTATGCTTGAATTAGATTTCGATGAAACGACATTACATAATAAAGCAAAAATAAGGCCAAAATTAACTGGCTTAGTTGATTGCGATCAAAAATCACATAAAATTAGCTGGCTGCAGTCAATGAAAATATGCAAACCTAAATGGGCGTTACAATGTCACGCTTCATCGGCGCTAAAATTTTAAGCAGCTCGTTTTTCTCACGCGTACTCACATACTTATTAAGTGTATCTCTAAACATACTGACAAATGCATCAAATTCCGCTTCCGTAATTTTAGCATCTCGATGCGAGTTAGCCATTGTTTCACCTTCATACTTGCAGCCGCCACCTGTTAACTCACACAAATGCAAAACGACACTTTCTTTTAGAGTCTTTAATTTAATGCCATCAAAACTACGTTTAGTACTAGGTGTAGTAGCGACTTTGTCAATAAATTCATCTGCTATTTTGGTTAACACAGGCAATCCACCAATCCGGGTAAATAAGCTCGCGTCTGATTTTTCAGATGAATTAAAAAATGAGAAATCGCCTGTAGTTGAGCAGCCATTAAAAGTTAGTATGGTGATTAACAATATGAATAGTTTGTTTTTTACTATTTGCATGATGTGGATTTTTGCTTAGCTATTTAAGAGTGCAGCAATAATTCATTCGAAATTACGGTTAAGTTGGTGCAGTTATTGCTTATAATTAATCATTCATGAATGTAGGTTTAATTGATTAACTAAAATATACGCTATATAACCTTTTCATTCAAAATTAATTTTTAATAATACTGCTCACATCATGTTAAAAAAATCATTTTTACAAATTTTTACATTTTTGCTTACAACAAGCCTAACAACATCACTAATCGCTGGGGAGCGTTTACTGGCAACGGGAGGCGTCATGCAAATTGAAGGCTCTGCTGGTGGCGGATTAACACCTTGGGCACTGATTGCTGGTTATGGCACGCGCGAAGAAACAGGCGCCTCAGCTTTTTACACACACGCCAAAACCAATGGCGGCTTTGAAATGAATTTAGCTGGTGCTGCTGTAGGTTTCGACAATCGTGTCGAAATTTCATACGGTCACCAAAATTTTGGCCTAAGCGACACCGTACCAAACGAACATATTCGCATGCATACACTAGGCGCAAAAGTTCGCTTATTTGGCGATGCAGTTTATGATCAAGACACGTGGATTCCGCAAGTTGCTGCAGGCGCACAAATTAAGCACAATGTTGATTTTGATAAAGTCCCAAAAGCCTTAGGCGCTGAAAGTGCTACTGGTGTTGACCTTTACTTATCAGCAACCAAGATCTACTTAGCAGCAATTGGTGGTAGAAACCTATTACTCAATCTTACATTGCAAGCTACTAAAGCCAATCAGTTTGGCTTGCTAGGATTTGGCTGAGATAATCACGATAAATATCAATTACAGCCTGCTGCATCTGCTGCTTTAATGTTAACGGACAATGTATTAATTGGCGCAGAATATCGTGCCAGACCCAATAATTTAAGCGTGTTTAAAGAAGATGATGCAAAAGATGTCTTTATTGCTTGGTTTCCAGTGAAATACTTATCTTTAACTGCTGCTTACGTTGATTTAGGTAACATCGCGGATAAAGATGATCAACGTGCTTGGTATCTTTCAGGTCAAGTTTCTTTTTAAAATTAAACAGTAGTAATAGCTGCAAACCTAGTCTCTTTAAATAATAAAAAAACCACCGAAAGGGTGGTTTTTTTATTATTGGTGGAGATGGGGGGAATCGAACCCCCGTCCGCAAATCCTCCACAGACAGTTCTACATACTTAGCCTTGTTGTTTAATTTAATCTACACCACACCAACAGACAAGCGGTGTGCAGACGAGCTACCTTAAGGTTAATTCTACGCTAAGTAACCCAACGTAAAACGTATCCCGTGTGTATGACACTGCGTATGAGTTGCCTCAATCCAACCCACGGGAGAGCTGGTGCAGCGTCCAACCGGTCTTAAGCGGCTAGAGAGTAAGTTTCGTCGTTTGCGACTATACTTGTTTCAGCTGTATTTACGAGGTAATCTGAGCCTCGGTATGCCCTGCGCTGCTTTGTAACCCACGTCGAAACCGGGTCATCCCCAAAACAAACTGTATTATACACATTTGAGATTACGCAACTTATAAAGTTTCATTGCCTTTACTGGCGAATATTATTTATTATGTGAGCGCATAATCCTGCCTTTTTCGCGCTCCCAATCTCTGGCTTTTTCGGTATCGCGTTTATCGTGTTGTTTTTTCCCTTTCGCTAAACCAATTTGTACTTTTACACGTCCTTTTGAAAAGTGCATATCCAGCGGCACGATGGTGTAGCCTGCGCGGTCCACTTTTTCGATTAACTTGATGATTTCTTCATTATGTAACAATAACTTACGGGTACGAATCGCATCTGGGCGAATATGCGTAGAAGCAGCACCTAAAGGTGTAACATGGCAACCGATAATATAAATTTCACCGCGCTGAATGATGACATAGGCTTCTTTCAAGTTAACGCGGTTATCGCGAATGGCTTTAACTTCCCAGCCTTCTAATACGATTCCGGCTTCGTATTTGTCTTCAATAAAATAATCGAAAAAAGCTTTTTTGTTTTGGGCAATGCTCATGTTGCTGATATTTAGTTGGTTATGACTTAAAATAGTATTTTACGCTAGTATTGACGTGGATAATGAATCTTAAAATATGAATGTCGTTCAAAAAACCGTGTTAGTGATGCATTCGGCTGAGCAGATGTATGCATTAGTTGATGCAGTAGAAGATTATCCACAATTTTTGCCTTGGTGTGGTGGCGTACATTTATTAGAGCGTACCGAAACTAAAACAAGCGCGACTTTGCATATTAATTATCATGGCATTAAACAACATTTCACTACGGTCAATAACAAGAGTTTTCCGCACAGCATGGATATTCAATTAAAAGATGGGCCATTTAAGCATTTAGATGGTAGCTGGCAGTTTGTTGCGCTGCGTGCAGACGCCTGCAAAATTGAATTTAAACTCAATTACGAATTCGCTAATGGTTTTTTAGAGAGAATCATTGCGCCTGTATTTAGTCATATCGCCAATACGTTTGTAGATGGCTTTGTGGCGCGCGCAGATAAAGTTTTTATGATTAAAAAAGAAAGTAATTAGAGATGGATAATGAAACAATGACCGTAGAAGTGGCTTATGCGCTACCGAGAAATCAAATCATTATTCCGATAAAAATGCCATTAAACGCCACGATTGAGCAGGCTATTCAAACTTCTGGCATCCTCAATAAATTTCCAGAAATTGATTTAGCCGTCAATAAAATCGGCGTGTTTGGCAAGTTATCTAAATTAGACGCAAGTTTACGCCATTTAGATAGAGTTGAGATTTATCGTGCGCTGATTGCAGACCCGAAAGAAGTACGTAAACAGCGTGCCGCAGATGGAAAAGTGATGAGAAAAGGCGGCGGTGACGTGTTGGCTGACAATTAATGAAGTTTAAAACTTAACCAATTTTCAAGACCTAATTTTAAGAGTTGAATAGCGGCTCAAATTTACAACCCATTAAGAGAAAGTTAACTCATTCAAAACGTTTTTAAAATAATCGTTCAAACTGTTAACAAAGCAACTTAACTGCAATATTGAGAAACTTCAGCCCGTGCTTTATCAGCCCCCTGTTTTAGGCCAGCATCGTCTAAGTATTCGCGCTCACCTTTTTCGTTCATTTTGTAAACACGTCCGCCTTGTGCATAAGAAGCAAAGTTTGCTCTAGCTGCCTTACAGTTTTCTGCTTTTAATTTGGCTTGCGATTCTTTTTCTTGCTTATTATTTTTTTCAGCTTCTGCCGTGCGTTGGCGTTGCTCTGCCGCAGTTTCTTCTGGGTCTTGTCGAGGAGGTTCCAACACAATTTGTTTAGACTGTTGTACAACAGGCGCATTAGTGACGGGCGATAAAGGCTCTTTTCCAGTGGACTTAACCACTTTTTTGGTGCCAATATTTTCTGACTTAGTATTGGATGGCGGCGGCGTGTCAGAGTAACGCGTTACGCCATCTTTATCTTTCCATTTGTAAATTTCCGCTTGGCTTGAAGATGAAAATATAGTCAACATTGCTAACCACAACACCAAATATATAGATTTCATTCCAACTCCTTATTAACTATCAATATAACCAAAACGCTATCTAACTTTTTGAGTTTACATAATTATGCCAATTTTAGCGATAAATGGATGGTTTTTAACACATTTGATTGTTCAACTTTTAATAACTGTTGCAAATCGGTATAATCTCGTTTTGGAAATAAGGAATACTCATGCGTTTGCTGCAACAAGCTCTTACTTTTGATGATGTTTTACTCGTTCCTGCGCACTCTGTGGTCATGCCACGCGAAGTTAATCTGAGTACGCAACTCACCCGCAATATTAAACTGAATATCCCGCTAGTTTCTGCGGCAATGGATACCGTCACTGAAGCGCCACTCGCAATCGCCCTAGCACAAGAAGGCGGCTTAGGCATTATTCACAAAAACATGACGGCGGCGGAACAGGCATCGCATGTTTCACGCGTAAAACGCTTTGAATCTGGCGTGGTAAATGACCCAGTGACCATTCAACCACACATGACGGTACGCGATGTGTTAGCTTTAACGCTTAAACATAAGATTTCTGGCCTGCCAGTGGTTGACGGCAACAAAATCGTGGGCATTGTGACCAACCGTGATTTACGTTTTGAAACCAATTTAGACCAATCAATCAGTAACATCATGACACCCCGCGCGCGGTTGATCACAGTGCGCGAAGGTGCAAGTAAAGAAGAAGTGATTCATTTGTTGCATCAACATCGTCTAGAACGCGTATTGGTGATTGATGAAAATGACACTTTAAAAGGTTTGATTACAGTCAAAGATATTCAAAAATCACATGATCATCCATTTGCCTGTAAAGACAGTAAAGGCAGATTAAGAGTCGGCGCCGCAGTTGGCGTGGGTGCAGAGACTGAAGAGCGCGTAGCGGCTTTAGCGGCGGCTGGTGTTGATGTAATTGTTGTGGATACCGCGCATGGTCACTCTCAAGGCGTATTAGACCGCGTGAATTGGGTGAAGAAAAACTATCCAAAAATCGAAGTGATTGGCGGTAATATTGCCACAGCTGACGCAGCTAAAGCATTGGTGGATGCGGGCGCTGATGGCGTAAAAGTGGGTATCGGCCCAGGCTCCATTTGCACGACGCGCATCGTTGCTGGTGTTGGTGTGCCGCAGATTTCAGCAATCAGCAATGTGGAACTTGCTTTGCGCGGCACAGGCGTGCCATTTATTGCCGATGGCGGCATTCGTTTCTCTGGCGATATTTCTAAGGCGATTGCAGCAGGTGCTTATAGCGTGATGCTAGGCGGCATGTTTGCAGGTACCGAAGAAGCACCGGGCGAAGTGGAATTATTCCAAGGTCGTTCATATAAATCTTACCGTGGCATGGGTTCAATCGGCGCGATGCAAAAAGGATCTTCTGATCGATACTTCCAAGACAATAACGGTAATGCCGACAAATTAGTGCCCGAAGGCATTGAAGGTCGAGTGCCTTATAAAGGCAGCGTGTTAGCGGTGATTCATCAGTTAATGGGTGGTTTGCGTGCTTCTATGGGTTATGTGGGCGCAGCGGATATTACGCAAATGCGTGAAAAAGCAGAATTTGTGCAAATCACCAGTGCTGGTATGCGCGAAAGCCATGTGCATGACGTGCAGATTACTAAAGAAGCGCCAAACTACAGAATTGACTAATTAAATAGTGTTAAGTATCAGCAAAGTTAACACGTGAAATTGACTCATTTATTTAAATTAGGGCGAATGGTTAAATTTTAAAACCATTTGCCCTTAACTTTTAGCATTGATAATAATGTCCCATTCAAAAATCCTGATTCTCGATTTCGGCTCACAAGTCACACAATTGATTGCACGTCGTGTGCGTGAAGCGCATGTGTATTGTGAAATTCATCCTTGCGATGTGACGGACGAATTTGTGCGCAATTTTAATGCCGATGGTATTATTCTTTCAGGTAGTCACGCTAGCGTATATGAAGATGAAACAGATACGGCACCACAAGCGGTATTTGAGTTAGATGTTCCTGTATTGGGCATTTGTTATGGCATGCAAACCATGGCGCAACAGCTTGGTGGCAAAGTAGAAGCTGGTGCTAAGCGCGAATTTGGCTATGCTGAAATCCGCGCACGTGGTCATTCTGCGCTGTTCCGCGACATTCAAGATAGAACCAACACTGAAGGCCACGGCTTGATTGATGTTTGGATGAGTCATGGCGATAAAGTGACTAAATTACCACCCAATTTTAAAGTCATTGCCAGCAACGACACAACGCCAATTGCCGCTTTTGCGGATGAAGTGCGCAATTTTTACGGTGTGCAATTTCACCCAGAAGTGACGCATACCAAGCTCGGTCAAGCCATGTTGGAACGCTTTGTATTGGAAATTTGCCAAGCCAAGCCTGACTGGATTATGGGCGACTATATTCAAGAAGCGGTTGCCAAAATCAAAGCACAAGTGGGCGATGAAGAAGTGATTTTAGGATTATCAGGCGGCGTCGATTCTTCCGTTGCCGCCGCGCTAATCCATCGCGCGATTGGCGACCAGCTTACTTGTGTATTCGTAGACCACGGTTTATTGCGCTTAAATGAAGGCGATATGGTGATGGATATGTTTGCTGGCCGCCTGCACGTTAATGTGATTCGCGTGGATGCCACTGCACAGTTTATGGGTCATTTAAGTGGTGTTAGCGAGCCTGAAGCTAAACGCAAAATCATTGGCCGCGAGTTTGTAGAAGTGTTTAAAGCAGAAGCGGCCAAATTAAAAGCAGTTACTGGTGGTCACAAGGGTGCGACTTATTTAGCACAAGGCACGATTTATCCAGATGTGATTGAATCGGGCGGTGCAAAATCTAAAAAAGCGGTCACCATTAAAAGCCATCACAATGTAGGCGGCTTGCCAGAAAAGTTGGGCTTAAAATTATTAGAGCCATTACGCGATTTATTTAAAGATGAAGTGCGTGAATTGGGCGTGGCGCTTGGTTTGCCACATGATATGGTGTATCGCCACCCTTTCCCTGGCCCAGGTTTGGGCGTGCGTATTTTGGGTGAAGTAAAAACCGAATTTGCGGATCTATTACGCCGCGCAGACGCTATTTTTATTGAAGAATTACGCAATACGATTGATGAAAAAACGGGTAAGTCTTGGTATGCATTAACCAGCCAAGCTTTTGCCGTGTTTTTACCGGTTAAGTCGGTGGGTGTAATGGGTGATGGCCGAACTTATGATTACGTTGTCGCACTACGCGCTGTGATTACCAGCGATTTTATGACAGCGCATTGGGCAGAATTGCCCTATACACTGCTTGGTAAAGTGTCTAATCGAATCATCAATGAAGTGCGCGGTATTAACCGCGTGGTGTACGATATTTCTGGTAAACCACCTGCCACCATTGAATGGGAATAATCTATTTATTTATTTTTATCAAGAGCTTACGTTTTGACGTATGTTATGATGCGATGTAAACGATGAAGGGAACGAATATGAAACTAACCGTTGTTTTGATGAGTGTATTAGCGCTGGTATTAACCGCCTGCGTCACTGATAAACACGCCTATAAAGAATCTCCGCAAAAGATTTTTGAAGCAGTCAATGCTAAATATCCTAATGATAAAAATACCTTAGTTTTTATTGATGCGCCAAATGGTTTTGTTGCTCCGCGTTTAGCCAATTGTGCGGTTGAAAAAGGTGTTAACAATGGCAAAGTAGTGGCCATTACTAGTGCACTTGCACTTAAAACCAGCACAGTGATTGTGGCTGGTGAGGATGAATCATTAACGGGCACAACCGTGGTAAAAGCACTTGAAAATAATAAAGATAAAATAAGTGGCTCAAAACTGATTGTGATTGGCGCAAAAGAAACCAAACAAAAGTTAACCGATTTGGCGACTTACAATGACGTTGCAATTGAGTTTATTGATACGCCGATTTAATCTATACCAAGCCTGCAAGCCAAGCTTAGCCTCATTAAGCTTGGCTTAAGTTTTAATGAGCCGTGGATTTGTTAAAGAAGATGATTTAGAACATGCTGGCACCGATGTGCCAGAGCGTCCTGTGAGCCAGCATCCGAATTACGTCACAATAAATGGTTATGATCAGCTAGAAAAATTAGCCTCAGAGTTAGAGCAAAAAAGGCTGATATTGAGCGCAAAAAAAGACGAGCAAGCAGCCATACAGCAATTAGCAATGGTAAATCGCGATTTACGTTATGTGGCAGCTCGACTAGAAAGTGCCTTAATTACGCAACCTGATAGCAATGGCAAAAGTGTCGTATTCGGCGCAACCGTGTCGGTTGAAGATGAAACAGGCAGTAGCCACACCTATGAAATTGTTGGCGAAGATGAAGCTGATATCAAAGCCAATAAAATCAGTTATATTTCACCATTAAGTCGTGCGCTGATTGGCCATCAATTAGATGAAACAGTGACTTGGTTGCGCCCTGCTGGCAATCAAGTGTTAACGATTACAGCAATACATTTTGCAAATTAAACTTTAGGATTAAGTATTTTGAACGTTATTGAAGCGATACAAACCCGTCGTTCTATTAAACATTACGACACCAACCACAAAATGACCCAAACAGAAATTGAGTCATTATTATCACTTGCCATGCTGTCACCTACTGCTTTTAATATTCAGCACTGGCGCTTTGTAGTGGTGAATGACCCAGTTTTACGTCAGCAAATTCGGGCAGTTAGTTGGAATCAAGCACAAGTAGAAGAAGCTTCTTTGCTAATTGTATTAACGGCTGATTTGCAAGCTTGGGCTAAGCAGCCAGGCCGCTACTGGGCCAATGCGCCGCAGCCTGTGCAAGATTATTTAGTGCCAGCGATTGGCCATTATTACGAAAGTAATGAACGCGCACAACGCGACGAAGCGATGCGTAGCTGCGGCATTGCAGCACAAACTATTATGCTGGCCGCCAAAGAAATGGGTTACGACACCTGCCCAATGGATGGCTTTGATTTTGATGCAGTCAGCAAGTTGCTAAATCTGCCTGAAGACCATACACCTGCCATGTTTATTACAGTGGGAAAAGCCATCAAACCAGCAATGCCTCGCGCAGGGCAATTGGATATGAGCGAAGTCGTGATTTACAACAAATTCGCATAATAAATTCGAATCACTAAATTTTAATTATTTACTAAAGGTAACACCGTGTTAATCAGTAACAATATCACCATGCAATTTGGCGCAAAGCCATTGTTTGAAAATGTATCGGTCAAATTTGGCGATGGTAATCGTTATGGCTTAATCGGCGCCAACGGCTGCGGAAAATCTACCTATATGAAGATTTTAGCAGGTATTTTAGAGCCAACGGCAGGCAATATTTCATTGGATAATCATGAACGTATGGCGTTCTTGCGCCAAGACCAATTCGCTTATGAAGACCAACGTGTGCTGGATGTAGTCATGCAAGGTCATACTGAAATGTGGGCAGCCATGCAAGAGCGCGATGCGATATATGCCAACTTAGAAGCGACAGAAGACGACTATATGCGTGCCGCTGAGTTGGAAGGAGTGTTTGCCGAGTTTGACGGCTACACCGCTGAAGCGCGTGCTGGCGAATTGCTACTAGGCGTAGGCATCCCGATTGAACAACACAACGGCCCAATGAGCGCCGTAGCGCCAGGTTGGAAGCTACGCGTTTTACTGGTACAAGCCCTATTTGCCAATCCAGACGTATTGCTGCTGGATGAGCCGACCAACAACTTGGATATTAATACCATCCGCTGGTTAGAAGATGTACTGAATAACCGTGATTGCACCATGATTATCATCTCGCATGACCGCCACTTTTTAAACCAAGTGTGTACGCATACGTGCGACATGGATTACGGCAAGCTGACCGTCTACACAGGCAACTATGACGACTACATGGAAGCGAGCATTGCCGCGCGAAATCAGCAAGCCAAAGACAATGCCAAAGCCAAACAACAAGTAGCTGACTTGCAAGACTTTGTGCGCCGCTTCTCGGCTAATGCATCTAAAGCCAAGCAAGCGACTAGCCGTGCCAAACAAATCGATAAGATTAAAATTGAAGTATTTAAACCTTCAAGCCGCCAATATCCGTTTATTCGCTTTGAATACGATGAGCGCGAAAAACTGCATCGTAATGCGGTAGAACTTAAAAAACTCAGTCACGGCTTTGATAAAATTTTATTCAACGACGTTGAATTAATGTTTGAAGCAGGCGAAAAAGTGGCGATTATTGGTGAAAACGGCATCGGTAAAACCACCTTTTTACGTTGCCTAGCGCGCGATTTACAACCCAAACACGGCGAAGTGAAATGGACTGATAAAGCCACTATTGGCTACTTTGCGCAAGATCATGAATACGAGTTTGAACAAGGCGAAGACTTGTTTGAGTGGATGACGCTGCAAAGAGGAGCCAATGACGACGACCAAGTAGTTCGCAGCATGCTAGGCCGCTTATTGTTTGGTGGTGAAGATACTAAAAAATCCGTTAAAGTGCTTTCAGGTGGCGAAAAAGGCCGTATGTTGTATGGCAAACTGATGCTAGCCAAAACCAATGTGCTATTGATGGATGAACCAACCAACCATATGGATATGGAATCGATTGAAGCGCTCAATACCGCGTTAGATAAATATAAAGGTACGCTATTCTTTGTAAGCCATGACCGCGAATTTGTAAGCTCAATCGCCACGCGTATTTTAGAAATTAAAGCCGATGGTATTGTTGATTACACAGGCAATTATGAAGATTACTTGGCCAGCCAAGGTGTGGAATAGTTAACCAATATTTTGTGACGAAAAAGCCAGCTTTCGCTGGCTTTTTCGCATGCATTTAAGTGTTAACTATTCTTTTGCAGAGCGTTTACGCTCATGCTCAAGCAAGTAACGTTTACGAATACGAATATTTTTTGGGGTGATTTCGACCAATTCATCATCATCAATAAACTCAACAGCTGATTCTAAGGTTAATGCGATTGGCGTAATCAAACGCACCGCTTCATCGGTACCAGATGAACGGATATTGGTTAATTGTTTACCTTTAATTGGGTTCACAATCAAATCGTTATCGCGACTGTGAATACCAATCACCATACCTTCGTACAATTTGTCACCTGGAACTGCGAACATTTTGCCGCGATCTTGCAATTTCCACAGCGCGTAAGCAACCGCTTCGCCGTGCTCTGCTGAAATTAACACACCGTTACGACGACCTGGCATATCAGCTTTAACTGGTGCATATTCATCAAAAATATGCGCCATTAAACCTGTGCCGCGCGTTAAGGTTAAAAATTCACCTTGGAAACCGATTAAACCACGCGCTGGGATTCTGTACTCTAAACGTGTGCGACCATTACCGTCAGACTCCATATTGATCATATCACCACGGCGGCGGCCCAATTCTTCCATTACCGCACCTTGATTTTCGTCTTCCAAATCGACTGTTAGAATTTCGTATGGCTCACATTTTTCGCCATTAATTTCACGGAAAACCACTTTTGGCTTACCGACAGCCATTTCAAAACCTTCACGACGCATATTTTCTAATAAAATCGTTAAGTGCAATTCGCCACGACCAGAAACGCGGAAGATATCCGCATCAGCCGTTTCATCTACACGCAAAGCCACGTTAACTAAAAGCTCTTTTGTTAAGCGGTCACGAATTTGACGTGATGTTACAAATTTACCTTCAGTACCTGCTAAAGGTGAAGTGTTCACCATAAAGTCCATGGTCAAGGTTGGCTCATCGACGCCTAGATGTGGCAAACCTTTTGGGTTTTCACGATCACAAATGGTGAAGCCAATGCCAATATCATCCAAGCCAGAAATGATCACAATATCGCCTGCTTCAGCTTCTTCAACTGGCACGCGCTCCAAGCCTTTAAAACCAAGCACTTGGTTAATTTTACCCGTGGCAATTTGTTTGTCTTCATTCATAATCGTCACAGGTTGACCTGTTTTGATTTTGCCATTTGTCACACGACCCACACCTAAACGACCAGTGTATGTTGAGTAATCGAGCGCTGAAATTTGCATTTGCAATGGCGCAGCAGGGTCACCGGCTGGTGGTGCCACATGGCTGATAATGGTTTCGAACAACGCGCGCATGTTGTCAGACGGAGTTTTCATATCCAACATCGCAAAGCCATTTAACGCTGATGCGTAAACAACTGGAAAGTCTAATTGCTCATCAGTAGCGCCTAAATTGGCAAACAAATCAAAAGTGTGATTGATTACCCAATCGGTACGCGCACCTGGACGGTCTACTTTGTTAATGACTACGATTGGTTTTAAACCAAGCGCTAAGGCCTTTTTTGTTACGAAACGTGTTTGCGGCATTGGGCCTTCAACAGCGTCCACTAACAACACCACGCCATCCACCATACCTAATACGCGCTCTACTTCGCCACCAAAGTCGGCATGTCCAGGCGTATCCACAATATTAATATGCGTGCCTTCGTAAACCAATGCCGTGTTTTTAGCCAAAATGGTAATGCCACGCTCTTTTTCAAGATCGTTGCTATCCATCACGCGCTCAACTACGGCGTGGTGAGAAGCAAAGGTACCAGCTTGTTGTAAAAGTTTATCAACCATGGTTGTTTTGCCATGGTCAACGTGGGCGATAATTGCGACGTTGCGCAAATTGCGAGGAGTGCTCATTATTAACTGCCGTAGGTTTGAAAGGCCGCGATTTTACCACATAAAACATGACAATCTGACTGTTTAGTTAATTAAAGCTTTGACAAAGCAATATTAATGCTTATAATGCGCACAACTTAAAGCTAAGTGAGTTATAAAAGCTCAGCTTTAATCCATTGCCCTGACCCATCTGTTGCTCAGTGATTTGTTGAAGCAACTATCATATAGATTTTAAAATCTATCTTTTACTGGTTAGCGGCTATGCCCGTGCGCTGGTAAAAAGCATCTTAATTATTTTATGCTTTACGCGTTTTGTGTTGAATCTTATTAAATTAGGTCAGCATTAATGTGATTGCTTGCGCCCTTTTTGTACTTACTTTGTTTATCACTTGTTGGTGATAACTTAATTAGAAAGGGACAATATTTTGTCTTTTGAAACATCAAATTTTGATTCATTAAATCTACACCCAACCATTTTACGTGCCGTGCTTGAAGCAGGCTATGACACCCCAACTGCTGTACAAGCACAAGCAATTCCGCCAGCCTTAGAAGGCCGCGACATCATGGCTTCTGCACAAACAGGTACAGGCAAAACAGCTGCATTCACATTGCCGGCACTTAATTTATTAGCCACTCCACATGCGTTAAGTAGCCGTGGCCCACGTATTTTGGTATTAACGCCAACCCGCGAATTAGCGGCTCAAGTTAACGAAGCTGCGCGTAAATACGGTAAATATATCCGCGCCCGCACAGTCAGTATCGTTGGTGGTATGCCTTACCCACTCCAAAACAAATTACTTTCACAACCGTTGGATATTTTAGTCGCCACCCCAGGTCGTTTTATTGACCATATGGAACGCGGCCGTATTGATCTAAGCCGCTTGCAAATGTTGGTGTTAGATGAAGCGGATCGTATGTTGGACATGGGCTTTATGCCAGATGTAGAGCGTATCTGCGAAGCCTTACCTAAAGAGCGTCAAACACTATTATTTTCAGCCACATTAGATGGCATTATGCATATCGGCAAACAATTCTTAAATAATCCAATCACGCTTCAAGTGGCTGGCCAAAAAGAAAAACATGCCAATATTGAGCAACGTTTACATTTTGTAGATGACATGACGCATAAAAACAAATTGTTAGAACATTTGTTGATTGCACCAGACATGAACCAAGCCATTATTTTCACTAGCACTAAGCGTCATGCGGATGTATTGGCAGAAGATTTATATGCTGCTGGCCACAAAACAGCCGCTTTGCATGGCGATATGACACAAGGCGCGCGTAACCGTACGCTCACTAAATTGCGTCAAGGCGATGTAAAAGTATTAGTAGCAACCGATGTTGCCGCTCGTGGTATCGACGTGCAAGGTATTTCACATGTGATTAATTATGATTTACCAAAATTTGCTGAAGATTATGTACATCGTATTGGCCGTACAGGTCGCGCCAACAATAAAGGTATTGCGATTTCATTCGCGTCGAACATGGATCGCCACTTATTGCGCAAAATTGAGCAATATACAGGTCAAAAATTAGATGCAGCGGTAATTGAAGGCTTTGAGCCAAAACGCGCGATGAAAACAGATGGTCCTTCTTCTGGTAGACGTGGTAGCAGTAATGAGCGTGGTGGTTATGGCGCAGGCCGTAATGAGCGCTCTGCACACAAACCAGGTGACCGTAGCGGATATCAATCTCGTGATAACAATCGTGGCACTTTTGGTGACCGCGTAATGGGTGAAAAACCAGCCGGCGAAAAAACCTACGGTGCACGTTCTGGCGGTTTTAACGACCGCAATAAAGAGCGCACACATCATGGCGCACGCCCTGCTCGTTCCTTTGGTGACCGTCCTGCTTTCGGTGACAAACCGGCATTTTCAAACTCAGAGCGCCCAGCGCGTAATGCGGATCGTTTTGCTAATGAAAACCGCGCAGCACCTTCGCGTGAAGTAGATGGCAATAGCCGTAGCTACACTAAAGATACTGACATGCAATTTGCGCGTGAACTAAGTAAAGGTTTTGGTGATAGATCAAGTGCGCCTAAACCATATGCTCGCAAACCAGAAGGCAGTTTTGGCGACAGGCCGAATCGCGAAGGTTCACGTTCAGCGCCTCGTGGTGATGCACCACGTAGCGCAGCGCCTAGAAGCAACGCTGGCGAAAAGTTTGGCAATCCACGTCCACGTCCAACAGGCGACCGTCCTGCGCGTGCCAACGGTGGTGACTCTGCACCACGTCGTCCACGTAGCTTTGTATAAAGAAATACAGTTAAATGGATACAAGCACTGACACTGTATTATTTGATGCATTAGGTCTTGCTGCACCGCTGTTAAAAGCGGTGCAAGAGACTGGTTACACAACACCTACACCTATTCAAGCCAAGGCCATTCCGTTGGCTTTGCAAGGTTTGGATTTAATGGCTGGTGCGCAAACAGGCACAGGTAAAACGGCAGCCTTTGCGCTGCCGATTTTACAAAAACTATTACCATTCGCAAGCAGCAGTACTTCACCTGCAAAACATCCTATTCGCGCACTGGTGCTTACACCAACGCGCGAATTAGCGATTCAGGTAGAGGAAAGTATTAAGGTTTACGCCAAGCACACCCCACTAAAAAGTTTAGTGGTTTTTGGTGGCGTGGACATTAAAACGCAAACCCCGCATTTAAAAACAGGTATCGAAATCTTGGTGGCAACACCAGGTCGCCTGCTTGATCATGTTGAGCAAAAAACGCTGAATTTATCGCAAGTACAAATTTTAGTGTTAGATGAAGCCGACAGAATGTTGGATATGGGCTTTATGCCTGATTTGAAACGTATTTTGGCCTTGTTGCCAAAACAGCGCCAAAATTTGATGTTCTCTGCTACGTTTTCAAATGAAATTAAAAAATTAGCAGATGACTTTTTAACGAACCCAACATTGATCGAAGTAGCGCGTAGTAATGCGACTAACGACAATGTGACGCAAAAAGTTTATATGGTTGCGCAAAGCAGTAAACAAGCTTTGTTAACGCAACTGCTCGTTGAGTCTAATAGCCAGCAAGTCATTATTTTCACCAAAACCAAAATCACCGCCAGCAAATTAAGCCGCGCATTACAAAAAGAAGGCATTAGCGCTGACGCGATTCATGGCGACAAAAGTCAAAAAGAGCGTATTGAAGCATTAGATGCCTTTAAAGCTGGCAAAATCACCGCTTTAGTGGCAACCGATGTAGCAGCGCGTGGCTTGGATATTAGTGATTTACCGATGGTGATTAACTATGAAATTCCAAGCGCGCCTGAAGATTATGTACACCGTATCGGCCGTACAGGCCGTGCTGGGGCAAGTGGTATTGCTATTTCATTGGTATGCGAAGAGGAAGAAAAGTATTTAGAAGAAATTGAAAAATTGATTAAGCGTAGCATTAATCGCGAAACAGTTGAGGTTAAACTTAACACTAAAAATACGGCGAAATCTTCACATACGCAAACAAGCAATGGCCAAACTGCAAACGCCTCTTTAAACTCTAATAGGCATGTGGCTAAACCACGTCAACAATCGCGCAAGCCTTCACGCGACCCTTGGTTTGACAAGCCTTATGAGCCATCAGTATCTACAGCCCATCAACCGCACTTTACGGCTAGCGCATCTAATAAAGCTCCTGTGGCAGCTTTATTAGGCGGATTACGTTCTAAATAGTTAACACTAAATTTAGCTCGAAAAAACGTAATCACGCTTTTTTGAGCCAAGTTTCCATTTCTTTAGCGTCTAAAGGTGGTGAGTAAAAATAGCCTTGCACATTTTTACAACCACTTGCGGACAAAATATCTGCTTGTTGCTGATTTTCAACACCTTCACCCACCAAATTCAAGCCCAGCGCATCGCCTAGCGCAACAATTGCTTTTACAATCACGCGATCTTCTTCACTATTTACTAAGCCCTCTACAAATGAGCGATCAATTTTGACCTCATCCACCGCCCAGCGTTTTAGATAGAGTAAGGAAGAATGCCCCATACCAAAGTCATCTAGCGAAATACTAAATCCCGCTTCTTTAATCAATCGCATGTTGTTTTTAACCACGTCTGCTTCTTCAAGCAGTGCGTATTCTGTAATTTCAATACATAGCATGTTGGGCGCAATTTCATATTTAGCGGGGATATTAGTCAGCGTTTTAATGAGGCTTTCTGAGCGCAAATGCCTAGCTGATATATTAATTGAAACGCGCGGGGCACTATATTTTTTATCTAGCCAAGCCCGTATTTGCTTGCATGTAGCCTCAAGAACCCATTCGCCTATTTGATTAATCAGTGATGATTGTTCTGCAATTTTAATAAACTCTAATGGCGGAATTAAGCCACGCTCTGGATGACGCCATCTGATTAACGCTTCCATACCAATCAATTGGTTATTGATTGTTTCAATTTGTGGTTGATACACAATAAACAGCTGATTATTTTTAAGCGCGTGGCGAATACCGTGTTCCATTTCTAACCATTGATGCGCAATAAAATTGAGATTAGTGGTATAAAACTCGAAATCATTACGTCCATTTTGTTTGGCGCGATACATGGCTAAATCCGCATACACTAGCAATGTTTGCGTATCAGTTGTGTCGTCAGGATACACACTCACGCCAATACTCACGGTGCAATACACACGCTGCTGCTGAATCTCAAATGGCGTTGCAAAAGCGGCAATAATATCGCGCACCAAGCGATGCCCATCCTGCGGCGATGCACCTTCCATAATCATCACAAATTCATCACCGCCAAGTCTACACAACACATCGGTTGCGCGCACACGCTCAGTGATGCGCTTTGTCGCCATGATCAATAATTGGTCGCCTGCTTCATGCCCAAGCGTATCATTCACCATTTTAAAATGGTCTAAATCAAAAAATAATAGTAAAACTTGGTTACTCTCGCGCGCGGCTTTTGTCACCGCATGCTCTAATCGCTGCCTGAACATACTGCGATTAGGCAAGCCAGTTAACTCATCATGCGAGGCTAAAAACTCTACCTTGCGGCTTAGCGCAATCGTTTCACTGACATCGCGGCCAACACCACGGTAACCAATAAAATTGCCATAATTGGCAAAAACAGGCTTGCCGGAAACCCTTAAGTAAACCAGCTTGCCAGCTTCGTCTGTGAAATGCACAACATAATCTGCAAAGCGCTTATGCGTTTGCAAAGTTTTAAGCATTTCGTTTGAACTATGGCTATGACACGCCTCTGCTAAATCGATTAGGCTGTAAAAGCTCAAGCCTTTTGGCCCGCCTGTTACCGCATTAATTTTTAGATGATCGTCTGATTCCCAAAACCAGTCTGCTGATGCTTCTGCAAAGTCTCTAAATCGCGCTTCGCTTTCTATCAGCTTTTCTCTTTCTTCACTTAATTCAATGATTTTTTTATCTAACTTAGTGCGGACTCGGTCAGCATGTTGCTTATCCAATTTAAGAGGGCTACCGCGATATAAACCGCGGCTTTTAGGCAACTCCGCTGATTGATTTGATTTTAAAATTTCATCCACAATATGCATTAAGTCTGGCATCAGCATGGGTTTTATCAAAAATTTAGTCGCGCCTAGCGATAACGCAAAACGTTTATCTTGATCGGATGTATAAGTGGCGGTATAAAAAACGATTGGAATATGTTGCAAACTTTGATTTTGTTTGACAGCACGGCACAAACCATAACCATCCATTTCTGGCATTAAAATATCAGAAATAATCAAATCTACAGGCTCAGTATGTAGATAAGACAAGGCTTTTAGACCATTATCAAAGCTGGCAACTGTATAGCCTTTCGCTACAAGTACTGTTTCTAGTAACTGTCTAGAGTTTTCGTCATCTTCTGCGACTAAAATATTCACGCATCACCTCACCTTATTGTTTTTTTATTGATAGCTTGTTCTATTTGTTGAATCACGAGCATTGGATCAATCGGCTTTTCGATGTAGCTGGTACAACCCGCTGCCAGCAATCTTTCGCGGTCACCTGACATCGCATAGGAAGTCATGGCGATAATAGGGATATCGCGCCCTACAGGATGTACCCTGATGCGTTTTAATACTTCTAAACCGTTAATATCTGGTAATTGTATATCTAAAATTATAAAATCTGGCGGAATAGTCACCGCTTGTTGCACACCTTCTAACCCAGTCATCGCAAAACGCGTCTTGTAATTCGCTTGCTCTAGAATAAAACGAATCAATTCAAGATTATTTTCATTATCCTCTATGATTAAAGCAACTGTCATGGTCGATTCTTTTCTGTCTTAGTCAGGGTTAAAGTCGATTTTGCGGATGTGCTTATTGGTGTCGTAGGCTCATCTAAAATGGAAACACTTGGCTCAGCAATTGTGTTGGATATTTTAATCGGTAATTTGATGGTGAAAGTACTGCCTTTTCCAAGCTCACTCTGCACTTCTATTGTGCCCGCCAACAATTGAAATAAAATTTTTCGCGTTAAATATAAGCCTAAACCTGTACCTAATGTTTTAATTTTTAACGGCGAATCAATGCGTTCAAAAGGCTGAAACAACCGCGCTAAATCTGCTTCGCCAATACCAATTCCCGAATCTGTCACTGCTATAGTTAGCCAATTCTTATCCACACTGGCCTCAATATTGACCGAACCTTTAGTCGTGTACTTAACAGCATTACTCACGACATTTAAAATCACTTGGTATAAGCGTTTTCGGTCTGTTTCTAGCGTTAAGTATTGAGGACTATTGATGATAATCTCAATATTTTTCTCAGATGAAATATGCTCAATCGCTTGTTCAACCTCGGCTAGTAGCAGCTCAAGTTCAAATTTTTCGATATGCACTTCTAAAAATCCAGCCTCAATTTTTGAAATATCAATCACATCCGAAATCAGCGATAGCAAATGTTGCGCAGAATGATAAGCGCGACTTAACTGATCTTTTTGCTTCAAATTAAGCTCACCAGACATCCCTTGAAGTACAACGCCTAAAAAGCCGATGATTGAGTTAAGTGGCGTTCGTAACTCGTGCGACATCGATGCTACAAACATCGATTTAATGCGGTCAGCAGATTCGGCGGCTTCGCGTGCGGTAATCAGCGATGCTTGCAGTGATTTTTGACGCGAAATATCCAGCGCAATCGCAACTAACTGACCCTCGTCGCCTGCATTTTCCACCACTGCACCTAGAGAACATTGATACTCATACTTTTCTCCTGCTGAATTTTGCAAAAGTAACTCAATCGCTCTAAAGTCTTCACCTTTCATCGCGCGCGCTGAGGTAGCAACTGCTTTTTTACGTGACTCTTTAGCAACCAATAACTCAATAAAATTTTGCCCAATCATTGCATCGCGGCTATAACCAGCGTCCGAAATAGCTTCTGGGTTAGCTTCGATAATTTGTCCTTTTTTATCGATAATAATAATCGGCAAAGGTGCGTGTTGCACGATGTAGCTATAACGTCGTTCACTTTCTACAAGCTTTTGTGCATTGGCTTCCAACGCTTTGTGTTTACTCATATCTTGGCCAATAGAAATAATCACGGGATTATTATCATCGTCCATTTCCATGCTGCGCGAGACCGTTAACTCGATGGTTGAGCCATCCGCGCAACGTATTGTGACCTCCTCACCTTGAATTTTTTTTCCATACGCTACTTGTCTATCTAAATCTGACAGTTGTTGTTTATTTTGCTCTGTACCGAATAATTCGTGATAGGTTTTACCGATTGCAAACTCACGGCTATAGCCAGAAACACGCTCGGCCTCTGGATTCATCTCAATAATCTCGTTGGCGATATTCATGTATAAAATAGTGACAGGCGCCCGCTCAACCAGAAATCGAAACAGCTTGGCGTTATTTTCAATCGATGCCGTGCGTTTTTGCACAATGGTTTCTAAATGCTTTTGCTGATGCGACAAACTATCTTCCACTTGTTGGCGCTTATGCGCCTCTAACGTCAATCTAGCTAAGTCTGTGATTGAGCCAACAAAGTTTTGCTCGTCAAGCGTCCATTCGCGTGGGCCATTTACATGCTCATGACAAATCACGCCGATCACTTCATTGTTTAACCAAATTGTGCCATCTAGCATGGCGCCAATATTGTTATCTTGCAGATAGGCTTGCGTAAATTCTGCTGTGGCTGGATGCTGATAAACATCATGAATAGAAATAACACGACTTTGTTTAAGGTGTTGAAAGTACGCAGGTAAATCTGCTGCTGCAAGTGGCATTGAAACAGTATGCAAATGTTTAGATTTAATATACAAACCTAGGCATTCTAATTGTGTAAAACGATCGTTAAATCGCCATACGCTCACTCGCTCAACATCTAAAGCCTCCGCCGAAACCTGTGCAATTTCTCTAAATATGGCTTCTGGGTTTTGCCAGTTTCCCAATTGCATGGTTGCTAAGTGAGCTAAACTGGCATTTTGCTTTTGTAAACGATGCTCACTTTGTTGCAGCTTTTCTTGCACAATATTTTTATCAATATTTTGCATGTGCAATTTATTGATCAATTTTTCTAGCTGCTTACTTCGCTTTAAATTACCAAACAAATAGCTGCCATACAGCACAAAAACAAAGAAACCAACACTCATCCACTGCACGTAACGTTGGTCTGCATAAAACTGGTATGTCAACAACATGTGTATGTAAAAGATAATCAAACAAGCAACAAACAGCATGCCAATTAGCCATACTTTTTGCGTTGGATAATCAATCTGTTCAGATGTTGTTTCGGCAGAGAACGTTGGGGATAGAAATCGCTGTATGACCACTTTTCTTAGTTGCCAATCTAACAGCAACAAAGCCAGCAAAATGGCCGCGAGTAAAAACAGTATGGCTAAAGCAAATTCAAATTTGTAAGTAATAATCCAGCTTAAGCTGAACTGATAATTAGGATAGATAAGCGCGAATATGCGGGGATACTGCGTCAAAAAATCACTAGTATAAAAATCAATAGGCTTTGCTTGAGGCGATGTTGAAAATAGCATCAAAAAATGGATGCCAATTAAACGCGTAAAAACAATGCCAGCAATTTTTCGTAACCATCTGCTTTTAGCCAAGCAAAACCCCTTACGATAACCGTTATTTTTTAGTTACTATAGCAGTTTGAAGGGTTATTTTGCTTTATTTTGTTGTTTCTACTACTATTTAGTAGGGACTTTTGATTGACTTTATGCTTACTGATTGCGCATAAAATCAGCGACACCATACAACTGTTCGGCTAATTTTTGCATTAACTTTTCATCCATTTTCAGTTGCTGCATCGCACTGATCATGCAATACATCCACTGGTCTCGCGCGCTTTCGTCAATACTAAACGGTAAGTGCCTGCGACGTAAGAATGGATGGCCGTAACGCTCAATATACAACTGCGGGCCACCTGTCCAGCCAGTTAAAAACATAAATAACTTTTCACGTGAGGCAGTTAAATCGGCAGGATGCATGGCACGAATTGGTGCCGCTTTTTTGTCGGTATCCATAATATCGTAGAAAGTTTCTACTAATTGCCTGATTGCAGTTGTGCCGCCTTGTTCGCCACCTAACAAGTCGTAAAACGAGGCTTTGCTGGCACCTAGCTCATTGATATTATCAAGCACGACTAAAACTAGCTTAAATTAACGCTCAGCAGGCTTAACCAAGCTAGCAGCCTGTTTTGCTCGGCTTCTGGCTTCATCGCTATCTTTACCGGTTGCCAAGGCGACACCCATACGGCGACGAGCAAACGACTCTGGTTTGCCAAATAAACGAATATCACTACTGGGCACGCTTAACGCTGCTTCCAGTCCTTCATAGCTTAAATTTTGACTATCTACACCACCATAAATCACTGCGCTTGCGCCCGTTTGCGTCATGGTTACATCCACGGGCAAACCTAAAATGGCGCGGGCATGTAACTCAAATTCGCTTAAACGCTGACTACACATAGTGACCATGCCTGTGTCATGGGGACGTGGACTGACCTCGCTGAACCATACTTGATCATTTTTAACAAAAAGCTCTACGCCGAACAAACCAAAGCCGCCCAAACTATCAGTAATAGTTTTAGCAATATGCTGTGAGGCTTTTAGCGCGTTGGCGGTCATCGCTTGCGGTTGCCAGCTTTCAACATAATCGCCGTTTTTTTGCACATGGCCAATCGGTTCGCAAAAATAGGTTTGCGCTTCACCCTGTGCGTTTTTTGCGCGCACGGTTAGCAGCGTAATTTCGTAATCAAAATCAATTTGACCTTCGACAATCACCACGCCTTGGTTTACGCGTCCGCCTGTAGCTGCGTAATCCCAAGCCGCTTTTACCTGGCTGGCTTGTGTGATGCGTGATTGGCCTTTGCCAGAGGACGACATGGTTGGTTTGATAAAGCAGGGGTAGCCGATACCACTATCAATCGCGGCTTGAAGTTCTGCCTCGCTACGCGCGAAAGCGTAAGGCGAAACAGGTAGATTGAGTTCTTCAGCTGCTAAGCGGCGAATTCCCTCACGATTCATGGTTAACTGCACCGCTCTTACTGTTGGAATAACAGTAGCAGTGCCGCTGTTTTCAATATCAGCCAAGGCATCTGTATTGAGCGCTTCGATTTCTGGCACAATAAAATGTGGTTTTTCTGTTGCAACTAATGCTTTAAGTGCATCTGCATCGGTCATATCAATGGTATAGGCGCGATGCGCAACTTGCTGACCCGGCGCGTTTGCATAGCGGTCTACAGCAATGACTTCAACGCCAAAACGTTGTAACGCGATAATCACTTCTTTACCAAGTTCACCGCTGCCAAGCAGCATGACTTTTGTTGCAGAAGCGGTTAATGGAGTGCCTAATTTCATAAAATAATACCCATATAGATACTTAACAATTTAAGTATTTTACAACTGGGAATAATACCATGAGGTGAATCATCAGCGCGCCCAAGAATTAGGCATTTTAAAGCGGTTAACTTTTTATGCAGTACTCGCTTAGAGATTAATGCCGTGCTTATCAATACGATAACGCATCGCCATACGCGTAATGCCAAGTTTGCGCGCGGCCTCAGAAACATTGTTGTTGGTGGCTTCCAAGGCATTCAGTATCATACTTTTTTCGGCCGCATCTAATGTTACTTGTGTTTGCTGATTACTGTCTGAGGAACCTTTAGCTTTTGGATCTAGAGTTTTGCTACCTGATAAATTTAAATCAGATGCTGTGATTTGTGACTGACTACTTAACAACACAGCACGGCTAATTTGATGACGCAATTCGCGCACATTGCCAGGCCAATTGTATTCTTGCATGGCTTCTATTGCTGACTGACTAAACACGTGTTTACTTAAGCCATAACGTTTTTCTGTTAATTGCGTAAAGTATTTTGCTAACTGCAATATATCGTGGCCGCGCTCGCGCAACGGTGCCAGCGAAATTGTCATCACATTTAAACGATAATACAAATCTGAACGAAACCGCCCCTGTTGAGACATTTCATGCAAATCTCGATTTGTGGCCGCAATAATACGTGCAGGTACAATCCGCTCTTTAGTTGAGCCTAAGCGCCGCACACGTCTGCGTTCTAGCACACTCAGTAATTTTGCTTGCAGCGTTAATGGTAACTCACCAATTTCATCCAAGAATAATGTGCCATCTTCAGCCGCTTCAATTAAGCCGGGACGCGATGAAATGGCATTGGTAAAAGCTCCTTTTTCATGCCCAAACAACTCGCTTTCAATCAGCTCATTGGGTAGTGAAGCACAATCCACATGCACAAATGGCCTGTCTGCGTTAGTGCCAGACGCATGCAGCAAACGCGCCGCAACATCTTTACCTGTGCCTGTTTCACCTGTAATTAACACCGTTGGGGCAATTGCATCAGTGACATGACTCAATTGTGCAATACGCGCAATTTGCATATGAATGCTTTGTGTGGCTGGGCTGTCGCCAATTAAGGTAACGCCATCACTTGAATGTGCATTGCGTTGACGCGAATAATCAACGCTTGCCAATAACGACGCTGTTTTTTCGTTTTTTTCTACAATTAACAACAGCTCTTCTAAATCGATGGGTTTTTTTAAATAATCATGTGCACCCAATTTCATGGCAGTCACAGCATCACTCACCTCACCATAAGCGGTCATCACAATAGTAATGATATTTTTTGCAACAAATTCGGCAATTAAGTCTAAGCCGTTGCCATCTGGCAATCGCATGTCTAGCAATACTAAATCTGCGCTAAATTGTTTATGAATAGCGCGTGCATCGGCTAAATTTTCAACATGCTCACACTCAAACCCTGCTTTCTGCAAACGCTTTTGTACAGCGCGTGCAAACAGCACTTCATCTTCCACAATCAATACTTTTTTTGGTTGTGCAAAATGCTGTTTAGATTTTAAATCTTCTAGCGGGGTTTGTTGTGCGAGCAATGTTGTCCTTAATTTCGCATTAATTATTATCTAAACTGGCAACTGATTTTTTGCCGCCAAACTCATAGCGTACGCCAAACCAACCTGCACGCGGCGCGCCTGGTGCGTAAAATGCTGGAGTTACTTCGTTACCAGTAAATGCGCCTGTGCTTGCATCAAAACGATGCTCACCTAGCAAGCCACCATTGTTATATTCGCGATCAAATATATTGTTGACTCTAGCGAACAGCTGCCAGCCACTAGCACCAAAGTTGTAGCGTGTATCTAGATTCATCACTAAATAACCACTGACTTTAGCGCCTTCACCATCAAACTGGTTGTTTTCATTGCCGCGAGAATATTGGTCAGAGAATGCAAAGATATTGGTACCAATATTCCAAGAAGGTGTTACGTCGTAGGCTGCACGTAATTTCAACTGATGTTGCGGAATACCAGGAATATTGTCGCCTTTACCAACTTGCTGGATTTCACTACCAGCAACGGTTTCGTTGAGCTCACTTGCAATTTCGAAGTTTGATTCATATGTCGCTTTTACATAGCTATAACCAAGCGCCCATGTGAACTTATCTAAACGGCCATTTAATGCCGCATCAATCCCTTGACGCCTTGTTTTACCAACGTTATCAAAATAACCAGCACCTTGCGCATTGGCGGCGATAAATTGAATATCATCAAAGTTTTGTGCGCGATAAGCAGCTAATGACCATTTAATATCTTGCGTTAAATTACCACGCAAACCAGCTTCAAATGTTTTTGCAACCACTTGATCCAGTGGAGGATCACCTGCAAAGGCATTCGGCAAACGACATGGTTGGTCAGGGTTTGCACAGCCCAACTCAATTGCGGTTGGCGCACGGCTACCTTCGTTATAACTTGCATAGGCCGTTAAATCTTTACTTGGGGTGAAGTTAATACCAACTGCTGGGTTAATACGATTAAAGCTTTGGTCGCTAGTTAACGAAGAGTTATCTGCTTCAACCGGGTTTGGAATCGGGTTGAACTGATCGTCATTCTCTACTTTAGTGTGGTTATATCGCGCAGATAGCGTTAAGTGCCACATCGGGTTAAGCGACAAGGTGTCTGTTGCAAATACACTCCAAGTTTTAGAGACGCCGCGCAATCTAACTTGCAAGTTTTCATCTTGTGCAGCTAATGCAATGCCATCTGGACCCAACTCTGCTGGCTCGTTAAACACGCCTGTGCCGTCAATGCCACGCGTGCTATTTACTAAACCATACTCAGTATTTTGTCTAAAATTCGTTCTGCCGTAATCGTAACCAAAACCTGCAATAAACTGATTTTTCATTTGCATAAAATCTTGGCCAAATGTCAATTGCGCATTAAAACCATATCCAGTGCGATCAGAATTAGTGCGGTTTAGCGCACCACTACAAAATTCATCTGAATCATTTCCAGCAAGACACTCTGCGTTAGCTAAAGCTAGCTCTGCTGGATCGACCGTACCATTGCCATCACCCAACAAATCCACTGCTTCGTCATCAAAGTCATCATTTCCATCGCCGTTCAATGTACTTGTTTTTGCTTTGCGATAATAAGTATTGCCACTTAACTGTGTGTCATCATTAAAAAAGTGGCTCCAATTTAAATTAAAAAATGACAGTTTATTTTCGGTTAAGTCTGGTCTGGTTAAAATCGAATCACGGCCTTGTTGGCGCAAAAAGTCATTTGGTGCTAAGCCGTTACCGATTAATTTATTATCTGCGCCTGTGTAGCTTAAGTTCAGCGCTGTGGTCTCATTTTGCCAGCCCACTTTTGCAAATAGTTGACCGACATCACTTGGTGAAAAATCGCGCCAGCCATCTTCAGAAAACACATTGCCAGAAATAAAGTAATCTACAGAGCCATCTTCGGTTACACCACCAAATTCTGCTGAACCGGCTTTACGACCCCAAGAACCTTGATAATATTCGATGGCACCACCTGGATTTGTGCGGCCACTTTTGGTTTGCACTGATAACGCGCCACCCAAAGTATTAAGGCCGAACAAAGGGTTAGAGCCTGGGATTAAATTAATGCTATTGATTGAATTAGTTGAGATTAAATCCCAATTCACCACATCACCAAACGGCTCATTCACACGTACGCCATCAACAAAAACAGATAAGCCTTGCGGTGTGCCAAGCAATGGCGAGGCTGAGTAGCCGTGAAAGCTGACATCAGGTTGATACGGATTATTTTGCGTATCATTGACGCTAACGCCTGTTAAGTTTTGATTAATATAATCTGCAATACTCAGGCTTTTTTGCTCAGTTAGTTGCTCGCCTTTTACCGATTGCACGTTGGCAGGAATCTGCTCTAAAGGCAAACCAATGCCTTGCAGTGGCGTTGTGCTGATGACTTCAACTTTTTCAGTTGTAATCGCACTTAACTCTTCCGCCATCAATGATTGAGGCGCAGCGTAGGCTGCAATGATGGCTAATAATATATATTTTGGTTTCAATTGTTTTCTCATGTCGTTTCCCTAGGAGTGGATTTGTACATCAGATAAACATATGCAAAATATATTCCAATATTCAATGCTAAAAATTAGCCAATTAAATCAATCTCTCTGGATGAATGCTTGTGCTTGGCGTTGATTATAACTGCAAAATATGGTTGTATACAACCACCATATTGGCTGTATACAACCAATATGGTGGTTGTTAAATACTATTTAAAAGCTGCTTTGGTGGCACATTTAAATAGCTGCGAATGACAGACCAAGCGGCTAGCGGAATAAGAAGTGTGGTTAAAACAAAAATACCAATCGCTAAATTGCTATTCAATTGATAAGGAATTTCCAATACAAAAATACTTAAATAAGCGCTCAGTATTACTGCCATCATAATGGCTACTAAAGCCGCTACTAAACCAATACTGGCAAACTCAGTTAGCATGGCAATAGTGACTTGCTGACGCGATGCACCCAATACGCGTAACAATGCGGACTCTTGCAGGCGCGCTTCACGGGTGGCGATTAATGCGGCATACAGCACAATTAATCCTGCAACCAAGCAAAACATAAACACAAAACCAACCGCCAACGTTAGCTTATTCATAATGTCGCGCACTTGATTCATGATGCTGGCGGTATCAATCACCGTAAAATTGGGAAATTGCTGCACTAAGGCATTCATATTTTGATTTTGCGGCAAATAAAACGCCGTCATATAGCTTGTCGGGTAATCTTTGAGGGTTTCTAATGGCGTGACAGCAAAGAAATTAGCACGCATGCTATCCCATTCCACTTTTCGGATACTTTTAACGGTTAAGTCTATGCGGCTACCAGCTATATCGTATGTCAGCTTATCACCCAAATTAATATTGAGTGTTTTGGCAATGTCTTCCTCAATCGATACAAAAGGTTGCCCTGCTTCATTTGCTTGCCACCAACGCCCTTGTAAAATCTTGTTATCGGCTTGCATAGTGCTTGCACTAGATAAATTAAATTCACGCGAAACCAAGCGTTTTGCACGCTCATCCGCAAATAAATCAGGGTTGATTGATTGATTATTTTTTGCCACTAACCTGCCACGTATCATGGGGAATACTTGCGGTTTATCGACACTTAATGCTTGAATAAACTGCTTAACTGGTGCAACTTGGTCTGGCTGAATATTAATCACAAAGCGATTCGGCGCATCGATTGGCATAGAACCACGCCATGCGTCTAACAAATCAGTTTTAATCGTCATCAGCAACATCAATACCATTGCGCCCAAGCTAAAACCTATCATTTGCGCAATCGATAAACCCAAACGCCGATTCAAATTAGACAAACCAAAGCCAATGGCATACCGGCCTTTAAGTTGCTGACTAAAGCGGTTAAGTAATTTAGCCAAACCAAAAGCCAACAAGCCAGCCACTAAACAAATGCCTAAAATACCTAATAAAAAGGCTAAAGCAAGCTGCCAAGTTTTAGCTACCACAGCAATTAAAACCATACTAACCAGCACAATCGGTGCATATTTTAGCCATAGCTTAACAGGCGCTTCTGCCTCATCACGTCTTAAAATACGCATAATAGAAACATTTTTTAGCGCTTGAATATGCGGCCACATAATGCTAAATAATATGGCGAAAGATAAACTTAGCCCCATTAAAACTGGCATTAAATTGGGGCTAGGTAAGGTTTCTACAAATAACTGCCCTGCTACATAAGCCAGCCCATATTGCAACACATAGCCAATCACACAGCCCAGCACGCCGCCAATCAACGCCAGCATGGCCGTTTGCAGCAGCAATATTTTCTGTATGACTGCCCTGCTCGCGCCAAAACAACGCATTAGCGCAGCAGTGTTGGTACTTCTTGCCACAAATGGCGCACTAGCCAGCAGCATGGCTACAATAGAGAGCACTACGCTTGCCATTGCACTTAAACCCAAAAATGTCTCCGCTTTATCCAGCGCACCTTTGATTTCTGGTCTGGCGGTTTTAACATCTTGTATGCGCTCGCCGCGTTTTAGTTTTGGCGTAATAGCATCAGAAAATTGAGCAACATTATCAGCATTGCCTGCAACCAAAAACTGGTATTTAACGCGACTACCAAACTGAATTAACTCGGTTTTAGCAACATCATCAGAATGCATCATCAAACGCGGTGCAAAACTAAACATATCGCCACCGCGTGATGATTCGCGCACCAAAATACCCGCCACTTTAAACTTTGCAGCACCCACTTCAACCGTATCATTAAACGCAACATTTAAAATAGTCGCTAAACGTGGCTCTAGCCAGACATCGCCTTGATCTGGCGTGCTGCGAATATTTTCTGCTGTTTTTTGAGGGTTAAGTTGAACATTAAAATCGCCTCTTAACGGAAAAGTGCTTTGTACCGCTTTAATCTCCGCCAACTGATTACGCTCACCATTAATCGCCATGCTGGGAAATTCAAGCGTAGACGTGCTTTGCAGATTAAACTTTTTAGCTAGTTCTACATAATCTGCGGGAATCGCTTGGTCTGAAATCACCACTAAATCGCCGCCTAGCAACATGCCGCCCTGTGAATTTAAATGCAAAGCAATACGATTAATAAAGAAATTCACCGCCGTGATTGAAGTCACAGCAAGAATAAGCGCAAACACCATCACGCGCAAATCGCCCGATTTCCACTGAGAGAATAATTGCTGGTAGCTTAATTTAAATATCATGAGGTTAAAGTTTCGCTTAATTGGCCATTATTCAGTGTTAATGTGCGCTGGCAACGTTGCGCCAATTTCACATCATGCGTCACCAAAATCAGCGTTTTGCCAGCGGCTTGATTCAAGCTAAATAACAAATCAATAATGCGCTCACCTGTAGCTAAATCTAAATTGCCAGTGGGTTCATCGGCAAACAAAATGGCAGGCTGCGGCGCAAAAGCGCGCGCAATCGCCACTCGCTGCTGCTCTCCACCAGACAGCTGTTTGGGGTAATGATTTAAACGCGTACTTAACCCTACTTTTGCCAGCGTTTCTTCAGCGATTGCTTGGGCATTTTTTTGACTAGCATTGTTTTGATTCGATAGCCGCATCGGCAACATGACATTTTCTAAGGCTGTCATGGTAGGTAACAGTTGAAACGATTGAAACACAAAGCCCATATGCTTGCCGCGTACGGCAGCGCGCGCATCTTCATCTAAATCGCTAAATGCCGCCCCTTGCACCGTCACGTTACCGCTAGTTGGATTATCCAACCCAGCCAGTAAACCGAGCAAAGTTGATTTACCCGAACCTGAACTACCTACAATCGCTACACTCTCTCCCAATGCCACTTGTAACTGCAAATTGGTTAGAATATCGATTCTATTTGGCGCTTCACCCACACTTTTGCATAAGTTTGTCGCTAAAATGGCATAATCGCGCGTTGTTAGCTTTTGTTCATTCGTTTGAAAATTCTGTTCAGAAAGTAGCATTTATGCGTTCTCGTTTATTTGGTTTTTTTAATTCAATTTTTATTACGTTGTTTAGTGTCTTTGTATTCGCTTTGGTTGCAAGTACTGCCCAAGCCGCACAAACCATTGTGGTTTTTGGCGATAGCTTATCTGCCGCTTATGGTATCCAACCTAATACAGGTTGGGTCGCTTTGCTAGAAAACAAACTCAAAACGCAAAATAGTCCATATAAAGTGGTGAATGCCAGTATTAGTGGTGAAACGACTAGCGGTGGATTAACCCGATTTGACCAGATGCTTAAAACGCATCAGCCCAATATTGTAGTGATTGAGCTTGGCGCAAATGATGGTTTGCGCGGCCTAAGTTTGAGCGAGATGCAAAGTAATTTAAATAGCATGATTACTAAAGCCAAGGCTAAAAATGCCACAGTGATGTTGCTAGGAATGAAAATACCGCCCAATTATGGAATTCAATATACACAAAAATTTAGCGCGATTTACCACGATTCAGCACAAAAATATCAGTTAAGTTTAGTACCATTTTTCTTAGATGGCGTTGCAGGAAACCGCAGCCTTGTTCAGGACGATGGACTTCACCCTACTGCTGCCGCGCAGCCAAAGTTGCTAGAAAATGTTTGGCCAAAGCTTGAAAGCTTGCTTAAAAAATAAATTAAAGCTGCTGCCAAGTCACCACAATACCCATTTCATCAGCAGCCGCTTTAACGCTAGCATCTACCGCAATATTAGGAATCAACGCCAGGGCTTCATCGATATAAATCAAAGGGTGATGGTTACGTTGCCAAGGCGGTATGCCGGCTGTTTGCAAAACCGTTTTTAAGCTGCGGCTAGGACGATTGAAATCGGGCTTAATGCGCTCGCTACCCACTCGGGTTTTAATGTGCAAATGTTTATTGTCTAAGTATTTTAAGCTTAATCCAGCGCCCAATTTTTTCTCAAAACTTAACTGTGTTTGATTCGATAAATTTAATATCGATTCACCCTGCCAAACGTAATCAACTGGTAGATTGAGCGTTTCGGGTACTAGATACGCGCAATCTTGAAATCGCCTTAATATCAAATCGCTTTCGGCTTTTAGGCGAATTTGAATCGTCGCATCAGACTTTGCATGAATTAGCTGTTGCGTGATTTGTTTCAACTGCGCCGTGCTTGGCATTAAGACGCTGTTTTGCGCAAGCCACCAACGCAAAACATTATTCATTCGATTAATATCGAGTGCTTTTAAAGGTGTTAACTGCAATGTTTTTTGACCCAATTTTTGGGTTAAGTCTGCCTGAGCGTCTTGAACTGCCAGCACATTTAATAAGTCATTTGCATCGGCTAAGTGTTGCGCTGTACGCGCTAATGTCTGTTTGATTGCAGGATATTGCTTCACTAACGTCGGCAACACCTCATGCCGCATAAAATTGCGGTCAAATTGCGTATTGCTGTTACTATCATCATCTACCCAACTCAATTGGTGCACTTGAGCGTATGCTTCTATTTCTGCCCTACTGATATTCAATAAAGGCCGCAACAGCTTTCTTGCATCGTCCACAGCTGCCATGCCAGCTAAACCTTTTACTCCAGCGCCGCGCGCTAATTGTAGTAGCAAAGTTTCTGCTTGGTCGTCTTGATGGTGGGCGGTGCAAACATAATCGGCATCAATTGCCAACAGCTCTGCATAGCGCGCTTTGCGGGCGCTCGCTTCAACGCCTAGCCCACTATTAATATCCACTTTTACTTTTGAAATTGTCAGCGGAATATTGTGATTGTCACAGATTTTCTGGCAAAAAACTGCCCATGCATCCGCCTGCTGATTTAAGCCGTGATGTACATGATGTGCGCTAAGTTGAAAAGGTAATGTTTGGCGTAGGTTTGCCAATAGATGAAGCAATACAGATGAATCTAAACCGCCACTTAAACCAATAACGATATGCGACTTAACACATTTTTTTGCCGAAAAAATAGTGCTAAAAAAAGCGTTAACTTGTTCAGAAAGCGTATTTTCAGTCTTAGATTTTCGATGCAACTGTTGTTTTTGCAATGATTTACTTGGCGACTGTTTCTTTAAATTTGCCATAACTCATCAAGCGCGCATAACGTGCGGTCAATAGCTGATCAGTATCTTTTTTCTGCAATGCCACGATTTGATCTTTTAGTGTTTTGCGTAATGATTGCATGGTTAATTCAATATCGCGGTGCGCGCCGCCTAATGGCTCGCTGACGATAATATCGACCAAACCCAATCCTTTGAGTCTATCTGCAGTAATGGCTAATGTTTCCGCCGCTTCCGCTGCTTTGCTGGCACTTTTCCACAAAATAGAGGCACAACCCTCAGGTGAAATCACGGAATAAGTCGCAAATTGCAGCATTAATAATTGGTCAACTACGCCCAAAGCCAGCGCACCACCAGAGCCGCCCTCGCCAATAATCACGCCAACAATCGGCGTTTTTAGCTCGGCCATTACATATAAATTTTTGGCAATTGCTTCACTTTGCCCACGCTCTTCGGCACCAATACCTGGGTACGCGCCTGGCGTGTCGATTAAAGTCACTATCGGCAAACCAAATTTTTCTGCTAATCGGTATAAACGCAGCGCTTTGCGATAGCCTTCAGGGCGTGGCATACCAAAATTGCGATATTGTCTCTCTTTGACATCACGGCCTTTTTGATGTCCAATCACGACAACAGGGATGCCCTCAAAGCGCGCTAAACCACCCACAATCGCGGGGTCATCTGCGAAGGCGCGGTCGCCGTGTAGCTCTTCAAAATCGGTAAATAGTTCACGAATATAATCTAGCGTATAAGGCCGCTGCGGATGACGAGCAACTTGCGAAATTTGCCAAGCACTTAAACTTTGATAGGTTTCTTCCAGCAGTTTTTTTTGCTTTTTTTGTAGTTGATCTAGCTCTTTAGAAATATCCAAGCTCTCATGTTCGTCATGCGAGATCTGCAAAGCTTCAATGCGCTTTTCAAGCTCAGCAATCGGCTGCTCAAAATCTAAGTAACTTATCTTGGTATCTGTGGCGCGTCTTAATGTCATCAGTTTATATTACTCATTTATTATAATCTGTTTAATTATATAGGATTTTAACGTTTTCTCTTGATAACCAATCCGTTAAATGCTGCAATAATTCATCGTGTAATTCTACACGCCATGCGTCGCCCAACATCATGCTGACTTGGCTTTTTGCGTTGTGATACTCAATTTTGACTGGGCACCATTTTTTTTCAATGTCGGTATTTTTGCGTTTGTATGGATTCAATATCGCGGTTAGCTTTGCAGCATCCGATTGCCCGTTGCATGAAATCTTCAGCATGCTGGCAAATTGGCTGCGCGCAGCGGCTAAATCGTACAATTTACGCGCATTGACACGTATGCCGCCAGAAAACTCATCATGGCTTACCCGCCCTTCAATCACCAGCAAATTGTCTTCTTTAATCAAATGCGCGCTTTGATTCAGCATCTCACTACCAATCACTACATCTACACGCGATATCGCATCATCAATCGTCACAATCGCCATTTTACCGCGCTGCGTCATGCGCACACGCACACCAACCACAATGCCCGCCATTAATTTTGGCTGCTCTTGAGGCGTTAAGTCTGCCAAAGAACCGCGCACAAATTGGCTAATATCCTGTTTTGCATTTAAGAAAGGATGGCCGCTTAAGTAAAAGCCTAATGCCGCTTTTTCTTCAATTAAAGCTTGCTCTGGCGACCACGCTCTCACATTAGGCAAATCATGTTTGGTATCAGCAACATCACCAAATAAATTATTTTGCCCTGCGTTACTACTATTTTGCTCAGCCGCCGTTACCGCCATGCCCACCGCAGCCAATAAAGCCGCGCGATTCGGCTCTAATTTATCAAATGCACCAGCGCGAATCAGCGACTCAATCACGCGTTTATTTACTTTGCGTAAATCTAGGCGATTACAAAAGTCGAATAAATCTTTAAAAGGTCCATCAGCTTCGCGCGCCCCTACAATCAACTCAATTGCCGCCAAACCTGTGCCTTTAATCGCGCCCAAACCATATAACATTTGGCTGTTATTGAGCGGCGTAAAGCGATAGGCGCTTTGGTTCACATCGGGCGGTAGCACTTCCACTTTATTGGGCGCGCAATCATCAAAAAAGCTATGAATATTATCGGTATTATTCATATCCGCCGACATTGTGGCTGCCAAGAATGCAGCAGGATAATGCGCTTTTAAATATGCAGTGTGATAAGCAACCAAGGCATAAGCTGCGGCATGGGATTTATTGAACCCGTAGCCCGCAAATTTTTCCAGCAAATCAAATAATTCAGTCGCTTGGCGCTCGTTAAGCCCATTTTTAAGAGAGCCTTCCACAAATATGGCGCGTTGCGCATCCATTTCTTCTTTTTTCTTTTTACCCATGGCGCGGCGTAGCAAATCAGCACCGCCCAAGCTGTAACCCGCCACCACCTGCGCAATTTGCATCACCTGCTCTTGATAAACCGCAATGCCGTAGGTTTCTTTCAGAATGGATTCTGTTGCTGGATGCGGATATTCGACGCGCTGCTGACCATGTTTACGCCGGCAGAAGTCAGGAATCAAATCCATAGGGCCAGGGCGATACAAAGCCACCAGCGCAATAATATCTTCAAAACAATCTGGCTTGGCTTGCTTCAGCATGTCTTTCATGCCGCGCGATTCAAGCTGAAAAACTGCAGTTGTATTTGCTGTCTTTAATAAGTTATAGCTGGCTTTATCGTTTAGCGGCAGCGTTTCAAAGCTAAGAGGTGCTTCACCCAATGCGGCACGCTGCTTGTTTGCGTTTTCTAAAGCCAATTCCAGAATCGTTAGCGTTCTTAAACCCAAAAAGTCGAACTTAACCAAGCCAACTGCTTCAACGTCGTCTTTATCATATTGGCTAACCAAACTGGCACCATCGGGCTGGCAATAGATAGGTGAAAAATCCGATATCTTACCCGGGCTAATCAATACGCCGCCCGCATGCATACCCACATTACGCACCAAACCTTCCAGGCGTAATGCTAACTCTAACAATTGCGCGACTTCTTCCTCTTTTTCGCGCCGCTCTTGTAATTGCGGCTCTTTTTCCAGCGCGCTACCTAAAGTAATACCCAATTCCAGCGGAATTAATTTGGCAATGCCATCCACAAAGTTAAACGGCAAATCCAATACGCGACCAACATCTCGAATTACCGCTTTGGCGGCCATGGTACCGAAGGTAGCGATTTGTGAAACAGCGTCTAAGCCATATTTTTGTTTGACGTAGTCAATGACGCGATCGCGGCCATCCATGCAAAAGTCAATATCAAAGTCAGGCATGGAAACGCGGTCTGGGTTTAAAAAACGCTCAAACAGTAAGTTGTATTGCAATGGATCCAAATCAGTAATATTTAAACTATAAGCAACCAGAGAACCAGCACCTGAGCCACGACCCGGCCCAACCGGTACGCCATTATTTTTTGCCCAGTTAATAAAATCGGCAACGATTAAGAAATAGCCTGCAAAACCCATTTGGTTGATGATTTTGCATTCAAACTCAAGCCTGGTTTCATATTCAGCGCGTTTCGATTCGCGCAAATCGGCATTAGGGTACAAGCTTTGCAGGCGCGCAGCCAATCCCATATGCGATTGCTGCACCAAAAACGTATCTAAGCTCTCATTATTAGGTGTTGGGAAATTGGGTAGATAATTCTTACCCAATTCAATCACTAAATTGCATCGCTTGGCAATTTCAATAGTATTCGCTAAGGCTTCTGGTATATCGGCAAATAAAACCGCCATTTCTGATTGCGATTTGAAATATTGCTGCTCAGTGAAATTTTTAGGGCGGCGCTTATCCGCCAGCATGTAGCCTTCAGCGATACAAGTACGCGCTTCATGCGCTTTGAAATCATCTGGCGTTGTAAATTGTATGGGGTGCGTCGCTACGACCGGCAAATCGCTTTCGCCTGCTAATGCTAAGATTTGCTGAATTAAAAACTCTTGTGCTGGGTTGTCTTTTACGTCGACTACACGCTGTACTTCTAAATAAAAGCGATTAGGAAATAGCGCCGTCCACATTTGGGTAAGTTGGTTTGCCAGCGCAAAGTTGCCAGCGCTTAGTGCAACGCCAATATCACTTTGTGCGCTGCCAGAAAGTAATAATAATCCTTCTGTGTTTTGCAACCACTCCTGCTTTACTTCTGCGCGGCCGCGGTATTGGTTTTCTAAGTAGGCGCGGCTTAATAAGGCGCACAGCTGTCGATAACCTGCTTTATTTTGTACTAACAGCAATATGCGGTACGATTGATCGCGATTTTTCGTATTTTCTAGCCAGATATCGCAACCAACAATTGGTTTAATGCCACGCCCGCGCGCTGCTTTGTAAAATTTAATCGCGCCAAATAAATTGCTTAAATCTGTTAAACCAAGCGCTGGCATAGCGTCTTTGCTGGCCGCATCAATATAATCATCAATGCGTACAATGCCGTCAACAATGGAGTATTCGCTGTGACAACGCAAATGCACAAACTGTGGCTGCGTTTGCTGAGTATTTTTTAAAGGGGCATTGACTTCTTCTTGCATGGCGATATTTTACTCGCTCACTCAACAAATTGATGCAAAATATTGTGCTTTAAAAGTAAAAAATCCACCAAAATTCGGTGGATTTTTATGGTTAAGTATTGCTGTAAATTAATGTTTGGTTTGCTGTTTGGCGAGTAATTCGTTCACTTTTCCAATCAATTCATCGTCTTGCACTGGTTTACCAAAGAAAGCGTCTACGCCAATTTCTTTGGCTAAGTTTTGGTGTTTATCTGCGGTACGCGAGCTAATCATAATCAATGGCGTATTTGCCGTGCGCGCATCGTCACGAATATTACGTGCCAATCCAAAGCCATCCATTCGCGGCATTTCAATGTCGGTTAAGATAATGTCTGGTATTGATTCTTGCAATACTTGCATTGCATCCATACCATCTTTAGCGAGCAGTACTTCGTAGCCCTCACGCTCTAACAAACGCCCCAGCACTTTACGCATGGTGAGTGAGTCGTCTACCACCAAAGCGCGCGGCTTGGCGGTAACTACGGCTACTTTTTTAGCCGCTTTAACCATCACACTACCCACTGCTAATATTTCACGATTAGCCAATTGTACTGGGTTAATAATCAGCATAATACTACCGTCACCAGCCACTGTAGCGCCCACAATACCAGGCACACGCGCTAATTGCGCGCCAATTGGTTTCATCACAGCCTCTTGGTTGCCGATCACTTCATCAATGTGTAAAGCAGTGTTATAAGAACCGCTGCGCAACAGCAGAATAGACGAATAAGCATGGTCTTCTGGTTGGTGCTCTTCATGATCAAGTAATTTAGATAAGTAGTGAATTGGATATTTTTTATCTGCCCAAGTAATTTCGCCTGCCGCATAAGCATTCACTAAATCTTGGCGTTTAATTTTTTGTGCTTGTTCAATCATACCAACTGGCAAGGCGTAAACCGTCTCGCCCGAACGCACCGCCAACACTTGGGCCACAGTTAGCGTCACTGGCAAATGCACGCTAAATACAGTGCCTTTGCCAAACTCACTGTTTAAATCGACACGGCCACCCAAACCACTGATATCGTTACGCACCACATCTAAACCAACACCGCGACCTGCAATTTGCGATACTTTATCGGCAGTTGAAAAACCTGATTCAAAAATAATCGACATTAATGATTGCTCAGTCACTTCTGAATTTTCGTCTAGTAAATTGTTTTGAATCGCTTTTTGTTTTACACGCTCTAAATTAATACCTGCACCATCATCCGTCACTGTAATGTGAATCTCATCATTATCCTGTAAGACTTTTAGTTTAATAGTACCAGTTTCTGCTTTGCCGCTTTTCTTGCGCTCAAGCGGCGATTCTAATCCATGGGCAACCGCATTACGTAACAAATGCTCTAGCGGTGCACCTAATTTATCCAACACGCTGCGGTCAATTTCGGTTGTTTCGCCCTCAATCACTAAATCGACTGATTTTTTAAGTTCTCTGGCAGTTTGGCGCACAATGCGTTGCAACCGCTCTGCAATTTGCTGGAAAGGCAGCATACGCACACCGAGCAAAGTTTGTTGCAAATCACGGTTCATTCGGTTTTGTTGCTGAAGCGCTGCTTCAGATTGACCCAAATTGGTCAGCAAACCATATTGAATCGTTGCTACGTCGTTCACGCTCTCTGCAATCATGCGTGTCAGCTCTTGCAGTCGTGTAAATCGGTCAAATTCAAGTGGGTCAAAATTTTCATTCGATTCTTGCAAAATACTTAGTCGAGATTGCAATTGTGTTTCAGCTTCAATTTCTAACTCGCGCAAATAATTACGTAAACGTGTAACGCTTTCGGTTAAATCGTTAGAGGACTGTTTAACGCCACTAATCTCTCTTTCCATTCGGGAGCGGGTAATCGAAATTTCACCTGCATCATTAATTAAACGGTCAAGTGTGTCGGCACGCATGCGTAGAAACTGTGCTTTACGGTCAATAGCACGGCCAGATGGTGGCGCATCTTGCTGTTTAATTGCGTTAATGGTTTCTTTTGGCGTACTTTCTAATGTGTCTTCAAAGAAACTGCCAATTTTATCTAAATCCACAAACATATCATCAAAACTAATATCAACTGTTTTGCGTTTTAGTGAGCGTATAACCAAATCTTCCATTTCATGCACGGCATCACCAAGTGCTGCCTGGCCAGCCATACGCGCACTGCCTTTGAGTGTATGCAATGCGCGCTGTAATGCATCTGGATGTTCTGATTGTTTTGGATGTGCTCGCCATGCACGTAATTCAGTACCAATTTCTGGCAGAATCTCACGCGCCTCTTCAATAAACATCGTGAGTAACTCTTGGTCAATCTGCGTTTTATCAAAACCAGAATGATTGCCTGAACTGAGGTTGTTATCAGCAGATTGATTAGAAACTGCGGTGCTGTAAGTTTTACTTTCAGTCGCCAATTTAACTTCATAATCATCACGACTAATTTCAGGGTATTTTTCTGTTGCTGGCTCTATTGGGATGATATTTGGTATTGCTTGCTCAGCCACCAACTCAACTGTTGGCGCCTGATTGATATCTACTATTTCTGAAGATGGCAATGTAAAGGTAATATCTGCCACAGGTACTGGCTCACTCATGCTGACTGAGCGCGCATTATTTTGTTTAGCTTGCTCGGTAGATTCAAGCAGCACGTCAATTAACGCTCTTGCTGAGCGAGGATTACGTAATTCAGATATTTTCACCCACATGCTGGATAACATTTTTGCAACGCTGCTATACAAGCTAGTGTGCTGCGCTGTCCAATTTTCCACTTCATTCAACCAAGCTTCCAGCGTACGTCCAAGCTCACCCATTGTTTTAAATTCAGCAGCTAGCGCGTTACTCGCCAAGGTGTGAGCGGCCACTTTAGCCCCATCTGAGGGTGTTAAGTTACTATCAGTAGCGAGCCTAGCAGCGTCTTGTTCAATAGTTGTAATGTTTTGCATGCTTTCTTTCACGAAAATATCGTAAAAAGCACGACTCATCTTGCGAGTTCCACCAATCAATACTTGTGGTTCTGGTTTTTTCGCTTTTTTCGCTACTGCTGATACTGTAGGCTGAGTTTTTGGTGCAATTTCTGTACTCAACTCTGCGTTTGATTCAATTTCTGACATTTCAGACAAAGCTGCGGCGTGAGCAGACCATGCTGTTTGATTGACTTCCGCTTGATTATTTGCTCGCAACTCTGCTGCCCATCCCGCAAAAGCAGCGTTCATTTGCTCAATACCCGCAATTTGTTGATGACTGAGCACTGATTTTTTATCAAGCACGCCATTTAAAAAGTGCTCAACTTGGCCTGCAATATCACCCATCGTGCAGAGTCCAACTGTGCGGCCACTACCCTTGAGCGTGTGATAACTGCGCCTCACCTCTATTAATGCTTCAATGTCAGTTGAGTTAACACGCAATGCCTGACAATTTTGCGCAATGTGCGCCAACACTTCTTCGGCTTCTGTTAAATAAATGTCTAAAAGTTCAGCATCAAACGCTTGGTCTATCACTTTTACGTCGTCTGTATGAATCATGATTGGCGACATTGCTGGACTCGTTTGAGACACATCAACAACACTGGCAGAAGCGGGCCTTTCTTGATTCACTTCTGGCGAAACAGTTTCAACCGATTGAACGCCAGCATCAGCCAATGCTTCAGTCAGGCGAATAACTGCTTTTTCTAATGCTTGTTCAGACTCTGGCCGGGTTTTCGGCATTTCATCTGCATACAAGCCAATCATACTTAAGCTTTCAGCTACTAGTTCAAATTGTGATTGATTAGCCACATATTGACTTGTTTGAAAATGCTCGACAAATTGATTGCTGATTTTGATGATTGTATAAGGTGTGGGCAATCCCAACATTTCAAACACAGCGGCAATTTGTTTTAATGGTTTAGCGGTTAATGTCAGCGGCGCTTTTTCTGCAGGCTGGCGGAAATAACTATCAAGCGCTTGTTCAGTCGTTTTAAGCGCTTCTTTAATTTGAGTAACCACCGCTTTTACTGTGTCTCTATCAAGCTCGCTAGCACGTTCATTGCCCAGTTTTTCATAGCTTTCGCCAGATGAAATCGCTTCCAAACGATGCATTTCTGATAACAGTTTTTGCACTCTATCCGCATCAAGCTGTTGATAGTGATTGAGCGAAGTTTCTAATAAGTTAAGTGCGGCGGCAATTTCAATTAACGCGGCATGATTCACCTTAGTCGCATCGTCACGTAAAGTAGCACTTGCTAACTGCAAAGCCGCATACAAATCAACCACAACAACTTGACTGAGTTGACTTGTCAGATTCTGACTTTCCGCTAATTTATCGGAAAATTTAGTCATCAACACATTATCTACGTGTACTTGCGCAGCTCCAGCACTTGAACTTACTTTGCTAAAATCGATTGTATTCGATACATCGTCCCACAATTCACGCAATGCTTCTAATTGAAGAATCAACTGTTGAACGACCGCTAACTCATTTGCATCAATCGAAGCAGAATCAAAACTCATGCTAGATTTTTTGTCGACTAAAAGATCCAGCTCAAACACTTCTTTTACTCTGTGTATGTTCACTCTATCTACATCGCTGATTGCAACATAGTACAAAATGTCACGCAATAAGTGGTTGTGCGGTCTTGGCACAGCATCAGATAAATGACGCAATTCTTGATCTAATTTGCGGCATAGTTTTTTTGCACCTGAGTTTTCGGCTATTTCTGTTTGCTCAAGCGATTCAGTAAAGGCACTTGCTGCCCACCACAGGGTTTTTTCACTATTTTTTTGTTGCGCATGGCTAACCTTTGCAACTGCTTGAGTCATGCTGTTTAAAGCAATACTTTGTTTTGTTTGTAGCCAACTTAGTAAAGATTTTTGATAACTTAGACGCTGCTCAATAACAAAGCTAGCGTATTCGGTGCTACTTAACTGCAAACTTGGCAGGTCTTTTGGTGCGCTGTTGCTCGTATCAGGAAAAAATAGCTCGCTTTCATCCATTGTTTCACCTAAAGCCAAAACGATTGGGTGAATAATAGGATATAAGCGCAACGGAATATCAGGTGCGCCATCAAGCAAATCTTGCAAGTAGCTTTTTAAGGATTCAACTGCTTTAATGAATAATTCAATTAAAGACGGGCTTGCATCAATTGTTTTTTTCTCTAGGCGTCCCGCAAGTTTTTCTAACTCAGCACAAAATCGTTTACAGCCCTCTAAACCAACCATATCAAGCGCACCTGATGCCTGGTATAAATCTGTTTGCGAGAGGCGCAACGGCGCAGTGTCGTGCAAGTTGTTTTGCACTGCTTTAAGATTCACCAATACAGCATCAAGTGATTGATTTATTTGGTCTTTAACCCAAGTTAAAGGGCCTATATCAAAATTTTCAGACACCTAGGTTTAACTCCACATTAAATATAGCCATTAACATTAGTTTGCTTGATAAAACTAAACTTAAGCTATAGACAAACAATAGGCATTTCAGTCAAATAATTACTAAATTAAGCCAATTTAAAGCCCGCAACAGAGTCGCGTAACTCTTCAGCTAGCGTGGTCAATTGACCAACTGATTCGGCAGTTTGTTTTGTACCCTCAGTCGTTTGCGATGTAATTTCCTGAATTTGCTGCATGTTTTTCGTCACCGTTGAAGCTACTTCAGTTTGCGCTTCAGTTGCCGTTGAAATCGATTGAATCAAACGCGCCAAGTTATTAGTAACCGTTTCAATCTCCGTCAATGCTTGTCCCGCTGCATCTGATAATCGCGCTCCTTCAACCACACCCTCAGTTGATTTCTCCATCGCGGCAACAGCAGAGTTAGTATCGGTCTGAATCGTTTTTACAATCGCGCCAATTTGCTTAGTCGCTTCTGATGAACGTTCCGCTAGTCGCTGCACCTCTTCCGCAACCACCGTAAAGCCCCTACCTGCTTCACCCGCTGATGCCGCCTGAATCGCCGCGTTCAAGGCCAGAATATTGGTTTGCTCAGTAATATCAGAAATCAATTCCACGATCTCGCCAATCTCTTGCGAGCTTTCGCCCAAACGTTTGATTCGTTTTGAAGTTTCTTGAATTTGTTCACGAATGCCGTTCATACCTGCAATCGTATTTTGTACTGCTTGTGAACCTTGTGTCGCCGCTTGTAATGAGCGCTGCGCAACCTGTGAAGCTTGGCTCGCGTTGCTGGATACTTGCAAGATTGAGCGTGTCATATTCGAAACCGCATCTGTGGTTTCTGTAATTTGTTTCGATTGTTTTTCTGCCGCTGATAATAAGCCCACTGATGTGGCCTGCGCTTGTCCAGTTGCCGTATTCACTTGTTCAGATGCGCGGTTAATTTCCGTTACCAAGTCACGCAAGCTATCAATCGTATAGTTAATAGAGTCAGCAATCGCGCCCGTAATATTCTCTTTTACCTCCGCGCGCACGGTTAAGTCGCCATCCGCTAAATCTCCCATTTCATCTAGCAAGTTTAAAACCGCCATTTGGTTTTGCTGACCATCGTTTTCCAGCATCATCACAGCGCTTTCAATTTGTTTCACTTGGCGAGAGCCAAAATACGCAATCAAAAAGATGATTAACAAACCCAATAATGCCAATGCAATTTGAATGGTATTCACTAACTTGTTACTGGATTCAGCAATTTGCACAGACTCTTTTTGCACTTCACTGTTCAACGCTAAAACCGTTTGTTTGTTAATTTCATAAGCACTTGCTAAATCACCCAATGGTTTTGCTGCAGCAATTGCGCCAAGTTTAATGGCGACTTCAAAGTCTTTATTGTAAATACGATAAAAATTCTCATTTGATTTCAGTACAGCCTGATAAGCACCGCCCAGTTTGTTTATATCAAGATTGTTCTTCCAAAATTCAACACGTTTGTTGTATTCTGCTTCAGCAGCTTTCACCTCGGCTAGCTTCCTGTCACGTTTTTGATAATCAGAGTTTGATGTTGCTACATAAGCTTCATTGACAGCCGCAAACGCGTCTACCGCATAAAGTGGCGGCGGCAGGATATCCGCACGCAAGTTATCGTTTGTTTTAATTTTGTCATACACTGGGCCGCCAACTCGCACCTGACTAATCACGTAAAAAGCTAAAATAATAAAAATAATCAACCCAATTACAGGGCCAATCACTTGACCATATCCACGGCTGCCGCTGCCTGAGGATTTCAGGGTAAATATTTGCTTAACTTTTGATGGAAGTTCTTTAATTGCTTGCATATTGAGAGCCATGTTGATTCCTTTAAGTTTTACTAAATTATCTCAATGTAATTGATGTATTTGAAGATAATTAAATCTAACTGTATAACGACATTTAACGACTAAAATTAACCAATTTTTTACGACTTAAATCATGAAACTTTTTTAAATTTTTATACTTAAAATTTCAATACCCGTTTTTACTACTTTTGTTGCTACTACTGTTGTTAATATGAATCACTTCATACATGAATAATTAACCTAAATGACTAATGCGTCTAGGTCGCATAAGGCGTTGCAAATTCTTTTGAGCGAACTAGTTTGTCGCAATCCAGCAAATACCAAGTACGATTTTCAGCATCCTGATAGGTCTGGTTTTTTAAGCATATATGATCCCCTGCCAACACTTCACCCAAACGCATTTCATCTAGTTTGCGCAATCCAATGAGTTTATCGACCATAAATGCCACGTTTGTAGTGACAACATCGCTAATCAGCAACAAACGCGCGCTGGATGAAATATTGGTAAATGTATTTTCGATGAGTTGTGCTAAATCATTAATGGCATACAGCACGCCCCGCACGTTAGCCACGCCTAAAAACCAAGGTTTTACCAAAGGCACACTGTGAATATCCATAATTGGCAAGGTTTCACTGATTTCTTGTAAATTAACCAGCACATTTTTACCACCAATTAGCACGCCCAAATAACCAGCTGGGGGCTCAGCACCAACTTTTTTAGCGTTTTCCAGTCGCGCTAGAATGTTGGTTTGATATTCGCGTAATTGTGATTGTTTAGACATATATTTAACTAATTCGCACTATGATTATTCTTGTAGTTTATCAATCCACACTTTTAAATCAGCTTTTTGAATCGGTTTTAGCAAACAGGCCTTAGCGCCCATTTTTTCTGCCCATGCGTGGTCGGTCACTTGTAACTTTCCTGAGCATAAAATCACGGGCAAACTGGCTGTAGCAGGATCTTTAGTTAAAGACCTCGTGGCTTGAAATCCTGTTAGTCCGGTCATGATAATGTCCATAATAATAAGATCTGGCGCAATTTCAGCAGCACGCTCTACGCAGGCCTCACCACTTTCTAATGCAAATACTTGATAACCATCTGACTCTAACAACTCGGTCAAGTAGAAACGGTCCGTTGCCGAGTCATCTACAATCAAAATCTTATTAATCGCCATTCATATTCCCCTATTTATTCACTCGCAACATCTGCGGAATTTTTTTTGTTATTCAGATAAGCCTCGCTGGTGTAGGCGTTAATCGCATCAATTAACGTATCTTGAGTAAAAGGCTTGGTAAGATATTCATCAGAACCCGCCATGCGCCCACGCGCGCGATCAAATAAACCATCTTTACTAGACAACATGATGACAGGGGTAGATTTAAAACGGGCGTTGCGCTTAATAAGTGCGCATGTTTGATATCCATCTAGGCGTGGCATCATGATATCAACAAAAATAACTTGCGGATGTTGATCAGCAATTTTAGACAAAGCATCAAAGCCATCTTCTGCCAGAATGACTTCACAACCAGCAGATTTAAGAAAAATCTCGGCACTGCGTCTAATCGTATTGCTATCATCGATGACCATTACTTTTGTACCAGCCAGATTTGCTTGTGCCACGTTTTTATACTCCCAAGGTTATATTAAAAACGTCTTATATAACCAAATTAAAAAATATTCTATCTAAAAACATGTTTTTACATTATTCTTTTAATCACTTAAGCGCAATAAAAAATTGAATAACCTTAATAGTACACATAAAATATTACATTTTTTAAAATAATTTGCAACACTTACGTAATATTTGTAATAATATACTTTAACTATATTCAATAATTGCAGTATAAATTGTAACTATTTGAACGGTATCACACTGGGGGCGAACGAAAATGCTTATTAGACAAGAATCCGTAGATTCAAAAATGGCACTAAAAGATTTACCCAACAACTCTCCGCTGGCAAGCGCAAACTTAGTATTGGCTTTCGGCTCCATAAAGAGATTCAACGAAGGTAAGTTGCAGGGCTTTTTAAAGTCACGCTACCCAACCGCCCAAGTGATTGGCTGTACCACCTCTGGCGAAATCAGCCCTAACGGCGTATTTGACGATAGCATTCAAATCACAGCCATCCAATGGGAAAAAACCGTTCAACGTGTTGCGCAAACTAAAATGTCGGGCATGCAAAGCTCTTTTGAAGCTGCAGCTGGCTTAGCTAAACAATTAAAAGCTGACACGTTACGCACAGTTTTAGTAATTTCGGATGGCTTAAATGTTAACGGCTCTGAACTATTAAAAGGCTTTCAAAGTGTGCTGGGTGATATCCCAATTGTGGGTGGCTTGGCAGGTGACGGCGGGGCTTTTGTTAAGACATTACAACTTTACAACGATACGGTTTCAGATAATTTAGTCATTGCGGTTGGCTTATATGGGCCTGCACTTATCACGGCAAGCGGCGCTTTGGGTGGCTGGAAGCCTTATGGTCCGCCACGCACAGTGACTAAATCTGAGAAGAACGTGGTTTTTGAAATGGATGGAAAACCCGCTTTACCGCTTTATAGAATGTACATCGGCGAAGCTTTTTCAAAAGGCTTACCAGGCACTGGTTTAAAATTTCCGCTGGCGGTGATTGAAGAAGGCAAACGCGATGTTGAAAAAATTCGTACTTTATTGGCGATTGATCCCAAAAACAACAGCCTGACATTTGCTGGCAACGTAGAAGAAGGCGAAACCGTTCGCCTATGTCAAACTAATCACGATAGACTTGTGGATGGCGCAGGCGCTGCTGCAAACCTAGTGATGGACGGCTTAAGTGCAAACAAAACCAATCAAACTGGCTTAGCTTTATGTGTAAGTTGCGTTGGCCGTAAAGGTGTAATGGCGGAACTAGTAGGAGATGAAATCAAACTGGTGCAGCAGATTCTAGGCCCACAAACGAGCTTGACAGGCTTTTATTCTTACGGCGAGCTAGCACCACGCCCAAACACAACCGACAGCGTACTACATAATCAGACCATGACCATTGGCTATTTAAGCGAGAACTTACTGGCATAGTGAGTTTATTGCTTTAATTTAAAATTTTTCGCTTCAAAACGATAAGCATCTGTTCTAAACAGGTGCTTTTTGTTTTATGATAATCAATACACATTAACGCATCATTTGTGTTGTTTATTCAAAAAGGAAAAAATCATGTCTAGCTCAGTAACCCTTAAAGGCAATCCCGTAGATGTTGCAGGCAATTTGCCAAAAGTTGGCAGTACTGCGCCGAATTTCACACTGGTTGATAAAGCATTAGCCGATGTCACATTAGAAACTTACGCTGGCAAACGCAAAGTATTGAACATTTTTCCGAGTGTCGATACACCAACCTGCGCGATGTCAATTCGTGCATTCAACAAACATGCAGCTGGCTTGTCCAACACTGTTGTGCTGAACGTTTCTGCTGATTTGCCGTTTGCTCAAACACGCTTTTGTGCCGCAGAAGGCATTGAAAATGTGGTCAACCTTTCAACCATGCGCGGTCGCGATTTTCTCATGAACTACGGCGTATTGTTGTTTACCAGCAAGTTGGCTGGTTTGGCTGCACGTGCAGTCATTGTGATTGATGAAAACAATGTCATTAAATATCTTGAGTTAGTGCCAGAAATTGCGAATGAGCCCAATTATGATGCGGCTTTAGCAGCATTATAATCAGTATTTGTTTAATGAAAAAAGCCAGCTTATGCTGGTTTTTTTCATATCTATTCTTAAATCTAATCAAATATTTGAAACAAACAATAGATTAACTTTATAAATACTCTGTGTATTTGGCATTGCTGCCTTTGGCTTTATCTACTGGATATTTTAAGGCATTCAACTCAATTTTCTGGTTGGCCGCCTCAATCAAATCAATATTCAATACTTCTGCAATTCTAAGCAAATAGACGAACGTATCTGCCAATTCATGGCTGACCGCTTCACGCTTTCCAGGTGCTAATTGTACACTTTCTGCTGGCGTATCCCATTGAAATTGCTCAACTAATTCAGCCGCTTCTACAATCATCGCCATCGCTAAATTTTTAGGTGTATGAAACTGTGCCCAATCACGTTCTTGCACAAACTGGTTAATACGCATGCGTAATTGCGTTAATGAATCTTGGTTTTCCATGATGTTAGCCCTGACTTAACCACTTTTTTTGTTCGAAATTTGACACTGCTTGCTATTGAGTTATTTTCTGTTGCTACCTGCCACCATTTTAATTTCAAACAATCTGCACTCCAGCGGACCGTTAAACAATGGCGTACGTTTGCTAGGTGTTAAACGCATGAGTTTTGGCAACCGTAAATCGTTGGTCAAGAAGTAGGTATTCCAGCCAGCAAATTTGCGCTTTAAGGCCTCACCCATTTTCGGATAGAGCAAAGCCAACTCCTCATCTTCGCCAATTCGCACACCATACGGTGGGTTAGCAACTAGCACTCCGCTGTCTGCTGGCGGCATCACATCCGTAATATTATTTTGCGATAACTGCACAGCATCATTCAAACCTGCCTCGGTTAAGTTTTGCTTGGCAACTCTCACAGCGCGTAAATCGCTGTCTGACCCATATAATTGTTGAAAAGTGACCGACTTAATACTCTTTATTGCGTTATTTTTAATCTTTTTCCAGGTGTCAGATTCAAAATTTTTCAGTTTTTCAAAGCCAAAATTTCGCTTTAAACCAGGCGCAATATTTAGTGCAATCATCGCCGCTTCCAGCAAAAATGTGCCGCTCCCGCACATGGGGTCTAGTAATGGCTGCCCAACTTGCCAGCCTGATAATTGTAAAATGCCTGCAGCTAAATTTTCGCGCAAAGGCGCTTCAATGCTCGCTTTGCGATTGCCGCGCTGATATAAAGCGTCACCTGAAGTGTCTATATAATAAACGTAACTATCCGCCGTTAAATAGGCATGCACACGAACCGCTGGGGTTTTGGTGTCAATGTAAGGACGCGAATTAACCACTTGTCTAAATTTGTCGCAAATCGCATCTTTAATGCGCAATGTGGCAAACTCTAAACTTTTAAGCGGACATTTAACGCCGGTCACTTTCACCATAAAATCGTGTTTTACATCGAACCAATTTGGCCAATTCAGTTTGTAAGCGGCTTGGTATAAGTCATCTTCCGTGGCGTATTTTCCTTGCGCCGCTTGCATCAAAATACGGGTGGCGATGCGCGAATGTAAATTGGCGTGGTAGCAAACGCTCAATTCGCCCGCAAAACCCACACCGCCATCGGTTTGTTTGATGTCTTTTGCGTTGCTGGCTTTCAGCTCATTGACCAGCAAAGCCTCAAGACCGCGTGGGCAAGTGGCAAAATATTGATTCATCATGGTCTTATCATTTCTTTACTTATTGAGTCTTAATTAATCTGATTATGTTCGCACAATTTCTCAACAAAGCTTGAGAATTCAATTTTGTGCAAATTTTCTAACAATTTCGCGCGCTCTTTGAGCTTTTTCTGATTTAGACTTAACACATTTTTGAAGCCAAAAACCACAATATTGCCAGGCTTTCCTGTCGGTAGCATGAATGTTTGATTGTTAAAGCTTTGCTCAATGCGCTGCAGATAAATATCGAAATTCTTATCACTGCCCCACAGGTTAATGGCAAAAATACCATTGTTTTTTAAGGCCATTTCGCAACTATCAAAAAAATCTTGACTACAAAAATCAGGTGGAATACCAAAGCGATCAAAAGCATCAATCATTAAGCAATCGGTGCTGTTTGTGTTTTCGGCTAAATGTGCAATGCCATCACCCTCAATCACGTTAAATCTGTCGTCATAATCGGGCACAAAAAAATGGCTACGCGCGATGCTAATAATTTGCGGGTTAATTTCTACAATGGTTTGGCTGATGCCGGGACAGTTAGCATAAATATATTTAGGCACAGAGCCACCGCCCAAACCGATTGTGAGCACAGTTTTAATATCATCAGAAAACAATAAGAAGCACATCATACCGCGCGTATAAGTCAGCTCTAGTGCAAATGGGTCTTTCACTTTCATGCTACTTTGAATCGTCACCGTGCCCAAGTGTAACGAGCGTATGCCACTTATTTCAGACACTTCCACCACGCTATCATCGCGCACGCTTTTATGAATTTTACGGTTAAATCTAAACATGATGCTTATTGATTTTCTGTACTTTCTTCTGTCATTTCAATCACTTCAGGTTCAATCACTTTGGGCGTGCTGGTTTCAATCACTGTTTTAAATTTACAGTTTAATTCCATGAGCAAAGTATCGATATGTTTGATTTCTAATTGTACTTTTGTGCCCACTTTAAGCTCTGGCAAACTAGGCACTTTGGTGATGTAAAACATACCATCAATGCGCACCAGATTTTCACGCCAAACGGTCGCATTGATTTCTGTGAGTTGTTCTTGAATCAAATACTGCAAGCACCAGTAGCGTTCCATGCGGGTTTGGAATTCGCTATATGCACTGTAAGTTTGGTCAAAATTGCGCATGATGACATTTAGTTTGCCATCTGCAACCTTGTATGGCGCAGGTTCGGTATTTAGCATGGCAATTAACTGGCGCTGATTGATTAAATCTACAGCGCGACGTAGTGGTGATGTACTCCACGCGTATTGCGCGACGCCCAAGCCTTGATGCGGCTCGGCGGATGTTGTCATAAACACTTTGCCACCGGCTTGCGCGCGATAAATGCCCGCAAAACCCGCCTCTTTTAGCAATCCGCCCCAATGACTATTGGCGTAAATCATGAGCTCAGCCACCAGCTTATCCATTGGGGAGCCACGTTCGCGCGCAATAATTTGTACGATGCCATCATTGACGTAAAAATTATAGTCAATTTGTGGCGCACGATTCGGGTCGGCTTTGCCGCGCGCAACTTCTAATTTTTCAGCCAAACTAAACAGCAATTTAAGCTTAGCCCAGTACGGATGGCCGCTATCAGCTTCTAAAGTATGTTCATTGAAAAATGGCTCTAGCGCATCGTGACGCAAATTATCCGCGATTTTGATTTGTTCTAGCTTTGTTTCGTACGCAACGATTTCAAAATCAGCTGTCACTTCTAAATACAAGCTTAAGGCAGGTTTTGTTTCACCCGCATCCAAGCTAAAAGGCTTGACGATGCTTTCAGGCAGCATGGTGATTTTGTTACCTGGCATGTAAACAGTGGACAATCGCGACAGCACAATCGCATCTAAACTGGAGTCGATTGGTACGCCTAAGCCTGGTGCGGCAATATGAATGCCGACGCGCGTGTTGCCATTTGATAGCGTTTCTAAGCTAAATGCATCATCAATTTCAGTCGTCGTTGCATCGTCAATACTAAAACATTCCACCGTACTTAACGCTAAATTTAAGTCAAGTTTTGGCGATTCAAATGGCGGGAAATCGATTCCTGATTTTCCATCTTTATCTGGAAACATCTCGCGCAAGAAAGCGCCCAAGTGATAATCGTGCGCGTTTTGAATCAAGCCGCAATCGGCCATCACCGTTAAGGGCAAGCGGCCTGAAGATTGCGCCGCTTCGTCAATCGCTTTCCATTCCAAGCTATTTTTGTCTGGGTTATAAATCAAGGCATCGGCTTTTGCCGCAAAGCCATCTGGCAACTGTTTGTTATTCAGTTGCGTGACCCAAACCGCCATTTGTTCGGCTTGTAATTTTTTACGCTCCACGGCTGCCAACGCTAATTTAAGCGTTTCGGCAGGTGCTGCTTTGTAACGGCCTTTGCCTTTGCGATAAAAATACATCGGCGCGCTGTGTAGTTTGATGGCGACAGCTGCGTTTTCAAATGGAGTAGGCTTTTTGCCAAAGTATTCTTTGGCTAAATCTTCAAAAGCAAATTCTGGCTCGCCGCAACATTCCCACAAAAAATCGATTTCTAAGTTTTCCGCTTCGGTAAGCGCGGCGTCCATAAAGCCTGCTAATGAGGACTCAAATTGCATCAGCACATTGCTGGCTTTAATTTTAGAGCGTTTGCCCGAAACCGATTCTACCTGCAACGCTGCGGGCGATTCTGACATGATAGAGGCGACTTTAAAGCTGCCCTCTTCTTCATAAAACACATTCATTGCGTCAATTTTCTCTTTCAATTAGATGCTCCACAAAAACTTAACCCTATTTTTGGGCTAAATTTTTATGGGCAATTATTGCAGTAGGCGTAATTTTAATGTGTTCCGCATAATTAAGCTTGTTTAATTCGGGCACAGGCGAAAATTGGGCAGCATTTATTCTTGATGGCGAGATTAAAAATACGGTATATTCGTATGCATGAGCAAAGCCATCGAATTGATACAAGCGCAAGCGCAAACCCCCACTAGCGCGCGTGTTTTAGTGTTAGATACCTTATTAAACGCGCCATTACCGCTGTCGCATCCCGAGATTCAAAAGCAAATCACCGAACCGATTGACCGCGTGACGATTTATCGCGTGTTAGATTGGTTAAGCGTGCAAGGCTTTGTGCATAGCGTGATTAGCCCAGACAAAACGCGCCGTTTTAAAGCCAATACACATCACACCCAACATCAGCATGCGCATTTTGAATGCACAACTTGCGGGCAGGTTTATTGTTTGGATGAAACCAATGAGGCGATTACGCAAAGTTTGCCCAAACAATTTGTAGCCAAAAAAATCCATCTCAGCATCAGTGGCATTTGCGCAAGCTGTCAAAAATAGTCTAAATTAACACACGCCATTATTTTCATCTCAATACGTCTTAATTGGTTTTTTTATTCTCACTTTACCTATCCTTTATTTAAAAAATGCAACTTAGTTGCATATTATAGGCAATCTGTTTACACTGCCAAATTTGCAACTAAGTTGCATTTATAACGATTGGTATTGGATATGATGAAAAAACTCCCTGTCACCGTGTTATCTGGCTTTTTGGGCGCGGGTAAAACCACGCTATTGAATCATATTTTAAATAATCGCGAAGGTAAGCGCGTTGCGGTGATTGTGAATGATATGAGTGAAGTGAATATTGACGCGCAATTAGTGCGTGATGGTGGCGCTGAGTTGTCGCGTAGTGAAGAAAAATTGGTGGAAATGAGTAATGGCTGCATTTGCTGCACCTTACGCGAAGATTTGCTGGTAGAGATTACACGCCTTGCCAAAGAAGACCGTTTTGACTATTTACTGATTGAGTCCACTGGTATTTCAGAGCCCTTACCTGTGGCGGAAACCTTTACATTTCGCGGTGAAGATGGGTTAAGTTTATCGGATGTGGCTGAACTAGACACAATGGTAACCGTGGTGGATGGCTTTAACTTTTTAAAAGATTATAGTAGCCGCGATTTTATAGCGCAGCGCGGCGAGAGCATGGGCGAAGAAGATGAACGCACAGTGGTGGATTTATTGGTTGAGCAAATTGAATTTTGCGATGTATTAGTGTTAAACAAAACCGATTTATTAAACCAAGATGAAATCGGCAGACTTGAGGGAATATTAAAAGCATTTAATCCGCGCGCAAAAATCATACACAGCCAATTTAGCAAAGTACCATTAGATAGTGTGATGAGCACAGGTTTATTTAATTTTGAAGCCGCCGAAGATGCGCCAGGCTGGCTTAAAGAACTCCGTGGTGAATACGTTCCAGAAAGTGAAGAGTATGGCATTTCAAGCTTTGTCTATCGTGCGCGCCGCCCGTTTCATCCGCAACGATTATTTGACTATATCGGCCAAGAATGGCCGGGCGTAATTCGATCAAAAGGTAATTTTTGGATTGCCAGCCGCCCTGAATGTTGCATTAGCTGGTCGCAAGCGGGCGGGATATCTCGTAATGAATTAGCGGGGTTTTGGTGGGCGGCCACGCCAAAAGAACATTGGCCAGATGATGCTGAGCAACTTGCAGGTATTAATAAACGTTGGCAAGAACCCTTTGGCGACAGGCAACAAGAGTTGGTCATCATTGGTATTCATATGGATAAAAACCAACTAATTGCAGAAATTGACCGTTGCCTGCTGACACCCACTGAAATGTTGTTGGGTGACATGGGCGAATATATGCAAGGCTGGAAAGCATTAAGCGACCCATTTCCGCTGTGGCATCAGCAGGAAGCAGAAACAGAAATAGCCTAAGCTTATATTTAAGCTAAAATTAAGTTTTAACAAGCACAAATATTATGGACAAACGCATTCCTGTCACCTTGCTTACTGGCTTTTTAGGCTCTGGCAAAACCACGTTGCTCAATCAATTATTGGCGAATCCTGCCATGCACGACACCGCCGTGATCATTAATGAGCTTGGCGAAACGGGTCTTGACCACATTTTAGCTACGCATATTGAAAGCGAACACATTGCTGACAATACGGTTTTATTGAGTAGCGGCTGTTTATGTTGCACACTTAAAAATGAACTGGCAGACACAATGCGCGATTTGTTTTTCAAACGTGCCTTGCAAGCCATTCCGCAATTCAATCGCTTAGTCATCGAAACCACTGGCATGGCTGACCCTGGGCCGATTTTGGGCAACTTAATGAATGAGCCTGTGATTGAATCTACCTTTAGGCTAGATGCGGTGATTGTCACTATCGACAGCCAATACGGATTGCAGCAGATTGCGGAACATGCAGAAGCGCGTAAACAAGCAGCAGTGGCTGATGTATTACTGCTAACCAAAACAGATTTAGCCAGACCTGAGCAGTTAAACGAATTAAAAGAAAAGTTGATAGCGATTAACCCAGGCGCAACCCAGCACCGTGTACTTAACGGCTTATTAGACCCGAATTTTATTATTGATGTCGGCCTATATGATTTGGCCTCTAAAGCGCCTGAACCGCAACGCTGGTTGCGTGCGCCCTTAACTAAAGCCAAGCCAAAAGGTACTTTGCCGCAAGCGGTGCATGATGATGAAATTACCAGTTTTACGGTTTTTATGCCCAAACCACTTAATTGGCGCGACTTAAAACCCGTGATTTTGAAGTTATGCCAAACACACGGCAAAAACTTACTGCGGTTAAAAGGTATTATCCATGCTGAAGACCAACCCGCCCCGCTGGCGATTCATGCCGTGCACTTTACGCCCTATCCGCCCACGCTGCTGGAAGGCTGGGATGAAGACGAACCGATTTCACGTATTGTGGTTATTGGTAAGGGTCTGGACAAAATTACTATAAGTAAAATATTGACGCAACTTTAATTAGTTACAAATTAGCAACTTTTACCAACTCACATCACACTGCAAACATGTAGTAGCTTTTACGAGTTATAATCGTGCCTATATTTACTAGTCTTTTGCATAATCATGAATAAAACTCGCATCGGAATTATTGGTACTGGATTCATTGCAAAAGGGCTATTAAGCCTGATTCAAGCCTCCAGTGATTTCACTTCACATAAAATACTAACTAGACGCCCACTAAATGATTTTCAAAACTATCCTAGTGGTTTACTAACCAATTCAATTAACGAGCTTATCGATAATTCAGATGTGGTATTCGAATGCTCAGGTGATGTGATTCATGCGACAGATTGTATTCTTGCAGCTACTAATGCAAATAAAAAGGTAGTTACAATGAATGCAGAGTTTCATGTAACAACAGGCTCATACTTTACGTACAGAGGCGACTATGTGACTGATGCTGATGGAGATCAACCTGGTTGCCAAGCGAGACTTAAACAAGAAGTAGTTGGCATGGGGTTTGAGCCGATGGCTTACTTAAATATCAAGGGTTTTTTGAATTTAAATCCCGAAAGAAAAGAAATGGAGTACTGGTCAAAATTACAAAGTTTAAGTTTAGACCAAACTGTATCATTCACCGATGGCACTAAGTTGCAAGTTGAACAAGCGTTTGTTGCTAATGGCCTAGGCGCAACTATTCCATCTAATGGGATGTTGGGTGCCACAGTCGAGAGTTTATATCACACTGACTACCTAGTTGAAATAGCAGAGCAAATAGGTCAACCTATCAGTGATTTTGTATTATGCAAAGGTGCTCCTCCAGGCGTATTAATTATTGCCAAAAGTGCCATAGCTGACAGTTTAGGTGATTACACCCCCATCAAACCATTACGAACCAAGAATGGAAGGGCTTATGTGTTGTTAAAGCCTTATCACCTAACTTATATGGAAACATTGAATACAGTTCGTAAAGTATTAAAAGGTGATGAGATGTTAATCAACAATTCCAATAATCCATCATTAACTGTAGCTGCAATTGCAAAACGTAGAATTAGTCGCGGCGAGGTCATTGAAAAAGGCGCTGGTGGATTTGATGTGCGTGGTTTGGCAGTTAAAATGCATTCCAATAAAAATTTGGTGCCTATATGTTTATTACAAAATACAAAAGTCATAAGAGATATAGAAGAAGGACAACTTATAGGGTTTGATGATGTAGAGATGACGGAAACGAACGCACTCAATTTTCACTTTGAGATTCTCAAGATTTAAAAATATTTATCAATTTAAAAATATGCCTAACAATCGAACTGATTATTTTGTAAAAGATGTAAAAATTTTAAATGAGGATACAGTACATACGGAAAATCAGCTAGTTACACTCATTGTAGGAAGCTCCTCCCCATTCACAACTGAAGTCGTTAGTGTAAAAAACCCATTTATTACCGACAAATTAGTGACGTTACTAATCGAAGATAAAGTCAGTGCTCAACTACATGACTTTGATTCCTTAAAATCGATAAGTAGTTTAGCAAGGGGAGTCAGAAACGCATTACTTAATCGATATTATTTGCTGTCACCTGCTCACAAGATTCAATCCACTATATTTGATGTAAGGAGCATAGAGCCTAACAACATCGCACATTTGATTGTTCACATAATACCTTTGTGCTTATATGTAAGAAGTATAGTTGGTTCTGATATTCAGTTTTTATTTAGAAAAGTATCTCCTTCTTTTAAAAAATTACTAGCTGAATTTGGCATCATCCCTCTATCAATCAATAAAAAAATTCAAGGCACTTTTGTAAGACTTTATGCAAAACATAGATTAGCCAGATACAACATTTTAGATAACCACAGCTGCCATCCTAGTACATTTTTGTCAAACATCTACGATCAATATCAATTTAAAAGCCCATTAATAAACAAAAAAAAACTATTTATTTCTAGAAGAGGTGCACGTGGACTGCTCAATCATGATGAAACAGCAGTCATGTTAGAGCAACGTGGATATGAAACCATATTTATGGAAGATTATAATATGAGTGAGCAACTTGGAATCGCCTCAGAAGCATCCCATGTAGTGGCTGTTCATGGCGCATCAATGGGTATGCTAGTATTGAACAAGCATATCGAAAACTTAATCGAAATTATGCCCCCTAACGTTTATGAAGAATACTTTGGAATTGCACTAGCTGGTTGCGTTCAGAAACATATTCAAATTATCTCAAGCTTTGATGAGGAAGTAGCTTACAACGGATGGAGTGCAATCGTACATTTTAAAAATAAACCGTTTTCGGTTAACTTAAGCCAACTCTCGTATGCGCTAGACCTAAATCAATGATGATTGAAAGTCTAGCTTTTAAAAAAGGCCTAACATTTGTCTAAAATGCTCTTGGGTTTATCAGTAATCGCCTCAAATTTAAAATAACCACTTAAATTAAACTAAAGTAATTTAAAAGCTAGTTTTATAATTCTGCCCAAAAAACTCAATCATCATAAACTCCTCTAAGCCAGCGCTATCTTCTGGCCTAGCAGACATCACAATCGTGCGATTTAGCCGATGCGATTCCCAGTTAAAATCGCCTTTGTAATGCTGACGAATCAAACTAATCATTTTTTTAATCATCACCAAACGCACATCTTGGCCTGATTGCGCTTGCACCTCAAAAAACTCGCGGCGCGCATTACTAATATCGTTTGTCCAGCCGTTAAAAGAAAAGCTGGCAGTGCGAGTTTCTAAGTTGGTTATTTCAAAAACACCATTCACGCCTGTTTCAAAATTACGCTTGATATTTTCATCGCGCCTTTGCTCTGCACTTGGGCCTAGCTCGCGGGCAGTGGCTTCTGCATTGATGCGCGCGGCTTCTGAGTCTTGTGCGGCGCGCCGGGCACGATTTTGATTCACAAGTGCCATCATATCCACAGGTGCTTCTTCTGGTTTAGGCTGCGTAGGAGCAGACTCCTGTGGAATATTCAAATTAGGCTGAGTCTTTTCTGGGGTAGGCTTTGTAGTACTTAACACATCAGGCACCTTAAAAACGGGCTTTTTAGGCGGCGCTTCTGTTTTTTGAACGATGACTTTAGGTTTTGGCTTAGTTGGCTCTGGGATTTTTTCAACTGGCGTGGCTGGCTGCTCTACGGGTGTTTCAGCTATTTTTTTTTCAACCGTTGGTGGCGCTAAGCTCACTTCTAATTCGCGTGCAGGTAGCTCTGCCAACTCTTCTTGCTCAAACTTTGGCACCACAAAAAATAAAATAATGGCATGAATCAATAGCGAAAAAATAATCGCAATCAGGGTATTGCGGCTAATCTGCAGGCGAAAAACCTTATCGCCGCGCGGCTCTAATAAGAACGCATCAAATTGATTGTCGGTATTTTGCATTAAAGCGTTTGCATCAAACTAGAAGCGCATCTCAGCCCAGATTTTATCTAGTCGCTTGGTTGAGATTGGCATAGGCGTTTTGAGTTCTTGCGCAAAAAGTGACACGCGCAACTCCTCTATTTGCCAGCGAAAATCCTGCAAAGCTGGCGGTATGTCCATATGTGCTTGTTGCAAATTATTCATTTTATCTTGCCATTTTTGCCATATTAATCCAACACTTGCGGCATTTTTTCCATCGCGGTCTGGGTTGGAAGGCTGTTTTTGTATTCTTAAATTTAAGGCTTTTAAATAACGCGGAATATGTTGTAAATACTCCCAAGGCGTTTGCGTAAAGCAGTTTTTATAAACCAAACAACTAATTTGGCTTTCAACATCTTTTTTGAGTCTATTCACCGTCGCAGGCATTTTGGCTTGCATATTAATTAATGCCTGATACTCAGTCGCTACCGCTTGCACTTGCCTTACAATTGCTTGACTCACTGCAGGCAAGCGCGTTCGCGCTCTAGCTTTTAATTTCATAAAATCGGCATTGGTGCGCGGCAATTCATCTTCACCAATAAAGGCGCGGTCAGCAATCGCCGTTATCATATCTTCACGCAAATCGTCTGGCGACATGATGTTTCTAAACGTCAACGCGTATTGATTAAAATTCGGCAGGCTTTTTTCCAGCTGCTTAATCTGTTCTTTTAACTCAAAACGCATTAAGCGGCAAATACCTTTACGTAAATTTGCATCTGCCTCAATCGCGGTATCAAATAACTTAACCGAAACCGAATCGATATTATCTTCAAGCGCTGGATAACCCGTCACCTTTAAGCCATCACGTTCAAAACTTAAAGTTTGCGGCAAATCGCCAAAATCCCATTGTTTTAAACCCGTTTTTTCAATATCGGGCGATGTATTCCTAAAGGTAAGCTGAGCCGCTTGGCCTAATTGCTTTTGCAAAGCGCGCCAATCGCGCCCCATTGCCAACTCGCGACCAGCATCATCCACCACACTAAAATTCATCAACAAATGCGCAGGCGTTTCGTCTACCCAATCTTCAACACCGATTTTTAAAGTGGTCACGCGCTGAATATGCGCCGCTAAAAGTGGTTTAATAGGCGCTTGCGCTATAGGATTTTGCTCTAAAAATCCCGTCACAAATTCTGGCACAGGCACACAAACCCGTCTGAAATTTTTAGGTAAGGCTTTGACTAAATAGGTTAGTTTTTCGCGCAACATGCCAGGCACTAGCCATTCGGTGGCTGTGGGATCTAGCTGATTCAACAAAGCAAGCGGCACCGTTGCTGTCACACCGTCTAAAATATGGCTAGGCTCAAAGCGATATTTAAGCGGTATTTCAATCGACTGCTTACCATCGACGCCACTTAACACCATTTTTTCAGGAAACTGTACCGCCGTAATCGCATCTGCCCCATGACGCATTAAATCATCGCGGGTTAAATACAACAGCTTAGGATTGAGCTTTTCTGCACCTTCGCGCCACTTTTCAAAACTGGCCGCGTTGAAAATATCAGCGGGGACTTTGCTGTCGTAAAACGCAAATAATTGATGCTCATCCACCAATACATCCTGACGTCGCGCCTTATGCTCTAATTCCTCAACTTCGGCGATTAAGCGCTCATTGGCAGTAAAAAAGGCAGATTTTGTATCGAACTCTCCATTTGCTAAGGCTTCACGAATAAATATTTCACGCGACTCTTGCGGATTAATCGGCCCATAATGCACGCGGCGTTTTGGGATAATAGTTAGGCCATACAAAGAAACACGCTCCCATACGTTCACCATGCCCATTTTTCTATCCCAGCGTGGGTCTGAATATTGGCTTTCGGTTAGGCCTCGCGCAAGCGGTTCAATCCAATCCGGCTCAATTTTCGCCATACAACGGGCATATAGCTTACTGGTATCCACCAACTCCGCCGCGATTACCCATTTTGGTCGTGTTTTCTTTAGCGTGCTGCCAGGCGCCACAAAAAAGCGAATGCCGCGTGCGCCAGCATAGCTGTCGCTATCGCCATCTTTAAAACCAATATTACCTAGCAAACCAGCCAAAAGTGCCTTATGAATCTGCTCAAAGTTGGCAGGTTCTACATTTAGTTTTAACTCTAATTCTTCTGTAATTTGTTTAATTTGCCCATGTAGTTCGCGCCATTCTTTAAGCCGTAAAAAAGATAAAAAATTGGCATGACATTGATTAAGCAAATCTTTGTTGGATTTTTTTGTTTTTAAGGCATTGTCGTAAAAATCCCATATTTTCAAATAGCTCATAAAGTCTGAGCCTTCAGTGGCAAATTTGCTGTGTGCATTATCGGCGGCTTCGCGTTTGTCCATAGGGCGCTCACGTGGGTCTTGCATACTTAACACACTGGCGATAATTAAAATCTCGCTTAAACAATTTTCACGTTTTGCAGCCAGAATCATGCGCCCAACGCGTGGGTCTAGCGGCAGTTTTGCCAGTTGCAAGCCGGTTTCGGTAATTTGGCGCTTGCTATCCACTGCGCCCAGCTCTTGCAACAATAAATAGCCATCGGCGATTAATCTTGTTGAAGGTGGCTCAATAAATGGAAATTCGGTCACATCGCCTAGGCGCAAAGCGGCCATTCGCAAAATCACGCTAGCCAGCGAACTACGCAATATCTCTGGTTCTGTGAATTCTGGCCTGCTATCAAAATCCACTTCTGAATAAAGCCTTACGCAGATACCGTTTGAAACACGACCGCAACGGCCTGCTCGTTGCTTGGCGGCGGCTTGACTAACCTTCTCTATTTGCAGCTGCTCTACCTTGGCGCGGGTGCTGTAACGATTCATACGCGCTAAACCCGCATCAATCACATATTTGATACCAGGAACCGTGAGCGAAGTTTCAGCGACGTTGGTGGCTAAAACAATACGGCGACTGCTATGCGGCCTGAATATCTTCTGCTGGTCTTCGATACTTAACCGTGCAAACAAGGGTAAAACCTCAATATGTTTAAGCTTGGCCGAACGCCCTTGGTATTTACGCAGATGTTCTGCCGTATCGCGAATCTCACGCTCACCTGGTAGAAACACCAAAATATCGCCATCACCTTGCCGCAGCAAGTCATCAGCGGCATCCATAATGGCTTCTTCTATAGCCTCTTCTTCGTCATCTTCTTCTAGCCAGCGCGCTTCTGTTTTAGCTTTACGGGCAATCCCAAAAATCGTTTCATCATCTGCATCAAATTGGGCATTTTCGGACTCTACGCTTTCTTTACTTCTATAGCCGCCTTTCCCTAAAGGCCTATAACGGATTTCTACAGGATAAGTCCTGCCACTCACCTCAATCACAGGTGCACCATTGAAGTGTTTTGAAAATCGATCTGCATCAATAGTGGCCGAAGTCACAATCACTTTTAAATCGGGGCGTTTGGGTAATAGTTGCTTTAAATAGCCCAGCAAAAAATCAATATTCAAGCTGCGCTCATGCGCCTCATCGATAATAATCGTGTCATACGCATGTAAAAATTTATCGCCCTGCGTTTCTGCCAGCAAAATACCATCTGTCATGAGCTTGACGTAACTGCATTCTGATAGCTTATCGTTAAAGCGCACTTTATAGCCCACCACCTCGCCCAGCGGGCTTTGTAGCTCTTGCGCGATGCGGCTTGCAACAGAGCGTGCCGCAATACGGCGTGGCTGTGTATGGCCAATTAAACCCGCCACACCACGGCCCAGCTCTAAGCATATTTTAGGAATTTGCGTGGTTTTGCCAGAACCTGTTTCACCGCAAATAATCACCACTTGGTTACTGGCAATCGCGGCGGCGATTTCTGCTTTTTTACCACTAACTGGCAGCTCTAACGGATATTCAGGCTTGGGTAAGTTTGTTAATCGATGTTGATATTTGGCTTGCGATTGTTGAATTTTGCGCGCGACTTCAGCCAATGACTTTTCTATGGGCTTATTTTGGCTGATCTGTGATTGCGCTTGATTAAGCTGACTACGTAGCCGAAATTTATCGGCCAGCATACAGCTGGATAGCGATTTTAATAGCTGGGGAATATTCAAAGGGCTTGTTTGCATGTATAGCGTATTTTAACATGCGCTACTCTTATCAGTCTGTTGATAAGAGTAGCGCACTAATGACTTGGTGGTTTGGTGCTAACTTTCAAAAAAGCACCTCTTATCTCAAAATGTATCGTATCTATTACTTGGTGCCTATCGTTCAACAATTCAAGCCTATGTCTGCCTAAACCGGGTTGCCAAGCAGCTTGATTGAAATTAGCGCCGTTTAAGCGCCATTGATAGCGATTATTAACTTGTTGCTGATTGGTTTTAAACACTATTTTTTGCTGCAAGACTGGAATCTCTGGGTCTAGCGCAATAATTGTACCCTCTCCTGGATAAGCAATTCGCGCTAATGTTTGTTTTTGAGCGCTACTTTTATTATTGATTAATTTTGTATGGCTGATTAATTGCGCTGTATGTTGATTTGCCACAATCACATTTTGCCCTGTGCCTGCTATAAACAATTCGCGCCTTGCTGGCTCTAAATCTGGCATGTAGCGAATTTGTCTAGCTTCTACCGTAGCTGGCAATTTGGGTTGAAAGCGATTACCCGCATGTAATTTATCCATCACAGCGCGCCAGATTGGCGCAGCCCCAGTCACTCCAGATACATCATGCATCGGTTCGCCCCCTGCATTACCTACCCAAACCCCCACCGTATACTGGCCTGAGTAGCCAATACACCAGTTATCGCGCATATCCTTGCTGGTGCCGGTTTTAACCGCCGTCCAGTAAGGGGTATGCAATGTGGAATCTAGCCCAAAAGTGAGATAGCGTGCCGTATTATCTGCCAAAATATCAGATACGATAAAGCTTGCCGCTGGCTTTAAATAGGTTTGCTTGAGTGGCTGCGATTTTGAGTTGGTAAAAGTAATGGCTTGCCATAAACCGCCATTTGCCAGCGCACGGTATGCATTCGTTAAATCCAGCAAACGCACATCGGCCGCGCCTAATGCCAAACTATAGCCATAATAATCAGCCGATTCGGTCATGGTTGAAAAGCCAAACGTTTGCAGCGCTGCATAAAACTGGTCGCCGCCCACATTCAGCAGCGTGCGCACCGCTGGTACATTCAGTGAGCTAGCCAGTGCAAAACGTGTGGTAACAGGTCCTACAAAATGTTTATCGTAATTTTGCGGCACATAATAGCCACTGGGTGTGGCGATGCGCACAGGTGAATCATCTAAAATGGAAGCGGCTGTTAGCGCCTTTTTCTGAATAGCTACACCATATAAAAAGGGTTTCAATGTAGAGCCTGCTTGGCGCGGAGCCGTTACGCTATCGACATCTGGCGCACTGGATAAACTACCACTTGAGCCAACCCATGTTAGCGCCTGGCCAGTTTTATTATCCAGCACAATCACTGCGCCATCTTGCACATTTTGATACTCTAGCTGCATTAAATTGGCGCGTAATTGCTGCGTGGCAAAACGTTGCAAGTCGGCGTCAACGCTGGTTTTAACTTTCTGATTAGCCGAATCAATCAGCTTTCTAGCCAAATGCGGCGCCTGATTTTGCAAAGTAATTTCAAACGGGCCTTGTAGCTTTAAACTGACATAGCCATCCAAAGCCGCACAAAACTGCGCTTGCTGCATTTGTTTTAGCAATACGCAGGCACGTTCTGTCACTTTAGCGGTATTGGCATTTGGTGCGCGAATCAGCACTGCGGCAATCGCCGCATCGCGCGCGTTCAATGCAGATGGCGCTTTGTTAAATAACCCAAAACTCATGGCCGCAACGCCTTGCAACTCACCACGAAAAGAAACCTGATTAAGATACGCCTCTAAAATCTCATCTTTTTTCCATTGATTATCTAACTGCAAAGCTTGGGCAATTTGGGTGGTTTTTTGCAGGATATTACGTTTGCTGTTGCGATTTTCTTCATCCAAAATACCCGCCAACTGCATGGTTAAAGTACTGGCACCACGCGTTTTCTTCTGCCATAAATTACGCCAACTGGTGGCCGTGATGGCTTGCCAATCCACGCCAGCATGCTCATAAAAACGTTTATCTTCTGAATACAACAAGGCTTGCAATAAGGCTGGCGAAACATCTTCAATCGGCGTCCATTGCAAACGCCTAATTTGATGATTGATGCGTATCTGCTGCAACACTTGCCCATCGCGCGCCAACAACCAGCTATCAGAGGCTTGATAGTTGTTTTTAACCGATTCAAAAGTTGGTAAAGCAATGGCAAAAGCTGGTAGTAAAAATAGGACAAAAGCCGCTAAAAATCTATTTTTGAACACTTAACTTAACCACTTTTTTGGTTCGAAATTTGAGATGTCATCACGTATGAAATTAAAACTGCACAATCAACGTTTATGAAAATAGCTATATAGCGCGTTGAAAATATAGCGTCCGCCGACAAACCAAATACATACAGGCCAAAGATATAAAGCGAATACAATTATTAACATATCAAACTCTAGTAGTATTTCTGAGCCTTTAACATAGCAATCACCTACAGGTGGGCAACCAATATTAGTCTTCAGTTGTTGCTCTAAGTTGTGGATTGCAATCGGAATATAACTCACACCGACCCACCATAAAAATTTAAGTAAAGATAAAATACATTTCATTTAAACTCCAAAATTATGCTTATGGCGCGGCCTGCACCGTTAAAGGCGCATTTGGTAATTGTCCAAACAGTTCAGGCGCATACATTGCCTCTACGCGCGTAGGTGGTAGATTAAATGTGCCAGGATTATTCAAGCGTATTGTGTATTCCACCCAGAAATGGCCTTTAGGTGCGTATTCATAATAAGCCCTGAAAAAGCTTAAACCGCGCTCCGTATAGTTTGGGTAGGCCATATTTTTTCCGTCATAGGCATTTTCATTTGATTGCGCAATAGCAGAATCACGCGCGGTATTGCCTAAAATGCTTGCCCCTGCTGGGATAGGGTCTGACAAAGCAACCCAACTCATGGCTTGACTACTATCAATGTCTAAACGCACTCTAGCCAAGTCGCCACGGCTCCATTTACCTGCTACTTTTTGCGCAATCGGCGTAATTAAGCGGGTAATTTTGTAGCCATTTTCTAGCGATTTGGCTGGTATTGCCGCGGTCACCAAGCTATTTACCCATGGTTTGCCTGTACCAACATGTTTCAAGCTAAATTGCTGTGGATTACTTTCGCGTGACCAAGGAAAATAAAGCGATGCAGCAACAGCTTCCTTGGCTCTAATCACAGGTGCGTTATTGACTGATGGTTTAGGCTGTTTAGTGACTATATTGCTAGCCCAATCCAACTCTTGTTTGTTAGCATCTAGCGCGGCAGTAGTAATACCTGTCACTGCTTCGCGCTCAAATACTAGCCCAAACTTTTGCAACGCTAACCTGCCCCAGGCGTTTGAAGTGGTTGTTTGCCAACGGCCTTTGTTTTGGCGCAATATGGCGCCGCGCAATAAAGCAGGCATGTCTGCTTGCCAAGCTGGGTTTTTCATCAGCAAGCTCACCAAGCGCGTTGCATTTACCTCACCATCTACCATTGCCCACCACCATACGTCTTGGTCTTCAGTGGTAAATACTAATCGGCCACCTACGTTTTGCAGACGATTGCGTAATTCGCGCTCAATTTGCTGCATGCGCTCATCACGGTTATCGGCTTTTGGTAGATGTGTATAGATTGCCAGCCAATCAATCAGAGTGGTGGTTGGCATTTGAATTGGCTTAAAATCAAAAGCGGTTAGCACGCGCGTATCGACATTACTTGTATAAGACAATGCCGCTAACACGTGAAGCCTGCGTTCTGCTAAATATTGATTGCTACCCCAATACCAAGTGCCCGCTGGCTGAATGCGGCCTTCTACAAAATCCAGCAAAGCTTGCTGCATTTTATTTTCAACTTCAATCGGCAGCTTAACATCGTTTTCGTAAGCCATCGTCAACACGTAAGCCGTCAATATTTCGCTGCCATTGGTCATGCCAGGAAAGTACTCTAAAAAGCCTTGGCTATCTTGGTAGCTGGATAAATTCGCCACAATATCGGCCCAGCGCGCTTTATCCTGCAAGCCTGTCGCAATCGACGTTTTTTGCTCTAAACAGCTGTAAGGATACTCTTTAAAATAACGCTCTATCCCCACCGTTTGGTCTGCAAGCTTGGCAGTCAATTGCACAGTCAAGCCGCCTTTTCCTGCAATCGCACCCTCTGGCAAGCCAGTTTCTACAGTGTAATCTTGGGTGAGTTGCATAAAATTAGCTTGCTGAACGGTGGCAGGTATTTTAGGCAATACCTTTTGCGTAAAGCGTAAGCGGTCTTGCACTTTACCTTTGCTATTCACGGCCTCAATTTGCCAAGGCATGCCATTAACAAATGTATCAGACGCATCATCTGTCACGCGTAATTGCCAAGCCAGTTCTTTCGCTTCACCTGCGGCCAGTTGAATGGATTGTGAGGCTAAATCCTGCGTGCCTGCCTTGCTATGCACGCGCAATTGCATTTTACTTTCGGTGGTATTGCGTAACATCAACATGGCGCGGTAAGCATCGCCCTCACGCACCATAGGCGGTAAACCAGAGGTGATTTGCAAATCTTGCGTGGCGCTGATTTCTGCTTCGCCCGTACCAAATAAATCGGCATTTACGTCTGCGATTGCCACTAGCTTAAAGGCGGTCAGCGAATCATTCAAAGGCACGGTAACCGTTGCAGATCCATTCTTATCCAGCTTCACGCGCGGGTTCCAATACAGCAATGTATCAAATAATTCACGCGCTTTTAGATCGCCACCACCGCCACCGCCCGCTGGCAGCGCTTTTTTACCAAAATGGCGTTTGCCGACGACCTGCATTTGCGCACTGGCCGTTTCCATTAAATAGGCACGCTGTTGCTGCATATCCTCTAATAAATTCCAGCTTGGGTTGCTATTGAGTTCTAGCAAAGCCTTATCGACTGCGGCCAAGACTACCTCACTACCAGCTGGTACCGGCTTGCCGTTTGGTAAGGTAACCTTGATAGTCACTTTTGCTTTTTCGCGCGGCTGATACGTTTTCTTATCACTACTTACGGCTACTTTGAGTTTAAAACCACTAGTCCCAACCGTTATTTTGCTTAAGCCAAATTTAAATGAAGGTCTTGCTAAATCTACCATCGCCGTAGGCGCTGGCACACCTTCTTTGTAGATGTTGTACCAATTGCTTGGGTTGCGCCAACCCCACTGAAAGAATGAATACCAGGGCACATCTGTTAGGCGTCCACGTACTGCTAGCACTGAGACAAATACATTAGGTCCCCAATTTTCCGCAATAGGTATTTCAATGGTGGCGTCTTTACGTTGCAAGGGTTGTACGTAAGTTTTTAAAATACCTTCACGCTCAACCGCGATTAGCGCAGTGGCATTATAAAACGGCGAATGTATTTGGAATCTTGCCTTTTCTCCTGGCTGGTATTCCCGCTTTTCTGGCACAACTTCCATACGGTCTTCATCGGTTTGCCCAAACCAGATATCACCACTTTCGCTGCTATAAAAGCCACTGCCTGCCAAACTAATGCCGCCTTGGCTATCTTTTACGCTGGCCACTAATTGAATATTGCCAAAGTCTTTAACAGCGACTTCACAATTAAAAAAGCCTTGTGCATTGGTTTTGCCTTCGCATAATTTGCCAAGCGGTTCTTTGTTATTGTCGGTTTCGTAGCTATAAAATCCGCCAATCACACGTTTGCGGTGTACATATTCCCAATGGCGCGTGCCATTGATTTTTACCAGCACATTGGCTTGCGGCTGACCTTGCGTGTTAAGCACCACCGCTTGAATTTTGTGTTTGCCTGTTAGCCCTGCCCAATCTTTTACTTGCAAACCTACAACCATATTGGCAGGCCAAATTTCTGCCGAACCATGAATGGTCTGAATTTCGCCATTGGGGTCTGTAAACGTCATTTCAGTCGCCACATGCGCAGGCTGGCTGACGGCTTTAATTGGAATATCGATGCTGCCAATGCCATGTGTATCCAGCGTGACTGGCGTTTTATCCGCCAACAATACATTCAGCGATTGCGGCTCTTGCTCGCTAAAACTAAATTCACTGTAGTTTTCAAAACGTGGATAGGCTTGTGTTAATAAAGCAGAAACGGTGACCTTTTGCCCACTTGCGCCGCCGCCATTTAAATACGCAAGCGATAAGTTAACAGGAATTTTTGCTCGATTTTTATGGTTAAGTACCATGTTGTTTTTGGCAGGTGCAACGCTACCTTTAAACGCGGGCAATCTAAATTCAGATACTTTAAATTGTGCCGTTTGTCGCCAACTGGAACCTACTTTGATATGGTAACTGCCAATATTGGCATCTTGCGGAATTTTCCATGTGCTGGTTGCCACGCCGCGCGCATCCCATTCAACCGGAATATCCAGCGTAAATTCACCACCAACCAATTCAATGGTGATATGGTCTGGTAAAGCCTGTTTTAAGTTTTGGGTATTGGGGTAAGCATAACCTTTGTAATTAGGCACGCGCGCAATATGTTTCATCGAAATCGTTTCGCCCGCGCGTAACAAGCTACGGTCGATAATGGTATGGATTTTAGGTGAATCAAGCTGGCTGTAGGTATCCACATTAAAGCGCCACGCCTCAATGCCGTTTTGCCAATTGGATCGCACAAAAGAAAAATCATTGCCCTTGGTTGCAGTGGCTACATAACTGTAACGGCTGCTGCAATTGCGCATTTCTGGCAACTCTTGCTCATATAGCGCGATACCTTGCGCGTCGGTTTTGGCCTGCCAAATGGGCGCGTTGTTGCAATCATACAAAGTCACATCTGCGTTGCTAACTGGCTTGCCTGTTGAAAGGGAAGTGACCCAAACCAAACTATTTTCACCACCTTTTTTAAAGTGCACCGCCATATCAGTGACTAGCGCGCGGGTGCGCACATACAAGGGTTTTGATTCACTTAACAGCGCAGTGCCTAATAATTTGCTTTCAATTTCTACCACATAAAACCCAGGTTTTTGCAGTGGAATCCCAATCACTTCAAATGCCTGTTTAGGGCTTAATTTGGGCAGATTAGCGGCTGGTTTATCTTTTAAGAATGACAGCTCACGTGGGTATAAATAGTCTATTCTGGTTTGATAATCTTCCTCTTCATAGCCTTCTACAGAGCGCTGCTTTAATTTGGCTTTATTAGGTACGATTTCTTTATATTGCTGCTCAAAAAGCCTCAACTCATCTTCAATTTCCAGCATTTCCGCAGGAATAGTAGTGCTTAAAACGCGCATGGCTACTTTGCTTTCTACATTGCGCAAAGTCACTGGCAACACGCCACCCTCTTTTAACTCTAAAATGCCAAAATCTGCCGAAAACTTAGCCAATGGCGGCAAGGCGCCCACTTTGGTTTTTAAAGGGAAGCTATTGGCATTGCTTAATACGCGCCCACTTAAATCGGTAAAATTGTTGGGTAGCTGAATATTAAAAGTGGTATTGGGATTAAATGGGCCTTTAAAAATAATCGTATCTAAATGATTTTGATTGATTAAGGCATTTTTTAAATAATACTGCTTGGCATTTTGTGCAATGAGTACTTTTTTGCGTTGCGGACTAACATCGCGCGGATATTGGATAGATTGCTGATTTACCAGCTTAATCTGCTCAGCCAGCTCTATGCTAATTTGGTCGCTAAATAGCAGCTTAATATCCGATAATGCAGAACAAGGCGCGTTTGGTTTTTCACGCTCGCAGGTGAGTTCAGCTCTAAAAGGCAGGCGGACCTTAAACTCTCTTTCTTCGTCTTGCAGAGTTTTGCCGCCTAACTCGCTTTCGATGCCCGTGCCCCAGACTAATTTGACTTTTGCGCCTGCAGGCAGCTTTTGCTGGCAATACAAGCCTACTGATTTGCGATTGGCTTCCGTTAACTTTTTCGCTAATTCTTTTAGTTGTTCGGGTGTTAACAACTTAACAGGAATGCGCTCGCCAACGCCTTCTACCTCACACCATGCATTTTTTAACACGCTGGCGGCTTTAACAGGTGCGCTGGTGTTGATTAAAAAGGTCTGATCCTCCTCAATGCTACTGTTTTCATAGGGTTCGATATGCGCAATCCAAGGGCCAGCGGTAAAAATTTCATAGCGCGGCAATCGATTGTTCACCACTTGAAATACTTGTTGATTCAAAGACTTAACCCTATTTTTAAGGGTAAAAATGCAACGCTCGCCCGATTCTAAATCGCGATTTAATCGATATTGCCACGTTTTGGTATCAGTCCAGCGGCCCTTGCCTTTAGCAGAACAATCTACCGTAAAAGGCGCTGGCGCATCAGTATCACCTAGCTTAACCATGTCTTCGCTAAAAACAGCTGTCGCTTGACCGGTAGTTTTAACTTGGCCCTGCGGCGAAAAATATTGCACATACACATTCGCCAAGCTGCTATTGATTAGGCTAAACCATATGATGATTAACAGACTAAATTGGGTGATTTTTTTGATAATCATTTGGTAGCAAAACCGATGATGGAATACGCATCATCATAGCGCAAGATATTGCATATTTACAGCACAAAAAAAGCACGCTTCAGTCTAAACTGAAAGCGTGCTAAAGGGGGCTAAAGCGTTTATATTCAGGTATTTTTTTCGTGGTTAATATCCTGCATAAATTTAAGCACTTTTGCGACGTGAACTAGCAACAATAAAGCCTAAACCAGCTAATAACATGGCATAAGTTTCTGGCTCTGGCACTGCTGCTGTTAATGCAACGTTATCTAACCATAATGCACTGGTTACGCCGTAGTCAGATAAATCAACCACACCAAAAGCCAAAGTCACAGATGAAGCAGCTGAAAATGTTTGGCTAAATACGCTGGCGCCTGTTGAAAAGTCGTAAGGTACTGATGGAATAAGTGCACTTTGCGCAGGCGCTAGCACTGAGATAACGCCGTTAATAGCGACAAATGCATAATCAGGTACCACACCTTCATTAGTAAAGAAGTTCCAGTTAAATGAAAGCGTATCGCCTGCATTGATTGAAATTGTTTGTGTTAGCAATGAACCTTCAAAAGCAAAATCTGGTGTATCTAAATCACCTGCATTTAAACCTGCAAATGCTTCAAAACCACCTGAAGCAATATCATAAGCTGATATACCAGAAGCATTAAAAGTACCTACCTCTTCTGGAAAGTCATCATCAAATAAAGATGCTGTAGTTAAAAATGCACCACCTGATTGTGTAGTGACATCACCTAATGTATTCCAGCCAGCTAAACTGTTGCCAGAAAAACCGCCATTAGTAACTGCGGCCATTGCGCTACCTGCAAAAATCAAACCCACTGTTGCTGCGGTTAAGCTGACTTTTAAAGCTAATTGTTGAACTTTCATTTGAAAAACCCTTTTCATTTAAATGGTTAAAACTGTCGTTTGTTAAAAATAGTTAATGGCTTATTTTGATTAAAAGCTAAAGTCACGCGCTAGCACAACTTGTTTAGCTGTTAAGCCTTTCAATGTTACTAATGGGCGGAACACTGCCGGGCCTGTTGTGCCGTCTGTATCAATTTGCACGCTAGCACCACCAGAAACATCAACTACGCGCACATAGCCCGCTATTGGTTGATTACCGCTATAACCAACACTTGCTAACAAAGCGCTTAAGTTAAGCGTATCTGCGTAAGGCGTGAAATCAGTAATAGTGTCGCCTGCATCACGTGTAGATGTGTATACAAACGTATCACCACCTGCGCCACCTGTTAAGATATCGGCACTTGCGCCACCTGTGATGGTGTCATTGCCACTGGTACCCACTAATGTATCGCGACCTGCTGTGCCGTTTCTTGCAACACCTGTCGTAGTCACTGCAATCGCGCTGTCAATCAAACGGCCTTGTGTGTCGTATTGATTCTCTAAACCGTAAGCATTTACTGTGATTTCATCGCCATCTGCTGCATCAATACGGCCTAAACCGCCTGCTGCTTTTGGTGTTTGAATAAAGTTAGCTAAAGCTTCCTGGTAAGTAATGGTGAATGGGCTATTCTCAAAAACCACATTATTGAAAGCAAATGGGAAGCCATCGCCGCCGTTAGCCGTAAAGTCAATAGTAGCAAATGAGAATGTGCGCGTTGTGTTAACCACTACACCGCCATCAACTAACACTGTGCCATCATCTAACACAACACGTTGCACACGGTTACCAGTGCCTACAGATGCTGCAACAGCGGCTGAGTTACGTGGTGTGTTAGTGCTGTTGTAAGTGACTTTAATGCCTGACACTTGCGCAAAACGACCATTTTCAAGGCCGAATGGACTAGTTGTTGCAACAGAATGCTCTAATAAATCTTTAAGTTGCGCTGCGTTCATCACTGGTGCGCGTTTCACTAAATTGGTAAACGGTAAAATATTGAATGTATCGCCTACTGAAACATTACCTGCTACCGCAACGCTGGTGCGAATACCACCACTGTTTTGAATCGCTACATCTGCGTTACCAGCAAAGCGCATTGCATCAGCCACCAAATTACCAAGGTTAGTTTCAGCATTACGAACACCTGCTGGGAAAGTACATGGTGTTGGCGTACAAGCGGATGTTCTAGCACCATTTAATCGTGTAGCAGTAGTGCCAATGATTTGTGCGTTTAGTGCAGCAATATAGTTACTCACTGGTGCAACAACTTGCGCGTTAATGGCTGCGTTACCAGTTACGCGGTCAGCATCGGCAGTGGCGCCAGTTACACGAATCATACGTGTGCTATCAATGCTGGTTAAAGCGCCAGTTTCATCATTGACGGTTAAATTTACTTCGCCTACATAACGGTTACCAAAGTGGCTTGTTAATACGGGTACTTGTTTGCCATCTAAGCTAGTTGCAAACACTGGATGTGTGTTGTAAGTTGGGGCAATGCCACTCACTGCTGTGCCGATAATCAAATCGTCTGGGTCAGCCATTAATTCGTGACCGCCACCAGAAACCACTAAATCGACGCCTGTTAAAGCTGGCACGACGATGCTGATTTCATTAGCCGCGTTTTGTAAATGGCTCATCAAAATAATGGTATTAACGCCTTCACTGTTACGTAAACGATCTACTTCAGCTTGTACAAGGCTAGCTAATGCTAGCAAGTTTTGTTGCTCAGTATTTGCAGCGCTAAAGTTGATTAAGTTAACAGCGCCTGGTGAAGAAATGCTTGGCAACAATGGCGTTGTAGCACCGATAATGCCGATTTTTTTACCGCCAGTAGTCGTAATAATTTTAGATGGTGCAACTAAACCAGCCGTTTTTAACGCGCTAAATTCAGGTGTTGCATCAAAATTTAAGTTAAGCGATAAATACGTTGTATTTGAAACGGCAGCGAAACGCGCAGCTGTTGTTGGGCCTACATCAAACTCGTGGTTGCCAAAAGTAGTGGCATCAAAACCAATTTGGCGCATTGCAATGCTGTCGTAGAAATCTTGCCCGCCATCTGGGTGCGAATTAACCAAATTAACCAAGCTGGCTGTAAAACGTGGGCCTGGTAAGAATGCATCACCTGCGTTTAGTTTAATAACCGTTCTACCCGCTGCCATTGCTGAAGCTTGTGCATTTGTAATCACAGTCGCTAGGCGGTCAATACCACCGTAAAAAGAAAGGGCTTGTGAAGTGTTGTCGCGCAAATTGCCTTGTGCAGATAACAACCAGCTTTCTTGATCGCCTACATGCAATACAGTGACTTGCTCCGCCAATACTGGTGCAGAGACAAACATCGCCGCCACCAACAGTGATAAATGTTTCATTTTCAACATGATTTTTCCTAAAGTTTGAGTAGAGTTTTAATTAAAGTAAACACATCAATACGCGTGAAATATTTGCTACCGTTTTTTAGTTAACTTTGAGCATTAACCAAATTACATTGCGCACTATTCTTTTTTGTTAAGATGTACTTTAGCGATTAAATATTGCGTTAAAACTGATGATCATGAACCGAACGGACTAGTCTTTTGTAGGCATTTATGACGCATAAAATTAAAAGGCTCTCACTTGTGGTGAGAGCCTTTTATTAGCTGGATTTGACCTAATGGGTGACTAGGAAAAAGCGCGATAAAAATGGATTAAACTGATTGACGACGACGTGATGCAAAGCCAACAAAACCTAAACCAGCCACTAATAATGCATAGCTTTCTGGTTCTGGCACGGCCGCAACAGCAGCGCCTGAAACGGTTACTGCATCAAAGCGCCATGTACCTCCAGCGTAATTGCTGGTTGGGTTAGACGCCAAATAGCCGGCTGTTGTTGGTGCAAAAGCTGCCACAACACGAAAAGAAAAACTCGCGTTGTTATCGGCACCTGCAATTGATGACAAATCAACTGAACGGTTAAACCATGCATCACCTACATTGCCATCAAATAGCGCAAAGTCTGTAAAGTTAGTGCCATCTATTGAATACTGAAACTGCTCATAGCGAGAGCTTGTGTTGCTGTGACGTAAATCATAGCTCACTGTAATATCTGAAAAACCAACTGTACTGACATTGTATTGCACGCCTCTTAATTGATTTTGCGCGCCTTGTGCTGCATAGGTGGTTGTTTGAAAACCAGTATTATCTGATGCTGTATCGCTAGAGCCAACACCGCTGTTAAAACCAGTGGTTGTTACACCGTTTAACAGGCTGATTACGCCAGCACCAATATTTGGCGTTAAAGTTCCTGTTGAGGTGCTTGTATCTGCTGGTACAGAGTTAAAGTTCCATTGTGTAATGGTATCTGCGTTTGCACTGCCTGCAGCCATTAAGGCTGCAGCTATTACTAACTGCTTCATCATGATAAAACTCCCAAAAATTGAATAATTAAAAAATACTTAACACATAAAATCACTTAAATTTTTACTACTTAAACTGCTACCAAACAAAATTTCTTGTTGTTTCTAAAGCGGTTGTTGATATGTTTTTCAACAAAGCAATCGGGCGATACACCGCTGGGCCGCTGCCATCCACATCAATCTGCACACTTACGCCACCTGTTACATTCACTAATCTTGCATAGCCATCAGCAAATGGATTACTGCCTGTGTAGCCAACCGCAGTCAGCAATAAGCTCAAGTCAATACGATCTGAAGCTGGTGCAAAGTCGTTCACGGTGTCTGTTGCATCGCGCATATTTTGGTACACCAACACATCATTGCCTGCGCCCGTCGTAATCGTGTCTGCTCCCTCACCACCATTAATTACATCATCCCCTGCTGTGCCAGTAATCGTGTCACGACTTTTGCTGCCATTAATGGTTTTTTGTAGATTCAAGCCAATAATCACCGGATCGTGATCAGAGGCGCGGTATGGGCCTGGTGTGTACAAATCTTGCGGTTTAAATTCAGTGTTGTAATCAATCACTGATGGCTCATCCGCATTGATATGCCATTGGTTTGCGCCGGTAATTTGGTTGCTCATGCTTGCGCTTACTAAACCATGATCTAAATAACCAGATTCACCATCAAACACAAAAGAATAACCAGCTTGACCATCAAAGCGCGCAATTAAGTCATCAAAACCGTTATCACTCAGTAATAGAATTGGATCTTCTTTACCGTAAGCATTTAGGTCACCAATAATCAACACATCGCTATCATTAGCCGCTGCTACTACTTGCGGAATAAAGCTAGTTGCTAATTGGCTGGCTTGCGCTAAACGTTGTGCGTTAAAACAACCTTGACCATCGTTTTGATCTAAGTCTGCCCCACTAGCGCCGCCACAGCCTTTTGATTTAAAGTGGTTCACAATCACTGAGAATTTTTCACCGTTAGCCACTGCAAAGGTTTGTGCAAGCGTTGGGCGGCTATTAATACTGTCTAAATCTGACAAAGCTGCATTTACAAGCGACACACGCGCTGGCTTGTAAATTAGTGCAAGCGCAATCGCATCTGTACCTAAGCCTGCAAGTGGATCTGCAACTCTTGCATAAGTATTTGCACCCATTTTTGCGTTTAAAGCATCCACTAAGTTTTGTGCAGCCACGCCACCATTGTTTTGAATTTCCATCAAACCAACAATATCGGCATTAATGGCAGCAATCGCGTTAACAATTTTTTCACGTTGACGATTAAACTCGACTAAGTTGTTAGCACCACGGCAATTGCCAGCTGTTACGCTCCCGCCTAAAGAACAACCTTGGCCAGTTTGACCGTTAACATTAGTGCCATCTACAAACGTAGTGAAATAATTTAACACGTTAAAACTAGCTACTTTTAGATTGCCACCTACCGCATCTGGGGCAGCAGTACGCGCATTTACACGCTCAAAAACTGGAGTAATAGTTGGGAAAATGCGGTAATCACGTGGGCCTGGATTAGTTGCTGTAATTAAACCGTGATCAATCACACCAGTAATCGTTTGTGCTACATCGCCAGCACGCAAGGTGTTATCCAAGCCAATGAATGGAATTGGGTTTGGATTTTGTGCGCTGCTACCATCATCCAAAGTCAGGCGATGACGTAGGTTTGCATCGGTTAATGCAAGTGCTTCTGCACTATTTGCAGCAAAAATATTAGTTGGTTTAATTAGACGACCATTTGCAGACAAACTCACTTGACCGAAACGACCTTGAAAGAAGTTTTGTGAAGCAGTCATAGGCGTTGTAATGCGTACCAACATACCTTCAATGGCTTCTAAATCGCCCTCAACTTGCTCTGGCAAACTAATATCAAGTGGCGTAACAGCGTTATTTGTACTTAATACTTGAATATTGCTAGCGCCAGATAACTGCGTCACCGTGTTAAATTCGCTTACGTTTGCGTTTAAACGAATTTTATCGCCAACGTTTACGCTTGCCAGTGCTGCACTGCCAAATACAAAAATACCATCTGAAGTTAATGGGTTATTGTCACCTGTTTCATCTTGCAGATAAAAACCACTTAAGCCTGCAAATTTGGCTGTGACAATACCCTCAGTTACCACACTGCTACCGTTAACTGGGCTAACTGACGCAACACCTAATGCGCTGCCTTGAATATCGTAAATACGAGTGACTGATGCTGCCGCTTGCACACTTACATTCACAGTACAGCTAGCATTTTGCGCATCGTTGTTGGTAAAGCGAACCGTTACCTCGTAATTGCCAACAGCTAAGCTATTGGCAGCATTTAGATTAATACTAGCCGATTGCCCTACACTTGTAGCTGCTGTAATCGTACCCAATTCTAAACCTGCTAATGCCGCACTGATTTGAATTGCGTTATTCACAACACCATCAGAGTCCGTTGCAGTTAAGGTGACTGAACCAGCCGAGCCCACTGTTAAATTTAATGCAGGACAGCTGGCAATAATCGGTTGATTAATCGGCCCACTGCCACCGCAAGGCGCTAGCGGTGAGCTGCTATTGCGTGGCGCGGGAGTATCAACGCTGAAATCGGCACTATTATTATTGCTATCAGTGCAGCCATTAACTGCACGAAATAGCGCCGTTGTAGATGTTAATACTGGCGCAGCCACAGCTTCAAAATAGTTTGAATTGCCATAACCGACTAAATCTACAATTTGTGCGGTTTGTGCGGTATTGCAAGGCGTTGAGCCGCCGTTACAAGCTAAACCTGTGCTGGTATTGACTAAAACTACTTTGCCATTAGTGCCGCTTAGATTTGTGGTGCCATTTGCATCTACGCTGGGCAAGGCAGCACCTGCTGCTACTGTATTTAAACCAACTAAGTAATATTGACCAGCTTGTAAAGTGCCATTTAAAGCAGTGACGCCATTGGCAGAAAATAGCCCAGTGCCTGTTGCGCTAGAGTATTGAATCGACCAGCCTGAAATACTGACTGGCGCATTGGATGCGTTAAATATCTCAACATAATCGCGGTTAAATGTGCTGCCGTTGCCGCCATATAATTGGCTAATTACCACACCGCTATCAGACGCAACAGCCGTATTCATCATCGCGACTGAGACTAAAGCGAGTGCCACACTACTTGCAGTTTTAAATAAATTTTTCACTGTCATCACTTTTCATTGAAATTAAAATTAAGCAAAAAGCCGTTTTAGCAGCTTTAACATGCGAACACTTTAACAACTAAAAATAAGTGAAAAATTAAGATTGGGTGTTACGGAGTAGTCCGATTAGACTAGTTTTAATGATGAAAGATTAAGTAAAAATGAATTAATACAAGAGCTATGTTTGTGATGATGTACGACGATTATTAACTAGCAAGCTTCTTGCTAATTCGCTACTGGGCTGATAGCGCAGATATAAAGTCTGTGACAAATGTTAATGGGCTAGTATTAAGCCTCTAAAGTGCTTAACGATTCGCTGATGGTAACTGCATCTAAATCGGCATCAATACCTAAGCTAAAATTAAAGATATTCAGATTATCAATCATTACATCAACACAATTGACGAGTTGCATGACTTTACCGAGCATATTCATTGTCATCACCTTTAAAGATTGATTGTAAAGGTTGGACTATGCCTACTAATTATGTCAAAAATGTTTAAAAATTAAGACAGTTTTATGGCTTTTTAATGGGTTAAGTATTGGCTGTCTGCATAAACCTAAACTTCATGCTGTCTAAATTCAGCTCATTCAAAATACTGGCTAAGCGAGCCTGCGCATTTTTTCGCGGCTGGCCTGTATATTTGGCAATAATCAGCTCATTTTTCATGGAATGTTCCCAGCCAACCAACTCTGTCACCGTCACTTGGTAACCCGCTGCTTCAAGCTGCAAGCAGCGCAATACATTGGTGATTTGGCTACCAAATTCACGTGTATGAATGGGATGGCGCCAAATCTCTGATAGCGCAGTTTTGCCAAAACTTTCAACTTTATGCTGGCGTAAAGCCTCTGCCACTTCTGCCTGACAGCAAGGCACTAGGACCATAAATTGCGCTTTCTTTTGCAAGCCAAATTGAATCGCATCATCGGTTGCAGTATTGCATGCATGCAGCGCTGTCACAATATCCACTTGGCTGGGCAGCGCGTTTGAATGAATAGACTCTTCAACCGTTAAATGCTGAAATTGCATGCGGTTAAAGCCACATTCAGTTGCCAACAAAGTAGACTTCTCAATCAATTCTGCACGATTTTCAATGCCAATTACCTGCCCTGATGCATGCTGTTTCAATAACAAATCGTACAAAATAAAACCCAAGTACGATTTACCCGCTCCATGGTCTACCAAAGTGGGGTTAGGATTGCTGGCGAATAACGAATTTAACAGCGGCTCAATAAAATTCACCAAGTGATACACTTGTTTTAATTTACGGCGGCTATCTTGATTAAGCTTGCCATCCACCGTGAGTATATGTAGCGCTTTTAGCAGCGTGATGGATTGGTTGGGCTTTAATATAGATTGTAGGTTGTCAACATTTTGCATATGCGTATTTTAATGCAAAATTTTACAACGACTATTTTTATTACCTGTCGTAGACAAATTAAAAATGACTGCGTTTTGATGGTTAAGGGAGCGCTATTTATCCTGATAAAACTTTAATACTAAAAGGAGTTAACATGAAAAATGCAATCATCATTAGCACAACCGTATTCAGTTTATTTTTATCTGCAAGTGTAATGGCAGAAGACGCCAACAATATTGGGCTTGACGACCGCGGCGATCGTATTGAAAATCGTCTGGATAACAAAGGCGACCGTATTGAAAACCGTTTAGATAACAAGGGCGACCGTATTGAAGACCGCTTGGATAATCGCGCTGACAAAGCCAGCGCTAACGGCAACGAAGTGCGTTCAAACCGATTAGAAAATAAGGGTGACCGCATTGACCAACGTTTAGATAAACGTGGCGACCGTGCCGATAATCGCTTAGACCGCAAAGGCGAGCGCATTAATAATCGTTTAGATAATCGTGCATCAAAACGTGCAGCACGTCGCAACTAATTATTGATATAGGCGTGGCCAGCAGCTTAATGCAAACTTTTTTAGCCAGTGTTGAAGGCCGCGCTTTTTCGATGGCGCAATACGCTACGGGCAACCGTGACGACGCGCTGGATATTGTGCAAGATGCCATGATGAAATTGGTGCAAAAATATAGCGCGCATCCAGCAGAGCAATGGAAACCGCTGTTTTACAGCATTCTGCAAACGCGCATTTTAGATTGGCACAGGCGGCAAAGCGTACGCAATCGTGTAAGAGGTTGGCTGCATTGGGATGAAGACGATGAAACTGAAGACCCGCTATCGCAGTTTCCAGCAGCGCTATCCAGCGCACCAGATATACAAATGCAAGATGAACAATTTATGCAAAAACTGAATACTGAATTACGCGCATTACCGCTACGCCAGCAGCAAGTATTTTTGCTACGCGTTTGGGAAGGCTTTGATATTGCCGAAACCGCAGCCGCTATGCAATGTTCGGAAAGTAGTGTTAAAACACATTATTCGCGCGCGCTAGAAAAGTTGCGCAAACAACTAGACGCGCACAATTAAGAGGTTCATTAATCATGCAAAACGCCCCATTTGAGCAAAAAGTTAAAGCTAGCCTTGATAGCAATTTGCAACAGCTCGATTTTGACACACGTCAGCAACTGGCAAGTAGGCGCCAGCAAGCTTTAACAAAGCCCACTATTAAATGGCTACAAGCCAGCTATTGGATGCCTGCTGGCTCACTCGCACTGTGTTCATTATTTGCAGCAATCATGTTATTTAACCCAAATAATAGCGATAAAACCTCAAATCAAGACCAAATAGCGGTTTTTGAATTGCTGGATAATGCAGAAGAATTAGACGTGATAACCGACCCAGACTTTTATGCATGGTTAGACGAAACACTGGCTGAGGATGAAAAAATTGCAAGCTAGATTACTATTAACGATTGTTTTGCTAATTGTCCCGCATGCTTTTGCAGCAGAGGCAGAATTGCCGCTAGATTTAATTGAGATGCTGGGCGAACTAGATGATGAAGACAACGCATCGTTAGCAGATGCGATATCAGAAATAGAATCGAATAGCAGCAAAGAAAAGCCACAGATTACGGAGTTAAAAAATGAAAAGTGACACTTTATTTAAACGATACATTCACTTATGTATAGGCTTGTTTGGCTTGATGGTTGCGATTTTTATCAGCGCTAGCGCTCATGCCGAGGGTATTGCTTGGGAAAGCTTAAGTAGCAAGCAACAACAAACCTTAAGCAGCATGAAAGATCGCTGGAATACACTACCACCAAAACGCCAAGAAAATTTAAGCAAAGGCGCTAGCAAATGGGCGGCAATGAACCCAGAACAACGTGAACAAACGCACGAAAAACTGAACCGCTTTAAAAACTTATCGCCAGAACAAAAAACCTTGGTGAAAGAGCGCATGCGCCAATTTAAACAATTACCGCCAGAAAAACGCAAAGCCTTGCGCGAACGCTGGAAAAATATGGACCCTGAGAAAAAAGCCAAATTTCGCGAGCGCGTTAAAAATATGAGCCCAGAACAACGCAAAGAAATGCGCGAAAAAATACAAGAAAGAAGAAAAAATCGTTAAAAACAATAGCGGTGCATAGCAATGTGCACCGCTATTAGAGGCTTAATTAAATTAAGTTAATTAAAGCTAAAGTAAACCGTTGCAGCCAAAACATGATTCATGGCATCTTCGTTACGACGATTCACATATTGATTTAAATAACCAAATTCAACCAAAGTTTGATTGCTTGCTTTCCAAGCCATGCCTGCAAATAAACGATTTTGGTCAAAACCAGAGCGCGCGCCATAATCGGTTTCATTCAAATTAAGATGATACTCATCAAACAATAGCGTGCTTAAATTAGGATAGTTTTCAATCGGAAAGTTAAGCGTTAAACGCTGACGTATTTTATAGCCAGTGTCGCTTGCACCTTCAAAATTGCGTTGCTCAAAACGCGTCATGCTTCTAACACGCACGCCATTAATTGGCTCAAATTCGTGTAACAGTTGCTGCCAATAGCGGTGCTCGCTTTCAATAACGGGGCTGCTTGTGTAGGTGCGTGCATAAACATAACCCAGCCATACGCTTGTTTTAGACGCTATCGCATAATACATCGCTGGCCTAAAAAAGAATTGATCGCGCTCCTTTAGCTCCTCACGTAAACGCGGTTGCACTTCAACATACCAGCGTAGTTTATCTATGCTAGTTGACCCATTCGCCTGCAAATTAATCCAAGCGCGGCCGTCTTCTTCAACCGCACTAGCATTTAGTGATTGAACAATAGTCATAAATGCCAGCAACAATAAGATAATTACTTTTCTATTCTGTATCAATTCAATAACGCCTTTGTAATATAGGTAAATTTTTTGAAAACATAATAATCCATTTGGGCTAACTTTTACTTTTACATTCAAAACATTATTTCAATAGTTGATGACTAAGCAATGAGTGCCAAAAAAAGCTCATGTTTTAAGCCCTAACTGACTGTTAACAGATAAGCAATCTCTTTAATCAGCTAGCCACCTAATAGATGTTAAAATGCGTATGAATTTTAAAGTAAGGATTTCGTTTAATCATCAATGATGACTTATCAAATGATGGCTTATCAAATCATTACTATGCGACAAGCCTAGGCAGTAATATTTTTTGATGGCCGAACACAAACTCTTTTGTGCCTAGAAAAACTAAAAGGCCTAAGCAAGACGAGGCGCGCGATAGTTTTGATTGCGCGGCCTATGGTTATACGTAAGCTATCAAAACTATCGCGCAACAAAGTATTGCGACGGACTTTTAATTTTTAAGGTACAAAATGGCAATTCAGTGGTACCCGGGGCATATGACCCAAGCCCGCAAAAAAGCGGAAGAAACCATGGAATTTACCGACATGGTGATTGAGGTTTTAGATGCACGCGTGCCTGAAGCTTCGCATAATCCTGTGATTAACGAAATGCGTTTGTTCCGCCAGCGCCCAAATTTAAAAATTCTTAATAAAGCTGATTTAGCCGACCCTAAAGCCACTGAAGCTTGGCTCAATTATTTTAATAACCTTCCCAATACCAAAGCGGTTGCGCTTAGCTGCAAAAAGGCGGGCGATGCTAAAAAAATTGTGGCGCACTGCCGCAAGCTCACGCCGCACCGCGGCACCCATTTAAAGCCTTTACGTGCTTTAATTATGGGCATTCCAAACGTTGGTAAATCTACTTTAATGAATGCCCTACTCAATCGCCGCGTGGCAAAAGTAGGTGATGAACCAGCCGTAACTAAAAGCCAACAACGCTTTGAAATTGATGCTACTTTTAGCATTACGGATACACCCGGCATGATGTGGCCGAAAATAGCATATGAATCAGATGGTTATATGTTAGCAGCCAGCCATGCCATTGGTCGTAATGCGGTAATTGATGAGGATGTGGCGGTTTTTTTGGCCGATAATTTATTGAAAACATATCCCGATTTAATCAATGCGCGCTATAAATTAGACGCAATGAAAATTGATGTAACGCAAATAGATGGTGTAGATTTATTAGAAGCCATCGCCAAACGCCGTAGCTATAAACGCCATGATAGCTTGTGGGACATGGAAAAAACTGCGGTGGCTTTTCTGACCGATTATCGCAGCGGTGCCATAGGTCGAGTTAGCCTAGAAACACCATTAAGCCGTCAAGCAATGATGCAAGCCAACTTGCCAGTGATTGCTGAAACTATTGAAACCGAATTAGCGCCTGAAACTTTAGCGGATGATTTAAGTTAGCAATTAAATGCAGGCTTGTTTATGCGATTGATATACTCGAGCCATACACTCTGATTGCATCTCAATTTGAAAGCACTTCACATGCAAAAACAGATTCTGCCTTTACTCTGCATATCAGTTTTGCTAACACTTGTGACCGTCATCAGTTTTCAGTTCTTTAACGCATTAAGTATTACTGGCGTTACCCTTTTAAATCTTTTGGTGGTAATAACGGCCGCTTATTGGTGCGATTTCTTAATTGCCGTAGTCACTGCTTTTTTAGCATTTTTATGCATTAACTATTTCTTTATTGAGCCCCGTTACACTTTTGAAGTGGCGCATCTTCAATCTTGGGTTGTTTTAGGCTGTTTTTTAATCGTGTCTATTATCATCAGCTCACTGGTTAAGCAATTAAAATATCAAACGGAACAGTCATTAACCGCTAAACAACACGCACAATTCGCCAGAATGTTAGCCGAAAAATTAGCACTTTCCAACGATGTGCAGCAATTATTGCAAGACACTTGCAACTTGTTGCAAGCAGAGTTTAATCGCCCATTTTGTGTCGCCAGCTTTAAAGATAAGCAATACTCGCTTAGCGTGACTGATTTTACAATGCCCAACGCACGCCTATTTGAATGGGTTTCGGCTAACGGCAAGGCGATTAGTCCTTATACTGATTACTGGACTGAGCTAATCACGCCTACTAAACAATGGTTAATACCTTTTAGCCGCGTGCCGAGTACAGACCCCATTTTGGTAATGGATAAAATAAACGATGAAGATACGGAAGAAAAATTTTCAGCAATAAAATCCTGTGTAGACCAAATTTCACAAGCGTATCAACGCCTGATACAAAGCGATATAGCTAAAAAAGCGGAATTAGTCGCACAAGAAGAAGCGATTCAAAGCGCTTTGCTGGCGTCTATTTCGCATGATATGCGCACACCACTTACCTCCATTTTAGGTGCAGCGACCACACTGCAACAGGTCGATTTAACGCCTGAGCAAGCCAAGCATTTAAACAATTTAATCGCTTCGCAAGCGCGTTATTTGGCCGACACTACTGAAAATATTCTCTCTCTCATTCGCCTAGAATCCAATCAAACCAGCCAAATTGCGATGGATTGGCAATCGCCAGAAGAGTTGATTGGTATCGTCACCGCTTTGTATCAAAGTCGCGGTGAATCACTGAATCTGCTTGTAAATATATCTGATGCTGAGTTGTTGATTGAAGGTAATGCCAATTTATTGGTGCAAGCTTTAGTTAACCTGATTGATAACGCAAAACAGATTCACACTAGCACTGAGCCTATTTTAATTGAGGTAATTCGAGAGAGTCATTTTATGAACATCTGCATAAATGATAGAGGGCCTGGCTTTGATGCTGGCTTTAGTGCAGATAAAATTAAAAAATTCTCATCTACTAAAGGCAAAGGATTTGGCTTGGGCTTATCGATTGTGCAAGCAATCGTTAGTTTGCATCAAGGCTTGCTGTCGTTTAGGCAAAGGCCAGGTGGTGGCGCTTGTGTCGTTTTAAGCTTTCCCGCATCCGTCATAGCGACTGATTCAAAGCATGTCTGATAAAAGTCTAATACTCATGATTGAAGATGACGTGCAGATTAGTCAGTTCCTGCAATCTAGTCTCAAAGCAAACGGCTACCTAAGTACTTGTGCCCGTTCACTGTTAGAAGGGAAGCAACTTTTTAGCGCACAGAAACCCGCGCTGATTATTTTAGATTTAAATTTACCTGATGGTGATGGCCGCGATTTTATCGCACAGGTACGAAACCACTCAGATATTCCAATTTTAGTACTGTCTGCGCGTCAATCAGAGCAAGAAAAAGTGGCTTGTTTTGATTTGGGTGCCGATGATTATTTAGCCAAGCCATTTGGTATTAATGAGCTGCTTGCCCGCGTTAAAGTATCTTTAAAACGCACCGCCATGATGTCACTGCGTGATGATATTTTTAATGTAGAAGATTTAACCATAGACCAAGCCAATACTAGTGTCTTATTGAATCAGCAACCTGTTCACTTAACGCCAATTGAGCTTAAATTATTGCTGGTTTTGGTACAAAAGCCTGGCAAAGTGTTTACGCACAGGCAATTACTCAGCGCTGTTTGGGGTGCAGAATATGTGGATGACACGCATTATTTGCGCATTCATATGGGCAGATTGCGCGCGCGACTTGAAAAAAATTCCGCTGCGCCGCGCTATATCTTAACTGAGGCAGGCATTGGTTACAGGCTAGCCGCCAGCTAAATCTAATTCTTTGCGCATGTTTATGCGATTGATATACGCCTGCTGATTAAATCATCTTGTCATTATTCCTTAGGGGTTTTCAATCATCATGCGCACACACGCAGCCAGCAATCCTATTCAATCTAAAAGTGTTGCCGCGCTTACACTAGGCGCTATCGGCGTGGTTTATGGCGACATTGGCACTAGCCCGCTGTATACCGTTAAAGAAATATTCAGCGAATCGACCGGCATCGCACTCACCCATGCCAATATTATTGGCGCGATTTCTGCCGTATTTTGGGCATTAATGCTGGTGGTCACGCTTAAATATGTTGTTCTAGTATTACGTGCAGATAATCGTGGCGAAGGCGGTGTAATGGCCTTATTAGCACTGGCTGTTTCAACCGCTGCCGCTGCACCTTTGCGCAAAAAAGTTTTACTCGCACTGGGTGTATTTGGGGCGGCACTGTTTTATGGCGATAGTATTTTAACGCCTGCGATTTCCGTCTTATCCGCCGTAGAAGGTTTGGGGCTGATTGCACCTAGCTTGACGAGCTACGTCATGCCGATTTCGATTGCCATTTTGATTGCACTGTTTATGTTTCAGAAATTTGGTACTGAGATAGTAGGTAAGTTTTTTGGGCCAATCATTATTGTATGGTTTGCCACATTAGGCGCTGTAGGTGTCTCGCATATCATACATAACCCTGAAATATTACAAGCACTTAACCCATTTTTTGCCTTGAATTTTTTAGCTGATCGCGGCGCTGGCGTGTTTTTAGCTGTAGGCGCAGTGGTGCTGGCGATAACTGGGGCTGAAGCGCTATATGCGGATATGGGACATTTTGGAAAACCTGCTATTCGTATTGCTTGGACAGGTCTAGTGTTGCCAGGCTTGGCGCTTAATTATCTCGGTCAAGGCGCGCTGCTTTTATCAAATCCAGCCGCTGTCAGCAATCCTTTCTATTTATCTTTTCCAGCAGAGCTGTTAATTCCTGCCGTGATATTGGCCACGATGGCCACTATTATTGCATCGCAAGCCGTGATTTCTGGCGCTTATTCCATCACGCAACAAGCCATACAGCTGGGATTTTTACCTAGAATGCACATCACGCATACTTCGGCTAGCGAATCAGGCCAAATCTATATTCCTACCATTAATTGGTTATTATTAATTGCTGTTGTCATCACAACGATTGCCTTTCAAAACTCCTCTGCCATTGCAGCCGCCTACGGCATCGCAGTCACAGGTACCATGCTCATCACCACTATTCTCACTTTCTTTGTGTTGCGCCACAGCTGGAAATACCCGTTATGGCTAGCTTTAAGTGCCACCAGCCTATTCATCTTGTTGGATTTAATGTTACTGGCATCATGCTCTGTGAAATTTTTTAAAGGTGGCTGGTTTCCACTAGCGCTTGGTATAGGCTTGGTGATTATCATGTGGACTTGGAAACAAGGGCGCGAAATTTTATTGCAGCACATTCATGAAAGAGACCCGAAATTACAAGATTTTGTCACCAGTATTCATGTTAACAATATGGATAGCGGTAAAAGAGTTAGAGTTGAGCGCACCGCTGTATTTTTATGCGCAAACCAAGATACGGTGCCACAAGCGCTCATGCACAACCTCAAGCATAACCAAGTTTTACATCAATCCAACTTAATCTTAACGGTAACATTTGCTGATATTCCGGTAGTAGAACAAAATCAGCGCATCATCATTAAAGAAATAGGTGCTGGCTTTTGGCAAGTTAGGCTTAACTATGGCTTTATGGAATCGCCTGACATTCCAACAGCTCTGGCTGATTGTCATATTGAAGACATTAGCATTGACCCATTTACGACCTCCTATTTTATCAGCCGAGAAACAATTATCTCTAGCCCTAATCCGTCTAGAAAAGGTGCGAAAATGCCCAAGTGGCGGGATAGTTTATTTGCAGCGATGTCCCGCAACGCAGGCAGCGTGGTGACTTACTTCAAACTTCCCAGCAATAGCGTGATTGAGTTAGGCACAAGAATAGATATATAAAACACCATTAAATTGAGATGTTGCTGACTCTTATTCACAGCAACATCTCATCATCATAAGGCTTTGTAGATGACTAATGACATTGATTCATAGAAATTTCAGCTTGGCTGCAAACGCCCTCTCCACCCTTTTGAATACTGTCTTTTAAGCTTTTCCAACTAAAGTTATTTTTGACTGGCTCATCTGTAGGTGTTGGGTTTTTGTTTGTTGACTCGTCTGAGTTTGTCGCTAACTTTGATTGTTGCTGAGCTTCTGATTTGGCTGGAACGTAATCTGGTGGCAAGTTATCGATTAATTTTACATCAGCTTTCTTGGCAGTTTTCTTTGCAGACTTTTGCTTAACAGAAGGTTGAGCTGGTTGTGCATCAAAACCCGAATTCGTCTCAATTGTTTCATTTGGCAGCAATTGCAGACTGTCTGGTAAAATTGATTCAATCACTTTGGTTGCAGTCGAGCCTAATGGCTTTTCAACGAGTGTTTGTTGTAACGTAATCATTGGTTCACGCGGCGTGGCAGCGGTTTTAATCACAACCACTAAAGTCATTATCGCTGGCAATGCCAAGGCTAAATATTTCCAATTAATACGATTAAACCAATTGAAAGGATTAAATGTAGGTGCTGTTGGCCTGTCAATCTGTGCAGTATTTGTCTCAGTTGTAATCGTTTCTTTTAAAAGCCGAACCGCATACACTTCATGCTCGCGCACATGCTTGTCATGCTTAAGGCCCGAATAATCAAACATTTGTGAAATTTCTTGCGTTAATCGCGAAGTCACATCGTAATACGACCGTGAAACTAATATTTGATTGGGTTTTGCAAAACTCATGATGCGTTGCGCCACATTAATGCCATCGCCAATAATATTAGGCTGGCCATTAATATCGCGCACAACGCGCACAGGGCCAAGATTGATGCCAAAACGTACGTATAAAGGCATTGAAGTCATGATATTGCTTTTTAAAATCTCATCGCGAATACTCAGCGATACAAACAATGCATCTTCTGGCGAACCCATATGCGCAATCGCAGCACCATCTCCTGTATCTAAAATTATGCGGTCATCTTGTTCTACATCTTTTAACGAATGATTAATCAGATGATTAAATTGATTTTTAATGTCAATTTGCTCTGACACAGACTTTTTCGAGTAGTCGATAATATCCAAAAACACAATACTGCAGATAGTTGTCTTGTTTATTTTGTCGTTCATGGCATTATTTAGTCATTAATGTTGAGTTAATGATATTTCCTGATAGGTTAAGTTTTAAACAACTTAAATGGTCTGCACTGCATTTATTTACCGATTCGCTCACTGAGCCTTATTCTAAAAGGATTTAGTACCAATTTCTTTTTATTGGCACGTTTTAATCAAGCTTTTATTGCTGTAATGTAAGGCACTCAATACATATTAAGCAATGTTCGAGCCACTAAATGCCACAAACATTTATGTATCTAAATAAAGTTACAACTCCAGCGTTGAAAATAAAATAACGGTGTTTCTACCTGCTTTTTTTGCCGCATACAGCGCTTGGTCAGCGGCTGAAAACATGCTTTTAAAATCACTTCCGCCTTTGTCTGAATCACATACACCAATGCTAACTGTGCAATTAACTTCCGTATCATTGAATGGAATAGGCATCAATTCAAACTTGGCGCGAATACGCTCGGCAAGTAAAACCGCTTCTTGTTCCGTTGTATTGGGCATCACAATACAAAATTCTTCGCCTCCATAGCGGCCCAATAAATCAATCTCTCGCATATTACTTTTGGCTAAATCAGCAAAAACTTGAATCACCGTATCACCAAACAAATGGCCATAAGTGTCATTAATTTGTTTAAATCGATCTAAATCCATCAATAGCATGGCTTGTAATTGCTTAGACTTAACCGATTTTAATGTGACAATTTCGGCTACTTGCTCTAAATTTCTACGATTCATCACACCAGTTAGCCAATCATGTCCTGCGGTGTGGACTAATAATTCTGATAATTTTTCGTTCACCATCAAAATGAATCCAAAATTAATCGCTAAAACACTCACAATACAAGCCAAAAAGGTCACTTCATTTTGTGTCCATTCAGTCAAACGCACCACTGGTTGGCTGGCATCAGTGCTTAAAATATATAATCGATAAATAGTTAACCCTGCAAAAATAGCAAAAAAACCACCTGTAAATCGGTGTTCAGGTGAGCGCTTATAACGCGAGTAGTGCAATAGGTAAATCGCACTAGCAAAGCACAACACTACGCAAAGTGCGGTATTCAGCACGACAGAAATGTATTCGTTATCCGAAAATAATGTAATGACGATATTGCTAAAAATAAGTGCAACAAACAGTTTTTGAGTGTTTTTAAGGCTTAATGGGTGACCTTCAAAAATGCGAATTGAAATGAAATATAAGCCAAGTCCCGAAACCATAAATAAGCCACCAACCAAGGCGCGCGTTGGTATTGAAATGTCTTGTTGTATAAAGAAAATGATAGCGGTGCCAATACAAAAATTGGCGATGACCCATTGTTTTAAGCCCCCAACAACTTTTGCACGGGAATGGATGGCCAGCAATAACAAAGATAAGGCTAACGCCATCAATCCAGCCATAAATAACATGGTTTTAAATTCTAGTGATGCCAACATTTTTTTATTTTAGCCTTGTGTGAAACGATTTAGTCTGACTTTTCTGTTGATTTACTTTTTGCCAAGTGCGCACTAAAGGCGACTTCTAGTTTACTCACACGCTTTGGTGTTTGTGGGCCACAGGCATTCACAAAAGCCACAAACTCATCCATCGGCATGGGTTCGCATAAACGGGTTGATTGCGCCGCATGGCCAGCAGCCGCCTCTGCAGGTAAAGCTAAGCTGAACAATCCGTTACTGCTCATCACCATTGAATAGTTTGTATTGCCGCTACGGCGTTTTAATCGGTCAATAGCAGCGCTGGCTCTGGTTGTTCGCATTTTTATCAGCTTATTAACTGTTGAAAAAAAACTAAAATTGATTATCGCGCGTAATGCTGGTATAGCCAACAACACGGTTTCTACCATTGTTTTTAGCGGTGTACAGCGCGCTATCTGCCGCTGCAACTAAGCCTTTAAAATCGTAGCCAGCGCGAACTGAATCTGCCACGCCAATACTCACAGTGCCTTTTATAACGGTATGGTTTACTTCATGCAATGCTTTTTCTACGCCTGCTCGAATGCGTTCAGCTAATCCTGAAGCATCTTTTTCGGTAGTATTGGGCAAAAAAACACAAAACTCCTCGCCACCATAACGACCAAACACGTCGCCAGAGCGCAAAATCTCGTTAACCACTTTTGCTAAGCGACGCAAAACATCATCACCAAATAAATGCCCATGTTTGTCGTTCACCTTTTTAAAGTAATCCATATCAATCACTAATACCGCCATACTTAAATTAATGCGTTTACAGATACCTTGCATTTTTAAAGCAGAATCTTCTAATCCGCGCCGATTTAAAATGCCTGTTAAGCCATCAATAGTTGCGATAGATTCTAAATTTTGATTCAAACGATAACTGAGCATTAATACAAAAACACTGGATATAAAAAACTGCGATACCGCACCTAACATAAAGGTATAAGCGTTTATAGGCCAAGTGGCAAATGTCTCAAACACACTTGCATCTACTTTAGATGCCGCAAATGCGCGGATTATCATGAGTAATGCCATGATTAAAAATAGGCTAGAGGCAATCCAGAACAAAGTGCCAACGATGCCTTCGTCGCGCGAAAAAGTGAGCCGCGCACAAGCTAAATATACACCAGCAAACACAAGCGCACTTAATACCACTGCCGTGCGCAAATCTACATTCACCAGCATAAAATAGCCATCAATGGCAACTAATAGCAAAAAGATAGCAATAGGAATGCGGTGATTGGGAGCATTTCCGTTAAAAGCTTGAATGCCGTTTAAATAGAGGCTTAAACCTGTGCCAATTAAAGCCATGCCAGGCAAAAATAGCATCTTGGGCGCATCCAGCTGAATTAAAACCAGCACCATGCCTAAACCAACCACCAAATTACCCACTGCCCAATAACCAGGCCCACGGACTTCTTTATGGTGTGACCTTGTAATAGCCAATAACATCGACAGCATAAACGTCAATAACATTGACATGAAAATAATGGTTTTTAAGTCAAATTTTGGCATTAAGTAAAGGTTTTATAAATATTTAGTAAAACACCGCTGGCTGTTGATTTAGCAGTTAAAATAATGACTGTAATCATATCAACGAGTATAACCCCGCCTAAGGCTTTTTTAAGCATTCAAGCGCTATAAATTGATTTTAAACCCAGTAATTCATGCTAAATAGTCTTAATTCGCCACAACGTGAAGCCGTTAAATACCTTGATGGCCCATTATTAGTGCTAGCCGGCGCTGGCAGCGGCAAAACGCGCGTGATTACGCAAAAGATCAGCTATTTAATTGATGAGGCAGGTTATTCGCCTAAAGAAATCGCCGCAATCACTTTTACCAACAAAGCCGCGCGCGAGATGCAAGAGCGTGTAGGCAAACTGATGCAAGGCAAAAGCACTAAAGGCTTAACGATTGCTACTTTTCACTCACTTGGTTTGCAAATGCTGCGTCAAGAAGCGGCTTTGCTGGGCTATAAACCACAGTTTTCAATTTTAGATTCTTCGGATAGCTTTAAAATTGTGGCGGATATTTTGGCGACAACTGATAAGCAATTATTACGCAAAACGCAATGGCAAATTTCTGCATGGAAAAATGCGTTTATCAACGCAGATCAAGCCAAAGCACAAGCCGACGAAGAGTTAACACATGCCACAGCCAAAGTTTATCAGCTGTATCAGCAAACACTTAAAGCCTATCAAGCAGTCGATTTCGATGACTTAATCAAGTTACCCGTTGAATTATTTGAGCAGCATGAAGAAGCCTTAAATAAATGGCAGCGCAAATTGCAATATTTGCTGATTGATGAATATCAGGATACCAACGCTTGCCAATATAAATTAGTCAAAATGTTAACGGGCGTGCGCGGCCAATTTACCGCCGTGGGCGATGATGACCAAGCGATTTATGGTTGGCGTGGCGCGGATGTTGAAAATCTGCGCCAGCTCACTACCGATTTTTCACGTTTAAAAGTGGTTAAGTTAGAGCAAAATTATCGCTCTACGGTGCGTATTTTGCGTGCTGCGAATCAGGTTATTTCAAATAATCCCAAGTTATTTGAAAAGAAATTATGGAGTGATTTGGGCACTGGCGATTTGATTCAAGTAACAGCCACCATGAGCGAAGAGCACGAGGCTGAGTCGGTCATCATGAAACTGCAAGCGCATAAATTTGAACACCGTACCAAGTTTTTGGATTATGCGATTTTGTATCGCGGTAATCATCAAGCGCGCGTGTTTGAACAGCAGCTACGCAATCAAAAAATCCCTTACACCATCTCGGGCGGGCAATCATTTTTTGACAAAGCTGAGATTAAAGATTTGGTCAGCTATTTACGTTTAGTGGCGAATGAAGATGACGATCCTGCTTTTATTCGCGCGGCGACCACGCCCAAAAAAGGCATTGGCAACACCACACTGGAACGTTTAGGTGAATATGCTAGCGCGCACAAAACATCTTTATTCGCCGCCGCTTTTGAAGGCGATTTTCAGCGCGAGATAGGCAACAAACAGCTAGAAGATTTGCTGAATTTTTGCCAATATATTCAAAAAATTCAAAGCCGTGCCGTGCGCGACCCCGCAGGCGAAGTGCTGAATGATTTATTGAATACGATTCAATATGAAGCCTTTTTGTATGACAGTGAAGAACCACGTGCAGCTGAAAGCAAATGGGCAAATGTGCAGGAGTTTATCGCTTGGTTAACCAAAAAAGGCGAATCCAGCACCGAATTCGGCAATGAAACTGAAGGTAAAAACCTACTGGAATTGACCCAAATGGTGTCATTAATCAGCATGTTGGAAGGGCGTGAAGATGGCGAACCCGATGCGGTTAAGTTATCTACATTGCACGCCGCTAAAGGCTTAGAATTTGGCCACGTGTTTTTAATCGGCGTAGAAGAAGGTATTTTGCCGCATCGCGAAAGCATTGATTTAGGCGCAGTTGACCCCACGAAAATTGAGGAAGAAAGACGGTTAATGTATGTGGGCATTACCCGCGCACAAAAATCATTGAATATCTCATGGTGCAAAAAACGTAAACGCGCGGGCGAGGTGCAAATGTGCGAGCCGAGCCGTTTTATTGCTGAATTACCCACTGCTGATATTCGTCACTTTGGTAATCCATTTAATAAAGACGTTGAAGCCAGCAAAAATTTTGGAAAGTCTAAAATGGCGGGTATTCGTGCCATGTTAAACAAAACTTGATTAACATAACTTCTGCTTAGTGAGCTTTTGTGTTATATTCTTACATTATTAACATCGATAATTTAGGAGTATGAAAAATGCCTGCAATTGCAACACTCTCAAGCAAATATCAAATATCTATTCCTAAATCTGTACGCGAAGAACAGCATTGGCAATCGGGTCAACAGTTTGTATTTATTCCAAAAGGAAAAGGCATATTAGTGATGCCAGTACCAAGTTTATCGCAGCTAAATGGCATTGCAGTTAATGCAAATCCTAGTAATTATCGTGACCGCAACGACCGGTTTTAATGCCAAAATTATAATCAAAAGTTAAAAATGAAAGTTGTAGATACTTCCGTATGGATTGAATGGTTAATCGATAGCCCATTAAAGTTAGAGATTAGCCAATTTTTTCCAATCACTACTGAGTGCATCGTACCAACGATTGTGCAATTGGAACTCGATAAATGGCTAACACGCGAAGTAGGCGAAAATGAGGCCGACCAAGTGATTGCTTACACGCAAAACTGTGTAGTAGCCATGCTTGATACTAAAATTGCGCTGCATGCAGCCGAATTACATAGGCAGTACAAGCTTGCTACGGCTGATGCAATTGTTTATGCAACTGCGTTGACGCATAAGGCACATTTACTCACTTGTGATGCGCATTTTGAAAACTTGCCAAATGTGATTTACATTAAAAAATGATTAAATCGTCAATCATTTAAAAATCCACTCGTTTTAATTTCATCCGCAGCTAATATGCTGTTTTTATTTACAATTTATAATTAAGATCATTCATGCCTTTTATTACTTTAGATAACGCCTCCCTAGCTTTTGGTCATCACGCCCTGCTCGACCATGCTGCGTTTCAGTTGGATGCTGGCGAGCGCGTCGGTTTAATCGGCCGCAATGGCGCAGGAAAATCCAGCTTGCTTAAAGCGATTGCGGGCACCATTAAATTGGACGATGGCACAGTTTGGCGTGCGCCAAATGCACGCGTGGTTTATGTGCCGCAAGAACCAGAGCTGGATACCACGCACACCATATTCGAAGCGGTTGCAGAAGGCTTGGGTGATTTGCAGCAAACGATTATTGATTATCATCAAGTGACGCATGATATGGGCATGCCTGATGCTGACATTGATGCGCTGATGGATAAGATGCAAGCTTTGCAGCATGATTTAGACGCGCAAAATGGCTGGGCAGCGCAATCGCGTGTGGAAACGGTATTAACGCGCTTGAAATTAGATGCTGATGCGCTGGTTTCTACGCTTTCTGGCGGCTGGCGCAAACGTGTTGCTCTTGGTCGCGCATTGGTTGCTGAGCCTGAAGTTTTATTGCTGGACGAACCGACCAACCATCTGGATTTAGAAGCGATTGAGTGGCTGGAAGATTTATTGTTGAGCTTTCAAGGCAGCGTGCTGTTTATTACGCATGATAGACGCTTTTTAGACCGATTAGCCACGCGTATTACTGAGCTGGACCGTGGTAACTTAACCGATTTTTTAGGCAATTTTTCTAATTATCAGGTTAAAAAAGAAGAATTAATCGCAGTAGAAGAAACCCACGCTGCCAAATTCGACAAGTTTTTAGCGCAAGAAGAAGTGTGGATTCGGCAAGGTATTAAAGCACGCCGCACCCGCAACGAAGGCCGTGTGCGCCGATTAGAAGCGTTACGTTTAGATCGCGCCGCACGCCGCGAACGCCAAGGTAATGTAAAACTGAATCTAGATGCGGGTGAGCGCAGCGGTAAATTGGTTGCTGAACTCAATAATGTAGTAAAAGCGTATGGCAACAGAACATTAATCAACGGCTTTAGCACGCGTATTTTACGCGGCGACAAAATCGGTTTATTAGGGCCAAACGGTATTGGAAAAACCACTTTATTGAAACTGATTTTGGGCGATATTGAAGCAGATAGTGGCGATATTCAACGCGGTACAAAAATTAATGTGGCGTATTTTGACCAAATGCGTGAGCAGTTAAACGAAGATGCCACGCTGGCTGATACCATTAGCCCGGGTTCTGATTTTGTAGAAATAGGTAACGAACGCAAACACGTAATTAGTTACTTAGAAGACTTTTTGTTCCCACCACAGCGCTCACGCTCACCGGTCAAATCGCTCTCTGGTGGCGAGCGCAACCGTTTATTATTAGCGAGACTTTTTGCGCGCCCCGCCAATGTTTTAGTATTGGACGAGCCGACTAACGATTTGGATATTGATACGCTTGAATTGCTGGAAAGCTTGTTACAAGAGTTTAAAGGCACGCTATTTTTAGTCAGCCACGACCGCGCGTTTTTAGAAAACACCGTCACACAAGTCATTGCTTTCGAAGGCAATGGCGTATTAACCGAGTTTGGTGGTGGCTATGACGACTGGCAACGCTTCACAGAACAGCGTCAAACTGAGGCAGCGCAAAGCACAAAAGCAAACGAAGCAAAAGCCAAACAAAATGTAACAAACTCGGCTACGTCTAAAACATCATCTAAACTTAGCTTTAAAGAGCAAAAAGAACTAGATAGTATTCCAAGTGAAATTGAAAAACTGGAACTAGAACAAATAGCGATTAATCAACAGTTAGCCGACAGCGAGATTTATAAATCACTACCAGAATTAGTGAAAACATTACAAGCGCGACTAATTGAAATTGAAAATTTATTAGAAAAACTGCTTGCCCGCTGGGAAGAGTTAGATGCAAAGTAAGCTGTAACCATCCTTAAATTGCCAATCATGCCAAACACGGTAGCGCTGTAAAACGTTAGAATAGCGTTTTGTGTCCTTGTGGTGAAACGGATATCACCGGCCCCTCCTAAGGGTCAGTTTCAGGTTCGAGTCCTGACGGGGACACCATTTTCATAGCGTCCTGATATGAAAATTTAACGCTTAAACTTTTAACGATTTTTGCACTCTTAAAATGAGAGAATATCATGCTAACAAAAATACTTTTTTACAGCGTTATTTTAGTCGTTGCCTTTTTAGGCTATAGACATTTTAGCGCGTCGCAAACGCCGCTTAAAATCAACGATAAAGCCCCTAACTTTAATTTGCCTAACGCAAGCGGCGAGATGATGAGTTTAAACAGCTTTAAAGGCAGTTGGCTTGTCTTATATTTTTATCCTAAAGATGACACACCAGGTTGCACAAAAGAAGCCTGCGAATTTAGAGATGATTTGCATAAGCTAGAAAATCTAGGTGCAAAAGTGGTTGGTATCAGCGTGGATGATGGTTCTAGCCACGCTGCATTTGCAAAAAAATATAACTTACCTTTTCCGCTACTTAGCGATAAAGATGGCTTAGTTGCCAGAGAATATAATGCGCTCACTAATTTAGGTCTCATTAAAATCGCCAAAAGGTATACTTTTCTAATCGACCCTAACAGTACATTGCGCAAAATTTACTTAAGCGTAGATGCATCTAAACATTCTGAAGAAATTATTAATGACTTAGAGAAGCTGATTTAGTGAAACTAAATACTCTTAGTTGCCGTATAAATAAGCGTGTTTAATGCATATTCAATTGCAGAAAGTAATCACTATGAAATGGTTCTTAATGATATTCTTGTTGATGACATTAACGGCTTGTTTTAAAAATACGCAGTACGCCAAAATCCCCAATGAACAATGGTCAGATGTCAGTTGTAACTGGTTCGAATCGTGGGAGGATTGTAAAAAAGCAGCAAAAAATCTTTGCCCAGATGGTTACTATGCAACCAACCATATGGAAAATTATTACACGCAAACACGCGTAGTCAGTGTTGCTTGTAAAGGCTAAGTTAACGCGATTTATTGCTGATATTTATTTGGTGCCCGGAGCCGGAATCGAACCGGCACGACCGTAAAGTCGAGAGATTTTAAGTCTCTTGTGTCTACCAATTTCACCACCCGGGCAGGTGATTACTACTGAATTTGTTGCGGAGCGTATTCTAACATCGTTAGGCTAATTTTGACTAAAATTTGTCAAAAAAATTAAACATTTTAATTTGACAAATTTTAGTGTTGAAATGGTAAAGAAATTTGGTTGAAATTATCGGTTAAGTCTAAAGCCAAGCCTCAGACTTTAAAAGCTAAGCATTAAAATTGAGTCATAATTTGCAACCACACTTGATGTTTGTTATCTTCACCCTCTGAGTCGTTGCCGTTGCTATCCAAGCCACGATTACTCGAGACTCGGCGACCATAGCTTAATTTTGCATCAAGATATTGATTGGTATAGTCTAAACCGAAACCCACACTAGCCAATTGATAACAATTTTCTAGTTTTGGATTGCCTGCATTAAATCCTGCAAATGTATTTTTAAGCTGACATACACCGCCTGCATCAGCCAGCACGCTTGCGCTCCACTGTGGCAAGAATGCATATTTACCTTCTAAATTAAGCATCCAACCCTCGTCTGCCGCCGCCTCGCCCACAGTAAAGCCAGCTAAACCTGCTGGGCCGCCTAAAGAAAATTTCTCATATGCACCTAAATTTTCATCGGCCACTTGTCCAGAAAACAAGGCTTTAGCTGTTAGTTTTTCACCTAAAATTTGTTGGCGGCCTAAATAAAAATTGATTTTGTTGTAGCGTCCGTCAGTACGCCTAGTAATGCGATCAACGGCTAAATCATCACGATTGCCTGATAAATCCAAATCACCTGCTGTTAAGCTAACACCGCCCCAAAAAGTGCCGCCCAAACCAAAGCTGTCGCTATGGTCGCCTTTTAGACCTAATGTAAGCGCACGATAGTCTCTGTCTGCAATTTCTAAGCCTAGCAAGTCATCTTTACTGGTAATCGATTCTGCATTACCTTGAAAAGATAAGTTGCTATAACGGCTACGTACAATTGGATGTTTAACACCTACACGATAAGAATAAGACTCGCCCTCTGGATTTAATGCGCTTAGTCCGCCGCCATTAATTTCATAATTAGAAACCGAACCTGCTAAGTTAACGCGCGTTCCAGCATCACCTACAGGAAATTCATAGTTTCCTTGCACGTACTCTACGCCTTTGCTCACCAGCGCATTGACCATTAATTGGTCGCCCCAACCTGTTAAGTTATTAAAACTGGTTAATCCATTTAATCGAGCTTTGCCCAATAATTTTGAGCCGTAATTATCAACCCATACGCGGCCATTAAAAATGGGGGTATCTGCTAAATTAAGCGTCACATCGGTTTCACCCGTTTGTGCACCTGGCGATAAAGTCGCTTGGCCACTAAAACCAGGCGTATCGTTAATTAATAGCATGGCGCGCTCTAGCGCTTGGCTACTCAATGGCGCGCCCTTTTGTTGCACTTTGTTCACCATATTAGTGGCGAGTTTTGGATTTAATCGGGCATTTGCGTCGCTATTTGTGCGTAGTTCACCTAACTTTGCTTCGTTAATTTCAATGGTTACAAGCCCGTTTTGTATATCCTGTGGCGGTAAAAATACTTTTGCTAGCCAACCGTTTTGTTGATACAACTGGCTAATTTTTTGAGTGACTTTATTTAAGCCATCATAATCTAGAGTTTGACCAATGTAGGATTGCACCTCTGCTTGCAGTAAAGCATCCGCCAGCAAGGTCGCGCCAACAAATTGAAACGCAGTGACTTTAACTGAAATATTACTATCAGATTTTGGGATTGTTGGCTCAGCAGGAGCGGGCTGAGGCACAGGTGGAAGATTTGGCGTATTTAAATTTTCAATGTCACGCTGTATGCTGCCAGAATCAATGACTGCGGCGGCATACAGCTGACTTGAAGTTGCAATTGTTAATAATAAAGTACTTAAAGTGAGTTTATTGAGTTTTTTTATAGTTTTCATTGAGTATTATAATGTTGAGCATGATGCCCCCGCTAATCCGTTGGCTATCACGCCACCCACTTGAGGTTGGCTAATTGATGACTGATAGTCTACATCATCTACGCCAAACTCATCAAGCCCGTTTATCATCGCTTGGCTAGCACCTTGCTGATTACAAGTCTGCAACGCCTGCTCTGGTCTTGTGGTTGCATTATTGAATGCGCTGATATTGCTGCCAGTTGGTGCTGGGCTGGTCACTTCAAGTATGCCATCAACAAAGCTAATAAAATAATTATCTGCTGTAACGCCTGATGGCGTAATTGTGTAAGTGCCTACTGGTGAGGAATTTACTGCTGCCGTTGTGTGCTCTAGCATACCAACCAAAACACTCTCATTTTCACCATTAACAAAGCCTGCAATTGTGCTGCTAAAGGCTGGATTAGCTGCACCTTGTGCTTTGGTGGCGTTATTAGCAGTAATCGTGAGTGATGCTGGATCTACTTCAAGTACACCTTCAACATAGCTAATAGAATAATTATTAGCATTGAATGTTCCGGCTGTCGCATTGTTAATGGTAATGTCGTAAGGGCTGCCAGCGACATTAGCGGTATTTGCTGCGCCCGCACTGCCCAATGTTACGCTGCCAATCGTTTCGCCATTCGCTAAACCTGTGCTGGTAAATTCGGTGCCAGCAAAAGTAAAGGTATCGCCATAAGTTTTGGTTTGATTATTAGCCGTAATGGTTAATGCAGCGGCATTAACCGTTAATTCGCCTGTAGAGGCCACTGCGCCTGTGTATCCATTTGTAAAAGTAACTGGTGCAATATCGACTGTAATTGCGTAAGGACTACCTGCCACAGATGCAGTAGCAGCAGAGCCAGTTGAAGTAACAGTTGGCGCACCAGTCGTCGTATTGGCAACAGTGTCTTGCGTAAATACATTGCCAAAAGTGGCTGCATTCACAAACCCTGTTACCTCATAGGCATTGGCAACTGCGGCAGTTGCATCAACACCGTAATTTTTGGCGATATCTGTTGAAGTAAATGTTAAAGTTGGGCTATTAGCAAACACATAGCGATTGCCTGTTTCGGCCGTTGCAGTAGGAAAGCTTCTGCCATAAATCGCCTGATTACCACTATTTAAACCGCCAAATGTATTGCCAGTATGCATGTTGGCATAAATTAACCAGCGTCCAGATGGTGTACTTAAAGTGCGATTACCTGGGTTAAGAAAATTAGCCGCAGAGACTAGCGTAATTGCATCGCCTATTCCGCTTGCAGCAATATTGCCACCCAGAGTTAAGTTACCTATTAATGTTCTGGCTGCGATTGAAGCAACAGTCGAGGCATTAACAGTTAATGCATTGCTATCCACCAAACTCACATTTCTGGCCGATGTAACTGCAACAGAGTTAAAGTTATTAGTTGCAGTATTTAAGGTAATATCGCCTGTAGCACCTGCATTAAATGTGGATGCGCCGCCTGTAGTTAATGCTGCCGTTTGTGTGATATTGCCCGCTGTTTGCAAGGTATATGCGCCTGTTACATTGGTTGCACCTAATACAATTGCATTTGCATCACGCACGTTAGCACTGCTTGCGGTAACGGCTAAATTACTAAAATTATTTGCTGCATTATTAGCTGTTAAAGTGCCAGTACCTGCAGCTACAACTACATTGTTGCTATTGGCATTAATGCTGCTGGCAAAATTAACATTGCTGTTGGTTGTGGTAAATGTTGTGGCTGCACCTAAAGTCACTGCATCGTTATAGGTTTGCACACCTGTTGTTCTCACGCTACCGCCGTTAATAACAGTAGATCCAGTGGCATTAGTGGTAAGAGTACTTAATGCATTGGTGTTTCCTATGGCGCCAGCAAAAGTAGTAGTGCCATTGCTGTTAATAGTAAGTGTACGTGCCACGCCATTAGTGTTAACCGTGCCATTAAAGTTAATAGCGCCGCCAGCCCCAACACCCGCATTTCCACCTGTAGAAGTTAAGGTTGAATTTGCAGCGAGTAGTGCATTATCGGCAAGCGTAATATTGCCACCCGCACCTGCTGTGCCTGTTCCTGCACGGTTTCCGCCTGTTGTATTAATGTCGCGAATAGAGACAGTTGAGCCATTTGCGGCGTTTAATGACACACTTCCCCCATTTCCGCCATTACCGTTGGTATTAGCGCCATTGCCACCTGTGGCGGTAATATTATTCACACTAACCGTGCTATTTATGGCGTTAACAGTTACCACACCTGCATCACCGCCTGCACGATTTGCACCAATTCCTGCGGTTGCAGTCGTATTTATGGTATTGGTTGTAACACTACCGCCGCTAATTGAAACTGTACCGCCATTTCGGCCAACACGGTTACCTGTTACCGCGGCGCCAGATGTTTGTATCGAATTGGTGACCGTAACTGCTGCATTGCCACTAATCGTTAAATTACCACCGTGACCATTAGTTTGGCCTCTGGTATCAACAGCGTTTACGCTAACTGACCCAGTGGCTGAAGTATTAGTCACCGAAACAAAGCCTTGTGTGCTATCTGCACCAGTGCCTGCGCCAGTGCCCGTTCTTGCTGTTAACAAACCTGTAGCATTTAGATTGCCATTACTAGTTGCCAGTGTAATTGAGCCAGCATTGCCACCTTTTGCATTTCCCGCAGCACCATTACCGCCATTGGTAGTAATCGCTGCAGCCGTTAATAAGCCAGAACCAGTTACTGATACGACACCACCGTTTCCACCAGCTTGGTTTGCCCCTGAGCCATTGCCACCATTAGCCGTAATTATGCCAATATTTCTAGCTGCACCTGTAATAGTTACATTACCCGCATTTAAACCTGCACGTGTGCCAGTAGCATTGCCAGCAGTGGTTGTTACTGTGCCAAGTGTTACTGCACCATTGCCTGTTACATTAATATTGCCACCAATACTGTTAGCAGCACCTGCTGTACTTAATGCGCCTGTGTTAATGGTTCCAGCTGCTGATGTATTATTGACATTGATAAATCCTGCAACACTAGTTGCTCCTGTACCCACACCATTACCCGAAGCGGCAGTGAGGCCACCGCCATTGGTGGTAATATTTCCTGCACTGGTTGTAATGTTAATTGACCCCGCATTGCCACCGCGTGCGTCAGGCCCAGCACCACTATTGCCATTGGCTGATACAGCGCGAATATTGATGTTTCCCGCGGCGGTAATATTAACTGCGGCGCCGTTTCCACCTGGCTGATTTGTACCGTTTGCGTTAAGGCCGCTAGCCGAAATTATTGCAGCGGCAGCAGTAGTAATTGAGTTGCCAGACAAAGTAATTACACCTGCATTTTTGCCTGCGCCAGCGGAACTGCCGCCGCCACTGTTAACAACTGCGTTTAACGTCAGCAATCCGCTTGCTGTAGCGC